>Ga0213863_10000531_pt1 | contig 29020 bp, 67 predicted proteins | sample PICome_8_FD_160128 | JGI IMG/M metagenome (GOLD analysis project Ga0213863, IMG submission 160128) | Coastal seawater microbial communities near Pivers Island, North Carolina, United States - PICO497 | ecosystem: Environmental > Aquatic > Marine > Coastal | place: USA: North Carolina... | reverse complement strand
ACAACTAATGGTGTTGTAGTTACATCAGATACAAGTGGTGAAATAGAACTACAATCAGCAGGTGTCACTAAAGCTAAAGTTACAGCAAATGGTCTACAAGATGCTAATGGTAATTCTCTTCGTGGAGGTATGTATCGTAACCTGATTATCAATGGTGATATGCGTGTAGCACAGAGGGGAACATCTGAATCTGGTCTAGGTGTTACAATTAAATATGCCAATGCTTCAGACAGAGTTAAATGGGTAGGGTTAGGTAGTGGTACTTACGCTTTTACAGCAAGTCAAGACACAGATGTTCCAACAGGGCAAGGGTTTGCTTATTCATACAAAGTAGATAACACAACAGCACAAGCATCATTATCAGCAGATGCAGCATTGATTTTATCTATCTCTGCAATGGAAGGTCAAAACTTACAACATCTCAAAAAAGGTACAGCCAATGCAGAATCATTAACCGCATCATTCTGGGTTAAATCAAATAAAACTGGAACATATATCTGCGAACTATATGATGCAGATAATATAAGAGATATTTGTTCTGCATATACAATTTTTAGTGCAAACACATGGGAAAAGAAAACTATCACATTTGCTGGTGATACCACTGGTGCATTTGATAATGACAATGCAAGAAGTTTTGAATTTATCACATGGTTAGCTGCTGGAAGTAATTATACATCTGGAACTTTGACAACATCATGGGCATCATTAACATCAGCTAATCGTGCAGTAGGGCAAGTCAACCTAGCAGACAATACAGCTAACTACATCAACATAACTGGAGTACAATTAGAAGTCGGTGAAGGTGCTAGTGACTTTGAGTTTTTACCTTATGATGTACAGTTGCAGAGATGTCAGAGGTATTTTCAAACATTTAGTCATGCTTGGGTTGGAGTTGCAGCAGGGGTAGGGTATTTCCAGTCAGTGCAAGGTACATTTAATACAGCCATGCGAACCGCACCTACAACAACTAGAACAGGTGGTACATCTACAACTAGATACCCCTCTAGCAACTGGGCAGTGTACACAACAACTGCACAAAGATTGGTAAGTCGAATGGCTGCCGTATCAGGGGGTGGTAATGAAGGTTGGACAGCATCAGGAATATTGGAGGCAGAATTATGATTACATACAAATTAGGTAACCCTGAAGGGGTTATAAAAATAAATGGGGATGTAAAAAATTATATCCCTACAGACGAAGCCAACACAGACTATCAAGAATACCTAGAATGGTTAGCAGAAGGTAACACACCAGAACCAGCTGATGAGGAGACAGAATAATGTCAGTTACGATTAATGGAATTGGATTTGTAGAAAACAGCACAACACTAGATGAAAACTACACATTGGCAGACAATCGTAATGCTATGACTGCTGGTGCTGTCACTGTAGCAGATGGTATTACAATTACAATAGGTGATGGCTCTACATGGAGTGTAGTCTAATGGTAACTAAAGTAAACGGAAATAGCACCAGTACATTTGGTGGAGCAATTTCTACTGGTGGGGCAGTTACTGCGAGTAATGTAGGTTCTGGAATACTACAAGTAGTAAATAAAGTAATATCAACACAAGGTTCACAAACAATAGGGACAACAGATACGCAAATTGGTACTGGTACAGACTTTGACATATCTATTACTCCTAAAGGTAATGGAAGTAAATTTATTGTTACTGCTAGATGGTTTGGAGAAGCTGACACTGTTTGGAATATAGTTTTTAATATACACAGAGATGGGGTTAGAATAAATACTGGTGGGTCAACTAATAATAGACTTGGATTATCAATGGCAACACAGACATACATTACGACTAATAATTCCTCAACACCTGAAATGATGCACCTACAAACTGTAGACAGTACAGGAAGTACAGTTGATGCACCTATCACTTATACTCTAGTTGCTGCTGGTCTTAATCCTTATACCATGTGGACTAATAGAACTTTTACTACTAGCCACGAACAAGGAATATCAGAACTTATGATTATGGAGGTAGCAGTATGAGTACAGTCAAGTCAAAAAAACTACAAGTCGGAACAGATGCTACATCTAGCAATAACTTTACTATCTATCAACCTGCATCACCTGATGGAACATTAAGGATTGGTGTAGGTAATGCAGATAGTCCTACAGAAGTAGCAAGAGTTAATAGTGATGGTTTAGCAGATGCAAATGGACAAAAGTTATCTAATACTCCAATAGTGTATGTTTATAAAGCTAGTACACAATCATTAAGTGAGGCAACAAATACTACAATACAATTTGATACAAAATCCATTGATACTGATAATGCGTTTGATACATCTACATACGAATTTACTGTTCCTGCTGGAAAAGCTGGAAAATATCAAATTCAAGTAGATGCAAGATTAGACGGATTAGCAAGTAGTAATATAGATTTAGCAATTGCTATGATATATAAAAATAACAGTATTGTAAAAAGAAACTATTGGACATTTACAGCAAACTATATAAGAACAGCAAACCCAGCATGTAGTATAATTGTAGATTTAGCAGAAGGCGACACAATTCAAGGTGTTTGTTATATTAATACAGTGAGTAATGTTGGAGGAAATTTGCTAGGTGGTGTTAATCAATCAAGTATGTATATATTTAAATTAATTGGATAAGGAAAAACAATGACACTTTACGAAAAAATAACAACGCTTTACACAACTTTAACTAATGAAGATTTTGTACCTGAAGGTACAATCGTTTTACAAAATGACAGCGATGGCAGAGGTGACTACATCAAAGAATGGAATCACCCAACATTAGCTAAACCTACACAGGAACAATTAGACGGAGTTCAGTAATGACCATTAGTATAAAACCCACAGCATCTGGTTCAACGATAGAGCAAGACGGAAGTACCATACTTACTGTTGACGGCAGTGGGAATATTTCTACTGCATACAATTTAAGTGTATCTGGTACTGTTTCTTCTACAGGTAATGTATCCGTTGAGAAAGATACTTTACTGTCTTTCTTTCCAGCAAACCAATCTTATGCAAATATAAAATTTGAATGGGATACTGGTGATGCTGGATATTTACACTCAACTGCTTTTAATGGCATGAAGTGGACAACTAATGGTTCAGAACGAATGCGTATTACGCCAAACGGTAGGGTAAACTTTACAGTCACAGGTAATGGAGCAACATCTTCCAATCAAGGTGTTTCTATTGGTGGTGGTTCTAATTCTGAATCATTTATTGAAATAGTACGAGGTAGTGGAACATCAGAGTACACTCATATGTATTTTGGTAATGGAAACGGAACTGTTGGAACAATTAAAACTTCTGGTACATCAACATCATATAATACTTCATCAGACTATCGCTTAAAAGAAAATGCAGAGCCAATGACAGGTTCTATTGATAGACTGAAAGAACTTAAACCTAGCCGATTTAATTTTATTAATGACCCTGATACAGCCGTAGATGGTTTTCTAGCACATGAAGCACAAATAGTTGTACCAGAATCAGTAACAGGCACACACAATGAAGTAGATGATAATGGGCAACCAATATATCAAGGCATAGACCAATCTAAACTTGTACCATTACTAACCGCAGCACTACAAGAAGCTGTTACAAAAATAGAAGATTTAGAAACAAGAATACAAGCATTAGAAAGTAACTAATGTTTGGCATATCTGCATTTTCTCAATCACCATTTTCTACACTAGGCACTATAGTAAAAACAGGTGCTGCACAGATACAGGGTGTAGGCACTCTCACAGCTAGTGCATTAAGAGAAAGAACTGCTGTTGCATCTATCAGTGCAACTGCTAGTTTAACAGCAGATGGATTAAGAATAAGATTAGGTGATGCAAGTGTTAGTGGAGTAACTACTGTAACAGCATTAGGTGGACTAATTAATGATGCAACAGGTTCTATTACTGGCACTGCTACTGTTACGGCTAATGGTATTTATGTAGCATTTGGTAGTGGTGATATAATTGGTCGTGCAACACTGACTGTCGCTTTATCAGGTTCTATTATCTATGCTGATGCAAGTATTAGTGGTACAGCTACACTAACTGCTGATGGTTTAAGAATAAGATTTGGTGATGCTAGTATTACAGGCACTGCTACTGTAACAGCGTTAGGTGGATTGATAGCAACAGGAAGTGCAAGTATAGAAGGAGTAGCAACATTAACATTACCATCAACCACTGTAATAAGACACGCAGATGCTTCTATAAATGGTGTAGGTACAGTAGTAGCATTAGGCACAATACTAGGTGAAGAATGGACAGATGTCCCAGTAGAAACAAACACATGGTCAGAGGTATCAGCAGGTAGTAATGTATGGACAGATTCAACAGTAGGAATTAACAAATGGAAACGACAAGGATAAAACATGGCAAAAACTAAAGTATCGCAGTGGGACAGTGTTGCAGCAAATAATACTGACATAAACTCAATAAACATAAATGAGGGATGCCCACCTAGCACAATTAATAATGCTATTCGTGAAACAATGGCACAAATTAAAGATTGGCAAGATGGGTCTAGTGGTGATGGTTGGACTAGCACAGGCACAATAACAGCAGCAGGTACATTAGCCGTTACTGGAGGTCTTACATTTGATGGTGCAGCAGGGACAGCAGGTACTTATTTAAAATCAACAGGTTCTGGAAATACTCCTGAATGGTCAGATTTAGGTCTTGGCACTATGTCTACACAAAACAATACATCTGTCAATATTGATGGTGGCACGATTGATGGAACTACTGTTAATGGTCATACTGTTGGCTCTAATGCAACTAATAATAAAACAGTTTCTACAAGCAATCCCAGTGGAGGTTCTGATGGGGATATTTGGTATAAATACATATGAGTTTAAAAACTAAAGTTAGTGGAACTTGGAGAACAGTTGCTGAAACTTTTGTAAAAGTTGGTAGCACTTGGAGAGCTTGTGGTGATATTTATGTAAAAGTTAGTGGTGTTTGGAGGTCGGTTTTATATCAAAGTGGAGCACAAAATTTTACTTCTACTGGCACATTTACTATTCCTGCTGGCGTTTACTCATTAAATGTTGAAATGGTTGGTGGTGGTGCTGGAGCAGGTAATGGAACTGAAGTTGGAAATGGTGGCGGAGGCGGTGGAGGTGGCGGTGGAGGTTATATTCAAGGAGTTCTCTCTGTAACACCTTTTACTACATTTAGCATTACACATATAGGAGTTGGAGGAGGTAATCGTGCTAACGGAGGTTACTCTAAATTTATTTATGGTGGGGTATCTTATATAGCTTATGGTGGCTCTGCTGGTGCTAATGGAGTAAGCGGAAATGGCGGTAATGGTGGGGCAGGTGGTGCTATTAGTACAACTCTACCCTCTGGCTCTAGTGCAAGTGGTTTATCTGGTGCATCAGGTGGTTCTGGAACAAATGATGGTTCAAGTGGAGTTGGAGGAAATGGAGCTAATGCAAGAGGTAGTTTAGGTTCTGGTGGAGCAGGTGGTAATCAAGCAAATGGTGGCAATGGTACTGGATATGGTTCAGGTGGTGGTGGTGGTGGATTTAAAGACAGGTCTAATCCATACGTTTGGTACGGAGGTTCTGGTAGACAAGGTATAGTAAAATTAACTTGGTAAACAAATTATTTTTAGATAATTGTTATATTAGTAATATACAAAAAGAAATAAATAATTTAGATTTTCAATATGTTGCTCAAGATAATTTATACGAAGATAGTATATTTCAATATGTGCATTGTGTTCATTATGATGGGACTCCATTAGTAAATCCAATACTAGAGGTTGCAAAAAAAACATTAGATATAAAATGGGCAACAAGAATAAAAGTTAATAAATTACTTCCACAAAAAACTAGCGAAGAACAAGTGCAACATTTATGGCATCAAGACAAAGTTGAAAAAGGTTATGTTAGTTTAATTTATTATGTTAATGATTCAGATGGCGATACTATTGTTGGTGACTATAAAAACACACCTAAAGCTGGTGAAATGATTTATTTTGATTCTGATTTATTTCATAGACCATCATTACCAACAAAAAATGAAAGAGTAATTATTAATTTTATATTTGAGAAAAATAAATGACAACAAAAAGATTACAATTTACAGATTGGCTACCAGACCAACCAGCAAACGCAGGTAGTTTAAATGATGCTAAAAATGTATTTCCTGTAGGCATTGGTTATGGTGCTTTCCCTAGTGCAGTAGATTTTTCTAATTCTGCTAGTGAAAATATTAACAATATATTTGTAGCCAAGTTTGGTGCTAATGTAGAAGTATTTGCAGGTGGTGCTACAAAGCTGTTTAAGCTAGATATTGCAACACTTAACCTTACTGATGTATCTAAAGTAGGTGGATATGGTGGTAATGGCACATGGAAGTTTGAACAATTTGGTCAGGTAGTATTAGCTTGTAACGACAACAATAAAATTCAAGTATGGACTATTGGTGTATCTACTGCATTTGCAGATGTTGCAACAGCAGCTCCTATAGCTAAAGATATTGCTGTTGTTCGTGATTTTGTTTTTGCAGGAAATATTAATATAGGCTCACAACCAGACAAGGTGCAATGGTCAGATATTAATGATGAAACTGATTGGGTATCTGGTGCTACAAGTCAAAGTGACTTTCAAATAATTCCTGATGGTGGTAATGTTCAAGCTATTACAGGTGGTGAGTTTGGTGTTGTGTTGTTAGAGAAATCTGTAGTTCGTTGCTCCTATGTAGGTAGTCCTCTTTTCTGGCAATTTGATACTATCTCAAGTGGATTAGGTTGTTTAGAAGGTAACTCTGTTGCTAGGTATGGAAACATTACTTTCTTTATAGCAGATGATGGATTTTACTCAACAGATGGTCAAACAGTTACTAATATAGGATTAGAGAAAGTAGATAGATGGTTTTTTAGTAGAGTAGATTTAACACAAATAAATACAATAAGTGTTGCTATAGACCCTGTTAAAAATCTTGTAGTATGGAATTACGCAGATGTAGATGGTAACAGAAGAATAATTATTTATAATTGGCAGTTAGGAAAATGGTCAAGAGCTGAAACAACATCAGATGTTGTAGGCACTATTGCTACATTAGGAGAGACATTAGAAACTTTAGAATCTTCTTTAGGCTATACAGACATAGACACTATGCCTGCATCACTAGATTCACGATTGTTTATAGGTGGTAAGTTTTTATTTGCAGGTGCAAAAACAAATAAATTAGTAGTATTTACAGGAACATCTATAACACCACAGCTTATTACAACAGATATAGAAGTTGGCTATAACTCTGTAGCTACACTAGCCAGACCACAAATAGACAATGGCACAGCACAGGTTGCCGTAGCTAGTCGTAGAGAGTTAGATGATACTATTGGATTTAGCTCATTTGTTCCTGCTACAACAGAGGGTAGGTGTAGTTTAAGAAGTGCAGGTAGGTATCATAGATTTAATGTGCAGCCTACAGGTAACTGGACAACAGCTATGGCAGTAGATGTAGATATAAAACCACAAGGCAATAGATAATGCCTAGAATGTATCGTACACTTCCCTATCAAGGTGGTGACCCTAGAGCAGTTGCAGAAGTAGTTAATAACGCTATGAATGGCAAGACCAACAATAGTGGTACTGTTATTTTAAATGCATCTGGAACAGAAACTACAGTTAATAATGAAAGAGCAGGTTTTGATTCTGTTATTGTGTTTTCACCTAGAAGTGCAAATGCAGCAGGAGAGACAGACCACATTTATATCAAAACAAAAGCCAAAGGCAGTTTTGTAATAGGTCATAGAAATCATGGACATAGTGATGTAGAATTGGATTATATCATTGTTGGATAAATTTTATGAAACTCTATGTAGTGCCTACGAATCAAGTGCAAAGATTTTGGTATCTTGCAGAACCTTTATTACAAAAAGCATTAGACAAAGGTAATAACGAATTTACAGCAGGTCAGTTAAAACTGCTAGTTACACAAGGTCAGCAACAATTACTATTAGTAATGAAAGAAGATAAGTGTTATGTAGCACTCACTGTTCAATGGATTAACTATCCTAACGACAGGGTGGCTTATATAACTTATATAGGTGGTAAAAACACCAAAGCAGGGTTTGAGCAATTTAAACAGTGGGTCAAACATAATGGTGGAACTGCAATACAGGGGTCTACTAAATTTGAGAGTATAGCTAGATTATGGAACAGGCTATATGGTTACGAAAAAAAATATCAATTAATGGAGTTGAAACTAGAATGATTAAGTTAAAAATATGGTTATATAACTGGTTAGCAAAAGATTTAGGCAAACTAGGTAGAGAGGGAGATACTGAACTTGCTCATGTTAATACATGGGAAGCTAATCTTCTAAAAGCACATGGAGGTTCAGGCACAATTAATCCTGTAACTGGATTGCGTGAATACAAAGGTGGTGGTGGTAGTCAATCGCAAACAACCACACAAAATATTGACCCTGCTATCTTGCCATACATAACCTATGGTTTAGGAGAAGCTCAAGATTTATATAAAGCTGACTCTCCAGAATATTACCCAGATGCAACTTATGTTCCAGCATCAGCAACGACAACAGAAGCATTAGGTTTAGCAGGTGATAGAGCAAGAGCTGGTAGTCCATTAGTACCAGCAGCTCAAGCACAACAGTTAAGCACAATTAGTGGTGACAGACTATCAGCAGGTAATCCATATTTTTCTGCAATGATGGCAAGTGCAGCCAAACCTGCTGTGACAGAATTTAATAAAGCTATTAGAGATATAGGTAGTAGAACAGCAGCTTCTGGAAGATATGGTTCAGGTGCTATGGGTGAAATGGAATCACAAGCATCAGAAAATCTAGCAAACGCTTTAACTAACAGAGCAGCAGAATTAGCTTACAGTAATTTTGGTGCAGAAAGAGCAAGACAGGATGCAGCTATTGCACAAGCTCCACAAATGGCAGCAGCAGATTATTCAGATATACAACAACTTATGAATGTAGGTTCTACAGAAGAAGATTATTCAAGACAAGCATTACAATCTGATATTGGTAGATTTGAGTTTGAGCAAAACAAACCTTACAGTAAATTGCAATCTTATTTATCAGCCGCTTATGGTGCTCCTGCTCCTATGAACCAAACTACAACTTCATCAGGTGGAGGAGGTAAATAATGGCAATGATACCTTACATGGCAGCAGGTTATGTTGCTGACAGAGCAATGGGTGGTAATGGAATGACTGGTCTTGCTATTGGTACTGGTGTAGGAGGATTAGGCACAGGTACTTTTTCAGGTGCATTAGGTAGTGAAGCCGCTACAGCAGGTATGACTAATCAAGTAGCAAGTAATGCAGCAGCAAATTCATTTCCCACAATATTAGGTTCTATGCCAACTGCTGGAGCAGGTATGACTACAGGTATGACTACTATAGGTGCTAATACACCTATGGGTTTATCTAATGCTACTCAATTTGGCTCTGTAAATCCATTAACCACAGGTGGCTTTAGTGAAAGCATATCTCCATTTACACCATTAGGTGGAGCAGGTGTTGGAGGTAATGTAGGATTTTTAGGTCAGCCTATATCTAATCAAGTTATGGACTCTGCACTTACAGGTGAAAAAGGATTGCTTGGCTATGGTTTAGAAAATACTTTTGTTCAAGATGGATTTGATTTTGTTAATGATGGCTATGAAAATATGTCACTTATGGATAAAATGAATACAGGCATGATGGGCGTTCAAGTTATAGATGCAACCAATCAACCTTTACCACCACTACAAGTTTCTCCTCCACAAATGATACCTGCTAAAGAACCTACAATTGGTTCTCCTTTAGCAATAAATGTACAAGCACCAGACACAACTTTTGTAGACCCAAGAAAATTATACGAGGAAAGAATGTATGGCTAATCCCCTAGATTATTTAAAAAACTTAATACCAGAAGATACTAATATATTTGGTGCAAGTCCTGATTCAAATTTAAAACAACTAGCATCATTAGGATTGCTTGGAGATGAAGCAGGGTATAAAAAAGCATTAAAAGATGCTAATAGACAATCTATATTTCAAGGTCTATTAAACACAGGTTTAAGTTATGTTGCTCAACCTAAAACTGGAAATTATGGAACAGTTTTACCTTATGTTGCTAAAGCAGGTATGGCAGGTATGGCAGCCGCTCAAAAACCTTTTGATAAGTTAGCATCTAATGCAATGACCAATGCACAATTAAAAGCATTGTTAGCAAAACAAAATGAAAGTATATTTGCAAAAGAATCTCAAAGTAAATACACTCCTGAATCTATACAAGAATCAATTAACATTAAAAAAGCAGGTGGTAGTGATGCAGATGCTAGAGCTGTATTATTGCCTTTACCAGAAAAAAAAGATAGCAGTAATATATTAAAAACTACTAATTTTGTACAAAATAATAAGACAGGAGCACAGTACCCAGTATTTTTTGATAAAAGCAAACCAATAAAAAACCGAGTAATAATAGATGGTAAAGAAGTTCCTGTAAGCCAAGATATGTTTGGTGAAGATGGTATGTCATGGTTAAATATGACTACAAATAATAAAACTATTGCAAACTTTAACCAGTTTAGCAAATTAGACAATGAAATAGGATTGGAAGAAAACTCATTAAGACAACTTAACCAATATGTTAAAGATGTTGGAAGTTTAGATAGTGGTTTACCTAAACTTGCAAACCAATTTTCAGAATCAGTAAAAGCATTTTTCAATGCTAATTCTGATGACTATACAGAAGAAGAATTGCTACAAAGATTAAATGAAGGTCGTATGCAAGGTTTATTAGGTCAGCTTCGTTTAGAAACTGTTGGTGGTGGTGTTATGACAGAACAAGATGCAGCTAGGATTGTTGCTAGATTAGGTGGAGACCCTGCAACAATGTTTAATAACCCTCAAGTTGTACAAAGAGCTATTGGAGAAATTCTTGCTAATAAATATTATTTATATAAAAATAAAGTTGATTTATATAATAGTCAAATAGATAGTGGTTACGGAGCTAAAGGATTTAAAAGAAAAGATTATTTAAAAATTAATCCTGATTCATTTTATGGTGCTACCTCACCACAAGCTATTGAAGCAGAAAGTGGAGCACAAACTACTACAACTAATACAGGTTTATCAATTTCTGAACAGGCTAAAAGAGAAAAAGAAAGAAGAAGGAAAGGGGGAGCTAATTAATGGAAATAGATTTTTCAGCATTAAGTGATGAAGATTTAGATGCACTAGAAGCAAATGATTTTGCAAAAATTTCTGATGCAGGATTAAGTATTTTAGAAAATGCTTCTGACCCATCTATACCTACTCCATTTGGTTCTGGTGATAATAGGGTTGATAGAGACTTAAACATTTTTCAAAAGGGTGTTAATACTTTAGCAGATGTTTTGCAAGTACCATCTACACCATATAAAGAAAGAGTTACTCAAAAAGAAATTGAACAAGAAGGATTTGCTCCTACAGCACAAGCTATTGCAGAAGTACCTTTAAAGATGGGTAGTGATTTATTAAATTTAGGTGTTGCAGGTACACAGACTGGTCTTGATTTTTTAGGTGTTCCTACTGTTGGTACAGGTTCTGATGTAAGTTTTGGTAAGGTAGATGTTCCATTTATAAATAGATTGCAGCAAGATAAATTTTATAAATATGACCCATCAAAAAAAGGTGCAGAATATTATAAAACTGTTACTGACAATTTGGGTGCGTTACCTGCTACATCACAATTTAGCAATGTTTCAAGAATGTCTGGCATACAAAAAGGTATTAAAAAAGATATGCGTGGCACAACTGCTACAGATAAAATGAATGAAAAAATACAAAAATTTGTAAATAAACCTTTTGCAGAGCAATTAACTGAATTTAGTCAAAATCTTAAATTTAATAAAATTGCAAAAGACTCAACAGATGCAGGATATAAATTAATACCAAGTAGTGTTAAAGGTGCTCCTCTTTTTGATAGAATAAAAGAATCTACAATAGGTAGTAGCAAAATTACTGAAAGAGCACAAGAAGCAAATCAAAAAGTAACTAATAACTTAATAAGAGAATATCTTGGTATTGATAAAAAGACTCCTTTAGACAATAAATTATTAGAAGTAATAAGAAGAAGAAATGGAAAGATATATGCAGAAGTAGATGAGCTTCCAGCACCACCCCCTATTGTAAGAAAGAAAGACCCTACATTTGATACAGGAATTAAATATGAAGATGGCTCACCAGTATTAGTAAGAGGTAAAAATAGACAAGATGTTGTTTTGAAAGAATATAGAAATGGTGCACAAATATTAAAAGATTTAATGTCAACAAGAAAAAGAGCTCAAGACTATTGGAAAAGTTATAAAAGAAGTGGTGATGTTCCTACAAGAGATAATGCTAAACTATTAGATTCAGCAGTAGAAAAATTAGAAGAAGAATTATTAAGAACAGCTAAATATAATAAAAGAGAAGATTTAATTCCTAAATTAAAAAATGCTAGGACAGAAATATCAAAAGCTCATTTAGTTCAAAAGGCACTTAATGATGTTACTGGAGATGTAGATGCAGGGGTTATATCTAAATTAGCTTATGAAAGAAGATTGGTAGAACCAAGTGTAACAAAGGTAGCAAAGTTTTATAAAGGATTTCCTACTTTAGCAAAGAATCCTAAATTTGCAGAAGCATCACCATTCTCTGTTTTAGATGTTGGTCTTTCTGCCTACGGATTTGGTACAGGTAACGCATTACTTTCTTTACCAGCAGTTTTAAAAATGTTTTCAGGTCGCTCTCTTATGAAGCCTAATATACAAAAAGGTATTGTAAGCTCAACAATTACAAAACCTAAACCAAAAGGTATTAGAAGTTTATTGCAAGTACCTAATGTTAATTTGACTAGACCAAGCAATGTTACATTAGGCAGTGCAGGACTTTCTTCATTAATATCTCCATTAGATAAGGATAATTAATCATGCCTGATATTAACCCTGAAGAATTTGGAAGAATGAAAGAGCAGATAGACCAGCTACAGAAAAGCCAAGATGAATTAAACAAAGACATGAAATCAATGTTAGCACTAGCTAATCAAAGCAAGGGTGGTTTTTGGGCAGGTATGGCTATCGCTGCATTTATATCCTCTTTAGTTACTATCGTGTTTAAACAATGGATAAACTAAAAAAAATATTATTCAAACCTATTGTTATTGGATTGGGTTTATTAGCTGTATTACCTATTACACCTGTTGCACTTTGTTTATTATACGGATGGATTGAAAAATGATACAAGCACTATTACCACTAATTGGAAATGTAATTGATAAAGTAATTCCTGATAAAAATGCTAATGCTAAAGCAAAAAGAGAAATAGAAAAATCTCTTGCTGACAATGCTAATAAAATATTACTAGCACAAACAGAAATAAATAAAGTAGAAGCAGCTCATCAGAATTTATTTGTTGCTGGATGGAGACCTGCTATTGGATGGTCATGTGCATTAGGAGTTTTTTGGTTATTTATAGGTCATCCTTTAGCTACATGGATAGACCATTTAGATGGGACAGCACAAACATTGCCAACAATAGATTCAGAAATACTACTTGAGCTTGTATTTGCTATGCTCGGAATTGCAGGTTTAAGGACACTAGAAAAGATAAAAGGTCTAACTAAATGATAAAAGCATCACCTCATTTTAGTATAGAAGAATTAACCTTTAGTGAAACTGCGGCAAGAAAAGGTATAGACAATACACCACCTCAAGAAGTGTTAGATAATCTATTAATAACAGCATGGAGTATGGAAAATGTTAGAGAACTACTTGATAGTAACCCTATACATATTAGCAGTGGCTATCGTTGTTTGGAGCTTAATACATTACTCGGTTCTAAACCAACTTCGGCTCACATTAAAGGGTTGGCTGTTGACTTTACTTGCGAAAAGTTCGGTAGTCCTTATGACATTGTGGATTCTATTTTTAGGTCTGATATTCTTTATGACCAGATTATTTTGGAATTTGATAAGTGGGTTCATTTGGCTTTTCCAGAGAATGGAAAGAGTGCTAGGAAAAAAGCGTTAATTATTAATAAAGAAGGAACAATGATATACTCACAATAATGGATATATTATTTATAGCCAAGCACATGATGGACAAAACAATAGATGATATTGATATTGTTTATGGTGAAGATACAATGACTATATTTTTAAGTGATGGGTCTAGTGTTGAGATGATTATTGATTCTATACATTTAAATACTACAGAATATGATTCTTAACAAAATTGTCAGCGTAACTATAAAATCTTTGCATAAATTGTATTAAAAATTTCTCTCCATTTCCATGCACTTTAAACTTTTTATTTTTTAGCACACTAATATCTCCTATTTCTCTTTGTCCATCTTGAGAATAACCTTCTATTAATATGACTGTAAAGTTTTTCTGTTCTGATAGAGCTTCTAATAATATCTTCTGACCTAGATTCATATTTTCATTAGGTCTTTTCCACTCCATCACTAAAAACTTATCTTTCCTTTGAAACAAACCATCTATATTACATGGTTGAGCTTTAGGGTTTTTATTTATTATTCCTGCTAAAAATTCAAAATCTATATGCGGTGCATAAACATTTCTCATTTTATTAGGCATATATTCTCCTACTAGCAATAGTTAATAAATTATCTATCGCTAATCCTAAATCTCTTTCATAATACATAGGTTTGTTGCCACCTAAAAATCTATAGTTAATAGCATTTTTTTGTGCTTTAGGTAGTCCATCTATGACAGCATCTATAATCTTTATATTTTCCATGTCAGATTTAGATACCATATCTTCAAACACTTCTGCTGTAGACTCACCGCCTGTTGAAAAATAAGATGACTTACTAGGGTAGCCTAACCTGTGGCTATCTTTTTTCATCCACTTTGCCCAATCATCTAATATATCCATGAGCCTAGCTATTCTCATTTCTTACTTAATCCACCCAGTATTGTTCCCCAGTTACTTGCTCTCCTTGTTTGTTGTGGTGTTAATGCTTTAGGCATATTAAACTCATAAGATTTTGCTAACTTATCTAATGTTCCTGCTGACACACCTGCGTAAGATGCAACTCTACTTCTACTAGCATCAGGATTTTTTTTTATAAATTCTTTTGCTCTTGTTGCAAATTCTAAATATTTATCTTGTGTATATTTTGTCATATTTATCCTATGTAAAAATGTTGTCAATTACTATTGCTAATATTAAAGCTAAAATTATTATTGTCATTACCATATTAATCTCCTTAACTAATATCCACTTCTCTGCATACCCATTTGTTATTTTTCTTATGCCACCCCTGAACAAGTAGCACCCAATTAGCATTTCTTAAATGAGGGATAGCATCACTATCCTCCATCTTTTTTACCCTTGCACTAATATTGCTATAGCTAGTCACTTGGATTCCTACTGTGTTGCCCTTACTGTCTATAGCTAGTAAATCTATAATCCCAAACAAGTCTTGTCGTATCTTGGCAAATGCGTTCCACCTTTCTACAATAGCAACTAAAGGATAATCACCACTATCCCGTAGTTTCTTCAGAGTCCTTTGTGTTGGGCTGATTGCCATCTTCTTCCTCCTTTCTAGCTACATTGCCTTTAAAGATTCTATTCCATGATTCTTCTAATTCTTCGTCTGTTATATCTTGCTTTCTTCTACCGCTACCCTTACTCATTACAATCCCTCCTAAATTTACAATATTGATGCGTGTCGTAATATCTTATACTGCCATGCTTCATATCTCTGTAAATAAATTGTGTGTTTTTTGGTAAATGTATATATTCTTTTTGCAAACATTTGTATTCCATAGGAACTTGGTCAGGATAATGTAAGTCAACAAATATAACGGCTTCTTGGCAACTGCGAAAATGTCCTAGATACTTCCAATCTTCTAATGGTTCTGGCATTAAATTAATTACCATTACAAATGCAAACTCAATCATATCTTACTCCTTGAAGTTTCCTTTAGTTATAATTTTTCCTGTTAGTTCATGTGCAATGTTAAAATCTTTTTTATTGTAATTCATTGTAAATTTATATCCATCATATATAAAGCTATGTTCTTTCCATGTGTCTTTGTTTTTTTTTAAAATCTCTTTACCTTTCGCCATCTTCACTCCAATATACATTAACTATCGTTTCACATTTTGGGCAACTATACTGACTCCATATTAAATATTTACTATCCATATCATCATCATTATCCCAATCATTACCCCATATCATTTCTATATCTTTACATTTAGGACAACTGATATTCATTTCTTCTCCTTACAAAAACCTTTTAAATTAAATTGCCCAATATCAGAACTTACTTTACACCACCATTTTCTATCAGAATATATCTTGGCTGGTTTTTTACAAACATTGCATAATGGATTATTTATTTTTATCGGTTTTACAGATGCCATGATTTTCTTTTATGTCATACCAATTAAACGAACAATACCATTTCTTATCGCTATCCATAAACATAGCATCACGACCACACTTATGACATACAAACTTATCGCCATATACATAAACTTCTTGTTTATTAACTTTCGTCATGTAACTCGTCATCAATCCATTTGTCTTGCTTTACCTTAACTTCTAATATAGCAATTTCTTTTTGATGAACTTTAATCATTTGTTCAAGATACCATATTGCTTTTTTGCAGTCATCTATCTTGTCAGTTAATTTGTCTGACTTCAAACCCTCTCTGCTAATATACTTGAGAGCATTACCTTTTATGTAGCCATAAAATTCTTCTTTGCTCATCTTGGCTTCCATATACTCTATTGTTTCTATTCCCCCTTTCTTGTAATGTTCAGGGTTTATCGTATCACTCATTGCTACTCCTTATAATCATTAGTATAAAATCATACATTGTTCTGTATCTTTATTATTACCTATCAACTAAAATTAAGCCTTGATTAACCAACAAGGAACTTAATTATGTGGACAAAACCATCAGCTACTGAAATGAGATTTGGCTTTGAAGTAACAATGTATGTCATGAATAAATAAAGATAAGGGGAGTTTCCTCCCCTATCTCATTCCCCTAGTTAATAACATATAGAGCCTTGTCCTGTTGGCTGACAAACTGTTAATTCATCATTGCCATAAACAAATGTTGGCTCATCACTTGATACTTGTGTTTCAACTTGAACATCTCCTGAACTATCAATAAATAGATAAGTAGGTTCTGATGATTCAATAATAGTTAATGAACCATCACTCTCCCACACACTATCTGCTAGAACAGGTAAGCTAAACATCATTCCTAGCAATAAATATTTCATATTAGAAAGGAACATCAGAAGCTAGGTCATCAAAAGATTTAGGTGCTACTGTTTCTTTAGGTGCATTAGCATTGTCAGGGTTATATGGTTCTTGCATTTGCCCACTCATATATGTAGTTCCTGATTTAGATTCTCTTACCCATGCACTTAAAGACATTTCTTTACCACCTTCTAAAGTAATTGTCCCTGTGTAGTCAGGTTGTGAGTCTTTGGTTTTATTATTTTTAAATAATGCAAACCTGTTTGTGTTGTCATACTGTTCAGCCATTTAAGTTCTCCTTTATGGTTTTAATTTTATATTCTACTTCTTGCACGAATGTGCTTACTTCTTCTTCCAAACGAGCTATTAACTCATTATCTCTTGGCACTCTCTTGATAAACATTTTTAGGTCATCAGGAAAGTCAGGGTGATATGATACAAAGTCGCACCACTCTCTACCTGTGCAACTCATTTGCCATTGCATTTGGTGTATATATCTTTTATGTATTTCACCTGTTTCTATTGTGGTTGTATGCGTTATAGGTTGTGGGCATTTTATTTCTATTAATCCTTTGTCTCCTACCATACCATCAGGACTAGCACCACACATATCTATTGTAGGGTGGTCTATCATACCTACATCTGTTAGGTCTGTTCCTACTAATAACTTGTTACGATTAGCATACTCTAGCTTGGCTTCATCTTCATACTCTACTCCATGTTTCATAGCATCATTCATAAACATAGGAACAACTTTGCCTGTCAATCTTTCAGTTACTAACTGTAAACGATACTTTGTTTTATAAGTAGACTCTCCTACTTTAGTCTTAATCATAATGTCATGTATCTTACTAGCAGTGACCTTACCTAGTCTTGCCTTGAACCACTCATCTGTTCGTTGTTCCATTATTTACTTCCCTGAACTTTCTGAATAAATGGTAGGCATAATTTTCTGTCAGTTTCACTCAAGCCATTAAAGTATTGTCTAGCACTATTGATACCTTGTTCTTTGTATATGTTCTCTATATGCTCTAAAACATCATGTGGGGGTAAATCCTCTCCGTAATACAGGTGAAGCGAGATTCCAAAAAGAGCAATGCCTTTTGCTAAACATCTTTGCATAGCCGTATTTAATTGCATTGTATTAGGATTCTTAATGGCTTGATTCTTAAAATCTAATACAGGTAATTGTGCAGTCATCTCTTTACCAAATGCTTTGACTGTGCAAAATACCATCATGCTACCATCAGGTAATGTAAGTGGCTCTGCATAGCTCCATGTTGCTGACTCATCATGTTGTAGCAATGTATCTACTGCCCATGCCCATGATAGATAAGTAAACTTGCCTTTCTTTTCTGTGTATTTACTAACATCTATCTTTCTTAACTCTTGAAATTTACTCATCTCTTTCTCCCAAATATTTGGTCAAGAACTTCCTGTTGATAAGAAAGTTTCTTCAACTGTTCCATCTCCAAATAGTCTTGGTGCATTTCTTGTTGTAATTGGTCTTGTGATATTTCTTGCTGAACTGCAAGTGCTAACTCTGTTGATTTACTCATTGTATTTCTCCTTTCTTCTTAAAAGTTAATATACTTTACTACTGTTAATTTTATTTGTCAAACTATTTATTTACTTTATCAAAACCTTGCGACTTAAATACTTTCCCATCTTTACTCGTTGCTCTAAACTCAAAATCTCCAAATGCTTTTTTCATTTGCTTTAAAAATTCATTAACGGATATTTGTTTGGTTTCCAAATTGTCTCTCCCCATATCTAAAAGATTTATTATCAAAGTATAACCCTACTGAACCTTCCCAACCTGTGCCATGCCTTTGCTTACTCACTTGCACAAAACAATCATACTGTTTACTTATCTCTACTGTGTTAGCACCCTCATCTGTCATATCCTTTTCTTTTTGTTTGTTCCTGAATACTGTAATACAATTATCTGCTAGGTTAGTAATATCACTAGAACCCATTACATCAAACTTACTTGGTTGTCCCATTTCATTCATTGTCTTTCTGCTATGAGCCACCAAAAATATATGAACCCCAATATCTCTGGCACAAACACATAGCTGATTTAAAAATTGCTTTTGCTTATTGTAGTCATCACTGTTAATACCTATCTTGGTCAATGAATCAATAACAAATACCTCTACCCCTAGCTTTTCTTTAGCATACTGAATAACTGATAATACTTTTACAGGCGAAGTTTCTCCCTCTGCATCATATAAAAATAAGTTATCATTTATCTTGTCTAAAAAACTATCTATGCCTAACTGTGTTGGCATTTGTGTCCCTGTATCTTGTTGCAACATTCTTCCTAGCGTTGCTCTACATTGCATTTCAAAAGAACCAATCAAACACTTATGTTCCCCTAACATCTTGAGTATCACATAGTTTAACCATGCTGATTTACCATGCCCACTGTAACCTGATACGATTGTTACTTCATGTTCCCTTACCCTAAACAAACCCTCAAACTTGCTAAAAGGTAATGGTATGCCACCATTTACATCTTGAGTAAAATAGTCAAGTATTTCACCACTGTATGCCTTTGGTGATTTAATCTTAAAGTGTTCATCTGTATCTCTAGTAGAAAAATAATTATCTACATCTTTATCATCTATTATTAATTTATTTAATTCATCATTTAATGTCATTGTATATACCTTTTAATCTTTCTGTGATTTCAAATAACTTCTTATTATCCGAATCTTCTAATGACTTACCTTTACGAATAGTGCTAGAACATAATGCAACAAATAATAAATCATCTCTTGTTGCCTTTAGCACTCCATAAGGATTAGAAAATCTTATCCTTGTCTTTGGCTTAAATTCTGTATCTAATGTATCAGGCATAACATCACTCCATGTCAGTCCTGAATCTTGCAGTATTTGTTCCATACTACAACCTGCAAAACAATTGAGTATCATCTTGTCTTCTTTAAACTTTAAACCTAAACTAGCGTTCCTATCATCATGGCTAGGGCATAAACATTGATACTCTCCCTCGCCAGACTTATAAACCTTTTCAAACCTCGCTAGTATTCTCTCTTTCTCTATCATCTAACATCTCCTTAATCTCATATTGTCTTAATTTAGGTATGCCCCTCTGCCCCCAATAGAATACTGCCTGTCTACTTAACTTGGGTTCAAACTTCTCTGCCAATTGATTTGGTGTCACTTCTAATTCTTTACATACTTCTTGCAATGTCATAACTATTCCCTTTATATAATTTGAGTAAAAGAATTTAACAAACAATTAATCATTCGTCAAACAATTCTTTTTTAATATCTAATTCAACCTCTATTTCTATTTCATTATCTTCATCATCATCTTCCTCTATCTCAAAGAAGTAGCCGTTGTAACCCATATCAACATCATCTTCATCACCAAAGTATTCGTTTGTTCCTCTGTCTATAATAATCATGTTTAAACACTCCTTATGTCCATTTAACTTCTATAAATTCAGAGGGATTCTCAAGCCAACCATCATCATATCCCTCGCAAGATTCTATGTATGTCTTCAATTCTTCATAGTTTTCAATCATGTCTTCAGCATAAAATCCACCTAGACCACCATAAAGGTCTTCTATATCTATACTAAAGCTACCACAATGTCCGATAGACATTATTACTTCATTTGCTAGTTCGTCTATTTCATGATTATCGTGATAAAGCCAATTAATAAAATGACCTCTATCTATTTTTGCTATTGGTAATTTACTCATCTTCACTCTCCTTATAATGTTGGTATGCACTGTAAGTTTCTATTGTTAGTCATCAGAGAGCCACCATCATTACCCTCATCATCTGCACTTGGTGTTATGATTGTGCCATCATCTAAATGAATCTCACAAGGTCGTTTATACCAACCCCATTCAGTCGTTTCATCTAATGGTAGATATTTAACCGCTACAATCTTTTTGCCTACTAAATACTTTGCTACTTTTTCTGTCCATATTTCTTCGCTATTCATTGCGGTATCTCCTCTACTGATTCTTCTGAAAATCCTAGAACATCAATATTATTGTCTAGGTGTTTAAATAACTTTACATCTCCATGCCTGTTCAATACTTCTTCACCTGTTTCTTGGTCTACCTTTGCTAGTAAGTAACCAATCACTTCGTATTCATATTCCTTATCACAATTCATTTTATGCCCTCCAATTTTTTAGTTTTATAATTAAATCTTAATCCTTTCTTTGTTTCTCGTCTTAATATATTTTTCCTTTCCTTTCTAACATACTCTATTTGGTCTTGAGTAAATGCACTAGGACATTCAGTAACTAATTCATACTCTACTTCTGCTATTCGTCTTAATACTGATTCCCTAGTTTCCTCTGTTAATCTTTCCCATAGTTCACCATGAGAACCTTGTTTAATCTCTTTACCTACTGCACTTGCCTGTATTAATCTTTCTTTCTGTGTATCACTTAACATAATTTAATAACTCCATAATAATTAATAATAAAATTGCACCACTTATATTCCCTAGCAAAAAACAATTTCTTCTTCTTTTCTTTTCTGCTAGGAAACTATAATCTTTATATTTCATCTTCACTCTCCTGTTAATTCTTCTATTAAAAATGCTAGTAACCCTAGCAACCCTAGTATGCTAAACAATGTAAACATATCAATTACTCCTATTGATTAAATGGTGTATTGGATTACCATATTTATCAAATAAATATTCATTAATATCACAAAATTCTATTTGGTCTGATAAATCCCAATCCCCAAAATAATCATATTCAGTTATTAATTCCCCATTATCATTTTCAATTTCTGAATCAAATGGTATTTCATTCATTTTATAAATAACATTTTCTTTCCCTTTAGAATCTAATTCTTCATATTTATATGCTTGTATTTTTACTTCCATATTAATTACTCCTCTTTTTAAATGTTAGCAAATGCAATATCATTTCCAATCACTGTCAATTTCATAACTCATAACCCATTCAAAAAAATCATCATCAGTATCTTCAAAATTATCTGCAAAATCTGAATCATCATTTAATAAAGATAAAAATTCTTTATATAGTCTGTGTTTTTTTCTTAAATCTTTTTTAATGTTCATGTTTAAACAGTCTCCTTATATGTGTAATTTACTTTTACTTCATCAATTACTTTATTAAGAGCTTTACATACTACAAGCCAATTTGCATATCCTTTAGTTTGTGGAGGTGTATAGTATTCATGTTTAATTCCATTAATAATATCTTCTAATGCTGAATAACTCATGTTACTGCCAAATTCTCTATCCATAATATATTTTCCTTTAAAAGTTATCTTTAATATAATCAACAGAATTAATTATAATTTCTGTATCATCTAATTTATCTACATTAACCCATGTTAAAAACTTACTTCTAAAAGTGTTATCCTCTAGCAGTAATGAAAAATCAACACAAGTTAAACCCTCTATACTATTTAAAATCTTATCTACTCTTGTCATTATTTATACTCCCTTTTAATAACTTGCTCGTAACAATCTAATTCATAACCTAGTCTTAACAAGTCTTTATTTATAAATACCTTTGCCATATTCCATTCGCTATCAGTCCTACATGAATTTTTGCTATCATATACTTCTGATTGTAACTTATTTATTTTTTCAAATTCTGATTTATTTATATACATTCTGTTATCCTTTATTAAAGATTATATTGTTTAATAATTTGATTTAATAAAAATCTAGCAAATTCAACTCTATCTTTATCATCACCATTTATTTCATCTTTTAACCATTTCATTCTGTTTATTAGTTCTTTATTCATTTTGTTATCCTTTATCTTGTTAATAAAATTTAACTACAATGTCATTAGAGCATATGTTAAATAAGATTGTCAATAACTATTTAACTATCTTTGATTTATTTTACTTATCACTCTTTTATAAATATCTACTTTCTAACTATTGACAATACTCTTTTTATCTGATAAAATCGTTTACATTGTTTTTGTTTTTGAGTAGCAATACTCAATCGTAGCCTCCAAGCGGAGATTGAGTTAGTAGCATGATTTTATCAAGACTGATTAACCAAAAGCTAATAACTATATATTTAAAAATACTATTAAACATTTAAAAAATATCCTTATTACTTCTATATTAATGTTAATTATTAGTTTAATTCTCATTATGTTTTATTCTCTTATTTTATTATTAATCACTTGATTGTTAATTGTTTTTACTGTATAATACCTATCATATAGGGGTATTTTATACCCTAAAGAAACATAGTTTTTAATGTTTCTAATATAAAATTAGAATCAAAAGATATGTAAGAATTATTTTAAGGCTCGTATAGAGTCTTTTTTTTATTGTATAGTAAGGGTTCAGTAGACGTAAAAAAACCCCGTAATGAACGATTACAGGGCTTTAATTTTAGGTATTTATACTAATTCAGGTTCTTTTATTGTTAAATCTACATGAATATCAGTATTAAACCTATCTGATTCTTGATATTTATTTGCTATATATTCAAAAATATAAAGTGTTAAAATATTATCTTGATTCATAATGGCAGAATCATATTTATAATAAGATATAAACCCGTCTCTTGATTTACAAGAATCTTTTAAATATTCTAAAAAATTCTCATCTTTTTTAAAATGTTTAATTAATTTATTCTCATCTGTTTTTGATATAAAACAATCAATCTCATCATTAGAGTAATTATAATAGTTAGGAGAATATAAACTTATATCATGAATCTTGATATTTAAATTATATTCTGATTCTATAAAATCAAGATAATAATTTACATATTGATTTATATATTGATTATACATATCTTTATAATCAAAATTATAATCTGATTCGGTTAAATCTGTATCATTATAATCATTTTCCATATATACATAAGATTCAATATCATTATCTATAATGGCAGAATGTATAGTTTCATAAAAACCACCAAATTTAATTACAGTTTTAATTTTATTATTTAACATTATTAACCCCTTATTTATTAAGTTTATAATCATTAATGAATTTTAATTCAGAATAATTTTTATAAATCTTTTTTATATCTGATTTTGGTAGATTAAAAACACTTGATAGACAATTTATTTCATTATCATCATAAAGATAATTTTTATCATTTAAAGATTTATTCATTTCTGATATGCAATATAAAACTTTATTTAATTTTAATTCTGTTTGATTTGATTTAAATTTCATTTTTAACCCCTATTTTATAATTGTTAATATTTGATTGTATTTTATATATATCATAAGACATATTATTTATAGCTGATTCATAACCATAATAAATATTATCTGACATATCATAATCAAGATGACCATAATTATCATTGTAATTTTTTAAAGCATTATTACAGTTAATTTTCATATTTTTTAAATATCCTTGATATTGTAATAATAATAATTTGCTAGTATTTTTTAATAAACTCATTTTTATACCCCTTATAAGTAAAAAAAGGGTTGAATATATCAACCCCTTTAATATTAATTTAAATTATCTAGTTTAATATTACCTAGTTTAATATCTTTTTTAATGTCATTAGTAGACATATTAAGAAACATATTACGATATTTAGACGTAGTTTTTGAATAATCCCAATAATGAGAATCTAAAGTAATATTATTATCATTATCTACTTTAGCAATAATAGAATTATAAGACTGAAAAAATCTAGCTGTATCTGTTAATATTTCAAATTGATTAGCTACATTGTTTCCTGATTTACTTATTAAGTTTGATACTTTCATAATTTAACCCCTTTAAAAGTTTATATTGTTAAAAGATTTTAACAGTAATTAAAATAATATACAAGATAAAAATATCCTTGTATATCAAGTAATTAATAATTAATAGGATTTATAAGCCGTTATTAAAAATTAATTTCAAAAGGCACTTTTTAAAATGCCTTTCAAGATTAATTATTTTACGAATGATTTTAGATAGTCAGGATTAACAAGAGGTGTTGAATCATCTTTATCTTTAGAAAAATCATACTCTAATTTTTCACCTCTCGAATTTTTAGCAATTAAAGTATCATGAATAGAATATTTTAAAAATTCTCTTTGTGGATTAGGGTCTTCAGCTAGAACCCTTGTAAGATATAAATCTTCGTATGTATCATTTACATCTAATGAAACCTCTTTATCATCTAAAAGGGTATGAGAATAAGTCCAGCCATTAATACCCTTGTAATAAGCGTCAATAACTGTTATTTGGTCTTTAGGATAAAACATATTTTTATTACTCCTATCTAATTAATAAACTGTTAAATTGTTTTAACATTGTTATTTTATAGTAATGAGATAAAAAAGGTAAAAAAAGATTGATATTATTGATTTAAATTACTTATCACCAAACTTAACGATAAGTAAAACTTATCAACACAATCGCTTCAGAATCAATTAAAATAACATAAGTAATATGTTAGTATCAAAAATAACTAAAGTTTGTTAAACTAGCTTTATGCAAGTTATAGAGCTATATAAGTAAAACTTATTAATAGCAATTTATGATAAGTAAAATAAATTAGACAAGAGACAAAAAACATGAGTGAAATAAATTCAGGTAAAATCAAGATTGTAGTAGATACGAATGAGAATCATTCGCATTTGCCAGTGAAAAAGAAAGTAGGTCGACCCGCACACCTTAAATCAGTAGACACCCAAAAAAAAGTTTTTGATTTAGCTACAGTAGGTACTAGGTATGAAGATATTGCATTAGTCCTCGGTATATCAGATGACACGCTAACAAAGTATTACAAACCAGAGCTAGAGAAAGGTCGCATAGAAGCTAACGCTGCTGTTGCTGGGACATTGTTTGAGAAAGCAAAGCAAGGCGATACTAGCAGCATGATATTCTGGTTAAAGACAAGAGCACAGTGGAGTGAAAAAAATACTACAGAATTAACTGGAGAGGGGGGTGCACCCATTAATATCAAAGTAGTAACAGGAATAGATTAAAAAACCCCAGTACCCAAATTTTTTAGGAATAAAATATGCCAAATTATAGTGAATCAGAAATGAGAAGATTAGCAGCAATGCTAGGTAACACAAGAATAGCTGAAGGTGCAATGACTAATAGAGATGCAGAGTTATTAAGACAGTCTATGACAAATAGAATCCCACTGGCTCAAGCAGGTTCTCAAGGTGTAATGACAAATCAAGATGCAGATAGAATAATGCAAAATTTAGGGAATACACAAACAACTAATATATTGCCCATTCCTATGAATGAAAACAATATGCCTATGTTTAATACAGATGCAGAATATATGCAGTATTTAAATGAATATGACCCAGCCATGTTTAATGAGATGCAAAATACTTATTACAATACAAGAGGAACAATGGGTGAAGGAAAAATAGAGCCTATGAATTTTATTAAAGGTTTATTAGGATTATAATTTAGGAGATTTATATGTGGTCATGGCACTGGATTTGTGGTTGTCACTTTGGTTTTGAATGGTATCAAGACATGAAGATGGATGACTCTAAAAATAAAAGGTATTTTGAATACTTTATTATTGATGTAGGATGTTTACGCATACAGAAATGTAAACAAGTGGAGAATGTGTAATGAAACCAATGAAAAAACCAATGAAGAAAAAACCAATGAAAAAAGGCAAGAAGAATTACGCAGATGGTTTGAGTCTATAGGAGACTGTGTATGAGCTTATATGAAAATATAAACAAAAGAAAGAAAGCAGGAACAAGTAGACCTAAAAGTAAATCTACTATTTCAGCTAAAGCATACAAAAATATGAAAGCTGGTTTTCCAAAAAAGAAAAAGAAAGCTAAAAAGAAATAGTGGTAGCAAAGAAAAAAGTAAACCTGTCTGTAGGTAGAGGTGAAAAACGCTCTGTTAAGCAGGGTGCAGGATTGACAGCAAAAGGTAGAGCAAAATATAATCGTGCTACTGGCAGCAAATTAAAAGCACCAGTAACAGGTAAGGTTAAAGCAGGTAGTAAGGCAGCAAAAAGAAGAAAGTCTTTCTGTGCCAGAAGTAAAGGCTGGACAGGTGAGCGTGGAAAAGCAGCCAGAGCCAGATGGAAGTGTTAAGCAAATCAGAAAGAAATAAAATAGCCAGTAAAATCTGGAGAGCTAACAACCCAGATAAGATACGCAGCAAGAATTATAAAGATAGATACGGCATTACATTAGATGATTACAATGTCATGCTAAAAAAACAAAAACATAGATGTTATTTATGTGGCAGTCATAATGATGACACCAAGCTATATGTAGACCACTGCCATACAAAAAAGACAGTAAGAAAGTTATTATGTCAGCATTGTAATACTGGATTAGGTCAGTTTAAAGATAATGTAAAAGTGATGAAAAAAGCAATAGAGTATTTAAAACAATTTTAATGGTAAGCAGCCCTTGTAATGGTGTTTGTAGAATTATAGAAGAAAGTAATGGCGTAGCCAGATGCACTTCTTGCAAACGAACTTATGATGATTTAGAACAATGGTTATACTTATCAGAAGAAGCTAGATTAACTAGGATGGAACAACTAAAAAAGGAGTAACGACCTCGCAAGAGAGTTACTAATTAGATGGCAAAACAAATAACAACTGGCTATAAGCCAAGAGAACCACAAAAAGAAATACACAAGATGGTTAAAGATAATCGTTTTAGTGTTGTGGTTGCTCATAGACGAATGGGTAAGACAGTTTGTGCTATTAACCAACTGATACATAGTGCATTGAACTGTGATAAACCTAATCCTAGATTTGCTTATGTAGCACCAACCTACAATCAAGCTAAAAGAATTGCATGGGACTACCTGCTAGAATATACAAGACCATTAGAAGCTAAAGCCAACATTGCTGAACTGCGTGTAGACTTTATGGGCAGAAGGATAAACTTGTATGGGGCAGATAACCCTGACAGTCTGCGTGGAATCTACCTAGACGGGTGCGTTCTTGATGAGATTGGGAACATTAATCCTACACTATTCACAGAGATTGTCAGACCTGCACTAGCAGACCGACTCGGCTACTGCGTAGCGATGGGAACACCGAAGGGACAGAATCATTTTAAAGACTTGAGAGATAGGGGGTCAAGAAGTGAAGGCTGGGAACTATTAGAATTTAAATCTTCTGAAACAGGAATTGTTGATAAACAAGAATTACTTGCTGCTAAAGCAGAAATGGGTGATGACAAGTATGCTCAAGAATTTGAGTGTAGTTTTAATGCTCCAGTAGAAGGTGCTTATTATTCATCTATTATTAATGATATAGAAGAACAAAATCATATTATAGATATTCCTAAAGACGAACTAGCAAGAACATATACTGGTTGGGATTTAGGTATATCAGACTCTACCAGCATCTGGGTAGCACAGGTAGTCAACAAAGAAATACGACTCATAGACTTTACAGAAAATCATGGTGTCGGTTTAGATTACTATGTAAATTGGCTGCGTGAACATGACTATATGTACGCAACACACATATTACCTCATGATGTCGCTGTAAGAGAGCTAGGCACAGGTAAGTCAAGAAAAGAAATGTTAGAAGATGCAGGACTTAATATTACAGTCGCAACTAAATTAACAGTAATGGATGGTATAGCCGCAGCAAGAAAAATATTACCACGCTGCTGGTTTGATAAAGATAAAACAAAACAAGGATTAGATGCACTACGGAATTATCGTAGAGTATTTGATGAAAAAAGAAATGTGTTTCATGATAGACCCTTTCATGACTGGGCATCACACGCATCTGATGCGTTTAGATACCTAGCAGTCGGTATGGATGAGTC
>Ga0213863_10000529_pt1 | contig 29050 bp, 32 predicted proteins | sample PICome_8_FD_160128 | JGI IMG/M metagenome (GOLD analysis project Ga0213863, IMG submission 160128) | Coastal seawater microbial communities near Pivers Island, North Carolina, United States - PICO497 | ecosystem: Environmental > Aquatic > Marine > Coastal | place: USA: North Carolina... | reverse complement strand
GGTATCCATCACAGTGGGGTTCTAAAAATTTAGCCGATAAAGCATTGATTGTTGGATTGAGAGCTAACTCACGACACTTGGGCGATCTCGCCATAAGCGCTCCAACTCTTTTAGTTTGAAATCCAGTGAACTCATTATCACCCTCTATATCATTTTTAAGATATGGGCCCAGCTCAGTTTTAATATCATCAAGATCTTTTTTGGTTAACACATCATCAATGACGACCGCTGCATCACGCTCAATGATATCTAGAATCACATCTATATCTGTATCCGGGCTGACATGCTGAATTCCCATTGATTTAGTTTAGGGTAAATTTAAAAATCTGTGAAATATATTGCTTAGATTATTTTTTTATATGTTTTGAATGACTCGAAAGGATTGTTTTCATAAATTCTAAATTTCTCTCACCCAAATTCCAAGATAGCTTCCTTTCAATTTCCATTAGGTGTTCTGCGCCCTGTTTTCTTATTTCTTGTCCCAAGGTTGTGATTTTGATAATTCTATTCTTTTTATTGCCATCTTCAGAAATTAGCTCCAAAAAGCCAAGATCTACCAATTTATGAGCAGTTTTATGAACCGCTTGACGAGAAATATTCATTATCCTTGCAAGCTCTGAAATGGATTTTTCTTGACCTCTGAGGGCGTTAAATAGTCTTATTTCTGTGATAGATCCCCTATATTTACTGGTTTTATTGAGTTCTACCATTTCTCGCTCCATCCACTCAACTAACTCCATAGTGAGTCGCATAAAGTTTGTTTCAAGAAAATCTTTATAATCTTTATTTTTGTCAACCATATTGACAATATACCACATCTTCTATACCTTTGAGGCTTAATTATGAATCTATCTGCTTTATTTAAAGATCAAGTTCTGCTCATTTGTATCGGAGCATGGGTTCTTATTACTTCATCATATTTCGTTTTTGTCGCTGTTGGTTTTGCAGTTTCACCTATTGCTGAAAATGGCTTGGACAGTCTGTTAACAATTTACTTGCCTGTATTGATTTTGACAGTCTTTTTGCTCCTTTACCTCACCAGGAATAGAGAGCAAGTTGCTTGGTCAAAAGTATTTAATGTGGATAAATCAAAAGCAAAAAAAGAGGCCTGGCTTACTGTAGGATATTTATTGTTGACCCAATTCATTTTAGGGTTAGGTTTTAATATGGGCCTTCATTTCCCGGGTGTAGACGTTTATTCATCAGGAAGCCATTCACAAGTTGATGTGTGGATTTGGGCATTAACATATACTTTTATTTATACTCTCTTGCCTATACTCTGGCTTTGGCAAAAAGGGTTTTCCTTTCGCAAACTATTTTCTTCATTTAATTGGTTGCGAGATGGGTGGATTATTGTTGCCTATTGGGCATTAGATTTTTTTGGCCCAATTATTTCTGGCGGAGCTGATTTTTTTGGTGGTATTTCTATTGCTCAGTATGCACAGGGAATTCCATGGGGAATTTTTATTAATTCTTTAGGAGCAGGACTTCCGGTCGTGATTATGATGCATATCATCTTTATTCCTCGTATCGCACTAATTTTTGAGAATAAATTAACAGTAATATTTCTTGGGGGCTTATTTTATTCTTTATTTAGCCTGTTTGATCAGGGCGTTGACTACAGCTCTTTAAGTGTTGGGCTAACTAGCTTTACTTATATCATTATGACGCAAACTCTTGTAGGAATGGGCAAGGCAACATTTACTGTTGTAACAGGAAATCCATTTATTCATTTTATTTCACTGCATGTAATTAGTGCGCGCGTGCCATTTGACACAAGAATGTATATTGAAATTTTTAACTTAAAATAGTTTTCAGGCACATCGACATTTATATTCCAGCTAAGTATTCTCCACTAAGCCCAGTTCAGTTATAATTCTTTTTCTTTAATTGCCCAGATAGCTCAGTCGGTAGAGCAAAGGACTGAAAATCCTTGTGTCGGTGGTTCGATTCCACCTCTGGGCACCATCTAATAATTTTTAGCTAATTTCCTTAAGTAATATGTTTTCATCTGCTAATAATTGTAATTTTCTGCCAGCAGCAAAATAACCACGTTTGTACTTTATTTTATTTTTATAGAATTTAAGAAATGTAAATTAGAAGATAATTCACTTAAGTAGGTTTATGAAATATTGAAATATCGCACTCTTTGGATTGAAGTTTGTACGAATGCTTGTATAAGTTTCCATCACATATTGGTTTAAATACTCCTACAAATTTATAAACTCTATCTCCAAGAGCATTTTTATTATGGGCAAAAACAATAGCTTCGTTGGGAGCAACAGGTCCAGCTTTATGTTTTATTCCTGATCTGTGTTGCGAAAAAATAAATTTGCCATCTCTAGTAAGCTCGTTGTCCCAATCTGCATTTGGATATAATTTCGGGAACCACATTATTTGCCCAGTTTTTTTTACTTCCCAAGTCGCTTTTTGGGCATGACCTCCCTTGTATCCAAATAACCTTTTTGCATCTCTTTGTGTTCTGAATGAAACATTGTTTTTAACAAAAATGCTTCCTTCTTTTATATATTTTTGAGGATCAAATTTGGATTCATAATCCCAAATTAATTCTTTGCCGTTAATTTTCTCTATATCTTTTTTCTTTTTAAGCAGCTTATGAATAAAAGCATCAATTTCTGTATTAATTTCACTTAATGTTTTATAAATCAGTGGCTCTACACTGTGATAAATTTTAATTCTTTCCTGAGTCCATTTGGTCTCTTCAAAAATCTCTTTCTCTCTAATGTCATCTTTTTCTGCATGCCTGAAACCCTCATGCTGTTGTTCATTAACCTCTAAATATATTCCCAAGGATGGAAAGCATAAATCTGTTAGATAGCCTCGAGTATCTTTTCCTGCTATTAAGTGCTTTTTTTCAGGTTTAACATATTGCTGACAAACAAACTCAATCTTTCCATCTAATATATGTAAAATTCTTGATACTATATAAAGCTCCCAACTCTTATGCCTTATTTTCGACAGACTTTTTAAGACGTAACTATCTTTGCTAGTTTTAGGTTCACTAGGATTGATATTCATATTTCATTCCCATCTGTTCTTAAAGCTTTAATTAGACTTCTATTAGCTTATATTTTCCTTCGATATTATTTTTGAATACGGCCGTAATTTTATTTTTTGCAGATTCGTATTCAGAAGTTCCTTGTTTTGATGGCACAAGATCCTTTAGATAATTCTTTTCCCAAATGCTGCTTGAATAAACATCATTCATCTCGTTCTCATATATATCGATGTTATATTCTATTAGGTATTCAATAAGACTTTTAATATTCATTGAATGATCAATTGGCATTGCCATGGTTTGCCATTCTTGCATATAAAAATCTCCTTTAAACATTTTGTTATCTTCATCTGGCTCGCTCAAAACTTGAGGGAGGGGCCTACTCTCCTTAAAATTATGGTCTTGAAATTTTAAAAAAGCGTAGCCATCGCTTGGTTTTTTAAAAGATTGAAACCAAATAAATTCTCCGATTGGCTTTGGAAATATTCTAATATTCATTACTTTTTTTCCATCTATGTAAAGCGCTATTGAGTTAGCATATTTAATCGTGAATTTCTCTTTTATTCCCTTCTCCCAATTCACAGCATTGTATTTTTTTTCTAAATATTCAACGAAATGCTTTATATAATCTAGGCTTTCAGTTGAGGGAAAATCTGCATAACTTGCATTGTTATCGTCTTTTTTTGCTCTTTCTTCAACCCAGGACTCTAAACCACTTACTATGTAAGGCTTAAAGGATCCCTTTGAAGGTCTAGTATTCACTTTATCTTTTACAGTTACACTGGTTACTGCTGACTTACTTAATGCATTTTCAAATATTGTATTAAAGTCTGATTTCATGCCTGATTTAGATTCGTTTATTTTGCTATCTATTGCCCTTTTTTCATCATGTAAGAGATTAAAAAAATTTGATATTTTGGCAGCGCTGGGTTTTAACCTTTCAGATGCAAAACAAATTCTGTAGATACATTGCTCCCACGGTTCATCAAAACCTTGAGTTACAAATGCAAGTTTTGAGTGTTGATCCCAATTGTCTTGGGTTTCTTCTTTTTTTTGGGTAACAGTTTGCGCTGTTGCATCATCCCAATTTAAAAAATCTGGTTCATCAATAAGAAGCTGGTAAAACTCTGAGTATGCAACCTCTAAACATACTATGGCAAAAAGGACCAAGGCTTCATCGTCACTTAAACCGTTACTATTGCCAACTTCATTATTGGACCCCAGGAATTTAATTAAAGATAAGGAATTAATAAGCCTTTTTATTGATCTTGGATTGCCTCCAATAGTATTTTCAACAAATGCCGCAATCTTTTGATTTGTTTCCTCTGCATGATCTCTGCTGTCGAAATCACCGTCATAGTAATCTATTTCTCGCAGAAGGCTTGATACATAGTTTCCTATGTCATAATTTGATAAAGGCATAGAAAATGGTAATTGGATTATCTTATCGAAGAAAGCTCGGAACTCCCATTCATTAGCATCGGTTCGTGGGCCAAACTTCTTCTCTAAACCTTTGACCACTACCTTATAGTCAATTGCTAAAATAAAAATACAATCTTTAAGATTAAAAATATTCTTGAGCAGCTCAAGAATTGAAACCGCATCTTCTGGCTTTATTCTATCCAAATCATCGACATAAACTACAACTCGATTGTATGGATTGGAGGGAAGCGATTTTATTTCCGATACCAAAAGTTGCAAGCTTTCACGTAGTTCTTTTATTGAGTTTTCATTCTGACCTAATAATTCATCAACAAGATTAGTTCCAACAGAACCGCCAACTGCTTGACCAGTGAGTCTAAATGCACCCTTCATAAGATTGCTGACCCCCTTTGATATTTTTTCAGATGTTGATTTTGATTGATCTGCTCTAAGTAATTCTTTTATTATTTCATTGATAATTTTAATGAGTGATTCTTCTGGAGTGCATAAAAGTGAATGTTCCCAAGAATTTACCCAAATTTGGTAAATATTGTTATCTTCATTGTCATCTTTGTTGACTGGATCTAAATCATTCCATATTTGATTTAATAAAGAGGTCTTTCCACTACCCCAATCACCTTGAATTCCTATTGTAATTGGAGTTCTTGTTGTTTTAATAAACTCAACTAAAGCATTTTTATAAGGCGAAATCTTTAAATGATCAATCCCGCCATTTTTAGAAACAGCTTCATCAACAATACCTGCCATCTAATTCCCTCAAAATAATTTGTTTGCGTCGAATGTGTATTTAAAATTCAATACCATTGAAATTTCCATCGATAACGACCCGAGGTCCTTCCGGTTACTCTTGGAGTAATGGTAAAACTTTTCTTTATATTTGGATTACTTTCTTCGATGTAATGTATTCTCCATTTCGATCCAAGTCCCTCATGTTCCATCCCAAGCATTTTTATGCCAGGTGGCTCGATAACTCCAGGTCTTTTTGTTGCCTTATATGCTTTATAGGCAGTTCCACCGATTAGCAAATCTTTCAAAAATCCCATTTAAAAAATATAATCTTATTTACTTAAACATACAATAAAATGCAAAAAATAAAAATTCTATCCCTTACTTCAGTTTTATTATTCAGCAGTCTTGCATCTTGGGCCCAACCAATCGTTAGCATAGAAGAATTACGCCGCGAGGGAGAAATTGGCAACTTTCTATCTGGGTCCTTAAATTTAAGTGGTTCTAGCGGAACAGCAGAAAGAGAAAATATTGATTTTTCTGTTGCCGCTAATAAAAATACTGATGGAATTGAATCTTTGATATTTATAAATTTTCAAGAAAGAACTAAAAATAATGAAATAGAGGATGAAGCTAATTTTCTTCATGCCAGGCTGCTATTTAAATCGAACAAACCATATAACTTGGAATTTTATACTCAGTACTCTGAAAATCCATTTCAACTTTATAAGAAAAGGAATCTATTTGGAGGTGGTGTAAGGTTTAAACTGGAACAAGAGAAAAGATTAGGTATTTCAATTCTCAGAGAGAATGAGATAAGCCTTATCAATGACAGAGAGATTGAAACAGATAGAGTGAATGTATATTTTACTAACGCTCTGTCGATTCAAGAAAATATAAACTTTAATTACAGTCTATTTTTTCAACCTTCCATTGATGCATTTTCTGATGATTATAAGCTCTCTGCTTTAATGCAAATCGAATTTTTAGTAAATGAAAACTTTTCTATAAATTTTAATTTAGGACATACCAAAGATACCGATCCACCATTACTAGCAAATGAGACAGATACTTCATATGGAACCGAGTTTAGATTCAATTTTTAGATCTGTCCTAGTAAAACTTAAAGTTATATATTAGATTTATACGTATTAATTTATTAATTTATTAATTTGTTATAGAGGGGTGCGTATATGGCAAAAATATATAAAGCAGATAGAGAACATAAAGCTGATTTCTCAGTATATTTTGTAGATAAAGAACATAAAGCAGATTTAATTGCTTGCGAAGTTGATAGAGAACATAAAGCTAAAGGAGATGAAAAGTGGTACTTTGCAGATCGTGAACACAAAGCAGATGCCAAGATTTATGTTGTTGATAGAGAACATAAAGCTGATATAAAAGTATATATGACTGATCGAGATTACAAAGCCAAATGGAAAAAAAGCCATTCTCTAAAGGGTAAAATTTCCTAAAACTCTGATTAAATTAAATAATTAAAATTCAATTAGCCTTTATTTATATGGAATGAGTTTCTTAATTCATAATGCACATTCTTACGCACACTAATTTTTATACCCTCGCAAACCCTTTATTTACAAGCATTTTCGTGGAGCAATATTCTCAAAATCCTTGTGTCGGTGGTTCGATTCCACCTCTGGGCACCATTTTTTTCTCAATATTTTTATAATAAGAAATATTTCACTTCTCTGAAATCTAAATTACGTCCCGAATATGCAATAATTATTTTAAATGAGCCAATCAAACCATTACTCCCTCGCAAGTCCAACCTCATTATTGCTTGATGATAGTCAAATTATCGAACGCGTCTTTTCTCACATAGACAATAAAACAACAGATCTAGGTAGCGAAGTTTGGAGAGAGCCGGTTAAAAATTATGTAGATCAGGAAAGGTTTGATAGAGAAATTAAATTACTTAGGTCCCTACCAGTCCCTTTTTGCCCATCAAGTGCACTTCCAGAAAAGGGTTCATATGTTTCAAGAATTGCTGCCGGCACTCCTATTCTTGTAACAAGGGATGAAGAGGATAATGTAAATGCTTTTATTAATGCTTGCAGACACAGAGGCATGCAAGTTGCTTCGGGAAGTGGCTGCAAAAAATCTTTTGTTTGTCCTTATCACGGTTGGACCTATGGTTTGAAAGGGGAGAATAGAAATATTCCTGGATCAGATGGTTTTCCTGGCATAGATCCTGCAGAGCATGGGCTCAAAAAAGTGAATGCTGTTGAAAAAGGTGGAATAGTGTATGTCTGCCAGGATGGCGAGATCAATAAAAAATTTTTAGATGAAGCGTTGGATTATTTCACTGATGAGCAAGCTCTCATTAATCAGTCAGGGATAGAAGATCAAGCAAATTGGAAGATACTGCATGAAACATTGCTTGAAGGGTATCACATAAAGACTCTTCATAAGGATACGTTTTATCCATATGGATTAGACAATATAAATGTTGTAGAAAATTATGGACAAAACTCTCGAGTTATCTTTCCCTTTAAACGTATTGAGAAATTAAGAGCTCTTGAAGAGTCCAAGAGGGTTATAGATGGAACAATCACATCGGTATATAGCCTGTTTCCAAATGTAAGTATTTCTGTTTTATCTAAGCATACAAATCTTGTAATTTTAGAACCCATCAGCCCCTCTAGATCAAAATGGGTCATTTACACCTTGATTAATAAGAGCAATAAGAAAGGGAAGCTTTCAAAAGATGATGCAATGAGAGATGCAAAATTTGTCGGTGACACGGGTCAGGATGAAGATCGAGAAGCAGCCAAGGCAATTCAAGAAACTTTAAGCACAAAGGCTAATGATTATTTAACTTTTGGATACTTTGAAAAAGCCATTGTAAATTTTCATTCACATTTACATAAATATATAGATACTTAGTCAGCATAAGGTATTGACATATATTATGCCAATAGATATAAATACAGCTGCAAAATAGCAAAATAAACACTATATTAAAACTTATGGAAGCAAATAACTTACATGATCTTGTTATACGAAATGGCAAGATTTTAGATGGATCTGGAAAAAAACCATTTTCTGGTGATATTGCCATTGATGATGGAAAAATTACATCAGTTGGAAAGATAGAGAGTGCAGGCAAAGAAGAGTTTGATGCAAAAGGAAATTTGGTAACGCCTGGCTGGGTTGATATTCATACTCACTATGACGGACAAGTGTCCTGGGATCCATATCTCACTCCTTCAAGCTGGCATGGTGTAACAACAGCAGTTATGGGAAATTGCGGTGTAGGATTTGCACCTGTGCGACCTGGAGATGAAAATTTTCTTATCCAATTAATGGAAGGTGTTGAGGATATTCCAGGCTCAGCATTGCATGAGGGAATTGATTGGGATTGGGAAACCTTTCCAGAATTTTTAGATGCCATTGATAAAAAAGAATTTGTCATGGATGTTGGATTTATGATGGGTCATGGGCCTCTGAGAAGTTATGTGATGGGCTATGAAAGATGCCAAAATCAAGTTGATGCATCTGACGAAGAGATCAGCAAAATGTCAGAACTTGTTACTGAAGCCATAGAGGCTGGAGCTCTTGGGTTTAGCACCTCTAGAACAGTTCTGCACAGAGACATATATGGGAAATATGTACCAGGCACTGAAGCAAGCTCAGAAGAAATGAGAGGCCTTGCATTTGGAGTTGATAAAGCTGGTGAAGGAACGCTAGAAATTACATCTGACTGGTTGGATGAAGAGGTGGAAATGTCTTGGATGAAGGAATATGTTAAAAAAAGCGACTGTGGATTGACTTTCCTTCAAACTAAAGGCGATGCAATAAAAACAATTTTATTTGCTGAGGAGCACTTTCTTAAAGGCAAGAATATTCGCCCTCAATTCCCAGGTAGAAATGTTGGATTAATGTTTGGCTGGGAAACTTCAGTGAATCCATTTATGCAATTTCCAGCCTATAAAGAAATAGCTGATTTACCTATGGATCAAAAATTTGAAATTTTAAAAGACCCTCTTTTTAAAGAGAAATTACTAAGTCAAGAACCAGACTTTGAATCAGAAATAATAAGAAGACTTGCAGACAATCCTTCAAATAAAACCAGAGAAGAAATTGCTCAAGATGTAGCACTTCCAACCACTATAACCTCAAACTACAAAACCCAGTTTATCCTGGGGACACCTCCAAATTATGAACCCAAAGAAGAGGACAGCATTGCTGCCATCGCCTCGAGAAAAAATATATCAGAGCTTGAGGTTATGTATGAGGAGATGCTAAAAAATCAAGGTAGCAATCTTATTTATGCTGCTTTCACGCCATATGAAAAATATAAGCTTGATTTTGTTGAGCAGGCATATCAATTAAAGTCATCTGTTGCTGGAGGCAGTGATGGCGGCGCTCATTGCGGATTAATATGTGATGCAAGTATGCCAACAACAAATATATCGCATTGGGGAAGAGACAGAGAGGCAGGCAGAAAGTTTCCACTTGAGTTGTTGATCAAGAAACAAACCAAAGATACAGCTGAGACTTTTGGTTTATTTGATAGGGGTGAAATAAAATCTGGCATGTTGGCTGATATTAATATCATTGATTTTGACAAGTTGAATGTAAGTCATCCCACAATGATTCATGATCTTCCTTTGGGTGGAAAGCGTTTAGTTCAAGATGCTACAGGCTATATTGCCACCATAAAGAATGGCCAAGTAGTCTCTGAAAACGGTAAAGCAAATGGCGTTTTGCCAGGGAAACTAATTAGAGGAAAGCAAATTTGTGAAGTTAAAACAGGCATATCAGAGGTTTCATTGTTTGATAAGACAATTCGACTGTTGGCAGTTAAAGTCTTAAGTTTATTTTGGAGACTCAGTGGAAGATCTATGAAAACCACAATCGTTTCTGAGACTTAAATGATCAAAAGCGCTTTCTTTCTTTTCTTATCCGTACTGATAGCAACTTCCTTAGTGATCTTGCAAGAAACTATGAGTAATTTGATATGGCTTTCATCTGTGAACATGCCTGTTACATTTTCAATTTTTATTGCCACATACATTGATAATTTATTCATGATGAATGGAGGGGGAGAGGTTCCATTAATTCTACTAGTGGCTATTGGTATGTGTTTCGCATTTTTAGTATCTAAAATTTTATTAAACTGGGTGGAGATAAGTAAATCATTTGCGTATGGTTTGGCTGGGTCTGCTGCAATATTAGCAATCGTCCTACTTATGCCATTGGCATTTTATAACTTAGATATTCTAGCTGGAGGAAGATCTATAGCTGGGAAAACGATACTTTCACTTTATGGATTTATTAGTGGATATTTTTTTGGGGCAAGTTTAAACAGCAAGGTTGAATCATGAAAAATAAACTGGGTATTTTTACGTTATTTATTTTATTTACTTTGCCTGTCAATGCAGCGCAAGTTATCTATAAATATCAAAACTTAGCAGAAAATATCAGCCATCCTTGGGGGATTGCCGTGATAAATGAAAATAATATTCTTTTTACAGAATTATCTGGAGCATTAAGAATAATTGAAGACGGTGTTTTAAATCCAGAAATTATTAGCGGCGTTCCAGATGTTTTGTTTGCAGGTCAAGGGGGACTTTCAGATATAGTGCTAGATCCCAATTTTGTAATTAATCAAAAATTATATCTCTCATTTTCATCGCCAGACCAAGATAAGAAAACAAATACCTTGGAAGTCATTAGCGCAAAATTGCATTCTAAAAAGCTAATTGAAATCAAAACAATCTTTAAGGCTGCGCCATCAAGAGACACCGCAGCTCACTATGGGGCAAGAATGGCTTTTTTAAAGGATGGCACTTTATTAATTACCTCTGGTGACGGTTTTAACTATCGGGAGCAAGCTCAGTATTTGGATAATCATTTCGGTAAAATCATTAGAATTAATACTGATGGCAGCATCCCTTCAGATAACCCATTTGCAAATGACGAGGAGGCACTATCGGATATTTGGTCATATGGTCACAGAAACCCTCAAGGAATCGTAGTTGTTGATGGAGTGGTTTATGAGAATGAACATGGTCCTATGGGCGGAGATGAGCTTAATGTTGTTGAGCCATCTAAAAATTATGGCTGGCCAGCCATCACTTATGGAAAAGATTATAGCGGTGCAACAATTTCTCCCTTTGCAGAGAAAGAGGGTTTAGAGCAACCAATTAAATACTGGGTCCCATCAATCGCTCCATCCGGCATGGTTTTTTATAATGGATCACTTTTTCCTGAATGGAAAAATAGTCTCTTCATTTCTGCACTTGTTCCTGGTGATGTGAGGCGACTAGACATTAAAGACTATCAATCTGATCAAGAAGAAATTTTATTTTCAGATCTTGGAAGAATAAGAGATATTGAAGTATCGCCTGATGGAAGTCTTATCCTTGCAACAGATGGACCAAATGGTAAATTGATTAGAGTGGTTAGAGCTAATTAGTATGAAGCCTGTTTGTTTAGTTATAGGCGCAGGCGCAGGTATTGGCGGCACTGTAGCAAGAAAATTTGCCATGGAGGGATATCATTCCTGCTTGTGTCGAAGGTCTGATCAGATTGGCTTGGATAAGCTGGTATCAACAATTGAAGAAGAGGGCAGTTCTGCAACAGGCTATTTAATTAACGCCATAGAAGAGAATGTTCTTGAAGATTTAATTATTAACATAGAAAGAGACATCGGGCCAATAGAAGTTCTTGTCTACAACCTTGGCGCTCAAACTGGAATGAAACTGCTAAATGAGACCACCCTAAAGGAGTTTGAGTGGGGCTGGAGAATGGCAGATTTGGGATTATTTAGAGTTGCAAAAGTATTGATGCCAATCATGGAAGAAAGAGGTTCAGGAACATTCCTTGTTACTTCGGCAACCGCCGCTATGCGTGGGAATAAGAATCAGCACTCGCATGCTGCTGCAATGGGTGGCAGAAGAATGTTATGTCAGACTTTAAATGCTGAATTTGCATCCAAAGGAATTCATGTCGCTCATATTGTTGTGGATGGGATGGTTGATGCTCCAGATACCTTAGGCAAGATGCTTGGAGAAGAATTATTTCAACAACTAAGAGAGACTAAAGGCATGGAGCACGACGGCCTGATCTTACCTGAAAGCGTTGCTGAAACTTACTACTATCTTTCTCAACAGCATAGATCTGCATGGACGCATGAAGTCGACATTAGAGCTTTTTCTGATACTCCTTGGTGGAATAGCTAAGAATTAGTCTAATTTTTGATATTCAATCCAATCAATTATAAAACGTCCATTATCGGGAACAGCTTTATTTGCACACTCTTTGCTGTTACAAAAAGCTGCTTTATCAATCCAATAATCATCATATATGCCCCCAGCAGCCACATTTACTATTAAGTAATATGTTGAATTAAAAGGATATCCAAATTTTTTAAATATAGGCATTTTTGAATCAGCTGAAAAATATGGCTCTTTTTCATTATTTAGATAAAAGTGGATTTCATCCTCTAGCCACTCCAGCGTAATTGAATGAAATTTATCCTGAAACCTAACTTTTGGAGGGATCATAACTTCTCCGACAAGCGTGCCCTTGTTATCTGGAGAGAAACCAAAATGAAGCGCAGAGCTGGAAATATTTGAGATTCTTCCTCTATTTTCCATAATATCTATTTCGCCGCCCTGAGGCCAAGCTTTATTTTTTACGGGCATTAACCAAAACGCAGGCCAAAAACCTATCCCGCTTGGTACTTTAAAACAAAATGTAATTTTTGCAGGAAACGTAAAAGGACGCTTTCCTTTTGTATGGATTCTTGCAGAAGTAAATTCAAAGTCTTTGTACTTATTTTTATGAAAAATAGGTTGAATTTTAAGCTTCGAATCCTCGATAAATAAATTATTATTTGTATTTAGCTTGCCCTTTCCAATTCTGTAATATTGAAGCTCATTATTCCCCCATCCAGCAACAAAGTTGCCTTTGTGCATAAAAGAATTACCTTTTGCATATGTCCAATCAGCCTTTGACAGTTTTGAGTTTTGAAAATCTTCCACCCAGGTCAATAAGCTTGGGTCAGTTCTTTCTTTGCAATATGAATCTTTTTGACTATTAAACGATGGGCTATTAATTTTTTTGGTAACAACTATTTCATTATTTTCTTGGCTTAATAAGCTAGATGAAGATAAAAAAGAATTTATGCAAAATAAAACTATCCACATATTCCTCATATGCATTCCTGCCATGGTTGATTTAATCTAAAGCCTTAAATCCTGAGGCATACTCGACATCCTCATTATTGAAATATTTCTCCATTTGCCCAATCAACCATAAACGATCATCAGCCTGAGACAAGTCTAAATGCTTTTCATTAATTAGGGTTGTCTGATGAGACTTCCATGATTCCCAGGCTTCTTGAGATACTGTTTCCATTAACTCCAAACCCCTGGGTCCCGGCATTGGTGGAACTGTCATAGCAGGGAGATTTTTTTGGAGTTTTTTACAGAAAACAGTATTAGTCATAATTCTTTGATGATTTTGCTAATTGGTTTTGGTAGACCATATTCTTCTATTCTATCCTTTTTTACCCACTTATATTGCTGATTAGTTTCTATTTTTAATTCACTTGAAGACAGGTAAGTACTCAAACTAATCATAAGTCGTCTGTGCGTTAATTCGTGTTTTATTTTTTGAGTAGCCAAAAGTTTACAATCTTTAAGATAATTTTTTAGAGAGATAGAATCAAATGGAAGCCAAAGGTTTTTCCAAATAGACTCACTTTCATTTTTGGTAAGCAGTAATGATTTTTTAGTTTGAACCAATGATAAATTCATCACGATTATTTTTTTTGACGAAATAGTTTTATTTTTTTTTATTGGGCTAACTTTAAATGCAGATAAACATTGAGAATTGACCGGACATTTACTGCAAGATGGGTTTGATGGGGTGCAAATGGTTGCACCTAAATCCATAATCCCTTGAGTAAAAGAAAAACAAGCATCTCGATTTACCATTGCCTTAGAAATTTCCCAAAGCTCAGCCTCTTTCATTGAGCTCAATTCTTTTTGCAAAAATCTAGATATCACTCTTTTAACATTTCCATCAAGTATTGGGTGCGGGTCGAGATATGCTAATGACATGATTGCTCCTGCTGTTGATTTACCAATTCCAGGCAACTTTAGAATTTGGTGAAACTCTTTTGGAAATCTATTTCCATAGATTTTTTTAATAATTTCTTTAGTAGCGAATATGTTTCTAGCTCTTCGGTAAAACCCCAATCCTGACCATGCAGCTAAAATCTGATCTTCACTTGCTTCTGATAGTTTTTTTTGTGAAGGAAATTTTTGAATAAAATTTTTAAAATAAGGAATCACTGTTTTGACTTGCGTTTGCTGGAGCATGATTTCGGATATCCAAATTCTGTAGGGAGTAACTTTTTTTCTCCATGGTAAATCATGCCTTCCATGGCCCTCGTACCATTGAACAACCTGCTCGGAAAAAATTTTAAATCGTTTATTCAAAAAGATTTTCTTTAGAAATCGGTTCTTTGTTGCCTGCAAAAGAGTAAATTATTGGTGCTCCAGTCGGAATTTCTAGTGCTATAACTTCTTCTTTAGATAAATTATCAAGCTGCATTACCAAAGATCTAAGCGAATTTCCATGAGCAGCAATTAAAATATTTTGGCCTTCTAATATCTTAGGCAAGATTGAAGAATTGAAATATGGCAATACTCTTTCCGCAGTATCTTTAAGACTCTCGCCGCCAGGAGGAGGTATATCATAAGACCTTCTCCATATGTGAACCTGTTCTTCACCCCATTCTTTTCTGGCATCGTCCTTATTTAGACCAGCCAAATCTCCATAATCTCTTTCATTCAAAGCTTGATCTTTAATAATTTCAATATGCGTTTGATTAATTCCTTTGAGAATCATTTGTCCAGTAATTTGTGCTCGCTTTAAAGCTGAAGTAAACATCTTGGAGAATTTAATATCCCTTTCTTTGATAAGGTTGCCAGCATTCGCTGCTTCTTTTTCACCAGCAGGAGTTAGCCCTGGATCTTTCCATCCTGTAAATAGATTTTTAGCATTCCATTCACTCTGCCCATGACGAACGAGAACTAAAAAATTTTGATCTTTCATAATATAAACCTCACCAATAAATATATTTTAAGCGATAATAGGCAAATGCTAGAATTCAATTTATTTTTAATAGACTATTGGTACTTTTCCGTTCCTTTATTTCTTTCAATTATTTTATGGTTCCGCTCAGAAACAACACGAGGCGGGAATCGAATCGACTGTAATAAGCTAACTAATTTGGTCAATAAAGAATCTGCGTGTTTGGTAGATGTTAGACCAAGGAGTGAATTTGAAGCTGGAGCCATAGCTGGATCTGTGAACATTCCATTTGATGAGCTTGAAAATAGAAACGATGAATTATTAAAACAAAAAGAAAATCCCATAGTGTTAGTTTGTAAAATGGGAAGAAATGCAGCATTGGCTGGTGAAAAAATGCAAACTTATGGCTACAAAAAAACTCATGTTTTACAAGGCGGTATTTCAACTTGGCAGCAAGAGGGATTACCTTTGGTAAAAGTAAAATAACTTATGAATTTCTATAATAAATTTTATATCCTTGTCTTCACCTTTCTAATTCTAGATAGCGCAGCAGATGAGTTAACAATCAATATTTCGGGGCAAACGAAAGAGGGGGTATTATCTCTAGCTATTTATAATGATGCAGATGCATATACTCAATCTGTAAAAGGTGAGAAGCGATCTGAAGAAGGAGTCTTTCAGGGTATAGAGTCTTATATCGAACTCAAGGAGAATCATGAGTTTGTTATCAATCTTCCAGAGGGCGAATATGCAATTGCACTTTTTGTAGATACTAATAAAAATTTGAAAATAGATAAAAATTTTCTTGGCATTCCGAAAGAACAATTTGGTTTTTCAAACAATGCTATGGGAAGATTATCAGCACCTTCTTTTGAACAAGCTAAGTTTCAAGTTAAGGGAAGTTCCTTGCAAAATATTCAGTTGAAATAATTTAATCATGAAAGATGTAACGATATATACAACAAAAACTTGTCCATTCTGCTATAAAGCAAAAAGTCTGCTTAAAAAACTGGATATTCACTTTAAAGAAATATCTGTTGATTTTAATTCTGAGCTAAGAGCCGATATGGCCTCAAGAGCTGGTAAAACCTCCGTTCCTCAGATTTGGTTTGGCGATGATCATATTGGAGGATGCGATGATCTGCATGCTCTTCATGATGCGGGCAATTTATTAGATGCTTTAGGTTAAGATTGTTGTGCTTTTATTTTTTTTGTAAGAGTATTTCTTCCAAGGCCTAAAACTTTGGCGGCTTCTTGTTTTTTCCCACCAGTTTTCTCTAAAGCAAAATCAATCATGACTTTATCTAATGTTGGTTCAATTATTTCAAGCATATTCTCAGATTTGCTTTGATATATTTCACTAAGCCATTGAGAAAATCCTGATTGCCAATCATCACCTGGGGTTTGAGAGGGTTGATCACTGCTAATAATTTCACCAGGTAGGTCTTCTAATTTTACGTTCTGAGTAGGCGCCATTAGGGCGATCCAATAACAAATATTCTCCAATTGCCTTACATTTCCAGGCCAATCATATTGGGTCAATGCAAGGAGAGCTTCTGGAGAAAGCACTTTTGGTTCATCTAGCAATGAATCAGCATGCCTTTTTAAAAAAGCAGAAGATAAGTCACCAATATCTTCTTTTCTTTGTCTTAGTGGCGGCACGTCGACTCTAATAACATTAAGCCTGTAGTAAAGATCTTCTCTAAATGAACCAGAAGCTACCAATGACTCTAGACTTTGATGAGTGGCTGCTAAAATTCGAACATCTACTTTGATGGGTTTATCCCCACCTACTCGAAAAAATTCTTTATTTGATAATACTCGTAATAATCGTGTCTGAGTCTCTAGGGGCATATCCCCAATTTCATCAAGAAATAGAGTGCCACCATTTGCTTGCTCAAACCTACCGATTCTTTGCTCAACAGCACCAGTGAAGGCTCCCTTTTCATGTCCAAATAATTCTGATTCAATTAATTCTTTTGGAATATCAGCCATGTTTAAGGCTATGAATGGCATATCGTGTCTCGGGCTATTTTTATGCAATGATTTAGACACTAGTTCTTTGCCGGTGCCAGACTCGCCTTGAATAAGAACTGTGGCATTTGTATTAGCAAGTTTTCCAATTGATCTAAAAACAATTTGCATTGAAGGCGCAGAACCAATGATTTCTGATTTAGAAACTTTTTTTGGTTTAGCTTCTTTGTGTTCCTCGAGAGCTTTTTTTACTGTGATAATAGCTTCTTCTAAATCAAAAGGTTTTGGAATATATTCAAAAGCACCACCACCATATGCGTCTATTGCAGCCTGCATATCTGTAAAAGCAGTCATGATAATTACTGGTAATTTGTCATAATTATTTTTGATGTGTTTTAAAAGATCGTAGCCATGCATGCCTGGCATTTTTATATCTGAAATTATTAGATCTGGTTTGTCTTCGCTTAAAGCATCTATTAATGCTTCTCCATCAGCAAAGGTTACAATTTCAAGACCAGCACTCTTAAGGCCTTCTTCGAGAACCATACGAATAGCCTCGTCATCATCAGCGATCCATATCTTAGGCACTTTTAGCTCCATTAATATTATTACTTGAAATAGGTATTAAAATAGAAAACATTGTCTGATCATTTTTTCGATCAAATGATATTACTCCTCCATGAATCCGAACGATATCTTGTGAAATAGATAGTCCGATTCCAGATCCATTTTCCTTACCAGATATCATAGGAAAAAAAATTTGGTCTTTAATTTCTGCGCTTATTCCGGGCCCATTATCTCTAACAATTATTTCAGCCAAAGTATTGTGAACGGTTCCATTGATTGGTTGTCGGTATGAGATTTTAGTTTGAATTCCGAGGCAGGGCTCTTCAGCAAAATTCGTGCATGCGTGTACAGCATTCTGTGTAATATTTATTAAAGCTTGTATAAATAAATTTTTATCACCATATATTTCAGGAATGCTTGGATCATAATCTCTATCTATAGTTAAGTTTTCTAGTGATTCAGCATTACTCAATGCTAATACTCTTTGCAAAGATTCATGAAGATTAAAATATTCAAAACTTGGTTTCTTTGCCGGAGTTAATATTCTAGTAACAATCTCATTTAGTCTGTCTGTTTCTTCTTCTATTATTTTTAAGAATTTTTTAGAAAAATCATCAACATATTTTGATTTTAAAATTTGCGCACTACCCTTAATTCCTGACAAAGGGTTCTTGACTTCGTGTGCTAAAGTCCTTGCTAAGCCAGCTGCAATTTTTTGTGTTGAAAAACTTCTTGTCGAATCAATAATTTTATTGAGATTATCAATGCTTACGGCTTCTATAAAAATTAGATTCTTTTTCTCTGAAAAAGTAATTGTTAGGTCAACAGTCCTAACCGTGCCAGATTGATGAACAATCTCGAAATCTCTTCTTGTAACAGAGCCTGAATTCTCTCTAGTTTTTTTTAGAATTTCATTTATTTGGAATCTAGTTTCTTCGTTCAATAATGATGAAATTGTTTTATCTTCGGATTTTGAAGAGTCACCAATCCAGTTTGCAGCTTTTGCTGCATCGTTAATCCATAGGAGTTTGAAATCATCTCCATGTAGAATGATGATTTCTGTATTCAAGTTATCAAATGCTTTAAATTCTGAGTAATCCATAAAATAGACTTAAAAAACAAAGCCCTCTTTGAGGGAGGGCTTTTTATATTTCTCTGTGTTAGAGCTATTCAATATTTAGATTATTTAGTTAGCGTTCCAACAATGTGAGCTAATATTTTATAAGGATCTGCATTTGAGGCTGGCCTTCTATCTTCTAGATAACCATTCCAATTATGTTCGACTGTATATACAGGGATTCTTATGCTCGCTCCTCGATCGCTTACTCCATAAGAGAATTGATCGATACTTTGTGTTTCATGAAGGCCAGTTAATCTCATATCATTATCAGAGCCATAAGCCGCAATTCCTTCTTGATGAACTTCACCAAGCTTGTCACACATAGATGAAAATAATTCCTCTGAACCACGAGATCTCATCTCGTCGTTAGAGAAGTTAGTGTGCATACCAGAACCGTTCCAATCTCCGGTTTTAGGCTTTGGATGGATATTTACTCCAACACCATACTCTTCAGCAATCTTATAAAGCATATACCTACTTACCCATAGATCGTCTGCTGCTTTGATACCCTTGCCAAGGCATTGATATTCCCATTGTCCTAGTGCAACTTCAGCATTAGTTCCTGTTAATGTAATTCCGAGGTCTAAACACGCTTGAAGATGATGATCTGATATTTCTCTGCCAACAACGTTTCCTGCACCTACACCACAATAAAAGTCGCCTTGTGCTCTTGGCTCACCATTTTCCCATCCAAGTGGCTCTCCAGTTTCTGGGTCTGTAAAGAAAAACTCTTGCTCAAATCCAAACCACCATTCATCTGTTACAACTTCTTCAGCTGCAGCGCGAAAGTTAGTTGGATGAGTGGTGTGATCAGCTGAATGAACCTGCGTCATAACTAAATCATGACCATGAGGATTTTCATATGTTTGAACCGGTAGAAGCAAACAGTCTGAACTACCACCTTCAGCTTGTTGTGTTGATGATCCATCAAAAGACCAATCTGGGGGCGTACTTGCATCAGTAGCTTTAACCTTGCTCCTCATGGAAGGTTCTGGTTGATATCCATCAAGCCATATATATTCATAAGTTTTATATTTTGACATTCTATTTCTCCTAAAAATTTTTAAGTACTTGTTTAATAGATATGCAACATTAATGCCAATATATTTGCACATAAATTGTGCAAATCATGAGTAATTATAGGGCAATTAATAATAATATGCACTTTATTAGTGCATATTTAGAAAATTCTGTATTTTTAGAATATAGGACTCAAAATCTTCGAAGGAATGATTTCCTCCAAATGTAACGTCAATCTGACTAGCGGAAAAGTACTCAATTGCAAGTTTATAATCAAGGACTTCATCTCCTGACTGAACCAAAGTCATGAAATTCTTATGTTTTTTTAAGCTCTTAATTTGTTTGTTCATTACGCCTAACCAGTTCAACTGATCTTGATCAATAATAAACTTTTCTCCAGTTGAGTAGTTTTGATTTTCACCAAGATATTCAGACATGTCTATTGGAGGAATCGCTGGATTTATATTCACACATAAAAGATTATATTTTTCTGCAAAATATGTTCCAAAAAACCCCCCCAACGAACTTCCAATAATTGAAGTAGGAGATTCTGTTTTAATTATTTCTTCAATCTGCTGATAGGCAATTTTAATATTATTATTCAAATTAGGAATTAAGATCTTGGTTGAGCTAGTATTTTTTTTAACAAAAGATTCAATTACTTTTGCTTTAGATGAATCTGCTGATGAGGCAAATCCATGGAGATATAAAATTTTAGTCATTCAAAAAATTTATTTCTTTTGCTTCTACTGCTCCATTTAAAAATATGTTTTCAAGCCACTCAGTGAGAATTCTATTTTGTTGATATTTTTCATCTTGCGATTGTGAGAATGGAGAGGGTACAAAAAATGGAACAGGTTTTTCTTGTTGATAAGAAATTACCTCTGCTAACTTTGCATCAATGTAAATATTTATTCTTAGTATAAAATTCACTAGGATCGAATCTTTATTTTTAAATTTTGCCTCGATCATAAGAGTATGTGGCGTCCTTGAGATTACCAAAAATTCAGCTTCATTTTTTTGTTCAAGATTTAGAATTTCAAATGTATATGTATCATTTTTAAAATCACATAGAATTTTTCTTAACCTAGAGAAATTTGCACTGCATGTCGTTAAATGATTTTTTGTTTTTAAACTTTTGTACATTTATTTGATTCTATAATCATTGTTAAATGGTGTATAGGATTTGCATGCCTCAATATAATTTTCAATTTGAGTCCTTTCTGATTTACAAAAATCACTAACTGCTTCTCCAAAATCCTCTCTTAAAAAATAATGAAAAGATGAGCTTAAGTGTGGTTGAAAGCCTCTCCTGATTTTATGTTCTCCTTGAACTCCTGGATCAAAAAATTTGAGATTATTTTTAATGCAATATTCTATGCCCTGATAGTAACAGCATTCGAAATGCAGATTTTTTATTTTTGAAGTTGCTCCCCAATGCCTGCCATATAAAGTATTGCTACCTTCAAAACACAATGATGCACCGATTGGTTCTCCCGCAATTTCAGCAAAGAAAATTACTGGTTTAACTATCTGATTTACGGTATTAATTAATCTAAAAAATTCCTTATTCAAATATGGGTTTTGAGCTCTTTCGTAATAGGTCTTTTGATAAAATACATAAAATAAATTCCAATCCTCATCAGTAATTTCATTATGTTTTTTACACTTAAATTCAATGCCTAGTTTAGAAATGCTTTTTCGTTCTTTACGGATAGTTGCTCTTTGGCGAGAAGTAAATATAGATAGAAAATTATCAAAATCAATAAAATTTTCATTCTTCCAAGTAAATCTATAATTGTATCTTTCAACAAAATTTCTTTCTCTTAAGACACTCTTCCCTGATTCATTGGGGAAAAGAATATGCCAGGATTCTATTTCCTCTGTTTCCATTTTTTTAATACCGGCATCAATAAGATTTAACTTAGATTTATCATCCTTGGCTAAAATCCTATCTCCTTCACAAGGGGTGAAAGGAATGGCTGTAAGTAATTTTGGATAATAATTTCTACCAGCTCTATTTAACGCATTTGCCCACTGATGATCAAAAATGAATTCTCCATAGCTATTAAATTTTTTATATAAAGGAAGAAAACTGATTAATTTTTTATTTTTGATTTCGCCAAGATGATTTGGAATCCAGCCAGATTTTTCTGATGCAGAACTACTTTGTTCCATTGCTCGTAAATATGAAAAATCTTCAAAAGGATTATTAGCTTTTATTGAATAAAGCTTTTCTTGTAAATCAATTTTTTTGATTTCAGATAACATTCAATTAGATTATCAGAAAACAAAATACAGAGAGAATGAGTAAATAGAAAGATGCCCAATGATTATTTTTGAAAGCTAGCAAAAATTTTTTTTGCGAAGCCAGCCGATGCTGATAAAAATAAAAGCCACTTAATAATATTATTCCTATGTACCAAGCGAATGAGAGTTCTGCTTTCAATCCCACGATGAGAAAAAGGCTAATCACAGTAAATTGTAGAATTGCAATTACTAATAAAGTTTTTGATCCCCACCATAGGGGAGTTGAATGGATGCCTAATTTTTTATCATCTTCTATGTCACACAATCCATAGAAGGAGTCGAAGGCAATAGTTTTTGCCGCAATGGCAAAGTAGAGAAAAATCATTGTTGGATTATTTAACTCATTTGTCATTGCGTAGACAATAATTGTAGGATTGAAAGTTAGGCCAAGAAAAATCTGAGGCCCAATAAAAAATCTCTTTGTCAGAGGATATAAAACTATCATCAATCCAAAGCAGATACTTATAAATATAGTATTTGTGTTGGTTAAGCTAAGTAACATCAAGCTGAGAACACCAAGCGCAACAAAAACAGCCCAACTTTCCGATATTGAGAGCTTTTTACTGGGTATTGGCCTTGTTTTTGTTCTTTCTACGTCTCCATCAAGGTCTTGATCCCAAATATCATTGATTACACAGCCCGCAGATCTTACTAAGATGCTTCCTGTAATAACAATTAATAAATGCGAGTATTCAAAATTGCCGTTTGTACTAATTACTAAAGCTAATAATGCTGGCCAGAGTAATAGGTATATGCCGATTGGCTTATCAAGACGCATCAATTCGATAATAGCTATTCTCTTATTCATGGCGACAAAAATACTTCCATAACGCTTAAGGGGTATCCTCGAACAAGATAATGTGTCCTTCTTCCCCAAACAACTTCTTTATCGGGAGTTTGAAATTGCGCAAACTCACGATGTATTTTGATAAATAGCTCGCTTTGAAAAAGTAAATCGCCTAATGGCTTTGATCCAATACTCCCTAATCCAGGATATCCTTTTGATGAGGTTTGATTGGGGATAATACTTCTTGCATAGACAAGAGGCACCAAGTCACCATATAGGATCACTTCTCTTATCCGGACTTTTTGAGAAGGAATGTTAAGAGCCAAATACTCTTCATCCTCTGCATTACCAATATCATCACTTAATATTTTTAGTTTAAATTTGGAATCTGATGAAATTTTTGCAGTAATTGAACCTTCTTCATTTAACCACTCAAGAATATTTTGTTTTTTCAAACAGCTTTTTAGTTGAGTGTTATTCAACCAATTATTAATTCTTTTTGCTTGCATGAATTAGATCTATAAAATCTGATATTATAGCCTGCTTAATTTTCATTAAATGAGACTTTTTAAGTCAGATTAACTAAGAGAGATAAAATGGAATATAAAAAATGGGAATGCATTGTATGTGGACTAATATATGATGAAGAATTGGGTTGGCCAGATGATGGTATTGCCCCAGGAACAGCCTGGGATGATGTTCCGGATGATTGGTTATGCCCTGATTGTGGAGTCGGTAAAGAAGACTTTGAAATGACAGAAATTTAATGATTGATACGCCAAAAAACTTAACAAGAAACATACTTATTGGTCTGCTTCTAGGTTTTGTTGCTGGCTCTTTTCTTTTTTATACAGACTTCTTTTCAAGCTCAGTTGATGCTTTTGTAGAAAAATATATCTTCAAGATGGGTGGAGATATCTTCATGAATCTTCTCAAGTTATTAGTTGTGCCTTTAGTTTTTTTCTCTTTGGTGACAGGCATTTCCTCTCTCGGAAGCTCACAGTCTTTAGGGAAACTTACTTTTAAAACCGTAGGCTTTTATCTACTAACTACTGGGATCGCTGTTTCTTTGGCACTTATAGCAGGCTCTTTCTTTCAGCCCGGTTCCAATTATTCATCCGATATAGCTATGGCTGCACCAAGTTCATTGCCTCAAGGGCAGGGAATTTACTCAACCATTGTTGGAATCTTTCCTTCAAACATCATCCAAGCAATGGCAGAAAATCAGATGCTGGCGATTGTATTTTTTAGCATTATTTTTGGGCTAGCTTTAAATAAAACGAATCATTTAACAGGAAATTTAAGCGATTCATTTGCTAAATTAAATACAGTATTTCTTCAGCTGATAGTCATGATCATGAGCTTTGCTCCATTGGGAGTTTTTTGTCTAATTGGAAAGTTCGTTATCGCTGACGGTCTTGATATTTTCCAAGACGTTTTAGCATACGTAGTTTTGTTAATCGCTCTTCTTTTATTTCATGCAGCTTTTACCTATTCAATATTTTTAAAGTTTATCGGAGGATTAAATCCATTAACTTTTTTCAGCAAGATGAAAGATGTTGCTTTATTTGCATTCTCTACTTCATCAAGCGCTGCAACTATTCCAGTAACTCTTAGAACAGTAAATCAAGACTTAGGCGTAAATCAAAATGTTGCCTCTTTTGTGGTGCCTGTTGGCGCTACGATTAACATGGATGGAACTGCGATTATGCAAGGTTTAGCAACGGTCTTTATCGCTCAAATGTCTGGAATTGACTTAACCTTGTTTCAATACGTTCAAGTTGTATTGTTAGCAGTAGCAACTTCAATCGGAACAGCTGCTGTTCCATCGGCCGGAACCATTACTTTGATCATAATTCTGCAGCAATTTAACCTACCACTTGAGGCAATAGGGATCATTCTTGCAGTTGATAGAGTACTAGATATGCTCAGAACATCAGTCAATGTTACCGGCGATGCAGCAATTGCATGTATAGTTGCGAAAACAGAGAATCAATTGGATGAAAATATTTTCAATTCAAAGGCTTAATTACTAATTAAATCCAATTTTATTTGATAAAATCTAACGCTTGTTTATAGGAGAGAAAAGATGAATATATTAATTGCCCCAGCATTGGGTGTTTTTGGTCTGATAGCTGCTTTTGTGGTGTTCAGTTTGGTCATGCGTTATTCAGATGGAACTGATCAGGTCAAAAAGATTGGTGATGAAATTCATAAGGGTGCAATGAAATTCATGAAAACTGAATATACCTATTTATTAATTTTTGTTGCTGTATTGGTTGTATTGGTCGCAACCTTTCTTACCATTCAATCAGCGATTGCAGTTGTTGTTGGTGCAGCCTGCTCATCTTTAGCAGGATTTATTGGAATGTACGCAGCTACAAAAGCAAATGTTAGAACTGCAACTGCAGCTCAACAGGACGGTGCAGCTGCAGCATTAAGTGTTTCTTTTTACGGCGGCTCGGTCATGGGATTATGTGTTGCCTCTCTTGGCTTAATTGGTTTAGGTGGTCTCTTCTATTTTTTTAGTGAATCTCATGTTCATGCTCTTGAAGGATTTGGAATGGGTGCATCAGTGGTAGCCTTATTCTCTCGTGTTGGCGGAGGTATTTTTACCAAGAGTGCTGATGTTGGAGCAGATTTAGTAGGTAAAATTGAAGCAGGAATTCCTGAGGATGATCCAAGAAACCCAGGTGTTATTGCAGACAATGTTGGAGATAATGTTGGTGATGTAGCAGGAATGGGGTCAGATATTTTTGAATCTTATTGCGGATCAATGATTGCTTCAATTGCTATAGCCTCCACTTTAGGTTCAAAGGAAATGATGATGTTTCCATTGGCTTTAACTTCAATTGGTTTAATAGCTTCTATCATTGGAATCATAATAGTTAAATTGCAGTCTGCTAAAGCGCCTGCAAGTGCTTTACGTTCAGGAACTCTATTGGCACCGGCAATATTTATTGTAATGGCATTTTTTTTAACAAATAGCATGGCTGGAGTTTCAATGAATGTTTGGTGGGCAGTGGTATGCGGTGCGGTCGGCGGAGTTCTGATTGGGTTAATAACTGAATACTATACAGGCGGAGATCCTGTGAAAAAGATTGCAGAATCAGGTGAAACTGGATCTGCGACTGTTATGATTTCTGGCCTTTCAGTTGGAATGCAATCTGTTGTAATTCCTATTTTAGTTTTAGCAACAATTATTTTAATTTCAACAACTCTTTCAGGAGTCTATGGAGTAGGTATTGCTGCTGTGGGCATGCTTTCAACAGTTGGGATAACTATGGCAATTGATGCATATGGTCCAGTTGCAGATAACGCTGGTGGTATTGCCGAGATGGCCGGCATGGGAGAGGACGTGAGAGAAATCACCGATTCTTTGGATGAGCTTGGAAATACTACAGCAGCTATTGGTAAAGGTTTCGCAATTGGAGCTGCAGCTTTAGCAGCACTTGCAATTATTTCTGCATTCTCTGCAGTCGTAAGTCTTAATTTTGGCGATGCATTTACTTTATCTCTTGGCCAACCAATTGTATTGGTAGGAATGTTTATAGGAATTTGTATTCCTTTCTTGATTTCTTCCATCACTATGACAGCTGTTGGAGATGCTGCATTTGAAATGATCAATGAAATTCGAAGACAATTTAGAGAAATTTCAGGCTTAATGGAAGGTACTGCAGATCCAGATTCAGAAAAATGTGTTGAGATAGCAACGAAAGCTGCCTTAAAGAAAATGATGTTACCAGGAGTTATTGCAGTAGCGATGCCAGCGGTTGTAGGATTTGGCTTGGGTGCTATGGCTTTAGGTGGAATGCTAGCTGGCGGTCTTTTAGGTTGTGTCGCACTTGCTTTATTTATGGCAAATGCTGGCGGTGCTTGGGACAACGCTAAGAAGTATGTTGAGAAGGGTAACCTTGGTGGCAAAGGCTCCGATACGCATGCTGCAGTTGTAGTGGGCGATACAGTTGGTGATCCATTTAAAGATACTTCTGGGCCCTCAATGAACATCCTAATTAATGTGATGGCGATTGTGAGTTTAGTAATAGCTCCTTTATTAACATTGAATGGAATGTTGTAAGAATTATTTCAAATAAAAATAAGAAACCCGCAATAGCGGGTTTTTTTATTTCTAATGTAATATAGAGTTTTAGTATGATAATCTGATTTAGAGAGGTAAATATATGAATCAAACAGCACTTTTGGCACCAGTTCTAGCATTGACGCTTTGGACTTTTACAATTTTCTTAGTGATGGCTTTTGGCAGGCTTAGATCTATGGACAATCCTCAGGATGCAGCTCATACAAAAGACATAAAAGGAGCAATGCCTGCTTGGGTTGAAAGGACTGGAGATAACTATAATCATCTTTTTGAGCAGCCCGTTGCATTTTATGTGGTTACTTTGTCAATTGCTTTGATTAATAGTTTTGACTCTTTGATGGTTCAATTGGCATGGGCATTTGTGATCCTAAGAATCATTCATTCACTAGTTCAGTTAACATTTAACATGGTGTTAGTCAGATTTTTACTATTTGCTGCAGGATGGCTCATTATTGCCTATATGGCTTATTCTCAGCTCATTACTTAGGATCATTTAAATCTATTGGAGACATAAAATGAAAAAATATTTTGTTCTAGGGGTTGCGTTACTGTTTTGTAATATTTCACAAGCAGCTGTATATATGATTGATTTCAAATGCGATCAAGAGGCATATAAAGTTTTTGCTACCATGACGCTGGATGAGCTTGATGGTCAATTCCTAGAGGGCTCTAAAAAGCTTGCTAGATATCATGACCTAACGACAGGTAGCGGCATAGTTATAGTAGAAGCCAATGACCCGACTCTTGTTATTGAATTCGCTAATGGATGGAGCGAAGTGTGTGATTCTGTAATAGTCCCTGTAGTTGACGATAAAAAAGCAATGGAGATTTTGACCAGATAGTTAAGCGTCTGCAAAAGCGATAGAGCCTGAAATCCATCTTTCTATTAACTGATTGGCTAAATCAGGCTCTTCGTTGCATATTAATTCAGCAACTTTTTTAGTTTCCATTAGATACTGACTGTCTCTAACTAGATTTGTGTATTTCATTGGCACAATGCCTGTTTGTTGTGCGCCCATGATTTCTCCTGGGCCTCTAATTAATAGATCTTCCTCTGCAATTTTGAAACCGTCTTGGGAGTCTACTAATACTTGGAGTCTCTGCGATGAGACATCTTGAATCTTATCTTTGTGCAGAAGAATGCAAAAACTCTCTTTGACTCCTCTGCCTATTCTGCCCCTTAATTGATGCAGTTGAGCCAAACCAAATCTTTCTGCATTTTCAATAACCATGATATCCGCATCAGGGATATCGACTCCGACCTCGACAACAGTCGTTGATACTAAGATTGAAGTTTTAGAATCCTTGAAAGCTTGGATCTGCTCTTGTTTTTTATTTGCTGAGAGCTTGCCATGCAGGCAACCAACTTTATCTTGGTTAAAATGCTCAGATAAATCTTCATAGGTTTCCATAACGGCATTTAAATCTAGGTTTTCAGATTCTTCGATTAAAGGGCATATCCAATATACTTTGCTGCCTTGTTTTGTTGCAGCTAACATTCTTTCAATAAGTTTATCTTTTCCGCTTAAAGGCAAACATGATGTTTGAATTGGCTTCCTGCCTGGAGGCAGTTCATCAATTACAGACACATCCATGTTTGCATATACACTCATAGAAAGAGTTCTTGGAATAGGGGTGGCTGTTAATGTCAGCTGATGGGGCGCTGCTATCTCAGAGTCATTTTTTTTTCTTAAGGCTAGTCGCTGATTCACTCCAAACCTGTGCTGCTCATCAATGATAATGAGAGCAAGATTAGAAAACTCGACACTTTTTTGAAATAGAGCATGGGTTCCAACTATTAATTTGATCTTACTATCTTTGAGGTCCTGTAAGATTTTCTTTCTTTGGCTTGAAGAAGTGCTGCCAGTAAGAAGAGCTACTTTTCCTGCTTGTTTATTAAAAAATGAT
>Ga0213863_10000528_pt1 | contig 29111 bp, 20 predicted proteins | sample PICome_8_FD_160128 | JGI IMG/M metagenome (GOLD analysis project Ga0213863, IMG submission 160128) | Coastal seawater microbial communities near Pivers Island, North Carolina, United States - PICO497 | ecosystem: Environmental > Aquatic > Marine > Coastal | place: USA: North Carolina... | reverse complement strand
CATAACCGTCCCTGACAATACCGACCAGTTCATGCGTCTCTATGTACTCCTTGAGCATTTCACGCTCCTGAGCTAAATACATTCTATTGCGCTCAACTGCATTCATTTGCGGAGCGTCCACTGCGGGTTCCGCACGTTCTGCACAACCGGCTAACAGCACGGCAATCCCAATGACTCCTGTTTTTAATCCCATGCGAATACCTTCTTAGCATAAGCTAAAGCTTCAGGCAATGCCATTTCTAGCTTCCCTCCTGCTGCATTTTTATGTCCTCCACCATTAAACGAGGCACGAGCAATTTCATTCACATCGATTATTCCTTTGCTGCGAAGCGATAATTTCACAATACCTTCTTCTTCGCGCATGAATAACGTCATCTGTGCACCTTCAATGCTCAGTCCATAATTCACGAAACCTTCCGTAATTCCCTTTTCATAGCCCAGCGATTCGCACTGCGACTGACTGAGGTACAATAGGACAATAGTACCTGATGCGTTGGTTTCCAATTGGTCCAGCATGGCACCCAGCAGGCGCAATCGTGCAATAGGTTGCGCATCGAAAATACTGTTTTGAACTTCTTGACTTTCAACACCTAAATCTAGGAGCTTACCCGCTACTTCGTGCGTTCTAGAGGATGTTGCGCTGTACTTAAAGCTACCTGTATCAGTAACTATACCGGTATACAAACATTCCGCACTGCCTTTATCCAAATGTCCGGTCCAACCGTACATTTCGCAGAACTCATAAATCATTTGGCACGTCGAACTCATGGAAGTATCGCTGTACATAAAGTCAGGCCAATCTTCAGGCTGCTGGTGGTGGTCGATCATCACCTTTTTGCCCGTTGCATTCCTTAACGCTTCTTCCATATCAGCAGCTCGACCGTAGGCGTTGTAATCCAGATGAAAGAGCATCTGTGCTTCTGCAATCTTTTGGTTGGCCAATTTTTTACCGTTGCTGTAAATCATAACAGCATCATTGCCTTGCAAATGCCACAAAAACTTCGGATACGGATTAGGAACAATCACGCTAACGCTCTTACCCAAACCCTTTAATACATGTGCCAAAGCGAGTGCGCTTCCCATTGCATCTCCATCCGGATTAGTATGGTTCGTGATCACAATATTGCTACTATCAGCCAATGCTTCGGTAAAACCGTCCAGTCGAATTTCTTTCATAGTGTTGTAAGTCTACAACAAAGGTGCAAGAAAAGTGTACCTTTGCGGTCCAAAATTTAGAAAAACTCAAATAAAATGGCAGGAACTAAGACCCTAACAATGATTAAGCCGGACGCTGTACGCGACGGTCACATTGGAGCAATCTTAAACCAAATCAACGAAGCTGGATTCCGTATTTCAGCGATGAAATTGACGCAATTGTCTCAAGCTGATGCTGAAGCCTTTTACGCCGTTCACAGTGAGCGTCCGTTTTTCGGCGAGCTCGTTGCATTCATGACTTCAGGTCCTATCGTTGCAGCAATCCTTGAAAAAGAGAACGCAGTTGAAGATTTCCGTAAGCTTATCGGCGCTACCAATCCTGCTGAAGCGGCAGAAGGTACTATTCGTGCTCGCTTTGCGAAAAGCATCGGTGAAAACGCTGTACACGGTTCAGATAGTGACGAAAACGCTCAAATTGAGGGTGATTTTCACTTTGCAGGTCGCGAGCAGTTTTAATCAGAAATTATTTACTAATTTCGCCGTCCCGAAAGGGACTGAGTGTCAACCTCTGGCAAGAGTTGTGAATGTTGGCCCACGGTAATAGTTAATTTTTATACTCATGGATTTAGTCCAGTTTGTACAAGACGAATTCGTAGGCAAGAAAGACCTTCCAGAATTCGCAGCAGGTGATACCATTACGGTATACTACAAGATCACCGAAGGTGAAAAAACACGTACACAGTTCTTCCGCGGTGTTGTTTTACAGCGCAGAGGTTCAGGCGTTACTGAAACTTTTACCATTCGTAAAATGAGCGGTAACGTAGGTGTTGAGCGTATTTTCCCAGTGAATCTTCCTGCGATAGAGAAAATCGAAATCAACAAGAAAGGTAAAGTGCGTCGTGCACGTATCTTCTACCAACGTGACCTTACTGGTAAAGCGGCTCGTATTAAAGAGCGTCGTTACTAGATCGATCACAGCACACATTGAAATCCCCAATTGCACCGCAGTTGGGGATTTTTTTTTTGCCTCTGCCTCCCCTTATAAGGCGGTAACGACAAAGACCGTTCTACGGTTCTGGGCTCTGCCCGCTTCAGAATCGTTACCAGCCACTGGCCTGCTTTCGCCATAACCGCGGTGGCTAATACGATTCGCGCTCACACCTAAGTGAATTATGGTCTCGGCCACCCGTTTCGCTCGACGTTGCGATAAATCAAGATTGGCACCAGCATCACCTACATTATCAGTATGCCCCTGAATCGGTACACGAAGACTGGGTGCACCTAAAAGATATTCTGCGAAGGATGCAATCAATAATTCACTCTGCGCGTCCAGTCGGTCAGAGGCCGTTTCAAAGAGTATGTGCGGTATAGGATAGGCCTCACCCGATTCCAAGTCTTTATGCTCTAATTCAATACTCACTTCATTTTTGAGTACCCCTTCCGCATCGAGATTAGGAGATAGACGAATGGGAGCTGCACTAAACGCGGCCTTTTTAGCCTCCACCTGAAGTAAAACCTGCTGGGCTTCCGCTTTCTTTACTACTGCCGTGAAGCTGTTATCATCACGACTCAGCTGAAGTTGTTGACTTTCGCCAGTGAGACTATTTTTTAGAAGGACCTTTGGGGCTTCGTCAGAAGCAAATTGATCAATTTTTAATTGGCCCTTTACGAATACCACTTCCTCCGGCTGAACAGCTTCATACAAATCAAAAAAGTAAATGTCCCAACCGTTGGATTGATTGATTTTATTCGAAGCAAAATAGGCTTTCTGTCCATCCAGCGTCACCATCAATCCTATCTCATCACTTTCAGTATTTATCGGATAGCCTAGATTCGTTGGCTTTCCCCAAAGCGCACTCCCTTGCGCAATTTGAATTTTAAAAAGGTCGTACCCTCCCATTCCTGGATGACCGTCAGACGCAAAATACAGACTTTCACTATCTGGATGAATGAATGGGCTTTTTTCATTTTTCTTCGTATTCACCGCAGCGCCTAAGTTTTCAGGTACACCCCAATCTCCATTGGCATCTCTAGTGCTGCGATAAAGATCTAAACCGCCGTATCCGCCTACACGATCGCTTGTGAAATACAAAACGTCTCCGTTTGGACTTATTGAAGGCTGACTTTCCCAACTGTTCGGTAGGTTGATTTCCTCAGGCATGGGGCGAATGCCGTTCCATACTGCGTATTCATAGGTCGTGTAATACAAATCGCAATTCTGTGCTCCGGTTTTAGGGTTGCGTTCACAAATGGTGAATACCATGAATCTATTATCAGCTGTTAAAGAAGGACCACCCTCGTTGTACTGCGAATTGAAGGGTGCTTCTAGAGCCGAACCTTCTTCAAAAGCCGGCATGCCTTGTTGCTCACCAGTCGACACAGCACGACTAAATTCTTCAACACTTCTGAGCTGAGCGCCCGGACCATCGTATTTATTCTTCTTCTTACTGCGCCGGGTAAAATACATAGCAGATCCGTCTGGAGTTAATGCTGCCAGGTATTCATCCCATCTTGTATTTATATTGCGGGCGGGCTTTGGATCAAATGGCACTGGAGACGCAAGGAAGTACTCTTTTAAGTTTATTTCTGAAAGCATTTTTTCAGCTTCTTTCTCATAGCCTAGTTCCCTATCGTCTCTTTGAAACCATTGTTCGAGATAGCGCTCCGCCTCTTCAGGTCTGCCTGCTTCGATTGCTAATGAGGCAATGAAAAAAAGTAAATCGGGCTTGTAGCCAGGACAGCGTTTCACCAGCCGTTTCCAACTGCCCTCAGCAATGGGGAATTTCCCTGTACGCATGGCCCATTCACCGCGCAAATACAGGGCGTGTTGGTCTGCTTCGTTTTGACGTAAAGCCGCACCTATGTAAACTCCCGCGTTGGGGTAATCTCCCTTATTTAATGCTTGTAAACCCTTTTGAATTTGACGGGAAGGACTGGCGTGGTCATCGCCGCAATAATTTCCTAGCACTACTTCGCCTAATTGGGCAGAAACCGTTGTACCGATCAGTGTGATGAGCAATAAAAGGAGTTTACGCATTACAGGTTCTCTTGGTCAACTACTTTAAATTTATCCTCCGACAGTGCAATGATGGTGCTCACTGAGGCATCCCCGGTGAGATTCAATACCGTGCGCACCATATCAATGATACGGTCGACAGGGAAAATGATTGCAATCCATGCTGGATTTAATCCCACACTCTCCAGAATTGGGATGAGCATGATCATTCCGGCAGAAGGTACAGAAGCAGCACCGATGGAGCCCAATGTTGCCATGAGAATGATGGTGGCTTGTTGCCCGAGACTGAGATCGATCATGTGGAATTGGGCCATGAAAATCACAGCCACAGTCTGGTACAACGCGGTTCCGTCCATATTAATGGTCGCACCTACAGGTAAAACAAAAGAACCAATTTCTTCATCGACACCTAGATTATCACGAACACAATCCATAGTTACGGGAAGCGTTGCCGCCGTTGAGCTGGTAGAAAAAGCAAGCAACTGGGCAGGGCGAATTCCACGCATAAAGTAGCCCCAACTTTTCCAGTACCCCATCTTCGTTTTACGTTGGATGAGCAATGCAATAACTGCTGGATAGAGCAACAGAATCATAATGAGCAATCCTAAAATGGTATAGCCTGTGTAAGCGCCGAGGGCTTTAAATATCTCAACCAATCGGCCGGGTTCATCGCCAGCCATTTCTGCCAGTTTACCCGCGAGTAGTGCGAAAACGAAGAACGGTGCGCCCTTCATAACTACATCGACCATTTTAATAAAGATATCGGAGAAACCATTGATGACAGCCGCGACGGGCTGCATTTGAGCATTGGGCAGCATGACCATCACAATGCCAAAGAATATGGCGAAGAAGATGACCTGAAGCATCAGGCTATCGTTGAAGGACAGGAAAATATTCGAAGGCACCATATCCACAAAGAATTGGAGCGGACCCGATTCTTTCTTATTCTTCAATACCGACATTTTAGCATTGAGCTCTTCATTGCTTTGCTGCTCCGCTAAGGCGCTTTGAGCATCCGTAAGATAGGTTGCCATGGTTGGGTCATTCAATAATCGGACATCATCGAAATATTCGACGCCTTCACTATCATTCACCCATAATTCATACGCAAGTCGGTTGATTTTTAATTGCTCCTCAGAAGCCTGCTTTCCGGGACGAAAGGTATTTGCAATAAGCATCCCCATCGCTGCAGCGAGCACCGTTGAACCGATGTATAAGGCCAAAGTTTTAACCCCCATACGCCCCAATGTAGCCGTATCACTAAGATTCCCAATACCTGCTATAATTGAAAACAATACCAAAGGAATGGCAATGAGTTTCAATAGGTTGATAAATATGGTCCCAAAAGGGGCGATCCAATCGATGGTAAAATCGCTCCAGCCCATTGAAGAACTGAGCAATGCCCAAAGAATTCCTAGAATGAGGCCCAATATGATCTGTACAGGTAGTGACGGTTTTTTCATCGAGTATATTTTAAATTTCTTAAGAAGTGATCCGCAAGGACTAATTTTATCATAGCCTCCACTATGGGAACCGCGCGCGGCACCACGCAGGGATCGTGTCGACCCTTCGCCGCCAACGATACTGACTTCCCATCACTATTCACAGTGTTTTGTTCTTTACCTATGGTGGCCACAGGTTTGAAAGCAACACGCAATTCCAGCGGTGCCCCATTGCTAAGACCGCCTACAATTCCGCCTGCGTTGTTTGTTTTAGTCTCAAAATTGGCTCCTATCTCATCGTTGTGTTGAGAGCCCAGCATTTCCGCCGCGGCAAAACCCGAACCTATTTCGAAACCTTTGACCGCATTTATTCCCATCAGCGCTTTGGCCAGATCTGCTTGCAGTTTATCAAAAACGGGTTCTCCCCAACCTACTGTAAGGCCTGTGGCAACCGCAGAGATTACACCACCAGTACTGTCTTTTTCATCGCGAACATGTGCGATATAAGCCGCCATTTCGTCCGCGACCGACGCTTCAGGACATCGCGTAGGATGGCTATCCACCGCCGAGAGATCTAAATGTTGCCAATTCGTTTTCAATTCCACCGGTCCTACAGCAGAAGTCCATGCCTTCACCACAACATTCGGAATGACTAATCCAGCTAATGCACCCGCAACGACTCTGCACGCAGTCTCTCGCGCTGAAGATCTGCCGCCACCCCTGTGATCGCGATGGCCGTACTTCGCATCGTATACATAATCTGCGTGGGAAGGACGATACACTTTTTCAAGCGCACCGTAATCCATACTGCGTTGATCTTTATTTAAGATGGAGAAAGCAATGGGTGTACCCGTAGTTTTTCCTTCAAAAATCCCGCTGTGAAAACGAACCAAATCATGCTCTGTACGCGCTGTAGTAAGTGCACTTTGACCGGGTTTCCTGCGGTCCAATTCCCGCTGTACTTCCGCTATATCAACCGCAATTCCTGATGGCATGCCATCTAATATTCCCCCAATTTGATCACCATGGCTTTCGCCATAAGTAGTGAGGACTAATGATTTTCCAAATGTGTTTCCGGACATGCCACTAATGTAGGAAACACAAAGCATTCTTCGTAACATTGAGGTATGAACCTTAGACTCGAAAATATTAAGCAGCTCGGTGGCGTGCACCCGCCGAATACAAAAGCCTTACGCGGTAAAGCACTGGACCAATTTCCTTTGATTGAACACGCGTTTTTAACCCTGCGCGATGGAAAAATTGAGGAATTTGGCCCAATGAGCGCATGTCCTCAAGACGAAACGCCTACTCGAGACCTAACCGGCAGATGTGTGCTGCCAGCATTTGTTGATTCGCACAGTCACCTGGTTTATGCAGGAACCCGAGAACAAGAATTCAACCTCCGACTCAAAGGCGCCAGCTATGAGGAGATTGCTGCAGCGGGTGGTGGGATTTTGAACAGTGCCGGGCGTGTCGCAGCAACTTCACAAAACGAAATGCAGCGGCAGAGCGGTCTGCGACTTAATAGATTGATTGCAAACGGTACAGGTACCCTCGAAATTAAAAGTGGATACGGTTTAGATCCTGAGAACGAACTCAAAATGCTCCGAACGATCAAGGCGCTGAATGAAACTTCTCATGCAACCTTAGTCCCAACATTTCTAGCCGCACATGCCCTGCCTTCTTGGGCGAAGACGAAGGGCATGAACGACGCTACCTACACAAAGCACATGCTTGAGGCATGTTTACCCACAATAAAAGCAGAAGGTTTGGCCCAATTCCTTGACGGATTTATCGAACGGGATTATTTCAAACTTACCGCGCTAGAGCACCTGATTGAGGCGAGCACTGAAAACGGCTTACCGCTGAAAATTCATGTCAACCAATTTTATGATATCGGCGGCATTCAAATGGCGGTGAAAGCCGGAGCACTGAGTGTTGATCATTTAGAGGTAATGTCTCCGGAGGCCTTGAAGTCCTTGCAGGGCAGCGATACTATTGCAACACTTTTACCTTCCTGTAGCTACTTTTTAGGCATCCCCTATGCGCCTGCAAGACAACTCATTGAGGAAGATACACTGGTTGCATTGGCCACGGACTACAACCCAGGTTCCTCACCGGGGGGCAACATGCAATTGGTCTGTAATATGGCCTGTGCAAAAATGAAAATGACTCCGGCAGAAGCATTGAACGCCGCCACGCTCAACGGTGCAGCAGCCATTAACCGGAGCGATCGCAAAGGCAGTATTGCTGTAGGAAAAGATGCCGATATTTTAATTACCAAAGAAATTCCTTCGCTGGAATACATCTGTTACGATTTCGGAACCAATCACATTGAACAAACCCTTTTAGCTGGCCTCCCTATATGAGCACCGTATTAGAATTCTATTCGCCAAAGGACCTCTTGCACCGCACTAGCGTGCGTGATGGCGAAACGAAGCTTGGTCAAATTTTACCCACCATCAGTGAAGCCGATTTTAATGCGGACGGCCCCTTAAACTATCGCTTTGTTATTGTTGGTATTGAAGAAGATTATGGGGTTCGTGCCAACCTCGGACGAGGTGGCGCCGATAAAGCATTTCAAGCATTTCTTCAGCACTTCTGTAACCTTCAAAACAACCGGTTTTTTCCTTCGCATACCGTAGCCATTTTAGGTGCCATCATACCCACGCAAAACATTGAAAACGAAAATGTGGAGGCACTTCGTGAGGCCACTGCAGCCGCAGATGCAACCGTGCAATTCGTGGTTGAGCGCATTCGCAGTGGTGGCGCCATTCCTATCGTTATTGGAGGTGGTCACAACAACAGCTACGGCTGTCTAAAAGGGGCTGCTCAAGCGGAAGGAAATGCTGTGAATTGTCTGAATATCGACGCACATTCAGACCTGCGTGCGCTTGAAGGTCGCCACAGCGGCAATGGCTTTTCTTATGCGAAAGAAGAAGGAGCCTTAGGGGCCTATTTTATGTGGGGACTGCAAGAAAATTATACGCCAGAATACATCTGGCAGTATATGGAAGACCACGACGAAGTGGAATACCTCAGCTATGAAGATTACCTCTCTGGAGAAGAAACCATGGAAGCGACACTTATTCGCGTTGAATCGCTGCTCGGCGATCGTTACGGAATAGAATTGGATGTCGATGTGATCGCCCAATTTCCGTCAAGCGCCCAAAGCAGCAGTGGGTTTACCATGGAATACGTACGAAGCCTCTTGTACCGATTAGATACTGAGCCCCTGTATTTCCACCTTTGCGAAGGACGAATCACCAATCCCACGGACCATGCGCACGCCGGACGTGCCTTAGCGCTACTCACCGCAGACTTTATAAAAGCCTTTATTTTTGAAGAATGACCGGAAACTACCGCATAGAATGTATTCCGAACGTCAGTACAGCGGACCCCGATGTGCTGAATAAAATCTGTGCGGCTATACATGCTGTACCCGAAGTTGATTTGCGATTTGTCGATCCTGGATTAAGTGCAAATAGAACCGTATTCACCTATATAGGGCCGGCCGAAGCAGTCTTCGAAGCCACAGAGCGATTGATTGAAATGGCGCTTGACTGCATCGATATGCGAAAGCATACCGGCGTACATCCACGAATGGGCGCTGTAGATGTCTGTCCGTTTGTGCTCCTCGATGATGAGAAATTTCAAGCAGCATTCCTAAAAGCTGTGGACCAATTCATTGAACACATGGGTGCCAAAGGCCTGCCTATCTACACCTACGAACACAGTGCCAGAAAGCCGTCAAGAAGAAATCTAGCGCTCGTGCGCAAAGGCGAATACGAACAACTCCCCTCACGGTTCGCTCAAGGCGATTTTCCAGATGTCGGGCCTAAAATTTGGAACGTTGCAACCGCAAAAAGTGGCGCCACTGCCATGGGCGCTCGTCCACTCATGATTGCTTTCAACGTGAATCTATCGGGTGGAACAAAAAACGAACTACTCATAGCGGCAAAGCAAATCGCTCGTCGTATCCGTGAACGCGACGGAGGCTTGCCCGGGGTCAAATCCATAGGTTGGTATATTCCGGATCTTGATGTTGTCCAAGTCAGCTGTAATCTCACTAAACCCCTGGAAACCGGCATTTGCCAAGTTTTTCAAACGGTGCAGCTGGAGGCGCTGGCACTAGGCTATTTAGCACCGGATAGTGAATTGATCGGGTGTATACCAGAGAATCAATTCAAGGAATGTACCCCTTCCAGTCTAGGATTGGGCAGATTCAAACCCATGTCATCCGAACGGCTGCTGCCTTTTTAAACTTGTGCGAGTAAAATTGGTCTAATTATTGGTTGAAATGAGCCAATAGTTATTTCTATGAAAAATATTTACTTGCTACTATTCTTGTGTGGCACACTTTCTATCACAGCCCAAAACCGATTTACTATAAGCGGCTACATTAGCGATGATGCGAACGGTGAAGCCTTAATCGCGGCAAACATCTGGTCACCGGATGCACGAGTAGGTACCTCATCAAATGCTTATGGCTTTTACTCACTGACCCTTCCAGCAGGGAAGCACATCATTCAACTTCAATACTTAGGCTACGCCACGCAAAACTTTGAGGTAGACCTACGCGCAAATACCGATAAGAATTTTCAAATGGTTGCCGCGGAAAGTTTGCTCAACGAGGTGGATGTGGTCGCAAGCGGCAGCGTCAAAATAGAGGACCAAATACAAATGTCGAAGATGGAGGTTCCCATCAAGCAGCTTAAATCACTGCCGGCCATCATGGGCGAAGTAGACATTATGAAAACCTTGCAACTGCTGCCAGGTGTGCAAAGCGGCGGCGAGGGTACTTCAGGACTCTATGTTCGCGGTGGATCGCCCGATCAAAACCTCATTCTTTTAGACGGTGTTCCGCTCTATAATGTCAACCATTTATTTGGATTTTTCTCAGTATTCAATGCCGACGCTATCTCAAATGTAAGTATCACAAAAGGCGGTTTTCCAGCGCGTTACGGCGGAAGACTTTCTTCAGTTCTTGAAGTGAACATGAAGGAAGGAAATATGAAAGAATTCCATGGTGATGCCACGGTAAGTCTGATCGCCTCTAAAATGACGGTTGAAGGGCCATTGATTAAAGATAAATCCAGCTTTATGCTTTCTGCCAGACGCACCTATCTAGATGTCCTTGCAAAGCCGTTTATCGCCAATCTAAACAGCGCGGATCCTTCTTTTAATGTATCGCCACGTTACTATTTCTATGATATGAACGGTAAGGTGAACTATAAATTAGGACAGTACGATCGCTTCTACCTAAGCCACTTCCAAGGAAAAGATGATTTCGGCTTAAGATCTAGAGATACCTACGAAAACGGCACGGAGCGATACGAAAGCAGTATAGACTTCGGACTCGATTGGCGCAATAGCATTACGGCAGCACGTTGGAACCACCAGTGGTCGCCGAAACTTTTCTCTAATGTTACTGCGACCAGAAGTCAATATGTATTCAATACAAGAGCGATAAGTGAAGAATTGGCTTATCCGAATTATCCGGATACTTTGGGCATGAGCGACGAGCGTTTTGCAGGACTTTATTTTTCCGGTATTGAAGATTACGGCGCTCGAATAGATTTCGACTTCGCCTTGAACCCACGCCATTACGTAAGGTACGGCGCGAACTACACCAATCACACGTTCTCCCCTGGCGCAACCAATCTCGAATTTCAATCGGGTGGTTTCAATTTAGACACCACCATTGGCGGTGATGATGTCTTCTCCGATGAAGTCTATGCCTTTATCGAAGACGAATGGAAGGTGAATGAAAACCTCAAGATGAATGGTGGATTGCATTTCGCAAATCTGTTTGTACAGGGCGAGAGCTACCACAGCCTGCAACCTCGATTTGGGATGAATTACAGCCTGCCTGGAGGGTTGGCATTCAAAGCATCCTATGCTGAGATGATGCAATTCGTCAATCTACTGACGAATGAAGGAATCGGTCTTCCAACTGATTTATGGGTACCGTCAACTGCGAACATAAAGCCCCAGACTTCGCAACAAATTGCCGCAGGCCTAGCGAAAAATATAGGACCATATGAATTCAGTGTGGAAGGGTATTACAAGACCATGGATAATCTCGTGAGCTACAAAGAAGGAGCATCGTTCTTATTCTCATTGGATAACGATACATGGGAGGATAAAATCAGTCAAGGTTCAGGTGAGAGCTATGGTATGGAACTTTTTGCGCAACGTAAAAGTGGTCGTACCACGGGTTGGATCGGTTATACATTAAGCTGGAGTTACCGCCAATTTGACGATATCAATGGAGGCGAACGCTATTTCTTCACCTATGACCGCAGGCACGATCTTTCGGTCGTAGCAAGCCATGACTTTACCGATAACATCAGTTTCAGCGGTGCATGGGTCTATGGTACTGGACGCGCTGTTACCCTCCCGGAGTATTCTTATTACACCGGCCTACCGGACGGGCTTTCATGGTGGGACGGTGCACGTGCACTTGTAGATCGACCTTCTGATAAAAACGCGTACCGCATGAGCCCCTACCACCGACTAGATATTAGCCTAAGCTTCAAAAAGACACTTAAGAACTACGAACGCTGGTGGGTATTTAGCACCTACAACACCTATAATAATTTGAATCCATTCTTTATTGAAACCGCAACGGACGATAATGGAAATCCTGGCCTGCGAGAGTACGGCTTGTTCCCGCTTATTCCAAGTGTTGCCTACCGCATAAAATTTTAAGCCATGAGAATATTTCTACTTCTTTTTCCGGCCGCTCTATTGCTTTCAAGTTGTGACAACTTAGTCAATGGTGTGGTGCGCGATATTGATCTGCCGCCCCACGAAAGCCAGCTGGCCGCAAGTCTATTTTTAGATTCTCGAGACAGTAATATCAGTGCCATAGTTTCCTCATCAAAAGGCATCTATGATACTGGGCAGAGCAAGAGTGTCCTCAATGCAGAATGTGTTTTAGCAGTTGGCGCGACGACCTATAATTGGTCTACAATGGATCAATACGAACGCTACACGGAACTCTTACCCGACCGTTTCGGCGCACCCACTGATTCGTTAGTATTCACCGTTAATCATCCCGATTTCACTTCCGTTAGCGCAACGCAGGTATTCCCATCGGCTCCTCAAGTCTCGCTTGAATTGAACTACGGCGCGACACAACTTTATGGCGAAATTTCTGATGAGCTGGTTATTACGCTCAAAGATATCCCTGGTGTAAATCAACATTACATTGTCTCTATTGATGTTCACTTCAGGACGGCGCTCTCAGGACAGGACACCTCAGAGTATTACAATCTGTATTGGGAAACGGAATACCCGAATAGCACGCGACTTTGGGGCCAAGAAAGTGCTTTACTCTTGTCTGAAGACGGCCTCGATAGAGACATTAAGTTTTCAGCTGCTACGGGTGTCAACCCCATCAACTTTGCAATGCTTCATGAGTATAGAGTGAAGGTCAGCGCTTTAAGTGAGGAAATGTATTTATTCTACAAAAGCTATTCAGCCTACGAGAATGCCAACGGCAACCCGTTTGCGGAGCCGGTCGTGTTGTATTCCAACATGAGCAACAATATGGGCTGTTTTGGGGTAAGTACGACGAAACGATTCTATAAATAACTAGTACGTCAGTAATACAGATCCCCAGGTAAATCCTGCGCCAAAGGCAGCTAAACATACCGTATCCCCGCGTTTGACAGCGCCTTCATCTACCGCCTCTGAAAGTGCGATAGCGATTGAAGCTCCAGTGGTATTTCCGTACTTCTGAATATTGTTAAATACTTGATCGTCGCGCAGTCCCATGCGCTTTTGAATGAATTGAGCGATGCGAAGATTGGCTTGGTGTGGGATAAGACAATCTATTTTATCAGGGGTCAATCCGTTCTGTTTGAGCGCCTCGCCGATCACCTCACCGAAACGAACCACAGCATTCTTGAAGACGAAATTACCGTTCATCTGAGGGTAATGAATCTCTGGATCCACCCCGTTATCTAGCAATTCACCGATCCAATGCTGGGTCCCGAAGCCTTTCATCGTAAGTTCTTCTTTGTTCTTACCCTCACTGTGCATATGGCAACTTTTAATTCCCGATTCGCCATCCTTTGCACGAGAGAGAACAACGGCACCTGCGCCATCACCGAAAATCACGCTGACGCCCCTTCCCCTCGTGGTTTTATCTAAAAATGGGCTTTGTAATTCTGAGGCCACTACCAAAACATGCTCATACATACCCGTCTGGACAAAGGCATTACCTACACTTAAAGCATAAATAAACCCGGAGCATGAATTGCGAACATCTGTTGCTCCTGCCGTGTGAATACCCAGGGCTTCCTGCACTTGTACACCACATCCTGGAAAATAGTAATCTGGGGATATGGTCGCAAACACAATATGTCCAATTTCCTCCGGCTCGATTCCCGCGGCTTTAATGGCATTGCGGGCGGCTTTTATACCCATGGTAGCAGCCGTATTTCCATCGCCTTCTTCTACCCAACGACGTTCGCGGATACCGGTTCTTTCCGTAATCCACTCGTCGTTAGTATCCATTAGGGTACTGAGGTATTCATTGGTAACGATACGTTCGGGTACATAATGGCCGGTTCCTGAAATTTTCGCTGTATGCATGATAGGTTGTCTTGTGATGAGGTTGCTTTGGTCAAAAGATAAAGTAAAATTGGCACCAATGTGGACACCTTGTCACACAAAATTACCGCCGTGGCACATGGCACGAGTGTTGAAGTAGTAGCAGAAACCTAATAATTCTATAAAATGGCAAAAGGATCTATAAACGTAACCGCGCAGAACATCTTCCCGATTATTAAGAAGTTCTTGTACAGCGATCATGAGATTTTCTTACGTGAATTGGTATCGAATGCCGTCGATGCGACGCAGAAATTAAAAACATTGACCAATTTGGGTGAAGCAAAAGGCGAGCTTGGCGATTTGACCATCCATATTAAATTGGACAAAAAGGCCAAAACCTTAAGCATCATCGACCGTGGTATCGGTATGACTGCTGAGGAAATTGACAAATACATTAACCAGGTAGCTTTCTCTGGCGCGGAGGAATTCGTGAAAGAATATGAAGGCAAAATGGAAGGCGCAGATTTGATTGGGCACTTCGGTCTAGGGTTCTACTCTGCCTTTATGGTGGCTAAGAAGGTTGAAATTCTGACAAAATCGCATAAAGATGCGGCTGCAGTGCAATGGATTTGTGATGGCAATCCAGAGTTTGAGCTGAATACCATAGAAAAAGAAGACCGCGGTACGGAGATTAAACTCCATATAGCAGACGATAGTGAAGATTTCTTAGAGGAAAGTAAAATCAACGAACTGCTCAGTAAATATGCGAAGTTCATGCCGATCTCTATCGAGTTTGGCGAGAAGGACGAAAGCTACAATGCTGCAGCAGAAGGTGAAGATGCAAAGTGGGAAACGCGCAAAGTTCCAAACATCATCAACAATCCTAACCCGGCATGGGTGCGCAAACCGGCTGATTTGACGGAAGAAGATTACAAGACCTTCTACAAGGAACTCTACCCTATGAGCTTCGAGGAGCCTTTGTTCAACATTCATTTGAACGTGGACTTCCCCTTCAACTTAACTGGGGTTTTGTATTTCCCTAAGATCAAGCCTAATGTTGAACCGCAACGCAATAAGATTCAGTTGTTCCAGAAGCAGGTGTTCGTTACGGACAGCGTGGAAGGAATTGTCCCCGATTTCTTAACACTCCTCCATGGGGTCATCGACTCACCGGACATTCCGCTTAACGTGAGCCGCTCATACCTGCAAGCAGATGGAAACGTAAAGAAAATAGCTTCACACATCACTAAAAAAGTTGCCGATAAACTCGATGAGATGTTCCGTAAGGACCGTGCCGATTTTGAATCGAAATGGAACGACATGAAGATCATCATCGAATACGGTATGTTAACGGAGGATAAATTCTTCGATAAAGCGAAGAAATTCGCGATGTATGCGGATACCGACGGTGGCCTTCACACGTTTGACGCGTACCTGGAATCCATCAAAGAGCAGCAAACGGATAAGGATAAAAAGACCGTTGTATTGTATGCTTCCAATAAAGATGCACAACACAGTTACATCCAAAATGCGAAAGCAAAAGGATACAGCGTTTTATTGCTCGATTCTCCTTTGACCAGTCACTTGCTACAGAAATTGGAACAAGAGCACGAAAACACCACGTTTGCCCGTGTAGATTCTGATCTGATTGACAACCTGATTAAGAAGGACGAAACGCGTGTGGCAAAATTAAGCGACAAGCAAAAAGAGGAGCTCAAGACTCGTTTAGAGACTATAGTGCCAACAGAAAAGTTCACCTTAAAACTAGAAGATATGGATTCTACGGAAGCACCATTAGTGATTACGGTTCCGGAATTCATGCGTCGTATGAAAGAAATGCAAATGACCGGTGGCGGTGGCATGATGGGTATGGGTGATTTCCCAGACATGTACGATCTTATCGTAAACGCAAACCATCCATTGGCTTCGAAGATTCTTGATACAGAAGATGCTGAAGCGCGCAGTTCAGCAGTGAATCAAGCTTTAGATCTTGCAAAGCTGCAGCAAAACCTTTTACACGGTGAAGAATTGACAGCCTTTATCGCACGTTCATACGAGATGTTAGGGAACGAATAACGGTTCGTTACTTGTTGATTAAATATTCCTATGTCTTAGGAATGTCAAGGGGGCTCCGGCCCCCTTTTTGTATTTTTACTTTTCATAAAAACCATTGACACCTATGAGCGCTGACGTTCTTTCTATAGCTACTCAAAATGCCACTTTGTGGACATCAGATTTATTTGACGCTGAAACGCGTGCCGAAGCAGGAGCCCTTTTGAAGAAAGGCGGTGATGCTTTGATTGAGCCATTTTATAAAGATTTGGACTTCGGTACAGGCGGTATGCGCGGAATCATGGGCGTTGGAACTAATCGTATCAATGCGTATACATTAGGTTTAGCCACACAAGGATTGGCGAGCTACGCGCAAACTTTTTTTAATGGGAAGCCATTAAAAGCCGCCATCGCTTTTGACAGTAGAAACAACTCAAAGTCATTCGCTCGTAGAGTAGCAGAGGTTTTGAGCGCAAACGGTGTTCACACGTTCCTTTTTGAAGATTTGCGTCCTACTCCAGAGCTGAGCTTCGCTGTACGTGAGTTGGGTTGTGATTTCGGTATCGTTCTTACGGCCTCTCACAATCCAAAAGAATACAACGGCTACAAAGTGTATTGGAACGATGGTGGACAGCTTGTTCCTCCGCACGATAGCGCGGTGATTGAACAGGTCAGGGCTACCCGTTTCGAAGATATCCGTTGGGATGCGAACGAGGCTTTGATTGAAATCGTTGGTACCGCCATCGATGATAAATACACTGATATGGTTGCGGGATTAAGTTTAAGCAACGCAGGTAAGACGGAACTGGATATTGTGTTTACCGCATTGCACGGCACCTCCATTGTGAGCGTACCTCCTGCCCTCGCTAAGGCTGGATTCACTAACGTTCAGCTGGTCGAAGCACAAAGCACACCGGATGGAAACTTTCCTACTGTAGCGAGTCCGAATCCAGAAGAAAGTGCTGCATTAGCCATGGCTGTTGCGCAAGCCGAAGCCACGAACGCTGATCTCGTTATCGGATGTGATCCAGATACGGACCGCGTCGGTATTGCTGTGAACGACGGAACGGGTAAAATGCAACTTCTTAACGGTAACGACACTGCAGCTTTACTCGTTCACTATATACTCAACGCATATAAAACGAACGGTACCCTTCCAGCAAACGGTTTTACCGCAGCCACCGTGGTCACTACAGATCTAATCGCAGACATCTCAGCTGCCTATGGGGTGCCTTGTTACCGTTGTTTGACGGGTTTTAAATGGATCGCTGATATCATCAATCACAAGACAGCGGAGCAATTCCTCGTGGGTGGTGAAGAGTCTTACGGCTACCTTATCGGAGATGATGTACGCGATAAAGATGCTGTTGCTTCTGCCGTTATGATTGCGGAAATGGCTGCAAATGCCAAAGCACAAGGCCGTACCGTACTGCAACAATTAGAAGCCATTCATCGCGAGTTTGGTCAATACCAAGAGCGATTGATTTCCATCACAAAAAAAGGCCGCTCCGGCGCTCAGGAGATTGCTGATATGATGACTGCACTTCGCAACGACCCGCCTAAAACTTTGGCTGGCTCACCGGTGATTGTTGCGATTGACCACAGCAACTCCACTCAAACCGATCTACGTACAGGAGCGACTTCCAGTACGGAATTACCTGGTTCAAACGTATTGCAGTTTATCACGGAAGCTGGAGACAAGGTTAGTGCGCGCCCTTCGGGTACAGAGCCAAAAATTAAGTTCTACTTCAGCGTACGCACTACCACCGGCGATAGCCATACAGCGACGAAGGCTGAACTTGAACGAAAGATTGATACCTTTATTGAGGAATTAAACCTCTAATTCAAACATGAAGCATTTCATCATCATAGGGGCCATTTCGATGGCCCTTTTTTCTTGTGGGAACTCAGAAAAAGAAGACAACACTGAAGCTTTGACCTACCAGGGTCGAATCGTACTAAACGATACAACGGCTGTATATTTCAATGCATCCATCGATGGCGATCAACTCACCATATTTAACGGTGTGCATGAATCTATAGAAGTACAATTAGAAGGAGAAGATACCCTTCACGGCACCTTCCCGGTCTTTGCATCGGACTTGTGGTTGATCAAAACCGATACAGGCTACTACGGATCGTATTATCGTACAGATGCAAAAGATTATACGCTTCCTCTGACCCTATTGCCAGGAAATTATAATCCTGGTCAAACAACAGATGTACCCGCAACCCAATATTACATTCTTCGAGACTATGGCAATGGTACAATAAGACCAGCCTTGCTTCAATTAGGAATTAAAGACAATAAAGTTGTTGGTACCATCGCGACTTCCACCGGCGACTTGCGATTCCTCACTGGGGAAAGGGTCGTAGACGAAGGTGGTTATACCCTTATGGGCTTTGATGGAAGATTTATCAATAACGTGGAATTTGTGACCATCGGGGATTCCGTTTTCGGAAATGTATGGTCAGGAAAAACAGGTTATTACCGCTTCAAAGGCATTGCAGATGATAATGCCACGTTGGAAAATCCGGAGGAAATGTCAAAACTGCGTGAAGACTACACCCACATAGAATGGCATTTGCCAGGACTTGATGGCGATACAATTCACTTTGACAGCCGCACCATCACAAAACCTACCATCTTAGCCATCCAGGGGTCGTGGTGTCCTAACTGTATGGACGAAGGACGAGTGTTGGACCATTACTACCGCGAATTTGAAGGATCAATTGATGTATATGGCTTGAGCTATGAATACAGTGGTACGTTGGAAAAAGCTACCGCTGCGGTGCAGAAAATGGAGCGCGATCTAGGCACCTCCTTCCCCATGGTTATCGCCACCTACGATCCCAAGCAAGACCGCAATACCGTATTGCCGTTGGAACAAATCCGAAGCTACCCTACTTCTATCATGTTGGATCACGAAGGGAATGTGGTGAAGATTCATACCGGTTTTTACGGCCCATCTACGAAGGAATACGACGCTTACGTCAAAGAAACCCGTGAAGAATTAGAAGCACTGGTTGCAAAGGCGAATGGCTAATTATCTCGAACGCATATTTGACGATTTCAAGGAACTTGCTCGCTCCAAACGGAAGGAGAACAAGAAGTTCTTTGCCCGATTGTCCAAGCATGAAGGCAAGAAGCTCAATGCTCAATTTCATGCGATGCACGAGGAGGTCTTCGCGGAGACGGACTGCCTGAAATGCGCACGATGCTGCCGCGCCACAGGGCCATTACTTACTAAACAGGATATTGCCCGTATTTCCAAAAAGCAAGGAATGAAAGCGGCAGATTTCGAAGCGAGATATTTGCGCGTCGACGAAGATGGGGATTGGGTGATGAACAGCCTACCCTGCCCGTTTTTAGCACTAGACACGAACAAGTGTACGATATACGAATATGCGCCCAAGGCTTGCCGCCAATTCCCGCATACGGATCATCCAAACATGAAATCTATACTTCCGCTCACCGAAACCAATGTACGGCATTGTCCGGCGGTTTATGAAATGGTAGAGCGCATAAAGTTAAATACTGATATCTAACTACTTAACTCTTGTTGTTTCAAGCCAAAATGTAAGATGTTTGCGATACAAACAACTACCGCAGACCCAATAACATTGTACCACAGAAAGCCTAGAGAAATAAGATCGGCGGTATTTAGGTAATGTACTAAGAAGACCACGAATTGGCCCACAATACCGGCTATGAAAATGGACTTTCCACCGATGTGTTTCATAAAAAGAGCTACAAGAAATATCCCCAATATGGTGCCATAGAAAAGGCTACCCAGGACATTTACCAATTGGATCAAATTCTCATACAACGGAGCTGCCAATGCCACACCAATAGCGGCGATTCCCCAAACAAACGTGAGTGTACGGATCGTGCGTTTCGGGCGTTGAGATTCCCCTTTGAAGACCGTATAATAATCTACATATGTCGTGGTCGCCAGAGCGCTGACCTCCCCTGCAGTGCTGGACATTGCTGCGCTGATGATCACTGCAAGCAGTAAACCAACCAACCCTTTGGGCAGAAAATTAAGTACGAAGGTGATAAACACGTAGTCGGTGTCTTTGCGTTGAAAATTGGGCACAGTAGCTTCAAGGGTGGCCATGTACGTTTCCCGGAGTTGTACGAGCTGTTCTTTATGGGCATCTACTGCCTCCCAATCGCCTTGGAACATCGCTTCGCGCTTGGCTTCGAAGACGTCGGTATGACGGTTTTCTAATTGGTCCAATGTGGCTTGAATTTCGATAGGCGCGCGCTTCACTTCGCTTTCGTTAAAGAAAATGGGCGGTTGCGTGAATTGGTAAAAGACAAACAAGAGCACGCCAATAGCTAGGATGGAAAACTGCATGGGCACCTTAAACACGCCATTAAATAATAATCCAAAACGGCTTGTCGACTGGTTTTCAGCACCTAAATAACGCTGCACTTGACTTTGATCGGTTCCGAGGTAACTCAATGAGAGAAACAATCCACCTGCAAGACCGGACCATAATGTGTAACGCGTACCAGGGTCTAGACTGGTATTAATAATATTCAGCTTCCCCATACGCCCCGCAATATCATAGGCTTGCGGTAAGCTCACGGGTATTTTATCGACCAGTAAATAGGCTGCAATGCCCATACCGCCGAGGATAGTGAGCATCTGCCACTTTTGAGTTACCGCAACGGCTGCAGAGCCACCTGAAACGGTATAGAAGACTACAATAAGCCCGATAATGACAATCATAAGATTAAGCGATACGCCTAATGCTGCACTTAAAACGATCGCAGGTGCGAAAATGGTAATACCGGCAGCCAATCCTCGAGACATTAAAAAGAGTGCCGCTGTAAACAGTCTGGTCTTTCGGTCAAAACGCTGTTCAAGAAACTGGTAGGCGGTAACCGCACTCATCTTTCGATAGGCCGGTACAAAGAAGATACTGACTAGAATGACTGCCAGAGGGAGTCCGAAGTAAAATTGGATAAACCCCATATCCTCCGCGTAGGCCTGACCCGGAGTGGAAAGAAAAGTAATGGCAGAGGCTTGTGTCGCCATGATCCCTAAACCTATGGTCCAGAGGCTCACATCCTTTGAGCCGCTTAAGAGCTCGCCCGCCCCTCTACGGCGTGTTTTAAGTACACCGTATCCAACAATCGCCGCAAGGGTCGTTATTAATACAATCCAGTCTAGTGCGTGCATTTACACGTATTGACGCGTAATGAAATAGAACGCTACAATCTCCGCCACCAAAAGCGCTACCACGCCGATGTAGTATTTCTTCCAATTTATGATTGAGGTGTTCTTAACGGTCATAGTGTAGTATATTTTGAAGTAATCTTAAAGCTCCTGGAACGCCCTTTGGCAATTCTCTGAAGAGCGACAAACCTGTGTAAATTACGGAACCTTTGCCATACGATGCAACTACGGTTGAGTTTTCATACACAGTCCCCGTAGACTCTGTAATGCTCAATGCCGTGGTATAGCCTTCGTATGCACTCGGAAAATATAAACCACGCTCCTGCACCCATTGTTCAAAATCGGCTGCACTTAATGCATTAGGACGCTGCATAAGAACCGATTCTTTTAAAGCTACTGGTGCCTCTTCTTCCGTTACACGATCACGTCCCACGGTCAATGGCACAGGCAATGGCAATGCCATCCCGCTTCTTCCAGCTGTGGTGTAGGTCACGACAAAATTTCCGCCATTGGCCACAAAACTTTTGATGCGCTCCTCACTCTCCATCAACCATGCTTCGGTATTAAAGGCACGAATGCCAACCAAAACGGCATCCACTTCATCCCAAAGCTCTGGCGTCTCTTCTGTTATTCTAACCACCTCATAGCCGACGCTCTCCAACGTCTCGTCCATCAAATCCCCTGCCCCCTCGATGTAGCCCACTTTGATGCGCTTTTTGTTTAGGTCGAGGACGGTTAACGTCGATTGTGCAGGAGAGTACCTATAATGTGTGCCTATATGTGGGTAGCTGATGGTTTGCTTTTCTTCTATAGACTTTGGAATGGCCATTTTTGGTGTTTCAATAGTTGATGACAAGAAAACCAAATACTTCCCATTTTCCATTTTAGCCGGTATTTCCTCAGTGAAGTGATTCCATCCGGCATTTAATATGGTCGTTTTCTTTGCTAATGTGTGGTTTATTTGTCTATCCGGAGAATTATTCAAGTTGATGAATCCATCATCCTGAATCCCCCATGCAGGTCTGGCCAAAATCAATTCCCATAAATACTCACCCCCATCCTTGGAGTAAATACTATATCCAATAGATCCTTTCTTGCCAGTATTCCAATAAACGGTTTGGTCGAACTTCGCATGAATGGCCGGCTCCACCGCGATAGCCTCACGATATTCCCCTACGGCACGGTCGCTGAGTTTCGCGACAGGCTTGAGGTAGAGTAAGATGATGGCGGATTCATGTTCTAATCGGACCCTGATGTACTTTGTAATTTTACCCTCATCGTATAAATCTACTTCGAGCTCCTGCCCTTCGCTAGTGAGTACCTGTGCAGGATTCAAACCCATATCTTTATTCGGCGCCTTAACCGAAGCCAGCTTCACCTCCACATCAAAATTCAAGGCTTGCAGTTCCAAGGTCGCTGGATACGTGGAGCCTTCCGGCAGCGGGTTCACAGAGGTAAAGACCTCAGCATACACCCCCAAGAGATGCAGCATCACCTGTTGCCAGCGTTGGTATTTATCAGATTCCGGGGTAGTATGCTCCAACAACACCTTACCCAGCTCTGCCCATTTTGTGATGGCTTGCTTTTGGTCGCCTATTTCAAGGGCAAATGCTGCGTCTTGGGCCAATAAACTTTGGGCATCCGCTCCACGGTCCGGTGTGAGGTAAGAAGATAAATCCCCTCCACCCCAGAGCTTTTTGAAGTGCTCTTCACGTGGGCCGCGATTGATGGGGACACCAAATCCCTGGCACTTGTGCATAGAACGTGCAGCGTCACCAATGGCTCCATAGGTATCACCGAGCAATGGATCAAATCCGCTCATATCGAGATATACCGCTTCTGGATCGTCCTTTAGGGTTTCGTCCCACCAAACCGAAGTGTTCCACCAAACGCCCTGCACCGACCATGCTGCTGTTTCTGTATCGTACTTCTCGTCCGCAGCAAGCGCAGCGCATTCGATGGCCAATTCAGCAGATGCCGTGTGGTGGCCGTGACCTGCTCTCTGGTCGGGAGGAAAACGTGTGATAATAAAATCCGGCTTCAGTTCACGGATGGTGCGGACCGCTTGCAGTTGAAGATCGTCGTGGTCCCATTTCGTCCATACCTCGTCCACACTTTTGGAATATCCGAAGTCTAAGGCATCCGTGAAGCGCTGGTTGCCACCATCTATGCTGCGTGCCGCGCGGAGTTCGTGCTCCCGGATCACACCTAGATCGGCTCCAAGTTCGTTACCAATCAAATTCTGTCCTCCCGAACCTCGGGTGAGCGACAAATACGTGGTCTCTGCATCCAATGCATTTGATAACCAAGAGATTAGGCGAGTGTTTTCATCGTCCGGGTGGGCAGCCATGTATAAAACTCGTTTCCCAGATCCAAAGCGCTCCATTTCTGCCAAGGCTGCACTTTGAGTAAGCGGAGCGTATTGCGCAAATAGTTGATTTCCAAACACTAATAAAAGTGACACCAAAAAAGCCTGAACAAATGAACTACTAGGTGTTATCTTGGTGTCCTTATTTATTGAATCCATGGTTAGATTTTTAGTTTTCCTATTAACGTTTACGTCATTCGCAGCGCAAGCCCAGCTTAAAGTCCAATTAAAATCGGGTACTTACCATATCACGGAAGGCACGTTTAAGCAACTAAGCAATACCCAAGCAACCTACGGAGTGGGACTTTGGGACCGTGTCGTGCTCGCCGAAGATAAAAAAGCATTGGCCGATTTAGGTGTAGAACTCGGGCATTATTTGCCTAAAAACGCGTTTGAAGTAAAAATTCCTGCGGGAGTAACCATCGCCCAATTGCGTGATGCAGGGCTCAGTGCTTTTGTAAAATGGACGCCAAGGATGAAGCTTGATGGCCCCCTCGCCATAGGTGACTGGCCGGAATGGGCCGTACTGAATGACGGTCGTGTAGCCGTTCAGTTCAAAACTTCTGAAAATTGGAGCGCACCTTCATTAGTCGCACAAGTCGTTGATCTCGATGACCACTGGCACACTGCAGTTCTCAAACCCGAATCACTCCTATCCTTGGCACAAGATGATGCCGTTCTTTTTATTCAAGCCATTGAAGAACCAGGAACACCAGAAAATTACAACAGTCGCGCTGCCGCGAGAACTGCCTATAGCCAAGGCCAAACTCCTTTTGACGGATCTAACGTGGTCGTGGGTCTAGGCGATGATGGTGATATAGGTCCGCATGCAGATTACAAAGGCCGATTAACCTCACTTGCTGGCAACAGTATAGGCGACCACGGAGACCATGTTGCAGGTACTATTTTCGGCGCAGGAAACATCGACCCTACTGCCGAAGGCAATGCTCCAGGAGCTACCATGGTTTACTACGACTATCCGAGCAATCTAAGCAATGTGGACGCGCATTATGTCTCTTACGGAATACGAGTAACCAACAGCTCTTATTCGAATGGTTGTAACGCAGGTTACACCTTCTATGCGCAACAGATGGATAAAGATGTTCGGGATAATGCGGCACTAGTGCATGTATTTAGCGCAGGTAATTCAAACGGATCCAATTGTGGTTACGGAGCAGGATCGCAATGGGGAAATATTACTGGTGGCCATAAACAAGGAAAGAATGTTATTGCAACGGCGAACATCACGAGTACAGATGCAATTGCAACGTCCTCATCGCGCGGTCCCGCAGCAGATGGCCGTATAAAGCCAGATTTAGCTGCAGTCGGCACAAATGTCTATTCCACCATTGACCCCCATACCTATGGTAACAAAACCGGTACATCAATGTCTGCTCCTGGTGTTGCAGGGTACTTCGCTGTATTGCATAATACTTTTGACGTGTTACAGCAGGACACTGCAGATGGAGGTCTATTGAAAGCCATCGCAATGAATACTGCAGATGATTTGGGTAATCCAGGTCCTGATTTTATTTACGGTTACGGAAGGGTCAATGCACGCAAAGCGCTTAAAGTCATTCAAGACACGCAGTTCTTTAGCAACAGTATTACTACAAATGACACCTTAACCTATACTATTTCGCTACCTGCCGGAGTCAATAAATTCAGTGCGATGCTCTACTGGACGGATAAAGAAGGTTCTACGAATGCATCAAAAGCATTGGTCAATAATTTAGATTTTGAAGTGACAGATCTGACTGGTGCTACAACCTATCAACCTTGGGTTCTAGATCCAACACCCAACACGACTACCTTACTCTACGGCGCAACTCGAGGTGTTGATACCCTCAATAACGCTGAACAAGTGACGCTTGACGCTCCGAATTCTGGTGATTACAAGTTTACCGTATACGGTACGAACATCCCCCAGGGGCCACAGAAGTTCTACATTGTGTATGCAATGGACATAGAAACCAATCCCATTTCATTTCCACATGCAGGAGCAAAATTGGTACCCGGAGCAAATTATGTGCGCTGGAACGGGGCTACCTCATTAACGTGGGACTATTCTACTGACAGCATGAGTACCTGGACTAGTGTGGGATTGAGTGCTATTGGAGGAAATAGGGTTGCGAATTGGAATGTACCAAACGTTGCAACTAAAAATGCCTTCTTACGCAATATTCAAGGCTCAGATACTACCATAGCCGGACCCTTTGTTATTTTAAATGCGCCCACGAATCTCAGTATCGATTGGGCTTGTCCGGACAGTATTAAAATCTCGTTCAGCCCGGTAACAGGAGCTACAGACTACACCGCGTACATTTTAGGCACAACCTACATGGACAGTGTATACAGTAGTACGAACACAAGTATGATTATTCCTTATCAGCCCTTGAACGGTACTTGGCTCAGTGTGAGTGCTGGAATCAACTCCACTCAAGGAAGACGCGCTTATGCTGTAACGCTCCCCTCAGGAACCAACGCCTGTCCACTTCCTCGCGATGGTGGTATCAGTGCAATACTAAGCCCACAATTCATCACTTCTTGTCAAAGTCCTGTTCAACCTGTGAGCATCACTGTGACCAATCCTTCAACGCAAATCCTAGATACGTTACCCGTCGCCATGACCTTCGGGTCAACCACGGTACGTGATACCTTCTATGGTTCTTTAAATTCGTATGCTGATACCACTTTCACCTTCGCCTCCCCTATTGTATGGAGTGGAACGGCAGCCCAAACGCTTAAAGTTTGGTCAGAACTCAGTGGCGATCAAAACAGTTTAAATGACACTGTAATCCAGAGTATCAATTATTACAATTCGTCGCTCTATGGATTGCCCTTTACCCAGAATTTTGACGGGTTTTCAAATTGTAATACGAATACCAATTGTGGTGGAACTGTGTGTAATTTAGGTGGCGATTTCATCAACTTGACAAATGGAACAGAGGACGATATCGATTGGCGTACCAACAGCGGTTCAACGGCTTCTAGCGGAACAGGACCTTCTTCCGGTACGGGCGGAGGCGGAAAATACCTTTACCTTGAAGCGTCTGGAAATTGTGAATTTCAAGAAGCAGTATTGTATACGCCGTGTATCGATTTAGCAGGGAGTATTGCGCCAGAACTACGTTTTGCTTACCACATGAACGGAGCAAATCAAGGCAGTCTTGAAGTGGCCATTTTTGATGGATCGGGATGGACTACTTTATTCAATCAAAACGGCAATCAAGGGAACAACTGGAATAATATAGCCATAGACATTAGCAGTTATGCCGGGGATACCGTGCTCTTTAGGTTTAAAGGAAGTACGGGTGACAGTTACCTCAGTGATTTAGCTATCGATGCCATTGAGATTGAGGATAATATTGGAATTCCTGTGGCAAATTTTGCCCCTGTAACGAATACACCTTGTTTGAATACAGGAGTTGTTTTAGAGGATTTAAGCACTAAGAGTCCAACGTCATGGAATTGGTCCATCACTCCGAACACTCATAGTTTCATTAATGGAACAGCGAACACTTCGCAAAATCCAGAAGTAAGTTTCAGTGCATACGGCTCCTACACAATCACCCTAATTGCGAGCAATACCTACGGTTCAGATACCCTTGTACAGACGAATGCGGTAACGGTAAGTCCGCTGCAAACCCTTCCTTTTGTCGAAACATGGACCGGTAATGGAACAGTTGCCTTCACTATTGAAAATCCGGACGGCAGCACCAGCTGGACCAAAGGAGAAGTTACTGGACCCACGGGCGCTAAAAGTGAAGTCATGTATATGAATTACTTTAGTTACTCCACCGTTGGTGCAGAAGACGGTTTATTGAGCGAAAAGTTTGATATCAATGGTTACAACCCTGTTTTATATTTCGATGTAAGCTATGCGCCTTATTCTACAGCGTATTCGGATTCTCTCGTTGTTGAGGTGAGTACAGATTGTGGCGCAACGTTCACTAGAGTCTATCAGAAAGACGGTACGGCATTAGCCACTACAGGAAATTCCCAAAGCCAATTCATTCCAGGCGGATCTAGCGATTGGCGCACAGATAGCGTCGTTCTATCTACTACGAATGGAGATTTTGTCCAATTCCGTATCAAAGGAATCGGTGGATACGGCAACAACCTCTACCTCGACAATATTCGGGTCATTTCTACTGGGACTCCTTCAACAGCTACGTTGAATGTATCGCCCATTTGTGAAGACACACCGTTCAACTTCGATTTGAGCAGTACAGATACGACAATCAATGGTATGTTCACGTTGAACCGTCAAGGATCGAGCTTACTGTCGACATTCACAGGAATGGGAAGCCATACAGCAACGCTCAACATCTCGACAGATTACGACCTTGAATACATTTACTACAATGCCTACACCTTTGTAGCAGATAGCGCTGTTCTGGTCCCCGGTCCGCAGCTTGATGCAGACTTCAAATTGCAAAACACGAACGGATTTACCTACCAATTCACTGACCTCACTACGCCGACGCCAAGTGCCTGGTTCTGGGACTTTGGGGATGGGAATTCATCAACTGCACAGAATCCGACACACACTTTTTCCGGGAACGGACCTACTACTGTGAAACTCGTCGTTACGACGGATTGTGGCCTGGACAGCATCAGCGTGCCCTACAGCAATATTGGGCTCAATGAAGATGGTACGGCTTCAATGGTGGTCTATCCGAACCCAACAGGTGGTATCCTTCATCTTCAGACGCCAGAGGTGGACGGAAAGGTATTCGTTCAAATCTTTGGTATGAATGGTGCATTGGTGGAAGAAAGTTTGTTTAATGCAAGCAATGGACGCATCACCTTAAACCTCGGAGCATATGCCAGTGGCTTCTATCAGATTAAAGTGACCACTGAAAATTCAGTCGAAAACTTCAAAGTCACGAAATACTAGGCACGTCGGCTCAATGCCCATGCACCGAAGTAGGTGATTAAACCGTTGTAAAGTAAAAGCTCAAAACCTATGGTGTACCCGAAACGGGGTGCCCATAGGCTTAAGGCATAAGCTAAAAAGGGACTTACTATTGCTACTCCAGTGATCCCCCACCCTTGAATCTTTCTCTTTTGCGTTAAGGCGAACGCAAAAAGTCCAAGCAACGGACCGTAGGTATACCCGGCCGCTGTAAATAATGCAGCAATGATACTGTCCGCTTCAAGGGAATAAATGAGCAACATGACGGTGAGTAAAACCCCCATAAATCCTAAGTAAACCTTCGTCCTGCGTGAAGCGTTTTCCTCCGATTGCATTCCAAGGAAGTCAATACAAAAAGCAGTGGTGAGTGAAGCAAGTGCACTATCTGCACTGGAGAATG
>Ga0213863_10000526_pt1 | contig 29166 bp, 31 predicted proteins | sample PICome_8_FD_160128 | JGI IMG/M metagenome (GOLD analysis project Ga0213863, IMG submission 160128) | Coastal seawater microbial communities near Pivers Island, North Carolina, United States - PICO497 | ecosystem: Environmental > Aquatic > Marine > Coastal | place: USA: North Carolina... | reverse complement strand
GGTATGACGCAAGTGGAGCGTGATCGAATCTTCGATGCCTTTGTGCAGGTGGACGATTCCGATCGACGCAGGTATCTCGGCAGCGGACTGGGTCTGTCCATCAGTAAGCAATTGGCTGAATTGATGAATGGCAGTTTGAGAGTGACATCGGCTCCCAAACAAGGGAGTGAATTTGTTTTAAGCCTACCCCTGACTGTGGCGGCGAAACCAGTGCCCAGCCGCGACGCCGAGCCTCACGAATTGATCAACAGCCGGCGTATTTTGGTTGCCGAAGACAGCAAGCCCAATCAGTTAGTGGTTCAGGCCATGCTGGAGCGTAAAGGCTACGAAGTCGATGTCGTTAACGATGGAATCGAAGCCTGTGCGGCCATGAAGCGAAAAGGGCCTGGCGCAAGCGCCTATGGGCTGATTTTGATGGATGTGCAGATGCCAGGGATGGATGGTATTGAGGCCACCCGATGGATTCGCAATAACGGATATTCACTGCCGATCATCGCCCTAACCGCTAAAGCGTTTATGGAGGATGAAAAAGCCTGTTTAGAAGCGGGCATGAATGACTTTATGACCAAGCCCGTGAATTACGATGCTCTCCTGTCGCGGGTCGATATGTGGCTTGCTGATGAAAACACGAAAACCGGCACCCTTCCTGGCGAGAAGGTCGGTGAAATGCGGGTATTGATGGGAGAAGAAGCATTTGGTGAAGCCCTAGGCGTGTTTACGCAAGAAGTAAGCGAGCGGCATGCAACGCTGCGCGAGGCCCTAGCCGAAGGGGATTTTTCAACTGCCAGCACAGAGCTCCACACACTGTTTGGCATTTACGCCGGCTATGGCTTTGAAGAACTTCAACATTTAAGCCGAGCTTTACAAGATTCGTGCGATGCGAAGTTGTCGCCTCCCGAGAAGTCTCTGCAGCACTTCGACCAGATGTTGTCTGAGCTTCTGCAAAAAATCGAAAACTACCGATCGGAAACGACAGAGTGAATTAGGGGGTTGCTTCGATTTCCTGCAACAAGTTGACGACGGTTGCCTGCATCTTGTCCCACTCTTTGAAAAGAAAGTCCTTTACGTTTTCCTTGGGGATTTCGCTGTAGGGCACGCGCCAAAAATGCAGACGCACTTTTTGGTTCAACCAACCACCGCCGAGCAAGTCATGAATGTCCGCGGATCCCTCGAACCCGGCGTGGGCAAGGAAAACCAAATCTTTGCCGGGATTGGCTCTTAACATGCCCAACACGCCGCCCAATCGCAAAGGTAAGAGATTTGGCCAGCGATTTAGCTGATCCTCCAGTTGGGGGTACTTGCGCCGCAGATCGTCATGTTTTTTCTGGGTAAACCTTGTGCCCTCTGGATAGATCAGCACGGATTCATCGTCTCCGGCTGTGGCGATGAGATCGCTGACTTCTTGAATCGCCTTGGCTGAGTCGGCGCCAGATCGATCAACGAAGACGTTTGGCAGGCGGTGCCCGCCAATGTCCAGACACGGCAGATAGCGCAGTTCTTGCTTGAGCACATACCGCAACCCTTCGGCTCTGGCTTTGCCAAAAAAGAGCAAGGGTAGGGCCGTATCACCCATGCTGGAGTGCCGTGATAGTACCAGTGCGCAATTGCCCTCAAGTGCTTCGGTACCGGTGACTTCAATTTGAAGTTTGTACAGACGCTTGCCCATATCGAACAGGTGCTGGGCCCACCAAAATTGAATGCCTCGATTTCTGTCCATGTGATCGCGCCTTGGATAGCGAACTAAGACAAATAGGAAGCGAGCCAGCCCAGACCATTCGTGTACGAGAAAACCATAGATGAAGGTCAGCGCCTGAGGTGCGGTGCGAAATTTCGGTGATAGGCTCATCAGTAACGTGGTGATCACGACAAGGGGCAGTAGAGCGATGGCTACAATCGTCACCAGAACTAAGCTGGAAAGGGTTAACAAACGGCGTTGAAACATGAGTCTAAATTCCTCTCGATTGCTTAGCGCGCGAGCTGATTGGCCATAAACGCCAAGCGCTTGGCAAACCAGCGCCAGCTGATGACGCCAAACAGTGCGTTACTTAATGCGGTGGCGATAAAAATGCCCACAAAGCCCAGGGCGTCGTTCAGTAGGGTAGCCAAAGGCACGTAAACGACGATCATTCTTCCGAATGACAGCGCTGTGCTGGGCAGAGGCTTGCCCAGAGCGTTAAACGACGCCGAAGACATCATCAGCACACCCCAAAGACCATAGCTCAATGGCACGATGGCCAAATAGATCGCGGCGACGTCGATCACCGCTGGTGACGCATCAATCCATGCAGCCACATGTCCGCCAAAAAAGAACAGAGGAATTGCGACGATCAGTCCCCACCCAAGACTGAACAGATAGCTGGCTCTTACGCCGCCGCGCACACGTTCGACTTGGTGTGCTCCCCAATTTTGTCCGACGAAGGGGCCGATGGATCCAGACAGGGCAAACAGGAGCATCGCCGCGACCGCCTCAATCCGGTTCGCCACGCCAAAGCCCGCAACGGCGGCTTCGCCATAATCGGCGATTAAAAACGTGATGTAGGCCGCGGTGACCGGGCCGATCAGATTCGTTGCCATGGCCGGTATGCCGACGTGGAGAATCCGTTTGGCCGAACGATACCAGCCTCGGAAATAGGATTCGCTGAGCACCAAATTGCCCTTCGAAATAAACCACAGCGACACAATCAAGGTGCCGAATCGGGTGAGGGTCATCGCTGTTGCTGCGCCGGCGAGCTCCATGGCGGGGAAGCCAAACCAGCCGAAGATGAAGATTGGGTCCAGTATCAGATTGATTGCTGCGCTGATGGTCATGATCGCGCCAGGAATATTTGCACTGCCGTTGGCGCGCATGATGCTGCCGCAGATCATACTGGTGGTGAACAGCACCGTACCCGGGAGATAAATGTCGAGATAGGAGTGAATGAGCGGCAGCAGCTCGGGTTCGGCTCCCATGGCAATGAACAGTGGATCAATGCTGAGCCAGCATAAATAAGAAATCACCAGCATCAGGCCAAAGACCAGTATCAGGCTGTGAGTCCCCAGCATGGCCACTTCGTCGGCCGTGGAGGACGATGACGAGGCGTCTTCGGCTGATGTGGCCGTCTTCATTTGCCGGGTGCCGACACTGCGCGCAATCACGGAAGAGGTGCCAATGCTGATGCCCAAGGCGATACTGGTTAACACCATGACTAGGGGAAAGGTAAAGGTAATGGCAGCAACATGTGCGGTACTGAGTTGTCCGATAAAACCCATTTCCAGCACCTGCACCAAAATGCTGGACGAAACGCCCGCCATCATGGGCGCCGTTAGGCGCGCTAGGGAGACCGATACCCGGCCTTGAGTAAGATCGTGTTTTGACATGCGCGCGGATTATGTCATGCATGGGTGTTAAGAAGAGATGAAATGTTGGCTCGGCAGTGATGTTTTGGTTGACGGCGATAGCGGGCGGGTGTCAACACGATCCGGAACAAAAGCTTGAGACGCTAGATGGTTGTCCGGTGTTAAACTGGCCGTCTAACGAGGAGATACCTATGCCCGCTACCCTTGGGTTTACACCAGCGATTGCCGTGTCCGCCGATCAGAAAGCAGAATATTTGCGCTTCGCACGCTCGGCAGCCCGCGCCGCCGGAGAAGCGATCCTGCCGTATTTCAGATCGCGCCTGCAGGTAGCAAACAAACGAAAGGATGGCGGCTTTGATCCGGTGACGCTGGCGGATCAGGCAGGAGAACGGGTGATTCGGGCGGCTATCGAAAAAGACTATCCCGAGCACGGCATTTTTGGCGAAGAGTATGGCCTCATGCCTGGTAACGGTTTGACTTGGGTGATTGACCCCATCGATGGCACACGAGCGTTTATGACCGGCATGCTGCACTGGGGAGTGTTGCTGGCCCTGTTTGATGGCGAGCAGCCCATTGTTGGCGTGATGTATCAGCCCTACACGGATGAACTTTTCAGCGGCGATAACGAATCGGCCTGGTTCGAGCACGGCGGACAGTCTCAGCCGCTGGTCAGCAGTGCCTGTGAGCGGGTTGACGAAGCCTGCCTATCCACAACCGGAATCGGTTGGTTGTCGGCCTCTGAACAAGGACGTTTTAAGCAGCTCAGCCAAGCCACCAAGCTGACAAAAATGGGTGGTGATTGCTATCTGTTCGGTATGTTGGCCATGGGGTCGTTGGATCTTGGTGTCGAGGCCGGGTTGAACGCTTACGACATTCAGGCGTTGATGCCCATTGTGCGAGGTGCTGGCGGGACAATCACCAGTTGGGAGGGTGGTAATCCCAGTCTGGGCGGCACGGTACTGGCGTCTGCTACCCAAGCGCTCCACGTCGAGGCGAAGAGTTTGTTGGGCCGCTCTTAGCCGGACGGGTCCTTGCCGCTGCCGATGTCTTTCAGCGTATCGAGCAGCAGTTTTTTTTCAGCCGCTTTGACGCGATGCTCAATGGCATCGACGTCATCACTGGCGGACACGGGTACTGTGATCTGAGCGATGATCGGGCCTGTGTCGTATTCACTGCCCACCAGATGCAGGGTGGCGCCAGATTCTGGCACGCCAGCTGCGTGCACAGCCTCGTGTACTTTGCGGCCAAAAAAGCCTTGGCCGCCGAAGGCCGGCAGCAATGCGGGATGCGTGTTGATGATTCGTCCGCTGTAGTGGTTCAGCACCTCGTCGCCCATTTTTTTCATGTAGCCGAGTAATAAAACCCAATCTACCTTCGCGTCAGTGAGTACAGCGACCATGGCGTTGTCTGCTACCTCTGGAGAGCCGTGTGTGTTGCCGCTGATATGATGTCCTGCAATGCCTGCTGCGTCGGCGCGACGCAAGGCCCCTGCCTGACTGTTGTTGCTGATCACAAGAACGACCTGCGCATCCAGCTCACCGGTGGCGCAGGCGTCGATCAATGCTTGTAACGTCGAGCCCTCGTGGGAAGCCAATACGGCCAGTCGCATCATTCGGCGATCCGAAAAATCGCATGATGTTCTATGTCGACGGCCACACGTTCGTTGTGCCAGAACGTCAGATGGAAAGCGATGAACTGATGGCCCTTACGCTCCCAGCGGTCTGTGACCACGCTGCGCATGAGTACTTCGTTGCCAACACGCAGGGCCGAACGGTGGGTGATCTTAGATTTCACATGAATCCAAGCCGGCATGATGTATTCCTGCATCAAGGCCTCGTTGGCCAAAGACAGCAAGTAGTGAGGGTGAATATGCGTTTGATAGAGCGCGTCTTCGTCGCCGATTTCGTCGCTGTATCTCTTGTTTTCCTGACCGCTCAGCTTCAACGCACGTGGCGAAAACACTTCGCCCACACACACATTGTCCCAAGCGATTTCGGGTCTACCCGGCACCTTCAACTCGCCCTCCAGGCCCAGATCTTCAGGCAGCTCGCTCGTTCCATGGCTAGCAATCATCGCCACCAGCTCACCGCGCTGGTTGGTCGCGGTCACCCCTTGGGTCGCGTCTGACCATTCGATGTTCAGCTGATCTCCGTGATAGCTCGGTTTGATCAATTTGACCTCAAGACAGCTGTCTCCCAGCCATGACGCGCCGAAGCGATCGACGAACGGCTTGACCAAATGGCCATAAATCGCAACGCCGGGCACCAAGGCACCGCGAAAGCCGTAACGACTGGCCATTTCGTCGCTGTGCATGCGGTTTTCGCTGCTGGTACTGAAGTTGCGCGCGACTACTTGATACGCGGTCATCGGAATTCCTCAAGGTGGCAGATGGATGATTGGACGGGTGTTGGCTCGCCTCATACGAGCGTGTAATTGTCGCCGTTCAGCAGTCGGTTATCCATAGGCTTGGGCTGGAAGCCAGGTCACAATGGCCTGCCAATTGAAAATAAAGAGCATCCCGAGTACCTGTAGGGCGATGAAGGGTATGACCCCACGGTAAATGGTGGTGACATCGATACCTTCCGGCGCGACCCCTTTGAGGTAGAAGATTGCGAATCCTACCGGTGGGGTGAGAAAACTCGTCTGCAAGCAAACGGCAAATAAAATCGTGAACCAGACGGGGTCGAAGCCAAGATTGGCGACCACCGGCGCCACTAAGGGCAACACGATTAGGGTCAGTTCGATCCAATCGAGAAAGAAGCCCAATAAAAAGGTAGCAAACAAAATGGCAATGATGATGCCGGTGGGCTCGAAGGGCAGTGACAGTAGCGCGCCTTCGATCAGCTCGTCGCCGCCCAGACCCCGCAGTACCAGCGAGAATGCCGTGGCTCCGAGGAGCACGGCGAAAATGTAGGCGGTCGTGCGAGTGGTCTCTTGTAGGACCTCACGCATCACGGTGCGTGACATCTGCTTCTTTAGAACTGCAAGAAGCAGCGCACCGCCAGCCCCGACGCCTGCGGCCTCGGTAGGTGTCGCCAAGCCCATAAAGATACTGCCCAGCACCGCGAGAATCAGAAAGCCCGGTGGTAAAATTGCCCAAAACAGCTCCTTGATTGCTGCCCAGTCTATCGGTTCGCTGGGTGCGGCAGGCGCGCGCTCAGGCTGTAACCAGCCCACGAGCAGCAGGTAGCCGATATACAAACTGCCGAGCAGTGCGCCGGGGAATACCGCGCCAAGAAACAGATCACCGACGCTCATGGACATGCGATCTGCCATCAGCACCAACATGATGCTCGGCGGTATCAAGATGCCCAAGGTGCCAACCGCACAGACGGTGCCCGCAGCCAAGGACTTGTCGTAGTTCTGCTCTAACATGGCTGGTAGGCCTAGCAGTGCCAGTAGCACAACGGACGCTCCGATGATGCCCGTTGTGGCGGCCAGCAGCAGGCCGATCACGGTAACGGTAATGGCTAGGCCGCCCCGCAGATTGCCAAACAGTCGTGCAAAGCTGTGCATGAGCTGGTTTGCAATGCCCGAGCGATCCAGCAGTAGACCCATCAGGATGAACATGGGTAGCGCGACCATGACCCAGTTTTCCATCACATTCCAAATACGCTCGACGGTGAGCGAGGTATAGCTCCAGTCCATGCCGGTAGCCAGATGAAAGTCTGCCTCCAGAACGACGGCCAAGGCACTAAACACGATGGAGAGCCCGCCAAGCAGCCAAGCGACTGGAAACCCTGTAAACACGAGAGCGATGAAACTGATGAACATGCCAATGGCGAGAATTTCATTTGCTGGCATGGCGATCTCCGTCATTAACCGCGGACGAGTCCAAGTGAGAGGAGAGAAATAAGAAGTGCCAGACTCGAATCATTCTGGCGATGACGGTCATCAGCAGTAGAAAAAATGCCACTGGCAAAACGGCTTTGATCAGCCAACGCAACGGCAGTCCGCCCGGTGACGCGGAGACCTCGGCAACCGCATAGGACGAAGCGACAAAGGGAACGCTGTAAATCAGCACGAGGGCGATGAAGGGCAAGAGCAGCAAGAGGATGCCGTAAAGCTCTATCCAAGCCTTGGTGCGATGACGAAGTCGCTCATGCAGAACGTCGACGCGAATGTGAGCGTCGGCTTGGTAGGCGTAGCCGAGGCCCAGGAGAAAACCAATGGAATACAGGTGCCATTGGAGTTCTTCCATTTCAATGCGACCCTCGTTGAAAACGTAGCGCATGAGCACATTGATCATGATGACCCCGAGCAATATCAGCCAGACGTAGGAGATGGCGTGACCAACCCGATCCGCTACTCGGTCAATCCGCTGAGACCAACGGGTATGAGGTAGATAGTCTTTCTTCTGAGCCATCAAAAGTCTCTGGGCAAATAGGCTCGAGATTTCCACTCTGCGTACTGAGTGCGAAACGCGCGCTGAGAGGCAAGAATTTCGGCAAAGTCCGCATCCTTGGCGGCCTCTTCTTCGAGAATTTGATCCGACACTTTGTTCAACTCGCGCAACAGTGGTTCTGGCAGAATCTCAGCGGAGACCCCAATATCCGCAAAACCCTGGATCACAGAGCCCTGCAACGCTTCCGCTTGTGCCAGATTACGAGTGACGGCTGCGGTGCAGCCAAGCTCCAACATGGCTTGATCGGACCGCCCCAGCGTGTTCCAGACCGACAAGTTCACGACCAGGTGCGATGAGGTAAAGGGTTGGTGCCAGCCAGGGTAGTAGTTATAGGGCGCAACCCGATTGAAGCCCAGGGATTGGTCGACAACGGGTAGCGCAAATTCCGTAGCATCGATGGCTCCTTTCTCAAGCGCTTGAAAGATCTCGCCACCGGGCAGCATGGTGACACTGGCGCCTAATCGCTCGATCACGCGCCCGCCGAGGCCCGCGAAGCGGATTTTCAGACCCTTGATGTCATCCAAGGTGTCGATACGTCGCCGAAACCAGCCAGCGGTTTCCGGGCCAGTCATGCCGCAATAAATCGGGTGAATGTTGTAACGGGCGTAGAGCGATTCCGTCAGCTGCTGGCCGCCGCCTTCGTACCACCAGGCGCTGTATTCCCAGGGTTCCATGCCAAAGGGTACGGCGGAGATCAGCGGCGACGCAGGAATTTTGCCTTGGTCATAACCGAGCCATGTGTAGCCGGCAGAAACTTTACCGTCGCGTACTGCATCGGTGATCGAAAAGGCCGGCACGATTTCGCCCGGTTCAAAAATTTGCAGATCGATGGCACCGCTACTGGCTGCCCTGATCGTATTGGTCAGATAAACCGGGTTGTCGCCGAGTACTGGCATCGTGGTTTGAAAAACCACCGGCAGCCGCCAACTGATCCGGGCAACCTGGTTCGATGTGTCCGTTGCGCCGATTGCTGTGGCGGGGGCATGAACGGGCCGAACGGCCAGAGTGCCGACCATGCCGACGATGAATGCGGTAATGACCGCAAACAGGGCCGCACGGTTGCTGATACGTTTTTCGTTGGACGTGGCCACAAGTTCTCTCCCCAAGCGCGAGTGGTGGGCTCTCCAGAGCAGGTGACCGATTGTGGTAACCCGAACAGTGACATGCAAGGCGCGCGTTAACGAATGGATCGTTTTTCTCCACGTCACGAAGACAATTTGACGGTTAAATTGCTGAAAAAGGGTATTTGAGTGATTTTCCAAAAAGGAATGTATTGCTTGTGAGTTATTCCTTTTTTTGGCGTGCGGTGCACTGTTAGGTTGCGATCCGCAATGAGGCGGCCAGATGTGAAATCTCGTCTCGCGCCGTTCTGAGTGTTTTGTGCTCAGGAAATTGCCACATATTCGACCAATCAACGTTGGGGGCTTTATGCAAATCGGAGTACCGAAGGAAACTTGGCCAGGCGAAGTACGCGCTGCCATGGTTCCTGCCAATGCGAGCAAACTGATCAAAGAAGGATTTACCGTCGCGGTGCAAAGCGGCATTGGTGACGCATCGGGGTATACCGATGCGGACTACGCGGCAGCGGGAGCCACTGTCAGCGAAGATCGCAGCGCACTCTTAGCGGGGTCAGATATCGTGATGTCCGTGCGTAAACCCAACGCGGAAGACGTGGGTGGCTTAAAGCAGGGCGCCTTGTACATCAGCTTTTTGGACCCGTTCAACGAAAAACCCCTGGTCGAAAGTATCGCGGCCCAAGGCGCTACCTCGATCTCTATGGAAATGGTGCCTCGCAGTACGCGAGCGCAAAAGATGGATGCGCTGTCCTCCCAAGCGAACTTGGCAGGTTACGTGACGGTCATTCAAGCCTCGTACCACCTGCCGAAGATCATGCCCATGATGATGACACCCTCTGGCACGATCCCGCCAGCGCGCGTTTTCGTGATTGGTGCTGGTGTGGCTGGACTTCAAGCGATCGCCACAGCCAAGCGTTTGGGTGCTCGGGTGGAAGCTTTTGACACCCGGCCTGTCGTGGCTGAGCAAGTGCAATCCTTGGGTGCAAAATTTGTTGAAATCGACCTAGGTGATACCGGTCAAACCGATCAAGGCTATGCCAAGGAGTTGACCCCCGAGCAGGTGGAAATGCAGCGCGAAGGACAAAAAGCGATCATCAGTCAATCGGATGTTGTGATTACCACGGCTCAGTTGTTCGGTCGCCCCGCCCCGCAAATCGTCGGTCGGGACATGGTTGAATCCATGAAGCCCGGCAGTGTGATCATCGATATGGCCGTCGAGACTGGCGGCAACGTAGAAGGCTCGGTCATGAATGAGGTCGTGGATATCAACGGCGTCAAAGTGGTCGGACAGGGTAACTTACCCGGCGAGGTTGCCCGCAATGCCAGCGACATGTACTCCAACAATCTCGTGAATTTGGTGTTGGAGTTTTGGGACGCGGAATCTAAGGCTCTGACCTTGGATCCAGAAGACGAGATCATCCAGGCCTGCGTGATTACCCGAGATGGGGCTGTGGTGAACGAAACCATCAAAAACATTTATAGCGGAGGCTAAATTATGGAAGCCGTATTTCTTGCAATGGTTCTCATGTTGTCGATCTTCCTCGGCTTCGAGTTGATTTCGAAGGTGCCAGCTACCCTGCACACGCCGCTGATGTCTGGCGCCAATGCCATTTCCGGCATCACCATTGTTGGTGCGCTGATTTCTGCTGGCGGTGAAGCCGGTGCGATGTCCAGTTATCTGGGTGCTGCTGCTGTGATGTTCGCCATGATCAACGTAGCCGGTGGTTACCTCGTGACCAATCGAATGTTGAGCATGTTTAAAAAGAAAGACACGAGCCAAACCGGAGGTAAGTCATGAGTACAGTGATGATCAACCTGTGGTACGTGGTTGCTGCCGCATTGTTTATTTTTGGCCTGAAGCAGTTGGGCTCACCGGCTACGGCGGTGCGCGGCAACATGCTTTCCTCCTTGGCCATGGTGATCGCCATTGCCGTGACCTTGTTGAACAAAGAAATTCTGACGTTTGAGCTGATCTTGGTCGCTGCCATCATTGGTGCCGTGATCGGTGCCATCACCGCGCAAAAGGTCGAGATGACCAGCATGCCGGAAATGGTTGCTCTGTTTAATGGCTCCGGCGGTATTGCCAGTCTGATGGTTGGTTGGGCTGCGCTGTACAACATGGGTAATACCACGTTTACGGATGTCACCATTTTGCTGTCCATCGTGATTGGCGGTATGACCTTCAGTGGCAGTATCTTAGCCTGGGGCAAGCTGTCTGAAGTGATGACCTCTGCCGCTGTGGTCTTCGGCGCTCAACGAATTGTAAACGCAGGCATCCTGGTCGGCTTGATTGCCTGCAGCGTGCTGTTCTGCATGGATCCTTCAGTGGATTCGCCCTATCTGTACGCGGTGATTGCGCTGTCGCTGCTGTTCGGCGTGATGGCGGTGTTGCCCATCGGTGGGGCAGACATGCCAGTGGTGATTTCGCTGCTCAATAGCTATTCCGGCCTGGCTGCCTGTGCGGCGGGTTTCGCGATTAACAACAACATCCTTATCGTGGCAGGTTCCATGGTCGGTGCTGCGGGCATCATCCTTACAAACATTATGTGTAAGGCGATGAATCGCTCACTGGGTCATGTTTTGTTTTCTGGCTTTGGTGCGGTGAAACAAGCCACCAAGGTCGAGGGTGAAGTGAAGCCTATCGTGGCGGAAGACGCTTTCTTGATTTTGGAAGCAGCCCAGTCTGTCACCTTTGTGCCAGGTTACGGGATGGCGGTAGCTCAAGCGCAACACGTGGTGCGTGAGTTGGGCGAGCTGCTGGAAAAAAACGGCGCCGAAGTGACGTATGCGATTCACCCGGTTGCCGGTCGTATGCCGGGGCATCTGAACGTGCTGCTGGCTGAAGCCAATGTGCCCTATGACCAGTTGGTCGAGATGGAAGACATCAATCCGCGCATCGACAACGTCGACGTGGCGGTAGTAATCGGTGCTAACGACGTCGTGAACCCTAGTGCGCGCAACGACGAGAACAGCCCGATTTACGGTATGCCGATCATTAATGTGGATCAGGCTCGTACCGTATTCGTGCTGAAGCGATCCATGGGATCCGGTTTCTCTGGTGTGGATAACCCACTGTTCTTCGGTGACAACACACGCATGTTGTTTGGTGACGCGAAGCAATCGATAGCTGCTGTCGTAGCAGAATTTAAAGGCTAACGCCTTCTCAAAGGGAGTCTGAACGATGACCGATGGCGAAAGTGGGTTACACGGCGCGGATTTTTCTCTGCGTGATGTAGGGGCCGCGGCAAACGATCAGTTCAGGCTCCGCTGGTCGCCCCGCGCCATGACTGGCCAACCCCTGTCAATGGCAGAGGTTCAAACGCTCTGCGAAGCCGGGCGATGGGCACCTTCCTGTTTCAACTCCCAGCCTTGGCGTTTCATTTACGCCTTACCCGACACGCCTCAGTGGCAGCCGATGTTTGACCTGCTGATGGACGTGAATCAGCGTTGGGCAGCCAAGGCTGGTGCCTTGATTGCCTTGGTGTCGCGTACCCATTTTGAAGCCAATGACGCCCCGGCGGCGACTCACAGTTTTGATGCGGGCAGCGCGTGGATGAGTATGGCTTTGCAAGCCCAACATATGGGTTTAGCGGCTCATGCTATGTGGGGTTTTCATCACGACCAAGCCCCTGGGGTGCTCAAGTTGACCGATCGCTTCGCCACTCAGGCGCTGATTGCCCTTGGTCATCCTGCGTCCGCCGATAGCCTGCCGGAGCCGCTACGAGAGCGTGAAGTGCCCTCGCCGCGTAAACCGCTGTCTGAACTCATGTTTCCTGGGGCCATGCCCGACCCTTAGGGTAAGGCGACCTCCTTCTTAAAGCGCTCGCCATTGGCCTGGTTCGAGGCCGTCCAATGTCCATGACCCCACTCGATAGCGGATCAGCCGTAACACCGGAAAGCCGACGTGGGCGCACATGCGTCTGACCTGTCGGTTTCTGCCCTCTCGTAGGGTAAGCGTGATCCAGCTATCTGGGATCGATTTGCGAACCCGGATGGGAGGGTTGCGGGGCCAAATGTCGTAGTCGTCGATGCCCAGCCGGCATGAGGCAGGCAGAGTCATGCCATCCTTTAGGGCCAAGCCTTGCTCGATGGGTTCCAGATCTCTTTTGCTGGGCGCACCCTCTACCTGAACCCAATAGGTTTTGCTCATCTTGTGATCCGGGTGGCTGATTTTGTGCTGTAGACCACCGTCATCGGTCAGTACCATGAGCCCCTCACTGTCTCGATCCAGACGGCCGGCCGGATAGACCCCCGGTTGGTCGACGTAGTGGCCTAGATGCGGCCGCCCGTCGCTGTCGGAAAATTGGGGAAGAACGTTATAGGGTTTGTTCAGCAGAATGATTTGGCTCATGTGCCCATGATAGCAGTTCGCTTTTCATCGTCGGCGAAGGCTATGATCGATGGCCATTGTGATTCTTAAGGTGAGGCTTATGGAGTTGTATGAGGTGATGCGCACGACTTTCGCGGCGCGAGAATTTACGGATCAGCCAGTCAGCGATGAGGTTATTGCCCATATTTTGGAGCAGGCGCGCTTTGCACCCAGCGGCGGTAACCGACAAGGATGGAAGGTGCTGGTGGTGCGTGAAGAGTCGTCACGGGCGCGCTTGCGTGAACTGATCGAACCCCAGATGCAGCGCTACGTGGCTCAGGTAAGAGCTGGTGAAGCACCGTTGAATACCATCAACCCCAGTCAGGTGAGCGACGACGACATCGCAAAAACCCAAGTACCGGGCCAGATGCTGAATAACTTGACCGGTGCTCCGGTGATTTTGCTGGTCTTCGTCGACCTGTCCTTGGTGGCGTCATTTGATAGCCAGCTGGATCGGGTCGGGGTAATTTCCGGAGCGTCGATCTACCCATTCGTCTGGAACATTTTGTTAGCGGCGCGCAACGAAGGGTTAGGTGGTACGCTGACCACCTTCGCGGCAGGGGCGGAGAACGAGTTAAGGGCGCACTTTGGCGTGCCTGACGAAATGGCTTTCGCCGCCATGATTCCCATCGGACAACCGGTGAAGCAACTGACTAAATTGAAAAGAAATCCGGTGGCTGACTTCGTCAGTAAAGAACACTGGGACGGGGAGACTTTGATTGACTGACCTAAACCAAGCCGGCGAGGCGAAACACGATGCGCAACCCGTCGAGCAAGTGGGAGGCGAAAATTACGGCCGCTATGTGCTCTTTGTCCTGATTATCGTCTATATATTCAATTTTATTGATCGCCAGATTCTGTCGATTTTGGCGGAAGAAATTAAGCTCGACCTGGGTATCGGCGATGCAGAAATCGGATTTTTGTACGGTACAGCGTTCGCCATTTTTTATGCGGTGTTTGGTATTCCACTGGGACGTCTTGCAGATGTTTGGAATCGCAAAAATCTGATTTCTATCGGGTTGTCGTTCTGGAGCGCTATGACTGCGTTGTCGGGATTTGCTCAAAATTTCAGTCATCTTGCCGTATGTCGTTTCGGTGTGGGCATCGGCGAAGCCAGCGCCACCCCCGCGGCTTTCTCCATGATTTCGGATTATTTTTCGCCCAAAGTACGGGCGACCGTTTTGGCGATTTACTCCAGCGGTATCTACTTGGGTTCGGGTATCGGTTTGTTTTTGGGCGGCGCCATCGTACAAAGCTGGCACGCTTGGTATCCGGATCCCACTCTAGCCCCGCTGGGCATTAAGGCGTGGCAGGCAGCATTTTTGGCTGTCGGCATTCCCGGTATTTTAATGGCGATCTGGGTGTGGACCTTAAAGGAGCCCATACGAGGCGCGTCGGAAGGCCTGGTGACTCCCAAACACCCGAGTCCGTTTAAGGCAGCTTCCAGTTCCTTTATGAGCGTGCTGCCTGGATTTTCGTTAGTTGCCTTGTTTCGGGCCGGTGGCATCCGCGCCGTAGCCATAAACATTATTTATGCCAATGGCGTCGTCGCCTTGTTTTACGGCCTCTACGTCGCGATGCCTACATTGTTGCAGTGGATCGCACTGGGTATTGGTGTGTACATCACTGTTACATGGATTCACTACCAAAAGCTTACGGATCCGGCGTGTTACGGCATGATGTTCAAATCCAAGGCGTTCTTGGCAACGACGGTTGGTTTCCCGGCGATATCCTTCGTGACGTATGGCATTGGTTTTTGGTCGCCACCGTTTATGCAGCGTTTTCATGGTGAAACCATTGCTGATGCCGGCCTGTATCTTGGTATTGGCTCCGCCGTTGGCGGCTTTATCGGCATCGTGCTGGGTGGCGTGATCGCCGATTACTTCCGTGCGAAAACGGTTAACGCGAGGCTCTATGTTGGTTTGGCGATTCCGTTGTTGGCTATCCCGTTTGCACTGGGTTTTTTATATACCGAGAGCGTGGTCATGGCCTATGTCTACAGTTTCTTGTTTAGCGTAATTTCGCCGGCATGGATCGGCTGTGCTGCCAGCACTGTGAATGATTTGGTGATGCCGCGCATGAGGGCGACAGCATCAGCCTACTATCTGCTGATGAATACGTTTGTTGGCTTGGCGCTGGGGCCGTTCTTGATTGGCCAGTTCAGCGATCTGTACTACCGTGGGGGCGTTAATAGCGCCGATGCTCTGCAGCTGGCCATGACCTGGGGTCTTGGTGCTTTTGCGCTAAGCATAGTGGCGCTGTTACTGGCCTGCCGATATCTGGCTGACGACGAGAGCAGTCGCCTAGATCGGGCCGCGGCGATGGGCGAGCCGATATGAGGTGGGTACAGCAGTGAAAGGTCAACGGGGATAGCGAGAGGAAGACAGTGCAGCAGCAGGGCGAGTACACAATTGAAGGGAGTGTCGAAACCGTTTGGCAGGCTCTGAATGATGCTGATGCGCTGAAGGCCAGCATTCCCGGCTGCCAATCCATTGAACAAGTGGACGCGGAGAATCTAAAGGCGACGGTGCGAGCAAAGGTTGGACCTGTTAACGCAGTCTTCCAAGTAACGTTAGCGCTCACAGATGTGAACGCACCTTACAGCTATACCCTCAATGGTGAGGTGAAGGGTGGTGCAGGTGTTGCAAAAGGGAATGCCCGGGTGCAGCTTGAAGCCTTGGCTGACATTCCGACCGAAACTCATGTGGGCCCTCGGACGCGTCTGAGCTATCAGGTTCAAGCGTCCGTGGGTGGCAAGTTGGCCCAAGTGGGTTCACGTTTAATTGATGGCGCGGCGAAGAAAATGGCCGACGACTTTTTTGCGGCATTCAGCGAGGCATTTATGCAGGACGATTCAGCTCAAAACACCCAAGACGCGCTGGCCGATGCGCCGCGACAAGAAACCGAAGCCGAAACACCAGCAGAGCGCGCTAAGGACGGAACGGGCTTTATTTGGATTACCGCATTTGTGGTGCTGATCATCGCCATGGTGCTGGCGCTGTGAACGTTTCTTTTTGCGTCAACGGCGAGTCGCATGAGTTAGACGTTGCGCCTAACACATTGTTAGTCAGCGTCTTGCGTGAACATCTGGGGCTGACAGGTACCCATGTGGGTTGCGATACCTCTCAGTGCGGTGCATGCACGATTCATCTCAACGGCCGTGCGGTGAAGTCGTGTGCTATGTTGGCGGTTCAGGCGCAAGACGCAGAGGTTGTCACCATTGAGGGCCTTGGCAGCGTTGACGATTTGCACCCGATGCAGCAAGCGTTTCGTGACTGCCATGGCCTACAGTGCGGATTTTGCACACCCGGCATGATCATGCAGGCAGTAGATTTGGCAACACAGGTCGAGACCCTGGACGCGGATGCGATACGTCAGGGTATGGAAGGGAATCTGTGCCGCTGCACAGGCTATCAAAACATTGTTGCAGCGGTTGCCAAGGGTGCAGTGGCCCTGAAAGCGCAGAGCGGCGAGGTCTGAGCGCCATGTATTCTTTTGAATACCATCGTCCTAACGATTTGGCCGCAGCCCGCTTGCTGTATGCAGAGGCGGAAGACCCGATGTACCTCAGCGGTGGTATGACCCTAATTCCAAGTATGAAGCAGCGTTTGGCAGCCCCTTCCGACCTGATCGATTTGTCTGGGCTGCAGGAGCTTCAGGGCATTAAGGACCTTGATGATCAGGACGGCGTCGGAATCCGCGTGGGCGCGCTGGCGCGACACAACGATGTGGCGGCCAATGCACTCGTTCTCAATCACCTGCCAGTGCTTGCTCAGGTTGTTTCATCGATCGGTGACAATCAGGTGCGTAATCGGGGCACCATGGGTGGATCGATCGCAAATTCGGATCCAGCGGCAGATTTGCCCGCGGCCTTGTTGGGTTTGCAGGCGGTGATCAATACTCAGGATCGCCAAATTCCCGCCGACGACTTTTTTCACGATCTCTTTGAGACCGAGCTGGCGGCGGACGACATTCTCGTCAGCGTTGACTTCGCGGTGCCTCGACGAGCGACGTATCAGAAATTTCGCAACCCCGCTTCCGGCTATGCAGTGGTTGGCGTACTGGTTGCCGAGTATGCGACCGGGTTTCGGGTGGGTGTGACCGGCGCTGGACCTTGTGCTTTCCGGGCCCGTGCACTGGAAGACGCCCTCAATCAATCGTTTTCGCCAGACGCGTTGAGCGACGTCGACGTGCCGGATGCAGGCTTTAATAGCGATCTTCATGCTTCCGCCGAGTATCGGGCCCATCTGGTGAAAGTACTCGCAAAACGCGCAGTCAGTGAGCTCACTCAGCAATCCTAGGCGGACGTCTACTGCGACTTCAAAACAATGTTTTTCGCCGTTGATTTCAAGGCCTTCTTTCGATTAATGTTGCTCCGCGCTCAGATCCTTTGTGCTCTATCTTGAAATGGCGAGGTGGTACATCAACGGACGGAGACGCGGGTCATCCACGCGATGGCGTTTAGTTGAGAGGGATACGAGGGAGAGAGGCGGCCGTAAGGCCAAGGCTCAAAATACAAAAGAGGACTTGATCCATCCCGAGAGGGGTTCGCGGTGTGCAATACACCAGAACTTGGACAGGTACCGGAGGTGCTTATGAAGATTCACGATTTTCATCGCCGTAAGGTGGCGAGCGAAAAAATTTCAATGGTTACGTGCTATGACTACTGGTCAGCACAGCTGCTCAACGATTCCGAACTGGACACATTGTTGGTTGGCGACAGCCTTGCCATGGTGATGCATGGCTATAGCAGTACCGTTCATGCAACGGTTTCCATGATGGCTACTCATATTGCGGCGGTACGTCGCGGTGCGCCGGATAAATTCATCGTTGGTGACATGCCTTTTTTGGCTGCCAGACGCGAGCGAGGCGAAGTGCTCGATGCGGTAAGGGAGCTTATGCAGGCGGGTAGCAACGCGATCAAAATTGAAGGTGCTGCGGGTCAGCTCGACACCATCGCCCACATCGTGGAGTCCGGTGTGCCCGTGATGGGTCATTTGGGTCTGACACCGCAGTCGGTGGAAGGACTTGGTGGCCACAAGGTGCAGGGCCGAACAGAGTCTGAAGCGGAAAAAATCTATCGCGACGCATTGGCGCTGCAGGAAGCCGGCTGTTTTGCCATGGTGCTCGAATGCGTGCCGCAAAATCTGGGGCGACAAATCACCAACAGCTTAGATATTCCAACGATTGGTATTGGTGCTGGAGTCTACACCGACGGCCAGGTACTGGTGCTGCAGGATATGCTGGGAATGCAGCCTAGCTTCAAGCCTAAGTTTCTGCGCCACTATCTTGATGGTCATGCTCAACTGAGCAGCGCGGTGAATGCTTTTCATCAAGACGTGACAGCGGGCGCGTTCCCGAATTGCGAAGAGGTTTATCGGTGAAAATCCTGCGTTGTATGGCCCAGTGGCGCGAGCTGCGGGCCAGCCTGAGCGGCCGCATCGGATTCGTGCCGACCATGGGAGCCTTGCATCAAGGCCACCTATCCTTGCTGCAGGCCAGTGCGACAGACAATGATCTGACCGTGTTGTCGATTTACGTCAATGCCACCCAGTTCAATGATCCCAACGACTTTGCGAAGTATCCAAGCACGCTAGAGGACGATTTGGCTCAGGCCGAAGCAGCTGGGGTTGATGTGGTCTTGCTGCCTGACTACGAACAGATGTATGCCGATGGTTTTCGATACCAGTTAACCGAGAATGAGTTTTCAACACAGTTATGCGGTACCGACAGGCCAGGACACTTTACCGGGGTGCTTACGGTGGTGATGAAGCTGTTGAATCTGGTGCGGGCTGATCGAGCGTACTTCGGCCTCAAGGATTACCAGCAATACACGTTGATCCGAGACATGTGCGCGACGTTCTTTATGTCCACAGAAATCGTGGGCAGTAACATTGTGCGGGAGGCTGACGGATTGGCCCTGTCATCTCGTAACAGGCTGTTGGGCCCGGAAGCTCGCCAGTTGGCCGGTCGGTTCAACCGACTGCTTGCCGAGGCCGCATCCGACGAGCAGGCATGTTTGAGCCTGCAAGCCGCGGGTATGCAGGTGGCCTATGTGAAAAGTGTTGGCCAACGTCGATGTGGCGCCGTCGTAGTTGGCGAAGGCACCGATGCGGTTCGACTGATTGATAACGTGCCGTTGGATAGACCGTTTGATGGGCGCAAGGTGAAGGAAGTACACGCATGATCTTGGTGCTCGATGTCGGCAACAGTCAGATTTTCTGCGGCGTATTTTCCGGCGATGAGTTGATCAGTCAGTTTCGTTATGCGTCGACCAGCCGTGGCACGTCAGACGAAATAGGCGTGTTTTTACGTAGCGCATTGCGGGAAAACGGTGTCGACCCTGAGGTCGTCAAAACCGTCGCAATCTCCTCCGTCGTGCCGGAAGTGAATTACACGCTGCGCTCTTGCTGCCAAAAGTACTTTGGTATTGAACCGATGATTTTGCGCCCGGGTTTGAAAACCGGTTTGAAGATCGCTTACAAAGATCCCAAGGAAGTCGGCAGTGACCGCATTGCCGATGCGATGGGCGCGATAAAACTGTTTCCAAACAGAAATTTGATCGTGGTGGATTTCGGTACGGCGACCACGGTGTGCGCCATCACCAAGGATCGCGTGTTCCTTGGGGGCAACATCATGCCCGGCATTCGTCTAGCCATGGAAGCCTTGGAGGCCAAAACCGCCAAGCTCCCCTCCGTTGAGATCAAACCGACACGGACGGCTGTCGGTAAAACCACGATAGAAAGTATTCAAAGCGGCCTCTACTGGAGCAATGTGGGCATGGTGCGCGAGTTGGTCTCGCGCATCAGTGCCGAGGTATTCGGCGATGAATCCCCCTTGGTGATTGCCACGGGAGGGTTCTCCAATCTGTTTCATCGCGAGGATCTCTTTGATCACGTGGTATCCGATTTGATCCTCGTGGGCCTTATCGAAGCCTTACGGCTCAACGGCTATCTCGACGATTAACCGGAATGGGTGAACCGGGTCAGTCGGCCTTGCCGTACAAGCTCTGCAAGCGGCGCATGCCCTTGAGCCAGCGGTCGTAGTCGGCTGTTTTGCGCTGCATGTATTCGGCCACTTCTGGGTGCGGTAGCACCAAAAAACGCTCCTCTCGCAAAGTCTCAACCACCGCAGTAACGGCGTCTTCGGGTTCGATCATGCCATCGACCCCCGCGACACCCGGGCCTCTGGCTGTCATGGCCGTGCGAACGGCCTGAGGACACAGTACCGAAACCTTGATGCCCTGGTCGCCGTAGGTGATGGACAACCATTCGGCTAAGGCAACCGCAGCGTGTTTGGTAACAGCGTAGGTTGCGGAGCCAATTTGGCTGAGCAGGCCGGCGGCAGATGCGGTATTGAGCAAGTAGCCACCGCCGCGCGCGATCATGCGAGGCACTAAGTGTTTGGCGGCCCAGACATGGGACATGGTGTTCACCTCCCAAATGGTTTGCCATACCTCGTCGGATTCAAAGATGTCTTTGCCAATACCGATTCCTGCGTTAGAGCAAAACAGATCGATGGGCCCGAATTGACCCTCGGTGTCGTCGATGAGGTTGATAAGGTCCTGTTCGTTGCGCACATCCACCGCATGGCCGACGCTGCCAATTTCCGCTGCAACGGCCTTGGCACCATCACCGTTCAGGTCCGCCACGACGACTTTTTTTGCGCCTTCTTGGGTAAAACGTCGGCACATTTCACGGCCAATGCCGCTGGCGCCGCCGGTCACGACGATGATTTTGTCTTTGAGTTCCACTGCATTTCCTTGAGTTCTTCTTAGATCGCTAGACGAACGGTAGTCCGTGTTTCGAGGCTCAACATAGACGTTTAGCCGAGTGGATTCTATAGTGCCTTGGGACGGGATTTATCGTGTGCACGGGAGCGTAAAACGATTGAACAGACATAAGAATCAGGCCGTGCCTTTGCCAGCCAATGCCGATCGCTATGGTTGGGTTATCGTGGGCGCCATGATGCTGGTGCAAACGGTGAGTTCGGGACTGGGCTTTTACAACATGTCGGTTTACATCAACCGGTTATCGGCAGAACTTGCTGCGCCGGTTGCACAAATTTCCTTTGCCGTAAGCCTGTTCTTCGTCGTTGGCGGCGTTGCGGGTTTGTATGTCGCCACTTTGCTCAACCGTTATCAGGTGCGCACGGTCATGATCTTTGGCGCGCTGATATCCGGATTCGCCCTGGGCGTGGTTGGATTGGCCTCCGAGGTCTGGCATCTCTACGCGCTCTTTACCCTATTTGGCATTGGCAACGCGGGCATCTCGGTTGTAATTTGCACCACGATAATTACCCAATGGTTTCCCGGTCCCCAACGATCCATGGCCTTGGCATTGGCTTCGACGGGATTGTCCTTGGGTGGTGTAGTGCTCACCCCTTTTTCTGCCCATCTGATGAACACACAAGGTGTGGCGGATACCATGCCATTGCTTGGGTCGCTGCTGGTTGTTTTTATTCTGCCGCTCGCTTTGCTGATGCGTCAGGCCCCGGGGTCGCAGATACAGGTCAGCGCTGAGGCGACGCTGAACAATACGGCTTTGCTGAAGTCGGCCGTGGGCAGCCGCTTCTATGTGCTCATGGCGTCGGCCTATGTTCTGATCATGGCGGCTCAAGTCGGCGGCATTGCGCACCTCTACAGCCGGGTGTCGCAAATTGCCGATTTTCAAACCGCGGCCTACGCGGTTCAGGCGCTGTCGATTTGCAGTATCAGCGGTCGATTTTTCGGTGGCTGGTTGGTGACCCGCATTCCCATCCGCTGGTTCGCGCTGGGCAATCTGTGCTTGCAGGCCCTAGGTCTGACCTGCATCGCCTTTGCCTCGAACGGAACCTTGGCGGTTGTGGCCGCAGGCTTGTTTGGTCTGAGTGTTGGTAATCTGCTGATGACTCAGCCCCTGTGGCTGGCCGAGGTTTATCCCACGGCGATATATGCGCGAGTCTTTGCCCGAGCAAATGCTATCAGCGTTCTAGGGTTGGCTTTCGGACCCTATGGCATGGGTTTGATTTTTGATGCGGTGGGGGGAACGACCTATGTTTATTCCTACTTGGCCGGGGTGATGTCCTCTCTGATCGCGCTGACTATCGTAGTCGTGGCAAGTGCCGGGCCCCGGTTGCTGTCTTACCGGGATGTCACTCCGGATCAACAAAACTCGACTGTAGGCTAGGAGGTCTTTTGCTTTTACGATGCTCTTTATTACCAAGCCGGGGTCTACTCGTAACGGTCTTGGTGCTTGGTCTATGTTTCAGCGGCGCTGTGCTAGGCCAGAGCGCTTTGCCAGACCACCGCATGATGCCCGTGGCATTTCCTCAGGCCGTGCCTTCGTCAGATCCAGACGGCAGCTCTCGACCCTTGCCAAGTCTGGCGGATATGCTTGAACGGGTGAATCCTGCCGTCGTGAATATCGCCACCCGGTCCGTCGTGCGTGAGAGCAATCGACTGTTGGAAGACCCATTCTTCCGTCGTTTTTTCAACGTACCTAAAAGTCGTCAGCGTTATCGCCGCACTCAGAGCGCGGGCTCGGGTGTGGTGGTTGATGCGGCGGCGGGCTATATCGTCACCAATGCGCATGTCGTAAAGAATGCAGACGAAATCAGCATCGGCGTATCGGATGGCCGCACATTACAGGCGAAACTCATAGGTCTGGATCCGGAAGTGGATCTGGCGTTACTGCAGGTGCCCGCTGAGGATCTGACCGACATCGACTATGCAGACAGTGCCCGGCTGCGGGTCGGTGACTTCGTCGTGGCCATCGGCAATCCTTTTGGGCTCAACCAAACCGTCACCTCGGGAATCATCAGTGCTCTGGGCCGCAGCGGACTGGGTATTGAGGGGTATGAAGATTTCATTCAAACCGATGCGTCTATCAATCCTGGCAATTCTGGCGGCGCGCTCGTGGATTTGAACGGCCGGTTAGTGGGCATCAATACCGCCATTTTCGCTCCCTCCGGCGGCAACATTGGTATCGGCTTTGCGATTCCGGCCAATATGGTCAGTGCGGTGACGGCCCAGCTGATAGAAAAGGGTGAAATCAAACGCGGCTTCGTGGGTGCCATCGTGCAGCCCTTGAATCGTGAGCTTGCCAAGGCCTTTGGCGTGATCTCTGGGGAAGGGATTCCCCAAGGCGTGGTGGTAGTGGATGTGCAGGGTGGCAGTTCGGCAGAACAGGCCGGGTTGGAACCCGGAGATGTCATCGTCCAAATGGACGGTAACCCCATCATGAGCGTGGCAGACTTTTCAGCTCAGGCGGCTGTGATGTTCATCGGTGACGAAGTCGAGGTGCGCTACGTCAGGCAGGGGGAACAACGTAAGACGACTCTGCGCATTGTGGCGGACCAGCAGCAGGCCATCGCTGGCAAAAGTCTGGCCCCCTGGCTACGAGGCGTGCAGCTGCAGAACCTGCGTGAAGACGGTGAGATCATGCCCGGTGCTGGCGTAGTCGCAACGGAAGTGAACGCGCGCAGCCCGGCCTACGGTTTCGGCCTGCGTGCGGGCGATGTGATCGTGGCGGCTAACCGTGTTGTCGTCGAGGATATTGCGGGTTTGAGAGAGGCTGTGCGCCGTGACGCCAGGCAGCTGTTGCTGCGGATATTTCGCAACGGCCGCTTCTACTATGTGGTGATTCGTTAACCGACGAATCAGGCAGGATGGCGCGACAGATAAGGGCTATGGCGCACACTCGGTGGTACTATCCTCAAACGTCGAAGGTCGACAGGTAAAACAAGGATACGTCGCTTATGGTGCTAGTGGGTCTGGGTTCAAATCAAGGCGAATCAACGGATATTGTTGTGGCGGCGATCCATGCGCTAGTGGCCTTTGCTCAACCAGATACCTTGCGCAGCTCGCAGTTGTTCCGCACGTCGCCGGTGAATTGCCCGCCGGGATCCGGAGATTTTGTCAACGCGGCTGTCGTGTTTGAGGCCTTGGCAGATTTGCAGCCGGAAGCGCTGTTGGCAGAGCTGAAGAATCTCGAACAGGTGTTCGGGCGAGCGGAAAAATACCAGCGCAATGCGCCGCGAGAACTCGATCTGGACTTACTCCTGTTCGATCAGCAGACTCGTGATACCGAGGTATTTACCCTGCCGCATCCGCGCGCGGTGGACCGGTTATTCGTGCTTAAACCGGCGGCTCAATTGCTTCCCGATACCATTTGGCCTGGCATGGATGCGTCCATCGCCGGGCTCTTAAACGAGCTTGAAACCGATGAAGAAGTGTATGCGCTGGAGGAGCTTCCTCCTTTTTGCATCGTTGCTGGTTAGCAGCGCAGCCCAGGCCTACCCGGGCGAACTGCACCAGCAGCTCACCTTTCTGGCCGCCAAACAGCTCAGCCGCTGTGATGCCATTTGGTCGCCGTCACAGGACCTGCTGGTGGATCAGTCATTATTGGCTATGCACGGGCCGATTGGCCGGCTATCCGCGTTGGATATGCGTTATGTCGTGCGGGCCAACGTCGCTCGATCAAAGAGTAATTTTTTTGGTCGTATGTTCCGTTGGAACTATTTCGATTTAGCCAGTGACAATAACGAAACGGTCCTAGGCATGTTCGACACGCGTTTCAACTCGCGATTCGTGGCGATAAGTGATCAACTGTTCAACGCGTCGGAGAAACGGGATCGTCTTGAGGCGTTCGGTGAGGTGTTGAGTTTTTTGCAGGATGTTTCCACGCCCTCACGAGTAGTGCCGGTGTTTACCGGTCGCTGGTGGGCATTTTCCCTGAATGATCGATTCGACCGTTACTCCATTGATGAATCTCGCGTAGAAGAAGAGATCGCAGGTGTGTGCCAAGAGGTTGCTGAACATTTGAAAGAATTTGATGGTCAAGATGAGCGGACGAGCTTAAGACGTCTGCTGGGTCAAACCGCCCGAAGTACCATGGCCGCCGTGAACAGCGACATCGTGGGTATGCCGGCAAGCTGGACATCGTTCTGGCAACCTTCTGAAAAAGAACCCGGCGGTGCTTTTGGTGAATACGGCGTAGCGGGCAATGAGTTTGGCAATCGCGTGGAGTTTCGTTGCGGTTCCAAGGACGATCCCAAAATGCGTTGTCTGTTGTTGAAGGACGATCCCCTCTACCAAGAATTCGCGTTCGATCGCCACAACGAGGCCGTCACTGCCACCATGCTAGCGATGTTACTCGTGCAGCGGCAGCTATGAACCTGCACCTGGGCATCACACCCTGGCGGCTTAACCCGCTTTCTGCTGCCAGTATCGGCGAGCAGGCTGCCTTCGCGGAGCAGCACGGTTATCAGTCCTTTTGGCTGCCGGAAAATCATTTCGGCGAAGGCGCTCTGCCGGATCCACTGATGTTACTGGCCAGCGCAGCAACGACGACGCAACGAATCCAGCTCGCAACAACATCCTACCTTTTGACCCTGCGCAACCCGCTGCAAGCGGCGGAACAGGTGGCTGTGCTGGATCAACTCAGCGGTGGCCGCGTGCTGCTGGGTGTTGGCCGTGGTTATGCGCCGGAAATGTTGCGCGCCTTCCATGTGCCCGTAGCGGAAAAGCGCCGAATCTTTGCCTGGACATTGGATTTGATGCAACAAGCGTGGCAGGGAGAGGCGATTTCTCTCGACGGGAATCCCGACAATGCGGTAACGGTATATCCGTTGCCGGTGCAACAGCCCTATCCGCCGATTTGGGTGGCGGCATTTGGTCCTAAGGCGCTGGCTCAGGCGGGTCGTATGGGGCTGCCGTATTTGTCATCGCCCATGGAGGGTATCCGGACTCTGGTCGATAACTACGCCCAGCACCGCCAAGCCTCGGTCGAAGAGGGGGTTTCGCCTGCGGACATCGTCCCCGTGATGCGCACGGTTTATGTGAGTGACGACGCGGCGGAAGTTGCCGAACTGCGCCAACGGGTAGACAGCGAAACAGAAAATTCCCGGTTACAGCCCGGTGAAGGTGTCGATGATTGGACGCTTATTGGTGATCCGGCCTACGTTCGCGACGGCATACAGCGCTATCAGGAACGTTTGGGTATGACGCACATGGTAGTGACCCGCCTGCGTTTGCCGGGATTGACCGAATCACAGCTTCGGGCCAGCGTCGCGCTTCTTGCGGAAACTGTGGCTGCGAGCAGCTGAAACGCGGCATCGAAAAACGGCGGTTGAGAACGTAATATGAAAACGTTCGCGTTTAGACGAACATCATCTGAGGGGGAAAAATGAGCTATCGAATTTTGTGGCCTGCCATGCGTTGGCCAGACGGGCGTCATATTGAGGAGTCCAGTGTGGCCGGGCACAGGGCGGAATTTTGCGAGCGCTACACCGACGTCACTGACGAGCAATGGGCGAACTGCGACGCCGTGGTCAGTGTGAACGACATTCCCGAGGAATATCGTCAGAAGATGACCAAGTGTAAAATTTTCGTCACACCCAAGGTGGGTTTCGACAATATTGACGGTAAGGCTTGGGCAGAAATGGGCATTCCATTGTGTAATGTGCCCGATTACGGCACTCAGGAAGTCGCAGATCATGCTATGGCCTTGATGTTGTCGCTGATGAAAGGCATCACGTTCCATACCCGTGAACTTAAGCAAGACCCGCGCGGCTTATGGCGCCCGGCGCTTAACCCTTTTGGGAAGCGGCTTTCCGCCTGCACCTTTGGCGTCGTGGGACTTGGTCGTATTGGTACCGCCGCCGCGCTGCGGGCAAAAGCCTTTGGCATGGATGTGGTCATGTACGACCCTTACCGCGAAAACGGCGCGGAACTGGCGGTGGGCATTCGTCGAGCGCACTCGTTGGAGGATTTGTTTGGCCAGTGTGATGTGGTGAGTTTGCACCTGCCGCTGTCGTCGGCGACTGAAAGGCTGATTAACGCCGAGGTGCTTTCCCATGCCAAGCCGGGTTTGATTTTAGTCAACACCGCACGTGGCCCCATCATTGATTTAGACGGGCTGTATGAAGCGCTGCGCGCTGATCACATTCAAGCCGTGGGTTTGGACGTGTTGCCTGAAGAGCCAGCAAATCCGGATCACCCGCTGATCAAGGCCTGGGCCGCAGATGAGGAATGGATTGATCACCGTCTGTTGCTTACACCGCACTCTGCTTTCTTCACACCAGAAAGTGTTCACGACATGCGCTTCAAGGGCGGTGAAGTAATACTCAAGTATCTGGGTGCCGGCGGTTTGGACAATTGCGTAAACCAGCAGTGGCTGAGTAATCCTCGGTAGTCTCTAAACCACGCAAGGCTGATCGCAGATCAGCCTTTATCAGGAAGAAGCGCCATGCCCGTCACGCCGGAAATCTACGAAAAGCGACGTCAGCGACTCTTTCTGGTCTTGTCCGGAATGTTCCTTGGCACACTGGCGATGCTCAATATTCTGGGCATCAGTCGGTTTTTAGATCTGTCCTTCGACGTGTTTGGCATCACCATTCCCATGGTAGTGGCCATTGGCGTGTTGCCCTATCCGGTCACCTTCATTTGCACGGATCTCATCAGCGAGCTTTACGGCGAGAAAAAAGCACACGACATGGTTTGGATGGGTGTGCTGCTGAATGCATGGGTGATATTTCTGCTGTGGCTGGGTGGTGTGCTGCCCGGCTTTGATCTGGACCCGAGTGGTCAACCGCTGATAGACGCGGCTGGACGCGAGCCAACGTTTTTCGAGATTCGAGAGCTGGCGTTTGGTGCTGTCGCGGCCTCAATGATCGCCTACTTGGCCGCCCAGCTCTGCGATGTGCGACTGTTTCATTTTTGGAAGCGTCTAACTAACGGCAAGCATCTGTGGCTGCGCAACAACGCCTCGACCATGGTGAGTCAGATTGTCGACACCACGGCGGTGATCTTGGTGACGCACTTTTATGCAGCAGCGCTGCCGGTGAACGCCGATGAACCGATATGGCCTCAACTCATGGTCTTCATCGCGTCGGGCTATGTTTTTAAGTTGCTGGTCGCTGCCTTAGATACTGGGCCCATCTACCTAGCGGTGGCCTACCTACGGCCTTGGCTTGGACTGCAAGAAAACGAAGAGGCGACTGGCTAGATTGCCGGTGGGTCTAGCCTTGCCACTCTTCTCTCAATAGACCGAATACGGCGGTATCCCGTTCGTATCCGGTCCACGTGACACGATTTTTCCGCAACACACCCTCCTGGATTGCGCCGAGCTTCAATACGGCTGCTATGGAGCGGGTGTTGCGCGTATCCACGCGAAATTCCACCTTGCGATAGCCGCAGGCAAATGCGTGATCCAGCAGAAGCTTTTTCATCGCACCGTTAAACCCAGTGCCGCGGACAGACGGAGCAATATAGGTGCCGCCGATTTCGACCACACCGTGTTCGTCTGGGTTAATGAAGCGGGTCATGCCAACCACGGTATCGGTCTCGCAATCCATTATCGCGAAACCGGGCTTTCCAGCCTGCGAGACGAGAAAAGCCGCAGCGGGATCAAAATGCTCGCCCAGCATACTCACCGGATAGATTTCCCAAATGTCAGGGTCCTGGGCACAGGCGGCACGCAGGGGTTCGATATGCCGATTGGACAGCGGCTCAAGGCCAACTCGGCCTTGTATCAGCGCTACTTGGCCAAGAGGAGCGAGATCAGGCATGGAGAGGACTCGGGTTGATTGCATTGGCGTACGATCCTGACAGCCCTTGCGAAGCCTTGGAAGACCGCTCGTCTGCTCTTGATGACCGTTGATCGAACGGCACTACCGATCTTTTTCCTTGACCAATAGATTGCGCGCTCACTTTTTCACTAAATCGATTCACGACGTTTGATCGATAGTTGGGACGAGGCATTGATGCATACGAAGGTACTCACTCTAAGGATCGGCTCTATACCCCGTCGCGGCAACGCGATGGGATGGCATCTGTCTGCGTCTCTTTGCCTGGCTGCCGATACCGATCCGAACACCGCCGTGGTTTGCATTACACAGCAGTCCTTTGCGGTACCGCATAGCAGTAGCTCGGATGGTTGATTGATCGCACCAGCGAAAACAAAAACCCGAAGAGCGAAAGCCTTCGGGTTTTTTGCTTT
>Ga0213863_10000523_pt1 | contig 29274 bp, 35 predicted proteins | sample PICome_8_FD_160128 | JGI IMG/M metagenome (GOLD analysis project Ga0213863, IMG submission 160128) | Coastal seawater microbial communities near Pivers Island, North Carolina, United States - PICO497 | ecosystem: Environmental > Aquatic > Marine > Coastal | place: USA: North Carolina... | reverse complement strand
TCGCATTAGATATGAAGCTCTCAGTTGAAGAAATGCGAGAACAAGCACAGAATATTGAATAATATGCAAAAAGGAAAGCTGTATGTAATTTCAGCTCCATCAGGAGCTGGCAAGTCATCTCTAATTCAATCTATTCTTGATACAAGTAAAAATTTTGAGCTATCAGTGTCAGCTACAACCAGGAAGCCCAGAGACGGAGAGGAGGACGGTAAGCATTATTTCTTTATAGAAGATAATGAGTTTGATGAATTAATTTCCAAACATGCCTTCATTGAATACGCTGTTGTCCATAACCATAAATATGGAACACTTAAGTCACATATCGAAGAAAAGATTAATAAAGGTATAAGTGTTATTTGTGATATTGATGTCCAGGGTTATAAATTAATCAAGGATGCATCAATTGAACATACTTCTATATTTATTATCCCCCCAAGCATAGAAGAGCTAGAAAACAGGCTTATAAATAGAGGTCTTGATTCACCAGCCATTATTAACACAAGACTCAATAATGCCAAGAAAGAACTTAAATTTGCTGAAGAATTTGATTATCGAATCCTAAATGACAGCTATAAAACTGCAAGCATTGATATCATAGATATTGTTATAGATGGGAAATCTTCTAATAATAAGGATAAAATAAACCTAAAGATCTTGAGAGATATGTTGTCTTAATCGATCAATACAAATAGAATACTCTCCCTAGGAGAAATTATATGGCTAGAATTACAGTTGAAGATTGTTTACAAGTAGTACCAAGTAGGTTTGATTTAATTATCATGGCCTCAAAAAGAGCTAGACAGCTTGCTACAACAAGTAGAGACCCTCTCGTAGAATGGGATAATGATAAACCAACCTTGGTTGCTCTAAGAGAAATCGAAGCTGGTCTTTTAGATAAAGAGACACTAGATAGAACGCTAGAAGAAGATGTATTAATGGACGGATTCTCCTCACCGGACTCAGAAGTACCAGAAACGGCTGAGTAAATGAATTTTGGGGAACTAATTTGAGTGAAACAGTTCTCCCAAGTCATCTAATACATTTTTCAGAAACTAGTCTTTTAAAGCTTCCATCATCTCTTTATAAAACTTGTAAAACCTACTTAAATCAAGAAGATATAAAAAAAATCCAGAAAGCTTACTCATTTGCTTTCTATGCTCATGCTGGACAGAAAAGAAAAGATGGTTCTGACTATATCACTCATCCAGTAGCTGTTACAGAAATTCTTCTAGAACTTAAAATGGACCCTGATTCAGTTTGTTCGGCACTAATGCATGATGTATTAGAAGATTGTAATGTTCAAAAAAATAACTTGGCTAAAATATTTGGCGACGATGTTGCGCACATAGTCGATGGCGTAAGTAAGCTTGGAAAGATCGAAACAAAAAATATAGCTGATAATAATGCTAACAATCTGCAAAAAATGGCATTAGCAATGGCTAATGACGTAAGGGTTGTTTTGGTAAAGCTTTGTGATCGTCTCCATAATATGAGAACAATAGAGTACGTTCCAAGAAAAAAACAAATTCAGAAAGCAAAAGAAACTCTTGAATTATATGGTCCTCTTGCGCTTAGAGTAGGTATGCAAGATATAAGAGCAGAGCTTGAAGATCTTTCATTTAGATGCATACATCCTATGCGAGCTAAGATGCTTGAAAATGCTGTTAAAAGTTCTAGTGGTGGAAGAAAAAAAATTGTTGAAAAGATTAGAAAGGAACTGAAAAAAAGACTTAAATCAAATAATGTAGAGGCTGTTGCTGTAAAGGGCAGAGAAAAAAACCTCTATAGCATTTACAGTAAAATTAAATCAAAGCATAAGCCTTTTTCAGAAATACTAGATGTATATGGTTTTAGAATTCTTGTTGATTCAGTAGATGATTGTTACAGGTCGCTTGGAATTATTCATAATTACTTTTCACCAATTGAAAATAAATTTAAAGACTATATTGCAATACCAAAAACAAATGGGTATCAGGCATTACATACAAGTCTATTAGCTTTAGATGCATTTCCAATAGAAGTTCAGATTCAGACAAGAAATATGTGGGCTACGGCAAATATGGGTATTGCAGCTCACTGGGGCTATAAAACTAATGATGATGAAAGCAAAGGCACTGAATTAAGAGCGAACAAATGGTTATCAGGTCTGGTTGAGCTCCAAAAGAAATCTTCAAATCCATCGGAGTTTGCTGATTCTCTTAAGAAAGACCTTGATTCAGAAGAGGTTTATTTATTCTCACCTAAAGGACATATTTATGCCTTGAAAACTGGAGCAACTCCTATAGATTTTGCTTATGAAGTTCACACTGGTTTGGGTAATAGTATTATTGGGTGTAAGGTAAATAGAAGAGAGGCTCCACTAAATGTTGAACTTGAAAGTGGTCAAACAGTTGAGATTATTACTTCAAGCTCTTCTGTTGAAGCTGATCCCGCATGGCTTAATTTTATTGTTACAAGTAAAGCAAGAAGCGGCATTAGATCCAGACTAAGAAATCAGAAAGTATCATCCGCTCGAAAAGCAGGAAAATTTATGTTGGAGTCTGAATTACAAAGATCTGGAAAATCATTAGAAGATTATCGAGGAGGCACTCTTAAAAGAGTATTAGATTCAATTGGGGTCACATCTCTTAATAAGCTTTTGATTGAATTAGGCTCGGGAAAAAGAACAGGCAATATAGTTGCAGAAAGATTTTATTCTGGCCTGAAGATTAGAAAAGATTCAGATAATAAAAAAATTAAACCTGTTTTTATTAGCGATAACCACATAGAGGGTGTTTCGGTGGTTTTTGCTAAATGTTGTCATCCAATATATGAAGATCCAGCAATCGCCCACTCTGATACAGAAAGGGGAATAGTTATTCATCATCAGAGATGTAAACAGGTAGCACCTTTTATCTCAAAAGATCCCAGATATATACCTGCAAAATGGACAAAGAATACTAAAACTCATATCTATACAGCAAAAATTAATATCGTAACTGTTGATGAGATAGGTGTGTTGGCTGAGATTGTTTCTGTGTTCACAAAAGCCGGTATAAATATTGAGCAAATTCATACAAAAAATATTGATAGCACTTTTGCTGCGTTTGAAATGGAAGTAGACGTTGAGAATCAAGAAGAATTGAAATATATAATGCAAAAACTTAGGGCTAAAAAAATTACATCAAGTTGTACAAGATTAATTAATGAAAAATGATAAACCTAAAAATTTAATTTTAGGTACAATGCATTTCATAAACCATAGGCAGATAACTTAATGACAAAAGAAATCATTTTTACTGAGGATGCACCAAAGGCTATTGGCCCATACTCTCAAGCAGTAAAAGCTGGAGGCTTCACATTTATATCAGGTCAAGTTGCCATTAATCCAAAAACAGGGGATTTAATGAATTCTTCGATTGAAGATCAGGCTGAACAAGTTCTTCAAAATTTAACAGCTATATGTAAAGAAGCAAATGCATCTCTATCAGACATTGTTAAGCTAACAATTTATATAACCAATATGAATGATTTCTCAATTGTTAATGAAGCAATGCAAAGGCATTTTGTTGAACCTTATCCTGCTAGAGCTACAGTAGAGGTCTCTGCTTTACCCCTTGGTGTTAATGTAGAGATGGATGCAATTCTTATCAATCATGAATAGAAACCTCCTATCATTAAACGATCTTTCAAAAAAAGAAATTCTTGAACTAATTGAATTTGCTAAAAATTTTAAACTTGAAGATGGTTCTTTTAGAAAAGAAAATTTATTTCCGGATAAAACTGTTGCAAACGTCTTTTGTGAACCAAGCACTAGAACTAAATCTTCATTTGAGATTGCTGCAAAGAACCTTGGTTGTTCTGTGATTGGTTTTGATATTTCTAATTCATCTGTTGAGAAGGGTGAATCAATATATGAGACAGTTGATGCTCTAAGCTTAATGGGGGTTGATCTATGCGTTTTAAGGCATCCTGAATCAGTCATTAGAGACTTATCAGAATATTTACCTGATATGGTATTTATTAATGGCGGAGAAGGCTCTATATCTCATCCAACTCAAGCATTGATAGATTTGATGACAATTATTGAAAATAAAGGTTCTATAGACGACCTTAATATTGTGATAGTTGGTGATTTAGATCATTCAAGAGTGACATCTTCGTTCGTTGAGGGGATATCAAACTTCTCATTTAACTCTCTAACTTTTTGCGGCCATCCAAGTATGTCAACAAAGTATATCAACCCTGTCTTGGGGAGATTTGAGTCAGACTTAGATGTGGCATTACATGATGCAGATGTAATAATGACGCTCAGAATACAATATGAAAGGTTTGAGGAGACGTTAGACCTTGACCTTGAAGAATATAAACAAGCTTATGAATTAACATCTGAAAGGCTAGAGCAAGCCAAAGGGGATGCAATTGTTATGCATCCTGGCCCTGTAAATTATATTGAAATTTCTGAAAGTGTATATCAGTGTGACCAGTCAGTAATCCGCACTCAGATTTCAAATGGAGTTGCTATCAGAATGGCAATACTATCAAGATTTCTTAGCAGCTAAAGTTCTTTTTACAGTATCAACAATAGCAATAGTATTCTGATCAATTTCAATATTGACTGTATCTAGCTTATTTAGATTACTTAAATTAGAAACCTTTAAAGTTTCTGGAATCAAATGAATTTTAAAATTACTTTTATTTACTTTACCTACGGTTAGGCTGCATCCATTTATACCTATATAACCTTTTTCCATAACATAGTCAGAATAGTTTTTTGATATGTTGATTGTCATATCTTTTGTATTATCTTTCTCAATAATTTTATTGATTTTTGCAGTAAAGTGAATATGACCAGACATTAAATGACCACCTATTTCTGAGGATGCTTTTATAGATCTCTCAAGGTTTACCATGTCACCTTTTGAAATCTGCCCAAGATTAGTTCTATCTAGCGTCTCCTGAATAACATCAAAACTTAGGCCACTTTTACCTGTATCTTTTGATGTTAAGCAAACTCCGTTAACTGATACGCTTGCACCTTTTTTAAGGCCTTTGACAAAGTTTTTAGGAGCATATATTTTAAGACTCATATAGTCATTATGAAATTTAACTTTAAGAACTTTTGCTTTGTGTGAAACTATTCCTGAAAACATCTAAGCTCCCCATTCATCCCTGTACGAGATTAGTCTCTCTAAATGCTTTTTATATTCCGCATTATCTTGAGAGTAGGATATCAAGGTATCTAAATTAATAATTGATACTACTTGCATTTCAAATGCTGTTTCTAGCTCTCTTTTGGCAGACAGGTCACCCTTACCTTTTTCTTGTCTATCAAGACCTACGAGCATTATCTTTGGGTTTGCTCCAAGTTCCTTTATTGTCTCAATCGATTCTTTTGCAGCTGTGCCTGCAGATATCACATCATCAATGATCAATACATCTCCAGAAGGATTATTGCCAATTATTGTTCCACCTTCGCCATGATCTTTAGCTTCTTTTCTATTAAAGGATAGCGGATATTCTCCTCCATCTTTACTCAGTATCATGGATACAATAGATCCTAAGAATATTCCTTTATATGCAGGCCCATATATACAATCAAAAGTAATATTGGAATCTATAATTGCTTCCCGATAGCATTCTGCCAAATGATGAAGATATCCACCATTAAGCATCTTTGATGCATTGAAAAAATAAGGGCTTTTTCTACCTGACTTTAATGTAAAGTCACCAAATTCTAGTACTTTAGCATCGAGAGCTAATTCAAGAAATTGTTTTTGATAGTCTTTCACTTATTTTAAACAGGCTTTTTGTTTTTCAATAATATCAGCAATAGCTGAACTTCCAACCTCAATCATTTCATTTAGTTGTTCTTTGGAAAAAGGAGCTTCTTCACCGGTTCCTTGAATTTCAATTAGCTCCAAAGAATCAGTCATCACTAAATTAAGATCAGTTTCAGCACTACTATCTTCATTGTAATCTAGATCAAGTATCACCTGATCATCTAGTATTCCAAGTGAAACAGCAGCGACATGCGTCTTAATAGCCCTGTGATCATCATGATGATTCTTTAAGGCTAGAAATAGGGCAACACAACCCCCAGTGATAGATGCAGTTCTTGTCCCCCCGTCAGCTTGAATCACATCACAATCAATATTAATAGTTTTACCTTTGATATATTTTAAATTAACGGCTTGTCTTAGTGATCTTCCTATTAACCTTTGAATTTCTTGTGTTCTGCCGCTTTGTTTTCCTCTAGCTGCTTCTCTGCCCATCCTTTCATTTGTAGATCTTGGAAGCATACCGTACTCAGCAGTTACCCAGCCTTCATCACTCCCTCTCATCCATCTTGGAACATTTGTATCGATAGTTGCAGTACAAATAACTTTAGTATTGCCAAAAGATACTAATACTGACCCTTCAGCATGAATATTTACATTTGGTTCAATTGTAAGTTCTCGAAGTTCGTTGGGTTTTCTATTGTTGCTTCTTTCCATAATTTGATCCTATGGATGCGCTGATCCAGTATTAGTTAACTTAATTGATCTTTAACAATTTTGCTTACAATGCCCATATCAGCAGTTCCTGCTGGAATTGAGCTTTTAAGAATACCCATTACTTTGCCAATATCTTGCATGGTAGATGCTCCAGACTCAGATATAGCTGACTTAACTTTTTCTGATATTTCAGATTCATTTAGTTGCTGGGGTTTATATTTAGAAAGAATAGTAACTTCTAACTCTTCTTTGTCCGCAAGGTCAGCTCTTCCACCTTCTGTAAACTGAGCAATAGAATCTTTTCGTTGCTTGATCATTTTATTGATGATTTGCAGTGCTTTTGCATCGTCTGCAGTTTCTTGACTATCTATCTCGAATTTTTGAACCTCCGATTTAAACATTCTCAGAGTATCACGAGTCATATCATCTTTATCAAGCATTGCTTGCTTGAGGTCAGACTGAATTTCGGAAAGAAGGGTCAAGATTATCTAAAAGATCTTTGTCTTGGGAAAGAAAATTTCCTATTTGATTTTCTAGCACGTTTAACAGCAGCTGCCATTAAACGCTTTCTTTTTTCTGTTGGCTTCTCATAGAACTCTCTTGCTCTGATTTCAGGGACAATTGCTGCTTTCTCGCAGGCACGCTTGAACTTTCTTAAACCAATGTCAAAATGTTCTGTTTCTTTTATTATAATTGAAGGCATAATTAGTCGCGTAGTTTAGGCTGTAATTAGAAATTTTGCAAAACATTTTATTAAAAAATTATGAAAACTTTAGGAATTGAAACATCTTGTGATGAGACTGCAATAGCAATTTATGATTCTAATCATGGAATTATTGGCGAGTCAGTATATAGCCAGATAGAAATGCATGCAGAGTATGGAGGAGTCGTACCTGAATTAGCTTCACGAGATCACTGTGTAAAAATAGTAGATGTCTTAAGTGAGGCTCTCAAAGACATAGACATAAAATCTATTGATCAAATTGCATATACATCTGGTCCTGGATTATTGGGCGCTTTGCTAATTGGTGAAAGCTTTGCTCAAGGCTTATCCACTGCTTTAAAGATACCTTTAATACCCATTAATCACCTTGAAGGACACTTAATGTCCCCTGTTATGGAATTTCCAGAAATTAAGATACCTTATATCTGTTTATTAGTAAGTGGAGGGCATAGCATGATTGTAGATGTTAAGGAAAGAGGCGATTACGAAATACTTGGACAATCGCAGGACGATGCAGTGGGAGAGGCATTTGATAAGGTTGGCAAATTACTAGATCTTCCATATCCTGGCGGGCCGCACATAGAAAAATTAGCACTTAAAGGAAATTCTAAGGCTTATGATTTCCCTAGGCCTATGATTCATAGCGATAATCTTGATTTAAGTTTTAGCGGTCTTAAAACATCAGTTTTATATACAGTAAGAGATATTGATAATTTAACGGATCAAATAAAAGCAGATATAGCGGCTTCTTTCCAACAAGCTGTCATAGAAGTTTTATCAAAGAAAATTATGAAAGCGGTCGAGATCACTGGAAGATCTGAGGTCATAATTGCAGGAGGCGTTGCCGCCAACAAAGCTCTTAGAACTGCTATTAAAGAATTAGAGAGTTCTTTAGGAATTAAAGTTTTTTATCCTTCTCTAAAATATTGTGGTGATAATGCTGCAATGATTGCTTTTGTAGGATCGTTGAGATCTTCTGATAAGATTAAGTCTCAAGCTTCCTATGTTAGAGCAAGATGGCCGCTAAGCGAGTTAAACAAATGAAAGATATTATTTATATAAAGGATCTTAGAGTAAAAACTATCATCGGAATATTTGATTGGGAAAGAAAGGTTAAGCAGGAAGTTAGTATCGATTTAGAATTCCCATTTGACTGCAAAAAAGCTGCTGCAACAGATTCTATTGAAGATACAGTGGACTATAAAGCAATTGCAAAAGGCGTTATAAAGTTTGTTGAGGAATCATCATTTCAACTTCAAGAAACTCTTGCCGAGGGGATAGCTTCTTTAGTTAAAGACAAGTATGGAATTGAGTCAATTAAATTAAGAGTTTCTAAGCCTGGTGCTATAAGAGGTTCGAAAGATGTTGGTTTAATCATTCATAGATAATGCAATATTTCTTATCGTTAGGAAGTAATATTAATGCAGAGGCAAATATCCTTTTTGCCATTGAGAAATTACAAAAGATATTAAATAAACCAAAGTTTTCTTCTATTCATAAAACTAAAGCCGAGGGCTTTGAAGGTGATGATTTCTTAAATTTAGTAGTCTCAGGTGAAGTTGATTTACCTTTTGATGATTTAAACAAAATTTTAAAAGAAATAGAAGATGAATCTGGTAGAAATAGAGACGCACCAAAATTTAGTGCTAGAACTCTAGATATAGATATAATTCTTCAGATTGATGAGGATGAGATAGTTTTTGAAAGTGATGAAATTGAAAAATACTCATTTGTATCAGAGCCTTTAAAGGAAATACTTTAGATGTTAAAAATTAGCCTATTTAAAGTGATTTTCAACTATCGACCAAGCAAATTCTGATAGAGGATACACCTTCATTCCTCTGTCTTCAGCATGCTTGCTTGATGCAGTTCCGTCTCTAACCCTACCAAGAATGCCCTGACATATGGCGCCAACTTTAAATAAGCTGAAAGCCATATAAAACTCCCAATTAGCTGATAGATCTTTTCCAGTAATTTCAGAGTACATGTCGCGATATTCCATTTCATTAGGAATACCCATTTCTTTTAATTTTGCATGATCATAAAATAACGGCTCTGTTCTCCATGTAAGACAGTGGTAGCAAAAGTCTGCGATTGGATGACCTAAGGTAGAAAGTTCCCAATCAAGAACACCTATGACTTCTTGGTTTTTCATTATCATATTGTCTAAGCGATAGTCTCCATGAACAATTGAGGTTTCATCATCATCAGGAATATTTTCTGGCAACCACTCTATAAGATTATTCATTTCTACAATATTGTCTGTCTCAGATGCTAGATATTGTTTAGACCATCTTGATACTTGTCTTGCAACATAATTGCCAGGTTTGCCATAGTCCTCTAATCCAACTTTTTTATAATCTACGCTATGGAGTGCAGCAAGTGTTTTATTCTTATTTTGATAGACTTTGATTCTTTGTTCTTTTGAAAGGGAAGGCAGCATATGGTCCCAATAAATATCACCATCCAAGCAATCCATAACAAAAAATGCTGTGCCTGCAACTTCTTCATCTTCGCATAAGCCATATGTTTTAGGAACAGGAACATCAGTTTCATATAGCGCAGTAATAACCTTATATTCTCTGTCGACAGCATGTGCAGAAGGTAATAATTTACCGGGTGGCTTTCTTCTTAAGACAAGATTTTTATTATCTGTAATAATTTTATACGTAGGATTAGATTGACCCCCTCTAAATTGCTCTATTGATTTTATTGAGCCTGCATCAGGAACATGAGCATCAATCCATGGCTGGAGACTTGCAGTAGCAATTTTTAAATTTTCTGCAACTTCTTTTGTTCCAGAAAATATTTTTTCATATTTTTGAGCATCGTTTGTCATGACAATGATCTTCCCCCATCAACTTTAATTATTTGTCCGGTCATATATTTAGAGCTAGCAACAAACTTAACAGCGTTAGCAATATCTTTTTCATTACCCATTCTCTTAAGCGGTATATTAGATATAACTTTTTCTTTTTGTTCTTCAGTCCAGGTTACATCGGGTGGCTCAAGCATTGCACCAGGTGCAATTGCATTAACATTAACTTCTGGGGCCAACTCCCTAGCCAGAACCTTAGTTATAGATTCTAGCCCACCTTTAGCAGCAGCGTATATAGAAAAATTCGCAACTCCTTTGCTTAAATTTGTATCAGTAATATTAATTATCGATCCCTTTGATTCTTTTAATTTATCGCTAAGTCCCTGTATTAAAAATAATGGACCTTTTAAATTGCTACCTACAAGCTTTTCCCAATGTTCATCTGATATTTCATCTATAGCAGTAGGATAAAAAGTTGAGGCATTATTGACAATGACATCTATTGATTCAAAACAATCTCTAGATTCATTTATTAATTTTTGAACATCACTAGAAATATCTAAGTTTGCTTGAATAATTTTTGCACTTTCAGGATTCTTTGAATTAATCTCGTTAGCTAATTTTTCAGCATCATTTTTTGAAGAGTTATAATGAATGATAATATTCCAACCCATATCACAATAAGTTAAAGCTATCTCTTTACCAATTCTTTTCGCAGCCCCTGTAATTAATATAGTTTTATTCATAAACAGTCATCAATAATTTGTGTATATAGTTTAATCTTTTCTTCGCTGATTTTCTCTTTTGAAATATTAGATAGTACTGAAAAATCCTTTTCATTAGTATTTAGTAATAGTTTTAAGATTAAATCTTTTGAATATTTAAGTTGAGGCAAAATTAAAAGCTTCTTAATTAATTTATCATTTCTTTCAAGATTAATTTTAGGCAATGCAGTAATCAAATAATCCCTATTTTGATTATTATTAATTTTTAAAAGCATTTCTAAGACATATGCAGCATTTTTGTATGAATTTGGAACTGGAAGTTGATCACCGAGTAAAAATTTATTATTAATTTGAAGTTCTGACCATTTGATTTGATTTTCTAATGAAGAATTACATACAGGTATATTCAGTGCTTCAAAATAGGGTAGATGCAGTTTAAATTTTAATAAAACCTCAAAATAAATATTAGGATTCGATGATGATAATGCTCTTTCGGTTTCTGTCCAGACCCTATCAGGAGAAAGATTTTTAATTTCTTGAGATTCAACAATTATTTCAAGTAGTTTTTTTGTTTCTTCAGCAATTGAGAATTTGTTCAAATGCTCATAGGTATGAAATCTAGCCAATCTTATAGCTCTTAACGGATCCTCTGAAAATGCATTTGAAACATGTCTAAAGATATTTTTTTTAATATCATTAATACCGCCATAAGGATCAATAAGATTACCATCTTCATCTTTAGCAATAGCATTGATGGTTAAATCTCTTCTTGAAAGGTCTTCTTCAAGCGTTACTTCTTTGCCAAAATAAAAATTAAAACCGTGATAGCCATGACCTGTTTTCTTTTCAGTTCTGGCAAGAGCATATTCTTCATTGCTAGTAGGGTGCAAAAATACAGGAAAGTCTTTACCAATCGGTTTAAACCCCTTTGATACCATTTCTTCAGGAGAGGATCCAACAACCACCCAGTCTCTGTCCTTTGCTTTTTTATCAAGAAGGGCATCTCTGACAGCCCCACCAACTTCATATACTTTCATTTTTTCTTAACTTGAAATAGCTTTTTATCTTCTAATCTTATAGCTGTAAGCTTATTTCCCCAAACACAGCCAGTATCAAGCCCAATAATATTTTTTATACCAGTTTTGCCTTCTAGAGATGCCCAATGACCAAAAATAATATTCTCGTTATCATTTAAGTTGTTAGAAGTTTGCTTAAACCATGGAATATATCCTTTTTTGCCTTTCTTACTTTTTAAATTTAGTCTTAAAGAGCCATCTTTTCCTAAAAATCTCATTCTTGTGAAGTAGTTAATGATCGTTCGCAGTCTTTTATATTTAACTAAGTTTGGATTCCAAATTTTGGGTGTGTCTCCCCAAATATTTTCTAATAAAGCTAAAGAATCTATTTTTAAGGATTTTTGTACTTCCTTTGAGTATTTTTTAGCCTCATGCATATCCCAAATAAAAGGAATGCCTGCATGAGAAATCCAAAAGATTTCTTCGGTTTCTTTAATTTTTATTTTTAGTAATAAAGGAAGCTTTTTTAACCAAGTTTGATATTTCTTAATATTCTTAGATTCCAAAACTTTTTTTAAAGATTTATCTTTTTTGTGATGCTCAATTAGGTAAAGTAAATAAAAATCATGATTTCCAAGCACGGCTTTGACTGAGCTTGTATTTTTAATACAAAACTCTAAGACCTTCTCTGATTCATTACCTCTATTAACAAGATCACCTGCAAAAACTAAGGTGTCTTGTGTAGAGTTAAATTTAATTTTTTTAAGTAGTGCCTCCAGCTCCGTAAAGCAACCCTGAATGTCACCAACAACATAATGAGCCATCTAATTTCCCAAATTTTTTGATATTTTTAAATAATCATCTAATGATATTTCTTCAGGCCTTAAGCTTGGATTGATATCAAGAACATCCCAGTCTAGGTCTAATTTTTTTAAGTTATTTTTAATATTTTTTCTTCTTGAAGAAAAAGACATATCAATAATTTTATATAAATTATCTTTAGTATGTTGATCAATATTATATTTTTTTTGAGGAGTCATTCTTATAAAGCTGGAGTTGACCTTTGGCTTAATATCAAAAGCTTCTGGCGGAACGTCGAACAGTATTTCGGTATTAAAAAAAGCAGACAGCTTTATCGATAGTTTGCCCCAATTCTTAGATGCAATTTTGCCAGCAATTTTTTCTGCAACTTCTTTTTGAACAAGGAAGTGGAGATCCCCAACAAGATGAGACCAATTTGAAAACATTAAAATTATTTGTGTTGAAATGTTGTAAGGTAGATTGCCAACTATTCTGTATCTATCCTTCTCAAGAAAATCTAAAGAGGCTGATAAAACATCTCCATGAATGAAATCAAATTTGGCAGGAGCTAAATATTGTTTTTTCAGATATTCGATATTCTTATTATCTACATCAATCGCCTTGACGTTAATACCAGGTAAATTAAGAACATTTGTTAGTGCGCCCATACCGGGACCAATTTCAAAAAAATTATCACCATCTAGTGGAGATATGGCACGGCTCATTTCAAAGATAATTGCTGGATCAGAAAGATAATTTTGACCAAACTTTCTTCTAATATCTCTTGAAGCCATTAGAGAATTTTTTTTGCCGTCTTTATTGCCTCTTTTAGTGAAGAGGGGTCAGATTTACCTGTTCCAGATATATCTAAAGCAACACCATGATCTACCGAGGTCCTTGTTATTGGAACACCTAGCGTTATATTAACAGCACTACCAAAACTAAGAGCTTTTATCACAGGTAGAACTTGATCGTGATACATTCCTAGAAATGCATCTGTCTCCTTGAGGTTTTTTTTAGTAAATGCAGTATCGGCTGATATAGGGTATGAAATATTTATTTTCTTTTTCCTAAGCTCTTTTACAGCAGGAGTAAGAATATCAATTTCTTCTTTTCCTATTTTTCCACCTTCACCCGAATGAGGGTTTAAACCAAGAAGTTTGATGTTAGGGTTTTTAATTTTAAATTTTTGTTTTAACCCTTGATTAAGAGTTGTGGCTTTACTTATAACAAGCTCTTTACTAATTTTATTTGCAACTTTTTTTAACGGTATGTGTGTAGTAGCTAATGCAACTTTTAATTGATCAGAGGCAAGAAGCATTAGGACCTCATCACTTTTTGTTCTTTGTTGTATATATTCAGTATGACCAGAAAAAGCTTTATTTATAGAAATAATATTTTCTTTACTAATAGGACCGGTCACAATGGCAAGATTCTTATTTTTTAAAGCCTCATCGATTCCAAATTTTAAATTATCTAATACATATTGAGCATTTGATTTGTATAGTTTTCCAGGCTTAGTATTTCCACAGTCTGAAACATGCATTACTTGAATAATATTTTTTTTGTTTGCTTGTAATTGTTTAATAGCTGAAATTTCTTTTAAAGTGATTTTCTTTCCCAAATCTTTAGCTCTTTGAATTAAAAGTTTTGGGTCAGATAGGCAAAGAATAGGAATCTTTATATCTGTCCAGAAGGTTGATTTGCATAACTGAATTATAAGATCGGGCCCTATGCCTGATGGTTCTCCGGGAGAGTAAAGTATTTTCTTCAATCTAAGTCTTTTATCTCAACAAAAGCTTCTGCTCTCATGGAGCGAAGTGTATTTTCAAGCTCTTCTTCATACTTTCTTCCATAAAGAATAGAGTATGCTCTATCTTCAATTAGGTCTCTTGTCATGTCATAGTTTCTTGCATCTAAAACTTCTAAAAAATGAAAACCAAATTGTGTTTGGAAAACCGGAGACACGTCACCCATAGGTGATTCAATCATTACTTTTTCAAACTCATCAGCGAGAACTCCTCTTCCTAACCAACCAAGTTCTCCACCTTGTTGAGCAGATCCCGGATCTTCAGAAAACTCTTTGGCTAATTCTGAAAAACTTTCACCATCGATAATTCTATCTCTTACATTATTAATTTCTTTTTCTGTTGTCTCTTCATCTCTTATGGCAGATGGAATTAATAATATATGCCTTGATGACCACTGATCTTCATATTGAACAAACGGTCCTTTTTTATCAACTAACTTAAGTATGTGATATCCGGCTCCACTCTCAAGAGGGTTGGTTATATAACCAACATCCTTTTTACTTAATGCATCAGAGAATAGTTTAGGCATATCAACGGCTTTTCTCCATTGCATTGTTCCACCATCAGACGCATTAGAGCTAATAGATATGTCTTTAGCAATGTCTGAAAAATCTTCACCATTCTCTATTCTTAAAACTACCTTGTTTGCTTGATTTAAATTTTTTACTAAAATCTGTTTAATTAACAATTCTGGCTCTAAAGATACCAATGATTCATCTGTTGCAAGGAAGGCTTGAAATTCTTTTTCAGTAATGCCTATTTCAGAGCCAACTCTTCCTCTTTGGACTCTTTGAATAATCATTTGTTTGCGAACGTTCTCTCTCAATTCTTCATATGAGTCCCCGTTGCTCTCAAGATAGTTAATAAATTCTTGAAGCTCCATTTGATTATTATTTGCAATTCTTATTACAGATTCATTTAATTCACTATCACTTATTCTTACACCAGCCCTATTTGCCATCTGAAGCTGAAGCTCTTCAACAATTAATGATTCTATAACCTGTTCTTTTAAATCATCCTGATTTGGCTTGGGTATATTCTGCTCTTCATATCGAAGAATAATATTTGCAAGACCTGAGTCTATTTGCGATTCCATAATTACACCATCATCTACAATGATCGCGACTCTATCTAATATTTCTATCGCAGCATGAATATTTGCTATTAAGGAGAAGGCTATTACTAGAGTTAATTTTTTCATAATTTTAGTTTAATCAATAATTAAAGATTGAATTGTTAAATAATCTATTCACTTTATCAAAGGAAGAGTTGAGACCTTTCAATTCGAATTCAAAATTAATCCTACCCTTACTTTCTATATCAATCATATTATCCCATGCATCTCCTAGATGAGGGTATAAAATTTCTTCATTTAATATATATCTTGAAAGATTTCTGTCAGTTCCTGTAATGCGAAGAGCTAGGCAACAGTTCTCATACTCAATACCTATCAAGCTTTCAATATTTTTATTGTTTTCATTATCTCTTTTAAGTTTGGCAATGAATTTAAAGTTAGAATTTAAATGAATATCAGTAAATAATTCTGAATAATCCATTTGGTCATTAAAATCACCAGCCATCCTTCTATACCTTTTAGCAAAGCCAATAGAACCAGAATTAAATTTATGATTTACAGTTATTCCCCCAAGTGGGATTTTCTTGTTTTCTTTGAAGTAGCCGCCATAACTCATAATCATTGTCTTCATTGTGGGCATCCACGAGCCCATTACAACCAAAGGACCTTCATCATCTCTCATAGAGCCCATAGAATCCATAGAGCTCATAGAATTCATAGACATGACATCACTCATATTCATATCATGATGCATTGAGTTGGAGATCCAGACTTTTCTATCTTTAAGGTAATATTTTTTTGAGACACTTAGAGATACTTTTTTGTGGCCCATCGCCACCTTTCTATATTCCATGCTTAATGTATAAAAACTTTGATCACCAATACGATCCATTCCTGAGAATCTATCATTATTAAAGAGTTCATTATTGGGAGAAATAATATCTGAATCAAAAATAGGATTATTTTCTTGATTTTTATAAGCTGAATAACCCAAAGTTAGCCTAGGTTCTAAAAGGTATTTTGAACCAGCATTATTTTTTACAAATATTGTATTGATATTGATTAAGGCATTAGGAACATTTACATTTTTTGATTTCATCTGCGTACTAGATAAATCATAGTTAATACTCTTTAAGCCAACATTTGAAGAAATATTAAATCCATTTATATGTGTATATCTCGAAATTGAAAGCTCAGAGAATATTCTTCTTCCCTCAACAGGATTTTCAATTAATCTTAAATACTTATTACCCAAAGTTTGGTAACCATAATAACCATGAATTTTATCAGCTCCAAAAGATGTGATGTTTATATTCTCAGATACAACAAAGCCATTAATATTTTTAAAAAATCTATAATCTATAGAGGGCGATTTTACATAACCGTTAGATAGAATTGGGTTAAGCGATTGGTATCCCTGATGTTCAATAGTTAAAGACGAATTTCTAAATTGTGTGCTAAAAGAAAAACTTTGGTTTAAATTTTGAATTCTTTGATAGCCTATTGATGTTATGTCCCCTGGTATGTCTCTTAAAACAAGGCCGTCAGATGACTTTGACCAATTTATATCTATAGATGAAGAATCAAAAGAAAATTTATCTTCATATTTATAAATCCATCTAGATGAATCTTCTTTAATAAACTCGTCCTGAAACTCATCATCTTTTGTAAAATATATAACGTCTAAGTTACGAAAATCATTATTCTTTCCATGCAAAGACCTATAGTTCATTTCAATACCAGGACCTCTTTTTGCTATATATCTGGGCGCAAAAGTAAGATCAGAATTTTTAGAAATAACTTTGTAATAAGGAATCATCACATCAATTCCATCTGATGAATAAGATATTGAGGGCTCTAAATAGCCACTCATCCTTTCATCCGATGTTGCAAATGGTAATAAAGGAAGGGCAAAAATGGTTTTATCTACTGCTTTAATCTTTATATTTTTAGCTAAGCCTCTATTTTTTTCAGTATTAATAATGATTTCTTTTGCCTCAAGAACCCAGCCCTGATCTGGATTCGCACAAGATGTCATAGATGCATTTTTAAGATAGATCTCTTTATCAAGTTCGCCATATAATTCTGAAAAGTTAAATATCAAATTCCTTTCACTAGAAAATGCCTTACCCCCGGACAGCGAAATAGATTTATCATCTTTATTTAGAAATCCATCATCGGCATTGAAATAAAAATCTCTGAGAAAGATTTGCCCCTTATTTTTGAATCTAATTTTTCCATTGTCTCTGTCTAATTCAGCGCTCTGAGATCTAAGAAGGCCTTCTGGAAAATCTAGCTCTACATTGCCTTGTAAGATCAATCTCTTATCATCTGTAAATTGAAATTTATCAGAATTAACTTTTAAATCTTCTGCTTCTTTTACCTTCCCCATATTAGGCATATAGGATATACATGATTGATTGTTGGGTTGAGGTGCAGGAACCAGAACTCCATCTACAAGAAAGTCTTCAGATCCATGAATAGTTAGTGAAGCCCCCAATAAAATAGGTGCAATGAGATTAAATCTCTTCATTTTTATATTTTATACCTCTTAGCTTCGAAAGAGTATTTTTGAAAAAGTTCTATTATTTAATTGAATAAATATATTCTTCAAGCTGATGAAGGTGATCTTTTCCAAAGAAAATTTGATTCTCAAAGAAAAATGTTGGAACGCCGAAGGCTCCTCTATTTACTGCATCAGTGGTATTTGCTATTAATTTATCCTTACAATCTTGAGAAGTAATAATTTCCATGATTGATCCCGCATCAATATTATTTTCAGATAGAGTTGATTGAAAAGTATCTATGTCTGCTAGATTTAAGTTTTTTTCCCACATAGCCTCAAGAATAATTTCTAAATATTCGTCAAATATGCCTAGCTCTATTGCGGCAAGGGCACCTCTTTGTATCTGAACAGTATTCATTGGAAAATTAGAATTAAATTTAAATTCTTTTAATTGATGTTGCTTAATAAATCTTTCAATTTCTATAAGCTGATATTTATTCTTATTAGGTATTTCGGCAAAAGCAACAAATGGAGGTTGATTGCCTGATAGTTTCATAATTCCTCCTAATAAACATGGGATGTATTCAAACTCAACTCCAGTTCTTTCTTTAAAGTCTGGAATAAGCTTATGACAGAAATACATATTTGGACTGGCCACATCAAAAATAAAGTCTACTTTCATTTGTACTCACAATTTTGTAAAGTTAACCAAACAATTAAACACTCTTATGAAAGATTTTTCAAAATATTCAGCAATCATTATTGGGGCAGGTGATGCAACAGGATCTGCCTTATGTAAAAAATTTGCTGCAAATGGATATAAAGTTTGCGCTGTAAGACGACCAGGAGATCTTGATAAATTTAAGAAACTTGAATCAGATATTGGACAATCAGGTGGATGGGTAAAAGGGTATGGTGTAGATGCAAGAGACGAAGAATCCATTCAAAATTTATTCAAAGAGGTTGAGGAAGATATTGCTCCTATAGATGTAGTTATTTTTAATCCAGGTGCAAATGTTTTTTTCTCAATAGAAGAGACTACCTCAAGAGTATTTAAAAAAGTCTGGGAAATGGCAGCTTTTGGTGGTTTTTTAACTGGAAGAGAAGCTGCAAAATATATGAAAAAAAGGAATCAAGGAAGTATATTTTTTACTGGAGCTACAGCATCAATGCGAGGAGGCTCTGGGTTTGCTGCTTTTTCAAGTGCAAAATTTGCACTTAGAGCTGTTTCACAAAGCATGGCAAGAGAATTGGGCCCTCAAGGTATTCACGTGGCTCATTTCATTATAGATGGAGCAATTGACACTGCATTTATAAAAGAAAATTTTCCAGATACATATGCGCTAAAAGAAAAAGACGGTATTCTACAACCTGACGCTATTGCAGATGCATATTGGTTTGCCCACACTCAGCATAAAAGTGCTTGGACGCATGAATTAGATTTAAGACCGTACATGGAAAAGTTTTAAAAAATTATATAAAGGAAAAAGAATTATGAGTTTAAAAGATAAAGTAATATTTATGTCAGGTGGAAGTAGAGGAATTGGTTTAGCGATGGCAAAAAAAGCAGCAGAAGATGGAGCAAAAATAATCATTGCAGCCAAAACTGCTGATCCCCATCCGAAACTTCCTGGAACCATTTATACAGCAGCCGAAGAGATAATTGAAGCAGGCGGCGACGCACTTCCAGTCGTTTGTGATATTAGAAGCGAAGATAATGTTAGAGACGCAATCAATACATCTGTTGAACATTTTGGAGGAATAGATATCTGTATTAATAATGCTTCAGCTATTCAACTAACAAATGTAAAAGATACTGAAATGAAAAGATATGATCTAATGCATCAAATAAATGGGAGAGGGACATATATGGTAAGCAAGTACTGTTTGCCTCATCTCGAGAAAGCATCAAATCCTCACATTCTTAACCTATCACCTCCTTTAGATATGAGTGCCAAGTGGTTTGCTGGATCAGTGGCATATACCATGGCCAAATATACAATGAGCATGTGTGTACTCGGAATGGCTCAGGAATTTGCTGATAGAGGAATTGCAGTTAATGCATTATGGCCAAGGACTGCCATAGCAACAGCAGCTGTTCAAAATCATTTAGGTGGTGATGAAATTATGCGGCTATCAAGAAATGTTCACATTATGGCTGATGCTGCTTACGAAATTTTAATAAAAGATTCAAAATTATTTACTGGTAACTTTTGTATTGATGATTTGGTTTTACATGAAGCTGGGGTTAAAGATTTTACCAAATATGCCAATGTGCCTTTCGCAGAACTAATGCCAGATTTCTTTGTACCAGATGATACGCCTGTACCTGAAGAGGTTCAGAACAGTTGATTTGAAAGAATTAGAGATAATAGAGTTATCTAAGAGTTATGGATATTCTGCTATCAAGGCTGAGACATTAAAATTAGAGGCAAGTGGCAGAGAGTATTACAGAATATATTTAGATGATAATAAAACTTTAGTTATTTGTTATCTTGATCCTAAAACTGGTAATCATAGCCAATTCCTTCATGTTGCAACTTACTTTGATAACATAGGTATCAATGCGTCAAGAGTAGTCTTTTCTGATGTCGATAAAGGTATAACCATTCAGGAGGATTTAGGTGATCAATCATTAATTGATATTGACTTAAATACAAACCAAGAACTTTTAATTCAGTCCATGAAACTTCTTTCAGAAATTCAAACAGCACATATTCCTCAAATAAAAAAATTAGACGAAATATCATTAAAGCAGCAGATGAATGGCATGCAATCTATTTTTCTTGCAGAGTTTTTGGATATTGAGAATCTAAAAGAATTAGATAATTTAGAATTAAAAACAATTGAAATGTTAAATGATCAACCTTGGATGAATTGTCACTTTGATTATGAAAGAAGAAATTTAATTCTGGATTCTAATGAGAATTTAGCTGTTATCGATTTTCAAGATCTATGTATTGCACCAATTGGTATTGATTTAGCTGGAATTCTTATCGATCATTATCAAAGATACCCCAATGAACTAATTGAAGATTCATTGAAGCACTATATTGAAATTATGGAAATAAATGTTTCAATCAATGAGGCTTTTGAGTGGGTAAGATGGGGAGCAATTCAGAGAAATATGAGAATTTTAGGAACATTAAGCAAACTTTATACAAATGATAATAGAGCTTTCAGATTGAAAGATTTACCAGCTATTCTTGATAATTTAATAAAGCTTATTCCTCAAGATAAATTTTCAAATTTAAAAGATAGAATGCTATCTGAGGTTAAACCAAAACTATTAAGCGAGCTAAATAAAATATGAAAGCTATGATTTTAGCCGCAGGTCTTGGTAAGAGACTTAAACCTCTTACAAATGATATTCCAAAGCCGTTACTCAAAGTAGGAAATCAATCTCTAATAGAAAGAAATATTCGTTCATTATTAAATTATGGTTTCGATGAGATAGTTATTAACGTTTCATATCTTGGGAATATGATCACTGAACATGTTTTAGAAATTTTCCCAAATAATAAAATAATTTTCTCTAAAGAGTCTGAGCCTTTAGGAACTGGTGGAGGCATAAAAAATGCTCTTAAGTTATTGGGAGATGAACCTTTTATGCTCATAAATGCAGATATTTATCACAATATAAATCTTGCAGCTGTTAAAACTGCTCCTAAATATGCACATCTGGTTGGTGTGAAGAATCCAGAACATAATATTCAAGGAGATTTTTCATTAGACAATAATATTGTCTTAGCCCGATCAGAATTAAATGATTTCACTTGGAGCGGAATATCTATTATTAACCCAACTATATTTAGTCAATTACAAACTCAAGAAATGCCATTTGATATTTGGAATAGCGTTTTAATGCAATTTATCAATAATAATAAGATTACAGCTGAAATATATGAAGGTATATGGATAGATACTGGCACTATCGATCGCTTAGAGCTTGCTAATAAAACTCATAAAGATGAAAATTAGCTTATGAGCGATTCAAAATACATTATTGCACCATCAATTCTGGCCTCTAACTTCGCAACATTAGGTGAAGAGGTTGTAAATGTTCTAAATGCAGGTGCTGATTGGATTCATTTCGATGTAATGGATAATCATTATGTACCCAACTTAACTATTGGTCCTATGGTTTGTAAGTCTTTAAGAGACTATGGGGTAAAAGAATTTATTGATGTTCATCTTATGATAGATCCTGTGGATGAGCTCGCACAAAGTTTTATAAAAGCTGGTGCTGATCTTGTTAGTTTTCATCCGGAAGCTTCAAAGCATGTTCATAGGTCTATTCATGCAATTAAAGATCAGGGCTGCAAAGCAGGGCTAGTATTTAATCCTGCTTCTTCACTAAATGTCCTTGAGAATGTTATTGAGGATCTGGACTTAGTCTTAATCATGAGTGTTAATCCTGGGTTCGGTGGACAGTCCTTTATTCATAGCTCTTTAGAGAAAATATCTCAAGTAAGAAAAATGATTGATGCTACTGGAAAAGATATACGTCTAGAAGTCGATGGCGGCATTAACAATGAAACTATTGGTCTTGCCTCAGAAGCTGGCGCAGATACTTTTGTTGCTGGGTCAGCTATCTTTAATACTGATAATTATGAGCAAACTATTAAAACACTCCGCTCTAAAATTATTTAGTCTTACCTTTTTATTTTTATTTTTTATCTCGGCCGAGAGTAAAGAAACTATTGATTTACAAAAATACCTTATTGATATTGAAATAGTTAAAGACTATCAAGATAGAAAAATTGGTTTAATGTTCAGAGAGACTCTTGCAGATGATAGCGGCATGTTTTTTATCTGGGATAGAAAAAAAATTCAATGCATGTGGATGAAAAACACTTTAATCCCATTAAGCGTTGCATATATTAGTGATACAGGTGAAATAATAGATATATATGATATGGTGCCTTTATCAAAAATATCAGTATGTTCTAAAGAGCCTGCTTTATATGCCTTAGAGGTTAATCAAGGTTGGTTTGATAAAAATGATTTACGTTCTGGCGATTTTATAAATATAAAAACATTATTACAAAATGATGACTAAAGAAGACTTTCAAAATTACGCAAAAGCTGGCTTTAATATCATTCCTGTTGCCAAAGAAATATTTTTGGAAGATCAAACTCCTTTAACTTTATATTCTCAAATTTCAAATAAATCTAATACTTTTCTCTTAGAGTCAGTTGAGGGAGGCGATCAGTGGGCACAATTTTCAATAATTGGATTTGATTGCTTGGATACCATCAAAGTTACTGGAAATCTTGTTGAATTAAATATAGAAGGGGCCTCATCATCATTTGAATCAGATGATCCTCTGCGCGAAATTCAAAAAATCACTGATAATCATCAGGCTCCAGAAATTAACGGATTACCAAGATTTTATGGCGGCTATGTTGGCTTTTTTGCATACGAAAGCGCGAAATATGCTGAAAAGAAAATAGCTAATCTTAAAAACAAAGATTCAAAATTCAAAGAACATATGCCTGAGATTTTTCTTGTTAAAGCAGATAAGTTAGTTGTTTATGACAATATTAATAAATCAACTCAGGTTATTATTAATGCTGACCCGTCCAAGCATTCTTATGAGGAAGTTTTAAAAGAGATTGAAGTAATTATCTCTTCTCTTAAAATTAAAATAGATACCTCAGAAGCATCCTATAAAGAACCAAGCGGGTTGATAGATTTTGAATCGAACTTTACTAAAAAAAATTACTTGAATGCGGTAAACATAGTAAAAAAATATATAGAAGAAGGAGATGTTATGCAGGTTGTGCTTGCTCAAGATTTTTCTTCCCCATTTAATAAAAATCCCTTTGATTTATATAAAGCTGTAAGAAAATTAAATCCTTCGCCTTACATGTACTATCTTGATCTCCAAGAATGTAAGGTCGTTGGATCATCACCTGAGATTTTAGTTAGGCTCCAAGATAAGAAGCTTACACTTCGTCCGATTGCTGGAACTAGAAAAAGAGGATCGTCTCCAGAAGAAGATGAAATAAATAAAAAAGATTTACTAAATGATCCAAAGGAAATTGCTGAGCATCTAATGTTAATCGATCTAGGAAGAAATGATGTAGGTAAAGTCTCTAAAATTGGTACGGTAAAAGTTACAGATAAGATGGTAATTGAGAAATATTCCCATGTGATGCATATAGTATCTAATGTAATTGGTAGCTTATCCGAAGATCTCAACTACCTAGATGCTTTAAAAGCAACGCTTCCAGCTGGAACATTATCTGGAGCACCCAAGATTAGAGCCATGGAAATTATTAATGAATTGGAACCCAGTTCAAGAGGCATATATGGAGGAGCTATTGGTTATATTTCTTGGAATGGCAATATAGATACTGCTATTGCAATCAGAACTGCTGTCATTAAAGATGGCATAATTCATGTTGGTGCTGGTGCGGGTATTGTTGCTGATTCTATACCTGAAAATGAGTGGTTAGAATGTAAACAAAAATCGAAAGTATTCTTAGACGCTATGGAAATGATCTCATGATTCTTGTTCTAGATAATTACGATAGTTTTACATATAACTTAGTTCATTATATTGGTGAGTGTGGTGAAGAGGTTCTTGTTGTAAGAAACGATGAAATAAGTGTTGATGAAGTTGATCATTTAAATCCAAAAAAGATAGTCGTTTCTCCTGGTCCTTGTACTCCAGCTGAAGCAGGAATTTCTATTGAGCTGATTAAATCTTCATCTGTTCCTGTTCTTGGAGTGTGTTTAGGGCATCAAGCAATTGGCGCTGCATTTGGTGGCAAAATTATAAAAGCACCTGAAATATTTCACGGCAAACTTTCTGAGGTTAGACATAACCAAGAAGAGTTATTTCAGAATATTGAAAGTCCTTATCCTGTTGTTCGTTATCATAGCCTTATTATTGAAAAAGATTCTTTGCCTGATGAGCTAGAAATAACTGGTGTATTAGAAGAGAATCCAGATATTATTATGGCTGTGCAACATAAAGAAAGGCCCATATATGGTGTCCAGTTTCATCCAGAATCTATTGATACCCATTACGGCATGAAACTCATAGAAAACTTTTTAGAATTATGATTAAAGATATCCTTAAAAAATTAGATAATAAAAATGATCTATCCAAGGAAGAAATGCAGACAGCCGTTGAAAGCATCATGACTGGCAAGGTTAATGATGGTGATATAGAAACTTTTCTTTTAGCACTTAATGAAAAGGGAATAAAAGAGCCAGAAATAACTGCTGCAGCATCAGTTATGAAAGATAAGTCTTTAAAGTTTGATATTGGTGATGGAACTCATATTGATACCTGTGGTACTGGTGGAACCGGCCTTCATACTTTTAATTGCTCAACAGCATCATCTTTTGTTGCAGCTGCTGGTGGTGCTTCTATTACTAAACATGGCAATAAAGCTGTATCCAGTAAATCGGGAAGTGCTGACTTCTTAACTGAAGCAGGAGCTGATATTAGCCATGATAGAGAGAAGTTAACTAAAGTATTTGATCAGGTAGGTTTTATATTTCTATTCGCGCCGCTTCATCACCAATCTATGAAATATGTGATGCCTGCAAGACAGAGAATAGGGCAAAAAACAATATTTAATTTACTAGGACCGCATACCAATCCATGCGGAGCTAAAAGACAGATAATAGGCGTCTATGATAAAAAATTACTTAATACTTTTTCAACTGTAGCTAAAAATTTAAAAATGGAACATGTCATGGTTGTTCATGGTGATGATGGGCTGGATGAGATTAGCATTTCAGGACCAACTCAAATTTCAGAATATAAGAATTATAAAATTGAAGAATATACAATTTCACCCCAGGAATTTGGAATAACAACATCTCCATTTGAAGAGATATCAGCACAATCTTCAGAACAAAGTTTAAGAATGGTTCAGGAAGCATTTTCAGGAGAACAATCAGCAGTTCAGGATATGATTGCATTAAATGCTGGTGCTGGTTTGTATATCGCAAGAAAAGTAGATTCTATCTCAGATGGAGTGGAATTAGCATTTACACTAATGAATAACGGAAAAGCAGCAGATAAATTAGCTGCCTACGTAAGGGTATCTAACAGCTAATGACAATACTCAACGACATTGTAGAAAATACTAGAGCTAAGCTTGAGACTAAAAAAGCTGAGTTGTCATTAGCAGAGATCATTTCTAAACTTAATGAATTGAATTTACCAAAGGGAGCTTTTAAAGAGAGCTTATTAAATAAAGATCAAGCCATCATTGCTGAAATTAAAAAAGCCTCGCCAAGTGCAGGCATTATTTCAGAAGATTTTGACCCTATAAAAAAAGCAAAAGAATATGAAGACTTTGGAGCATCAGCGCTATCTATTTTAACTGAAGAAGATTTCTTTCAAGGCAGCTCTGAATACTTGAAAGAAGTTAAAGCAATAACCTCTTTGCCAATACTTAGAAAAGATTTTATGATCGATGAGTATCAAATCTACGAAGCAAAACTTATTGGCGCTGATTGCATTCTTTTAATTGCAAGTGTTTTAAATGATGACGAAATTAAATCTTTTGTAGATTTGGCTGAATCATTAGAATTAGATTACCTAATAGAGGTTCATGATTTGAAAGAGCTTGAAAGAGTTAAGAATTTTTCAAATGCAATGATTGGGGTCAATAATAGAAACCTTAAAACTTTTGATGTTGATTTAAATAACTCTATTAATCTAAAAAATGCTTTTAATAGCAATAATCTTTTTGTTGCAGAGTCTGGAATTAAAAGTCAGGATGATATCGATACATTAAAAGCCCATGATATTCATGTTTTTCTAATTGGAGAAAGCCTTATGAAAGGGGACTTTGCTTGAAGTTAAGGCAATGGCAAGAAAAGGCATTCCCCCTATGGTGGGCTAAAAAAAGAGGTATTGTAAAAGTTGTCACCGGAGGTGGTAAAACTGTCTTTGCTATTCATTGCTTGACTAAGTACCTTAAGGAGCAAAAAGATAACTCTATTTTTATTATAGTTCCTTCAATTGCGCTTTTAGATCAGTGGTATGAAGGGCTTCAAAAAACCTTTGGAGATAAAGATATATCTCTTAACGGGGGAGGAGAACATCTTGAGAACATTTCAAAGATAACTATTTCAACAATAGATTCAGTAAAAAATATAATCCATAAATTTAACGCACCTAATACTCTTTTAATCGTAGACGAATGCCACAAGATAGGTACTGAGAAAAGAGGTGAGATATTAACAGGGAATTGGCACGCAACTCTCGGTCTTTCTGCTACGCCTGAAAGAGATTACGACGATAATTTTTATATTATTATTAAAAAAATATTAGGCGATATCATTTTTGATTATGATTATATAGATGCAAGAGAAGATGAAGTTATAGTTAACTTTAAGCTTTTATATGCTTATGCAGAAATGACAGAAGCTGAAAATGACAAATACAAAGACTTCACAAAAAAAATACAAAGAAGAGCTGCAACTATTGGTGGAAATAATATGAATGATTACCCACTGAAAATGCTAATTTTTAATAGGGCAAGAATGGTTAAAAATTCTAAGAATAGAATTCCTTTTGGAGTAGAGCTTTTACAAAAACATAAAAGAGATAGCTGGATAGTATTTACAGAAAATAAAAAGCAAGCCAAAGAATTTAATAAAATTATTAACAAAAAAGGATACAAATCTGCTATTTATAATACTGATTTAGATAATAATGAGCGAGAAGAAAACCTTAATAACTTTAAGAGTGGAAACCTTAACGTTTTAGTAAGTTGCACTGCATTAGATGAAGGTTTTGATATGCCAGAGGCAGATGGAGCAATGATACTTAGCGCCTCTTCATCTAAAAGACAAAGAATTCAGAGAATGGGGAGGGTGCTTAGAATAACTGCCAATAAAGAAAATGCTTTAATAGTTACCGTTTACAGCTCTAATACTGAATACGTAAAACTTAAAGAGGAATCTAATAGATATCAATTAGAAAACGTTCCTATCAGATGGCAAAAAATGAAGTAAGACTAATCCATTGGATAGGCAATTATGTCCATAGGCTTGAGATCTTTTTTTAACTTATTAAAGTTTTTATAGTACAGCTTAAATCCACCGTCTTCGTATAGCCAAATATTTGATACCCTTACCTGATATTCATTATTTACTTTTCCATTCGAGTATTTATAACTACCAGTAAGGTAGTACAAAGTTAAATATACTTTTTCAGAAAGCTTAATAATTCTTACATTTGAAGGAACTACATTTGATTCAACTCTAGAGTAATAATCTACAACTGATTCAAAGTTAGGTGGAGGATCTTCATAAAAGTGGTTTTCAGATGATGAGCCTGTAATTGCCCCAATTTTGCTCTCGTAGAAAAAGATTGTTTCAAAATCACGAGCGTTTCTTGCTTCCCAAAATTTTAGCAAGCTATCTTGTAAAGCTTTTTCGCTATTTTCTGCTGACAAATTAAAACTAAGAAGACAAATTAAGAATAATGATCGAATCATACATATTTGCTTGTAGAGGTCATCATTTTTGCAGTGTATTTCATAATTTGTTTTACAGGAATGTTTAGCTCCTCGCCACCTTTATCAACTGCTTGTTGAGCATGGAGATCTTCATCCTCCTTCATAGTTCTTAATATTTCTATTGTTTCTTTATCTTTAGGAGAAATCTTATCGAGATGCCTATCGATATGAGCTACTACTTGTTTTTCAGTTTCTTCAACAAAACCTAAGCTAACTTTTTCTCCAAACCTTCCAAAGATTGCTCCAATAGCAAAGGAACCAGCATACCAAATAGGGTTGAGAACAGAACCGCTTCCATCGAGCTCATCAAGACGTTTTTTACACCACACCAAGTGATCAGTTTCTTCGTCTCCAGCTTCAATAAGATGCTCTCTAATTTCAGGATCTTTACAGACTAGTGACTGACCTCTGTAGAGTGCTTGAGCCGCTACTTCGCCAGCGAGATTAACTCGCATCATTTGAATAGAACGTTTTTTTTCTTCAGCTGTTAATTCTTCAGAATTTTTTTCTGCAGGCTCTGGTGGATATGTTCTGCCTGTTCCAGATTTTTTATTTGATAACGTCTTAAGTGCAATATCAAATTCATTAACAATATTATTTAAAAAGCTCATTTAATTCCTTTAAAACCTATATCTCTTCTACAAAAAGCTCCACCAAAGGACACTTTATCAACGAGATTATAAGCTTTGGATTGAGCCTCTTTCAAGCTGTCACCCAGTGCTGTGGCACAAAATACTCTGCCTCCAGAAGTAAGAACTCTGCCATCTACTAATTTTGTTCCAGCATGAAATAGCTTTGTTTCGGCTTCTTCGTGCTCAG
>Ga0213863_10000520_pt1 | contig 29395 bp, 40 predicted proteins | sample PICome_8_FD_160128 | JGI IMG/M metagenome (GOLD analysis project Ga0213863, IMG submission 160128) | Coastal seawater microbial communities near Pivers Island, North Carolina, United States - PICO497 | ecosystem: Environmental > Aquatic > Marine > Coastal | place: USA: North Carolina... | reverse complement strand
CATCGATTCCGGCCTTTTGGCAGAATCATTTACATTGTATGACATACGAGCATACGCAATAACGTATATTGTTAACACAGACGGCTATGGCGTTGCAGCTGAAAAAGCTGGTCATAGCTCAGAAAAAATGGTCCGCAAAGTGTATTTTAGAGACGAGCATAAAAAGGAGCCAACAAGATGAATTTTGAGAAAATAGCACGTGATAAAGCGCTTGAGTTGGCAAACTTGGCCATGAAAATACCGGAGTTAAATTTTGATTCATCATGGTGTGTTCGCATACTTCCGCCACATACTGGCAAATTTATTAAGTTTATGGTTTGTAAGGGCGATAAATATTGTATTGTTTCATTGGATGTTTCCAATAATTTAGATTGGCAAAAAAAAGCCTATTGGTGGGTGCTGTCATATACTTATGATGAATGTGAGATAGCTATGGAAAATGTTGAGGAGCTTATGAATATTATTAAGAGCATAGTGGATGGTGGCGATGAGCATTGAAAAGATAGAGCTAACAATACGTTATGCAATGATTCCTGCCCTTTTCTTCGCTGCTTTTGCGCCTTGGGTTCCAGTTGGATTGGTCGTCGTTTGGTACTTTGTGAGGTTTTTAATAGAAAATATGGGACAAAATCAATGATAAGGGGGGGGAGTAAAGATGAGCATGTTAGATGCACTTTTAGCTTTTAATGCGTGTTTCTTCGGGGCTTTAGTAATGAGCAACTTCGTTCACTTGTCGTCGCAGCGTTCTTTCTGCATTGCTGTCATCATATCTTTCTTATGCTTACTTATTATTTATTTTTTATTGGCTATTGTTTATATAATTTTCTATATATGGGACAAAATCAATGATAAGGGAAGATGAAGATGAGTACGCTTGGCGTTTGGCAATCATAGGCGCTATGCAATTTGGCTTGGGTGTTTTAGCTATGGTCTATCTCGTTGACTTGTCGTGGAAGCGTTCTTTCTGCGTCGTTGGTGGCCTATTTTTCTTAGACTTGCTTTTATCTTTTACGGGCTATTTTATTTTCTATATATGGGACAAAATTAATGATATGTGACAATGCAAATAGCAATGATTGTAACCCTTTGAATTTGGAGCGGGAAACGAGATTCGAACTCGCGACCTCAACCTTGGCAAGGTTAAAAGTTTAAATCTTGTTTTTGATTTACAACAACAACTTAGAGAGTATGGCTGTCGCAAATCAACGCTCTTGAGCGAATTATAAGGTATTGTTTTAGCGTATGCAAGCACTACTTTTGGGACAACAAACAGAGGAGGAATGAAATGACATATGCAGACGAATTAGAAGAAATGCTTTGTGCTATTTTGAAACAATTAGAAATAAATTATAAATCGAAAGATGGCAGCTTGCTTTACTTTTATAAGTTTCTTGATTCTGCCGAGGAAAATGGAAAGCTAAAGCGCAAGGGGTGCATAAAAGATTTTTATTGTACGCTGCCGTTTAAGCTTTCATGTTATGGTAAGGGGAAATGAGAATATGAAGAGTACATTTGACAAAGAAATGAAAGATCCTGATTTTAAGAAAAGATTTGAAAAAGCGTATATGTTTGAAAATCAGCATATAGAAAATCTGCGTCATAGAGCAGAAAGCGAAAGATCTAACTGGCCTCACGGCATGGTATATAGCTCCCGCACCGGAAAGAAATTAGCTGCGCTATATCTTTTCTTATGGCTCTCGCCTTCCTCTATTTCAGCAGCTCTTTATCACTTTGGGTTTTATGGCGACCACATTAAGGATTTATCCTCCTTTGGCCGCTTTGTATGGGTAGCAATAATGTACCCGCTTGGCGCTCTAGGCGCTATTGCTGTCGGCGGGTTATTTTTGTTTCTTTTGGGTTTAATGCTTTGGTCAATTTTTGAATGGCTTTTCTCCCTTGGTTATGTGTCAGCAGATGAGCTTAAAAAGGATGAAGAGAAAATAGTTATGTTTTTTAGACGTTCTAAAAAAAAATATAACGTAATTGTTCGTAAAAAATCAGAAGAAGAAGGCGGTGGGTTTTTGGCTAGAATTTGCGAACACCCTAATTGCACTGCGAGTGGCGAGACGAGAAGTAAGGCTATTGATAACCTTGAATGGGATGTCAGAAACCTTGAACGAAAATAGCTCAGAAAGAATAAGGTTTCTAAGCTCACAAAAAAATGATATCCTAATCATGCTTGCCAGGGAAAGCGAGCACGTTGAAAGTTCGACCCCTGGTTTCGGTCAGGGGTTATTTTGATTTTCCCTCAGTAATCAGCGCTTTTAACTCCAGCAACTGTTCATTTTGAATTTTATCTTGCATTGTCTGGTCATGTTTCCAAGTTGTGTAAGTAACAATCATCCCAATCAAAGTAATTGCAACGACAAAAATCTTGTGGCCGTGCTTGCTAAAGAAAGATTCCTTGTCCAGCTTGTTTTCAATGCTTTCGATACTTTTTTGATATGAATTATAATTTGTTTCGAGAATCTTTATTGCTGTAGTATGTGAGTTAGTAACCACTGACAACTCTTTGACATCTGCTCCAATTGTTTCGAGATGATTTTTTATTGCGTCGTATCGCTCTTCTAGCAGTATCCTTATTTGGTCGTCACTCATTTTCTTAGCAACTCCCCTATTTTGCTAACTCCGCCAATCGCAAAGTAAAAGCCGATGATTAAGTTCATAGATGTGGATAAGTCGTCTCTCACAATGCTGCTTAAGAACTTGCTGTAATCAGGTGACCAATAATGTGCAATGCAAACAGCGACAATTAAGAGCAAGTACAGGAAGCTAAAACATATAGCTATAAAGCGTCTTGCAACATTGAAAGGCATACAGGCATTTAAATATTGTGATTTTGCTTGTAAATAAGCATCCTTTTCTTTACCTGTTAGTTTTGTATCGCCAATAACGGAATCAGCGATATCTTTTATTCCCGTTACCTTAAAAAGTGAAAAAACCCATTTAAAAAAAGTTATCATCATTATTCTCCTATTACATATTTATTATATTTATCAAAAAAATCTTGCTCTTTCCCGGCGCCTTCTGCTGTGTTGTAATGCTGTTTCCAGTATTCAGCCATGCCTTCAACATCCGTAGCCAAAGGAAGTGGCGTACTTACCCACCAGAGCCGAATTCTTGCGAATGCGCACCCTAATTTAAAGTTTGTTAAAAGCTCCTCAAAAGGCAAATTTTCAAGCTTAACGCCACAGGCGTTTTCAACGTCATCACGTAGCTGCTGCTTGTCATCACGCATCAAATATCTGTTCTTGATGTCTTCGAAGGTCTTCTTTTCAATCTGCCATGGCCCTAGTGACGAGCATATTGTGTTTTTTAAGTTTTTGCACATATCGCTCTCAACAGCGGCGATACCGAGAAGCATTTGTGTCGCGCGAGGAGATGACATATACATCTTCTCAAGAACCGGTTCTATTATTGTTGTTTTAAGTTCATTTGCGTTCATTTTTTCACCTTACCTTATAAACTCGAAAATTACATATCCGTCTCCACCATTTCCGCCATCTGTTCCTGGGGTGTAGGCGCTTCCGTTTTGCCTTGCCGAGCCACCGCTGCCTCCGCAGCCCATTGTGCCATTTACGCCATTTGCAGAAACGCTGGTGACCACACCGCCGAAGGCCCCTCCACCTGAGCCGCCAACGCCATAGCCAGCTAGCGGGGCGGTTGATAGTCCTCCAGCACCAGCCTGAATAACAGCGCTGTTACCAATTCCCGTGATAGTGGATGCTTGGCCGCTGAAGTTGTCAGTGCCAATAAATGGCCCAGGGCCAGAGTTTCCGCCAGCAGAGCCGCCCATGGCAGTAATTCCATTATTTCGATTTCCTGAATTGTCCTGGTAATACCCAGGCGCTCCAGCACCACCACCACTTAAATAACCATTGGCCCCTTGCGCCGATGAGCTTTGCGTATTAGCAGAGCCACCCGGGGTGGTTTGCGGTGCATAGCCTCCAAGGCCGCCAGAACATGAAACAAGTTCGTGGCCTCCTGCAGAAGAGCCTACGTATACCTTTGAAAACCCAAAAGACTCCAAGCCTGCAGTCGCTGAGCCCGATAGCCCTTGCCCTGTGCCACCTGCTCCGCCAGCTTTTAGGTCGTAAAAATAAACGCTTCCAGCATTCGATGGGATTTCAAATTTCTTTACGTCACCCTGGGACCCACCTGAGCCACCTGCCCCATGGTAGGCGCTGGTCTGCCCGCTTGCCTGGCTCTGTCCCGCGCCACTACCGCCAGAACCCGCGCCACCAAGAGTGATACGAACCGATTTGGTATTTTGGGGCGCTGTTACAGTTCCAGTGCCAGCGGTGTTGACAATTACCGTATTATTGCCGGAATCTTCTCCAGGCTCCCACTCACTTGAAGTGCTATTATAAACAAGAATCTGTCCGTTCGTTGGTGCAGTTGTAGATACGTTGTTCAGAGAATTGATGTTACTAGCAGTAGTCAATACAGATGAGCTAGAAATACCTGAGTCTTGAACCAGTTTGCCAGTGGCTGTATTGAAAGACGTTAAATTACCTGACGTTGCAGAATTTGGCCCCACGACATCGCCCGAACCACCAGGAGAAATGGTTGTCCATGTATCTGGGGTATTTGCACCGCCCGACGTTAAGACTTGTCCTGCTGTCCCAGAGCCAGATGCTAGCTCTGTCTTAGTCACGGTGTTCTGAATATATCCGCTAGTAAGCGTATTAATGCCAGCATACGTCGCATTAGCGGGAAATGATGTGAATCCTCCGCAATTGCTGAAAATAACTTGCTGGCTAGTCGCTTGATTTAAAGAAAAGCTACAACCGCTAAAATTACAATTAATGAAGTAAATTACTGAAGCAAAAGTATTCTGCACTGATATTATCTTTTCAGCTGCAAAACCACAGTTCGCAAACGTCATGTACCCAGGCGTGGCGCTAGTTTCTATGCTTAAATTCTCAGTAAATGAACAATGATTGTAAGTACTGCGTTTCGCTGCTGCTGTAAAGTCAGCATCAAACATCATATAGCGCATTCTTATTCTATCAGCAGTACTAGCTGTTGTGATTTCGTATAAGAACTCAACCAGGCCTGGCGTGCTGGGCGGCCCAAATATCGCAATATTGTTTTTATTAATTGTTACGGGTGTTGTGCCTCCAAAACTACCTGAAGATAAGTTAACAATCGTTCCTTCGTTTGTTATTGAGTTAATCACAGTTGCTAAATCGTCACGGCCATCAGCGCAATATTTTGAATAACCAGCTCTGAAGATCGAGTTGGCCTCATCTAACTTAGTTGCAATTGCAGTAACATTGGTTGCAATATTAATTGTGTTTGCAGAAATATTGCCCATATTTGTAGTTACTTGGCTTGCAGGAACGCCGGCGTCTTTGATACGCTTTCCAGTCGCGCTATCGAAAGCTGCAAGATTGCTGTCTACCACTGGTGATGATGGGCCTACCACATCTCCAGAGCCTGTGTTATCAGTTTGCCAAGTTGCGTTGCCATCAGCGTCAGATTTTAAGACTTTACCCACTGCAGCGCCTGTTGTGACTTTAAGCAAGTCAGTTTCAACTTTTCCGTTTACGGTAAAGGTATTGTCAGTGCCATCGTAATTAGCATCAAAGTTGGTTTGTCCGTTGATAACGCCTTTTATAGAGGCTGCGTACGTGTTATTGATTTCGAGATTATTGTTAAGGGTTGTAATTTGGGCATTCCCAGAATCAATATTTACAACGTTTACATAACTAGTTCCTTCTACAGTTTGATCACCTGTAATAGTTTGTGTTGCTACAGTTTGAGCAACAGGTATATTTGTAATATCATATCTACTGCAAGTGTTATCGCCTGTGTCTAATCCTACAAGAGTGGTTGACGTTCCTACTGACTTCGCTGGCAGCTCTGAAGCCTTTACTTTATCATCGGCCATTTTTAAATCTCCTAGTTAAAATTGTTTAATACTAAATAATCGTCGTTTTCATTCGTCAGCCATGTATCGCCATCTTCATTCACAAGAATCCATAAATCGGTTACAGGATTTATAGGATGACGAGTTATCTCTGCGCCACCAAGCTTGTAAATACTGTCCTTTCTTACAAATCGTTTATACATTGAAGCTTCCTGGTGCTTTATATAGCTCAACATTTACAGTTGTTTGGTCAGCTGAAAAAATATATAAATTAGTATTAGGCTCAATCTCTAACAATTGAGTGCCTTCAATAGCAGTTGCATTGGTTTCGGTAAAAGCAGATGTGCTTATTGTGTCTAATGTAGAGTTGGCAACACGCACAGGCGCTGATGTTGAGCTTATGATGGCATATGAAGCATTCCCGATGGATGCTGCGGGGATTGAATGCTCGCTGTTTTCTAATACGTATGTAAGCTCAAGCTTAATTGTCTTGCTCCCAGCGCGCTTGTATAAAGTATTCCCGGCTTCGTCTTTTCCCATTTCTAATGTAGCTAGTGGCATAATAATTTCCTCAATATTTAATGTATAAGTAAGCGTTAAATGCTTGTTGTCTAATGTTAAATGCTGTTCCAGAACCTGTTGGTGCGGCGGTCGCTGTGTGGGTATGTCCGGGGTCAGATATGGCTACACTTGTTGTAGCAGAGCCAAGTGTTATTCCCGTAGTGTTTGTTACTGTAAGCGCTCCAAGTTCAGAAACATCTGGAACTCGATTCGGCTTGTTTCTCATCACGACCTGCTCTGGGCCGTCGCCCTGAGGCGATTTAATCCATGCCTTAAAATTAGAAAGTGCATTATGTGCATGGCCTGGGTCGGTAACTGTGTGGGCATGAGGTGGTGATGAGGCTGTTATCGCCGTCGTTGTAGGGGTATTCGTAATTGTATGAGTGTGCGCAGCTAAATTAGCTTCTGTTAGCGCCTGAGTATCTGAGCCAGTAATTGAGCCAGCATCAGTTGCTGATGGCGCACCAATCAAAGGCATATTATTGATATTGGCAAGCGTCATCGTTTTTCCAGCAGTAAAATCTGCTTGGGCAGAAGCACCTAAGCCACCGCTAACAACGTATTTAACATTAGTTGATGTATTACTAAATTTGTTCCAAAGCTTTGTATAGAGAGGGAGCATATCAGTAGAAGCGCGTATTGTTCCTCCAAAACCAGGGCCTGATATCGTTCCGCCATTATGGGGAATATAGCCCTCTGGAGCATCACTATCCATTACATAAATAAGCATTCCTGTAGGGCTTTGAGAAATATCAAAATTTGTAGCTAAAATGTAATTAACGCCATCTCCTACGACTTCAATATATTCATATTGATCATTAAGGTACGCGTCTGCTACCCCATTGATTGTTGCGCCAGTGATAATGACTTTATTTGTATCATTGCTGTCTTTGACGCATTTAAAAGTATACCCATTGCCAGCCACATTACCTGCAAGCATTGTTATGGTTACATCCCCTGCTGTGGTATCAACTTTTAAAAGCTTCCCGCGGTCGCTAGCCAGCATTGTATAATTAGCGCTGATAGACTTACATGAAGTATTTGTAGCATTAAGCTCATCTACAGTTGCCGTCAATCCCTTAAAATCATTGCCGTTAACAGGGTCACGAGTCCATTGCTCGACGCCCTGAGCATTTTCAAGCTTAATGGCATAATCCCCTTCATCATAAAATATCATGATTGGGTTACCATTTGCTGCAGCAGGCCTACCATTTGCATCCAATGTGATAGGATTAGGATTGGGTACAGCTAGCGCTGCATCACTGTAAGTGTTTTTTAGGTTGACTGTGCCTGTTGCATAGAAATATACTTTTCCGCCCACCAACGCATTACCTGCTGCGTCGCAAAATGTTGGCGCTGGATTGTAAAATATACTATTACCTTTCATTGTTTTCTCCTGAATTTATCCAGTTGGCAAATCCTAATGTTGAAATTGCACGCATTGTGCTTGGTTTTTGCAGCATCAACCATTTCTTAAAAACGCTTGATTTTTCTAATGTGTTAGATGCTTTTTTAGCTGCTTTGATGTCGCCGGTATACAAGCGCTTCATTACTGTTTGAAAGCGTGGGTTTGTAAGCATTTTGTCGACTGCAAGGGCATTAGGCGTTCTGAAAACAGCATTGATGCCAGCTTTTGCCACAGCTCCGACAGCTGCACCCACTCCAGCGCCCACTAATCCACCACCAGCGCCACCGGCTACGGCACCAGTAACTTCGGCTGAATTTGCAAGCTTATTTAGCATTACTTCAAGTCTGGGAGATGCTTGCTCTACACCTTTATCAACAGCTGTATGTATCCCAGTTCGAGCCCCTTGAGCACCAGGCATAGCATTCATAAGCTCACCAACAGCATTGACGCGCCGTTTCATTCCAGCTGGTAAAAGACGTTTTAGAATTTGCATGCTTCTTTTGTTTTCTTTCCACGCTTTGTGAAACTTTCTTGATTGCGCAGGGTTGGTAAATATTTCACCGAGCGATGCAGCTATTGATTCTATTTTTTCAGGACGCTTTAATCCCTCCAATGATTTAAAAGCTTTTTTAAATGCTGCATCTTTGTTATCAGAAAGACCTCTTATTCCTGAGGTCAGCTTTTGCACAGAATTGATGTCAAGGTCTTTGCCAAATGCTTGCTTTAATCTATCTGCAGCAGCTTTTTTTGCGACAGTTAATGAGCTCGCTTCTTCAAAAACATCACCTAAACCTTTAGCTGCAGCCGCCCTTCCTTGCGCATCTCTAAGAACTCCGTATAGTTGATTTTTATTTGCATCATTTAAATTTCTAAATAAATCAGAACCATAATTTAAAGATGCCCCGACTTCATTCTTAAAAGCTTTTATGCTTTCATATGTTGGCGTAACGTTACCTTTATCGATTCCTTTAAAATAATTTTTTAATTTAGATAAATGCTGTGGAAGCTTTGAGCCTTCATACTTTAATGCTTGCTCATCATAATATTTTTTAATTTCTGGTATTTCAACCTTAGTCTCGCCAGGTATTACATCATCTAACTTTTTGTAAGCTGCTGATTCTTCTGACTTTATATTGTTAATTACTTTTTGAAGCTTTGATTTGTTTTCTTCTGAAATTGCGGCAGAATCTGCGGCCCTAAAGTCTTCTGTTGCATTATCTAGAGATTTTTTAAATTTTTCCATAAGGGCAGCAGATTTTGTACTTGTTTTTGCCTCAAGTGATGCTGATACGTTTCTCACAGATGGGTTTTGTGATACAACTGATAATGGAATTTCATCTATAGGAATGCCTAAATCAACGGACGCTCTAACAACATCTAAATTTGGGTCTGCTTGCTTAGCAATCTGCTCAGCTGAGGCATCAAATTTTTTGCCTTTAATGTTTTTGGTGGCTTGTACTAATGGCTCATAAATATTCTTTACTTCTTCAACGGGCACAGATGTCACCATTTCTTCTAGAAATTCTTCGCCAGTAAGACCTGCTTTACGCGCTGACTCTTCAGCAGCTTTTGTAATGCCGCCATTCGCTTTCAATGCATTTTTAGCTATCTTTGCTTTTGATGCTTTGTTAATAGCTTTAATCATTCCCTTTGCAATAGGAGCCAATGCTTCTGAACCAACGCCTAATGCAGCGCCTATTCCGGCTTGAGTCAGAGCTTCGCCTGCCGTTGCTCCTTCGCCCAAGGCTGATGTCCCCATTTCGGCAGCTGAAATTCCTGCCATCAGAGCGCCTCTACCAACAATTGACCCAATTGCGCCAGCTGGCCCAGCAGCTAGGCTACCGATAGCAATTTGAGGCACCAACTTCGCAGATTCAAAACCTTTAGCGTCACGCGCAATCGCTCTGTTTCTGTCAATTGAAGCTTGAGGTCTACCTTCGCCTACGATATCTCTTGCGCCATACGCCATATCCAAGGCACCTTCTCTAACACCGAGCAAAGATGCGGCAAGTCCAGAATCTAGCCCCTCTAATCCAGCAGCTTTTGCATCTTCTTTGACATACTGCTGGCCTTCTGTAGTGTTGTATTTTTGAGGTGTATTAACGCCTGTTAATGCGGCCAACCTAGTGTTCATTCCCTGCACATCTCTTTTGAGCAGAGCGTCAGGACTAGATACATCTGCCATCTCTTCTTCTAAAGTTGGCATTGATGTTTGTGATAATTTTTCTTGCGTTGGCATTTTTCCTGAATATTGCAAAGGCTTAACCTTGTCTGATTCAATAGAAAATTTGTCTTTGAACCTTCTGCCAAACTCGAGTATAACGGCTCTATCAGTTCCATTTTGAACAAGCTCTGTTATTTTGCTTCTTAATTGTGCTGTTCTTTCAGGATTCATTTAAAATTCCGCCATTAATGCGTCAACTCTTGAGGCTACTTGTTCAGCCGTTAAAGTTCCTTTAGATAGTTCAGCTTGCGAAGAGCCTCCAGACGATGTGGCGGAACCTGCCTGTTTATCGTTAACAGAAAAAGCAGGCATTTTTGCAGGATCTAAAACGCGTTTTCCACTTTCATCTATCGAGTACCAACCTTCTGGGGCGGCCTCATTAAGCATGTTTTGTTGTATCAACTCACGCTGTTTCTTCTTCATAGCAACAACTTTTGGGGTATCGCCTGCTCTAGGCCAATAGCTGGACCCGAGGTTCCACTCTTCCTCGCTAATTGCTGCCCCTGATTCTTTACGAAGCCATGCAGCCGTCCAATCTTTCTTGGCTTGGTCGTATATTCGCCTTCCTTCTTGATCACCTACAATCCAGCCGATTGTAGAATCCTGAAACACATCCAATTTACTTGTTGGGTCAAAGCTTCCGCCCGTTTTTGCATTTGTTTGTGATTCCCCAGTTGCGTTAGAAGCTACCAATCTTTTATAAAAGCTTTCATTTTTCTTTTGTTCTGTTGATTGCTGCATTGATTTATCTGCAACAGCTTGAGGGTTGTTTAGAGCTTCAACTTCAGCATCATACTTTGCTTGGTCGCGCGCTTCTTTGCTTTCTTTTCTTCTGTCTTCATTGAGCGCTAGTATATTTTCTGTGGCTGAAGAATAGCCGTCAATTACTTGGTTTCTTTGCAGTGGGTCAGTTATATCTAAAATTTCCTGCGTGTCTGCTGGGTCTCGGCCCTCTTCTTTTAGCCTTTGAACGCGCTTCTGTAATGCTTTTGTTTGTTCGTCATAAGATTTTGATTGCAGACCTCTTGAAAAATCGGCGTGGTCTTTTATTTTAAATTCGCTGTCAACTCCGCGGTTTTCAAACTCTTGCTTCTGTGCATTTGATACTTTTAGTCTTTCCTCAGAAGGCAGCATCAAACAAGCATTTCTATCACCCTTAGCACACCTTACAGTAAGAGTTTGTAACTTTTGAGCTTCCGCTTGCTGTTGCTTTGCCAATGCTGCAGCTTGCTGCTGCTGCTGTGCCATTAAAGCTTCATTTTTTTGAAGTTGTTCAACTTGCCTAGCGTCTCTGGCCTCCATTAGCCCTAGGCTTCGCTCTGCCCGTTGGTCTGCTTGCGAATTTAGCGCCATTTGCTGGCCTCTTTCAATCGCTCCCCCAATAGCGCTGCCGTAATTTGCGCCTAAATCTACTTCATGTGCTCTTATTAGTGCCATGTTTAAACTCCTGCTGAAGGAGCTTTGCCCCCACCGCCAAATATTGCTGAGCCAACTTTAAATCCTAAATCAAGCTCACCTTTTGCTCTGTCTGAACGTGCTTTTGCTGCCCCCAAAACTCCTGATTGTTGTTGTGTTGCTTGGCCTAATAATGCATTCGATGCTGCGTTAGCGCCCTGCATTTCATAACCTGCCATTCTGTCAGCCAGACCAGTTGCATAATTAGCAGCTTGTTGAGAGCCACCAAGTCTATAACCAGCTTGCAACCCTCCTCGCTGAATACGATTGTTTGATAGGTTTGAACCGAGTTGAGTATCAAGATTAACTCTATTTAAATTTGCATCATACGAGCGGTTAGTTAATCCTTGCAACTTGTTGTATCTGTCGTCAGCAACTTGCATATTAAACATACTATTATTCTGAAGTAATGCTTGGTATGTGTCAGGAGACATTAGGCCACCTGACGCGGCAGCATTTCTCATTATTGCCTTTTCATTTTTCTTATTGAGCCATTTTTGATAAGGGCTAGCCTCCACGTCAGCAAAGTATTTTTCTTGAGCAGCCGCCCCGTCTAGGCCAAGCGATGCCCGCTGAGCATCTAAAGAGTCAGTTTGCGTGTAAGGGTCAAGCCTGCTTTGAGCTAGCGCCGATTGGTCAGAAATGATATTTCCGGCCTCATCATAAGCTGTGCCTGTTAATGCTGATGCTTCGTCGAATCCCGCCTGAGATAGCCCTCTGGCTTCATCAAATCCTGCTTGAGTTAACCCTTGAGATTCATCAATGGCAGCTAGATTTATATCACCAGCTTCCCTCGCAGCTGCTTGACCTATTTGTGATGCTTCTTGCGCTGCTTCTGCCTCTCTATTTCTTCCGGTGAACATATCCCCTATGCTTCCAATTGCTGAGCTCATGATATACTCCAGTATTTTCTTGTTAAACCGAGCGATAGCCTGTCAATAAGCTTGCCGTTTTTATAATAAGATTCTAAATCTGCGCCTTGAGGCCTAAAGCCAATTGCGATTGCCGTGTTAATTAACCCAGAAAATATTACGGGAATAGTGACATTGACTTTGTGCATATATTCAGGCGCTGTTTCATCAAGCCATTTTAAAAACTCAACAATCATTTCTTTTCCTATGCCTTGTGACCTTAGCGATTGTTTTATAACCGGATGCATCTCAAAGCCTATTGCGCTTGATTTATTTATAGATATATACCCTATAATCTCATCATTTTTTAAATATGATAGCCATACGCTGGCATCGTTTTCATTGACTAGTTGGTCAGAATCGATGTTGTCATCTACAAACGTTTTCCAGTAATCATCTGCCAGAAAAAAATCTTTAACGGGATTTAAATCACTTATGATTTCAATCAAAATGCCACCCCGCTTGCGAAAAATGTCAATGAATCAGCAGTATCGACTTTTACTAATAATTCATATCCTGGTGGAATTAAATACAAAATTGTTCCTGAAAGAATATCGTAATCGTTTGCCGCAATTGATTTATTTGATATAAGCTCATCTTTAAGCGCACTCGTTGCTCCCGATGCTCTAACAATAAGAGAATAAGACGCTGCTGATGCAATAGTGTTATTTACTGTAAATTGAATAATTCTTGTGCCGCCGGAATTTGTTGGGGCTGTATAAAGGCTTACCTCTGTTGTTACGCTTGGCATATTCCCAGTTGTAAGTGCTATGTTAGTTGCCATTAAATCACCACCTTATTATAAATTGGGCTGTATGCATCGACTTCAGCGCTAGCAATACTTGCTGTGTTTGCAGCAACACTCGATTGAAGTGATGTTATATCAGAGGTTATTGTTGATATTTGCGCTCCGATTGCCGATATATCTGTAGTAATTGCATTTATTTGGCCGTTAATTACAGATATATTTCCTTGAAGCGTTGTTATGTCTGCTTGTGCCTGACTAATTAATACCTGAAGTGCAGCTAATTGTTGATTTATTTTTTGTACGTCAAAATCTGCTTTGAACATCAATGCGAATACTGATGTTATTTCTCCAAATTGGTCAGGCTCAGACCCAGTATTTGTGTCACGTGAAACTTCTTCAGCCCAATTTGCAAAAACTGAAGTTGGGGTGCCGTCACTGTTTATGATTGGCGCCATGCGTTTTGGTGCAGTTATATTCGGCATTATGTTCCCCCCAATATTTCGCCTTCTACGCGGAGAATTCGAGGCGGCGTTACGGAACTGCAAAAAAGCTTAATTACCCTCTGAACTGGCGTTCTTCCGATTCTGCGCCATATCATGCGAGTATTATATTCACCGATAGTTCCAAATGACCTATGGCCAAGGTGCTTCCATGTTCTTGAGCCATCATCTGAAACTTTCATTCCGAGCTTGGGCGTGTCTCCTTGCTCAGCAATTCCAGTGTCCATCATGACCTCTACTTCAGAAAAAATCATTGACCTTCCTTTATTCGAAAGAGGAACTGAATTTTTTTCACGAAATATAATTTGATTGTATTCTGTGCCAACAGATTCAATTTCACCAATGCGGCCATCAATCAAATCTCCGCACAGCTGTTTACCGTAGCAGTCGACCGTATAGCAAGCACGCCACTTATCCTCAATATAGCCAGATTGACGCTCGTGCCATTTTGGAGAACCAGCTGCTCTGCTTGTTTCAATATCGTATACAAATGTTTTAGATGGTCTTGTTTCACTAAAAAAAGTGAATGCTAAAAACAAAGAGCTGCCGGAACCGTAAGAAAATGCTATTGTTTTTTTCAAGTCTGATTCGCTGTATTCTTGTATAAACTCATCGATTGGCGGCGTTGATATTCTTGTTGCTCTACTTGATGCTCCCGCTATCAATATGCCAGCCTTTTTGTTTTGTTTGCCCAAGTATGCAAATCCGGCGCTGGCGTTGACGATAGAGCCTGGGCTATATAATCCGCTTTGTATAAATGCGCCCTGAATTCGCTTGAATGGGAAGCCAGTGCCACCGATGTTTGAAAACAGCTCAATAGTGTTTTCACCCAAAACAAATAGTGTATTATCAGAAACATGAAGCGAAATGATTGGGTCTGGTGATATTTCAGCGCTTCCAATATCAAGCGGGTCTATCGAAAAAGGATTGTTAAGCTGGCTGCAATAGAACAAGTTGCTCATGTATTCATTAAATATAAAGTATCCATCAAGATAAACAACAGAAGCAGCCTTTTTGTAATTTGGGTCGGTAATCATTTTTAGGCTGCCGTCTGCCTCAGTAAAAACATAAGCCCTGTCATTTGGCACATTAATTACGATATATTGCGCACTTGCAGCAATTGACACATGGCCATGGCCGGAGATATAACCTAAATTTGTTAGGCTCATATCATCATTTAATCTATAAAAATAATTTCCTATTATGAAATAAGCTATATTGTTCATTTTTATAGCGTTTCTTGTCGGATAGGGTATGCTCGCATTTGCCATTTCTGATATTCCATCAGCTTCAAACAGCATTTCAGAATTTAGGCCACCCTCAGCAGCTTCTAGCTTTTTAGGTATCCAGTTTATGCAATTTTGTGAGCTTAACGGTAATGCCTTGCTTTCATAGCTTCCGCCTGTTGCTGCGATATTGACTCTAGCCATATGGATACTCCAAAGGCTCTGAGCCAGTCTCAACAGCATTAGATAGCGCTAGCCCTAAATTTTCATCAGCAGAACGCATTACAGATGCAGTTCTTTCGGCAGATGTTGAGTATTCTGGCGCCATAAGAACAGCAAGGCTTGGTATTAATGCCCTTACAAACTCGTCCGGAAAATCTAGCGTTTGGTTCTGGTTAGTAACAACCTCAAGACCACGCTTGTAATTTACATTTGCATAATAATTACAAGAGTCAGGAACAAGATATACAAACAATTCGCCAGCGCCAAGTTGGGCGTTATAATAAGCAATTGTTGGCTCTCCTGTGTTTTTCTTATCAACAATGTCTAAGTAAGTATCTTTAACATAAAGCGTTATCTCATCATCTGTGTTTTCGTTATAGACACCTTTTGATGCATAATCTATTGATAATGGGCGAAGAGATATGAAATTTGTGCAGCAAAATATAGATTTTCCTGTTGATGAAGCAGATGGCACCGCGTTATTAAGCTGGATAGTTCCTGCGCCTGCGTTTACAACTGCAACCGTGCTCCAAAAACGAATACCTGAATCTAACTCAATGCCAACGTTGTCGTTAACAGAAAATTGTGTTGTATCACATGCAATTGTTGCGCCGCCTAATGCTACGTCTGCGTTAACTGTAGCTTCTCGGAAATCGCTAGCCATTGCCTGCTTATCTCCACCTTCACCAAGCTTATAAATACGCTTGTTAGTATCAAAGAAAACAATAACATTTGTTGATAGCCATGGAAGATGATAGTTTTGCCAACTTTTTATTAAGTTGTTGAGTGAATCGAGTCCGTCAGTAAGCTCGGACGCAGTGAGCTGTGAACCGGCGGACCCGACACCCAAACTCAAAAGTGCTTTTTCAATTACCTTTTTCGCGGTAATGTTAAGCTCTGTAATTCCACTTGTAGCCATTTATCAACCCTTGCCTGGAAACCTTGGCCGCTGCCTTGGCTTCATATAAACTGGGCCATCATCAGGCCTTTTGTCCATTTCGCTGCGATGAACGACGCTCCCCTTGTGAATCCCAAACGTGACCTTCACCATCTCATTTGATGGAAAATAACCACCGCTTCTATCTGATTGCACAAGCGGATACTTCATTTAGCACCTATACAAAATTTGCCGTTACTTTACCGTTGCTGAAACTATCAAGTTTAATCCTGTAGCCGCGAGACGGTGTTTTGAATGCAGACGCATAATTACCGTTTACAATATTTGAATGAGTAGTCACATCATGCCAAATAGCTGAATCAACAGAAGTTTGTATATCGCTTAGTGTGTATTGAACAGTGTGCGTTACGCCAAGTGGCCCACCACCTGTTGCCTCAGAAATAGTGTTAATACCAACCACTCTTGTGTTGTCAGGGTCAGCAACAGCAATGTTTGATACACTGTACTGACTTGAGCCCACTTTCACATTGACTGGAACAGCGGCATCAGCACTAATCTTGCTTATGGTCTTAAAGTATTTTGTTGTATAGACAGTATTGTTATTCGGCCCAGCAATTGTTTCAACAACAGGTCTTTGATTATCATCTTCGCCTGTTATAGTGAAATTTACAGCGGATAGATTTCCTGTAGAAATTAATGAAGCTTTGGTTGAGTTGTAGAGCATTTTAGCAATGCCGGAGGAAGCCAAAGCCCCATTAATAAGCAGATTACCAGCAGCGCCTAGCTGTTGATCAAGGGAAACGCCGTCGTTAACGACGTTCCCTTGTACCGTAATTGTAGACGCGGCCCGCATTAGATATTACCCATAAATATTGCTTGTGGGTTCATCCAGCCAGCGCTACGACGGAAGTCAGAGCTAACGATAACATTCAAGGTTTTCTCATCGATGTGTGTTCTTGTTTCGATGTCTTGACGATTGTAGATAATAAGGCCTTCGTTAGCATCTTGCACGTCAGTTTGCAAGAACCATCGCGTTTGACTATCAATATAGCTATCCACCATGTAACCTTTCGACAATACGCCAAGTGTTTTCACACTGTTGATATTGTTAAAGTCGCTATTTGGTAAATGATCGCTGCCTAAAAGCTCCGCTGCTGTAAACTCAAGGGTTGAGCCACATAGTAAGCGTGTAGGCTTGATGTTTTGGCGCATTCCTCTAGCATCACGCATATTGTGTACTGCAGTAACGGCATCTTTTAAACTTGCAATAGATAAAGCACCTAGCGCAGCCAATCGGTTAGAATAGTTAACGCCACCGACACCGCCATCTTGTGCCAGGCTAATTAGCGGCTGACCACCTGGACTCATAACATTAGCAGCATTGGTCGCGTTGTTTAATACGTCCGTAGCTTGTTGATGTTTTGCTTTTTCCATCACAGAAATAAGTTTTGCAGTTCGATCTAAAATACTACCATTCCCAGCGCCTTCGATGTCAGCGATGCATTCTTTTGTAAAAGCAACGCTTTTTGCATACGTATCATGCTTTTGCCTAAACGTAAGAATCGAGTTAAACATGTCCTCCTTAATATTTGCCCCTTCAGGCTTTATTAAGGCAGCACCGAGAGGTTGATACAAAATTCCTTTTTCTTCTGCTAAGACTGAATTTTTTACAGTCATATATTGGCTTGGCGCATCAGGTTCATTATTTGCACTAACTTCAATTAGTTCATCTAAATCTTTTCTCAACGCTTCAACTAAAGTTCCTCGTGTCATAGTCATGGCTTATACTCCTGCTTCTTGTTTGACTTGTGATTCATTAATGCGGACATACAATTTGTCGCCAGCAGCTAGTTTGCTCGCTGATTCACATCCTACAAGTCTCATTTGATCTGATGCAGCTCCTGCACTCGCAACGTTTAGTGTCATCTGACTGCGACCAGCGGCGGGAACAGTTACATTAACTGCAAGGTTTTGACCGAAATTTGTTACAAGAACTGCAGCATCGGCTTCACATGAAAAAAGGCCATCTGTTACGACTTTTAAAGTACCAGCAGTACCAGCTGGCAAATAGCTTTTGTTTGTATCTGTTGCAGTTTCCCAGTCTATTGCTATTACAACGCCAAAAATTGGGTTGCCTGCGCCTGATACTGTGTGCGCTACATAAGGATTTGCGTGTGGTGAGATTTCACCGATTAAACTAACGATATCCCCTACTGCTACGTCTTGGCCATGAGCGGCTTTGACTTCTACAGTAGTTAAAGAATCATCAGGTGCAGATTCGATTAATGTAAATCCTGCCATTTTGTTTTCTCCAATAATAATAAGTTGAACTTTTTATACTCAATTTAATATGAGTTGTTACAACAAATCAGCATCGAGACATTACAAGGCATGATTTAGCTCTACGTTGAGAGCTGTACTTAAAGTACTTTCTTAGGTCATGTGCGTAACTATATATTATATATATTGTTTTGTCAACATTAAATGTTTGTGAAGGATTCTTGCTTGTTTTGCTTGTTAAAATAATCTGAAATCATTGATAAATCTGAGCCACACAAGTCAAACCATTCCCCACGAACTCTTTTTTCTGAAAATTTTGAATGAAGAACCTTTTCATCAACAGTCTTAGCGTCATGATTGAACAGCATTTCAATTGTTGGCTTTTCTGATTGCAATGTTTTCTCCCTAATCTTAGGGTTTTTAGACCTGCCGATTTTGTAGTAGCCAGTATTTTTATCTATCATGACGTAGACTTTTGTAGATTCCTTAGAACCATCTTTGCCTTTATTTTTTGTTAAGACTGACAGCCTTTGTTTGTTTTTTTTAATTGCAAGCTTACCTAAGAACTTTTGCGCTTCCTTTCTTGCCATCTCAACTGACAAAGAAGGATATCTGCCAAGCGTTAGCCTTTTCCGCTTCCCGCCAATCGTTGTCTCAAGAAAAAATGCTTTAACACCTTTTGAAGTAATCCTAACACCAAATCCTTTGAGCTGATTATCATAATGGCGTGATTGATTTCCAATCGTGGGAGCAACAAGTTTATCAACTGCTGTTTTAGTAATATTTATAGTCATTAGCCGCCGCGTAAAGCTCTGCATGTATCTGCTTTACCTGTAGAGCTTGTTTATTCAGCTTTTTTTCAAATTCTGCGCTAAACAGAAATGGCCAATTCTTTAGAAGAAGCGTTAGCAGCTCAATATCGAAAGCTTTTTGAGCCTTAAGCTTTAATCTATATAGCGTCATCATTAAGTTTTCAGGCATTAACAAACCTAAATTGGCATAGTTGATTGATATCTATTTGCAATTATTTCGTGCTCTGCATCTTCATCTTGCTTGGCATATTCTGCTTTGATTCTAACAAGAACATGATTATGTGCTCCGGCCGATATTTCATAACGATTATTGTTATTGTCTAAAACAATTTCATAACCGGCTCTAAGCATTCCTGGTAATGAAATATTGTCATCAATCGGGTAGTTATAAACATATTCATCAATGGTGTCTTCTAGCTCCTGCGGAACAACGAATTGTAATGAACCTATGCCCAGCGGCACTCTTTTTCTTTCTGCTCTAGCTTTCGGTTCTTTTTGAATTTCGGGTGACTTAGGTGTCTTGGGTTGTTTTTTTGATGGCATTAGTTTTTCTCCTGTAATTTTTGGTTATAATTTTTTAGATAATTATCTTCAGTCCTTTTTTTCCACATATCCTCATTGCGATGGTTGTAAACAGTGCTTTTGTGGCATTTTTCTCTTTCAGCTTTTGGAAGATCTTTAAAATTAGCATAAACAGTTCTTCCTCCTTGACTTGGTCTTGAGGATGTCATAGAAGGCCGTTCGCGATTTAAATTCTTTTGTGATTTTTTGGAAAATTTTTCATCTACTAGCTCATCGAGCCTCTTTAATTTTTGACTCAGGGGGGCGTCAGGAAAATGTTCATTTAGATTTTTGAATGCCTCTTTTGCAAAATATGATTTATCTGATACCTCAAAAATATATTCATTTTTTTCCTGCCATTCTTTTATTTCATATGGTTGTTGCGGATCATTTTGTTTTACACTTTTCTTTTTAAGCTGCCTAATCTTTTCTTGTTTTTGCTCATATGCTTCACGATCACCGTTATCGAAATCTTCTTGAGCCTGTACTTCCAATGCTTCAATACTTGATTCAGAATTTGAGGTCACCGTTTTTTCTAATTCTTCTAGCCTATCACGAAGATGATTATTGTCTTCATTTTGCTTTTTAAGCTTTTTAATTTCGTCGTTCTGAGATTTTATACGATTAAATGTAGAAGCAGGCGCCCAGTTTTCTCCATCGTATTCATCCTTGGGTCTCCATCCATCAGCATAAGCCTTTTTTTCTTCATCGCTGAAATTATCAAAGCCGCCCTGCTTATCTACCTTTTCAATTTCGTCATTATCAAGTTGATCGGCCTCCTCTGGCTCTATAATATCTTCTATTTTTTCGTCTATATTACTCATGTCATTACTCCTGGTTTTATTGCAGACAATATTTTGTTATCGTGTATTATTTTAATTGCAGACAAAAAATCATAATCCTCATGGCCTTTTTTTATGTCATTTTTATTCATGTAATTGCGAATAATTGCGCTTTCTTTTCCGTCGTAGCGATTAAACTCTACAAACGAACCCTGCTCTACGCCCCATTGATTAGCCGCAGGTATAGACTCAGATGCCTTGACGCCGTCGTATCCAATGTAGCATTGAGGGCCTATCATAAGAACTGTGCCGCAATCAGTTCCAGCGCGTTCTTTATCTTTAAACTCATCTGGCAACTCAATAATGCCTTTTTCTTTAAGCTGACCATCGAAATCTTGTGCATGTACAATTAAATGATATCCACAAGGCTTGACGCCGATATTAATTAAATAAAGAACCATTTCATGCCAACGCTGGTTAATTTCTTCTTCATGTTCATTCATCTTCGCTATCCTTCCGTTCACTTTCATCGTTAATTTTTTCATCAATAGCCTTTATAATTGTTTTATAAGCTAGTAATATTGATGCAAATCTTGTTGCTGGCGCGTCTGTGAGATTATTTTGATAATGCATGACCATTTCATCAGTCATGGACTGTATATGCTCTTCTTTGAGCTTTTCTTGATAGATTGTTACGGGGTGGCTTTTCCACTCAATATATTGAGATTTTGTTATTTGTTTCATATTTGCGTCCTATGATTTGTTTTTAAAGTAAAGTACTTGTTTTTCTCTTCTTTCTGCTGCCTCTTTTGTTGGATAAGTGCCGAGCGTTTTTGTGCCTGACTTGTTTTTTAAAACCCATATATTTTTATTTGGTATCTTTAAAATCATTTTGAAACGATAGACTCCGCCGTTTCCACTTCTACTTCTTTTTCTTCTCCAAATCTCGCAATTTGAGCCGTAGCAACGCGGTTCTTTTGAGATTCAGTTATAATTTCTTCTGTTTGAGCCAGAGATTTGCCCTCGTCAGCCTCCACCTTGTCTGTCTCAGCAATAACTTTTTCAGTTTCAGCACCACGCTTAACAGCATCAGCCTGAAGTAAGTCTGTTTTTGCATCGCGCTCCTTATTAATCGCTTGCGCTTGAGTCTCAGCTATCATGTTTGCGTTGTCCATGGCCTCATCCGCCTGTTCTTGAGACTTAGTAACAAATTCGTTAACTTCTGGGTCTTTCATCAATTCTTCAAGCTTTTGCATAGGCTGCTGCTCTGGGAAGACTTCGCTAACTTCTTCACCCATTAGCTCGACGGCTTTTTTTGCCATAGGTGTTGGGTCAAAACCTACAAGTGGCGTACCCATATTTACCTGTGAGAGTGATGTTAATGTTTGAATGAGCATGCTTGCTTTTTGCAATCTCATCGCTTTAGAACTAAATTCTGGGCTTGCAGTTGGCTTGAGCTCCCAGTTAACAATCTTACAATCATCATAGAAGCTGACAGGTTTATTAACGACTTTTGCATACTCAGCATCTGAAACAAAAGCTTTGTTTAGCTTGTGAAGAATGTTGAACTCTTTGGTCATTGATGCAATCATTTGCGTAGTAATTGCACCGGCAGAGCTAGACGATTGCTCAACTTGAGCCATCGCAGTTAAAGCCGGCGTGTTTGCAGCCATTGATGCAAAGTCAACTGAGCCTCCATAGTTTTTAATGTGTCCTTCTTCAACCTGTTTTAATGCAAGAGTTGAAGAGTCAACGCCTGTGCCAATAAAAGGCATTTGAATAGCGCCATTTATTTGTGATGCGCTTTTATTTGTATAGTTTATTTTTCCAACTTGGAATTTTTCAGGGTAAGATGAGGTTTTAATAATCGTCGGGCGATTTTTCAGCGTCCCCGCGTCAAGCGCTTGATTTGTCGTGGTATTTACAGTATCTATGCCTTTGCTTAGAACGGGTGCAAATCCGACATCTAAATATCCGCCTTTGGGGTCAGGAAGAAAACCATATTTTACAATACTGGTTGATTCCTCGATTCTTCTAATTTCAGCATCGGCGGGTATTTCACTTGGAGAAATTGACTCTAACGCTAAGTCGTCAGTTTCATCAGTTTTAAATACAATTGAGCCATACCCTTCGTTTATTTCAAATCTTGGGTACATTGCTAAAACATGTGAAGAGTTTTCAATAATTGTGACGCTGTAAGGCTCAGGAACGCCATCATTATCAATATCAAACCAGCATTCTTGCTCAATTATTCCTATTAAATTTTCATCAATATACGAATCTTCTTGGTCATCAAGCGGATTGAATTCACCGTCTTCACGCCAGTAACCGGAATGCATCTTTTCTTCAATTTCAAAGCGCGTAAGTTTATATGTTTGCGAGAACCTTGTGATTCTGGCTTGACTTGAGACGTGATTATTAACAGCAAAGTTGGGATAAGTGATTAAATCAGACCTATTTGTTCCTGACAAATGGTCATAGTACATTCGCTTAAATACTGTTCCAACAACTGGCAAATCATAAATTAGCTTTCTGTGCTCATCTCGCCAACCTTTCATTGACGTGTTGATTTGATAGTTCATAAACTTAGCCAATCTCTCGGCTGCGTCTTCTTCATCTTCCGTTAGCAAATCAGAGCCGCAAGCAGTAAAAGAGACCATGTCTTTGCGTCTTAGTTGCTCATTGAAGCTGACGTTTGAAAAGTTTTGACAAATCGAGCTGAATAACGGCGTACAATAATTCGCACCCTTGGCATCTGATTTTGTAGCTATGCTTGATTCATTTGAATATGAATAAGTCTCGCGAGCTTCTTTGACGTGCTGGCTCCAATCATTCATTGTTTGCTTATCTGAATCGTATCCAGATTTGCAATCAGAACCAATTTTTATTAATCGTACTTCATCAAGGATGTCAGAAAGCTTTGACTCCGGAAGAGCCATGTTTCTTGGAAGGTAGTAGAACTTTTCGTTTTGATTAATGATGTCGAAGAACTTAAGAAGCTGCTTCATTGACTTAACATTTGAGTACGGGTGAATAGGCTCGGCTTCTTCAGTTATGAGCAAGCCCATTTCTGGTGAATCAATTTCGACTTCTACTTCTTGGGGTTCGTACATGCAGTAATAATATACACTTACAGAGTATATGTCAAGTAACACATTATGTATGATGTATAACTACATGAATTTGCTAGTATCCCATTCTAGTTTCCGCATAATCTTCGTCGTTATAGGCGCCGTACATTGGCTCAGTATCTGCAAAGCGAATCATCATGATTGCGTACCGCAAAGCGCTTAAGCAGTCATCATTAACCTTAACCAGCTTGCCATCTTTTCGATGAAACATTAATATTTCCTTAAATATTTCAACGCAGGATGACGATATCTTAAGCATCCCTTGCCTCATCATATCAAGCATTTTAATGTATCCAGATTCGACAGAGTTGCTTCCATCCTCCCAAGTTGCCCTCTCAGAAAGCATGTTTATCCCTTCGTCTCGGTAACTATCTGCAAGAGTCTGTCCGCTTGTTTTGTCGTGGGATAGGCCGTCGTGGGGCCAGCTCATCGGCACGAAAGCGGGCGACATCTTCTTAATTCCTGAGGCTATTACACTCGGAACCTCTTCGCGCCAAGTCTTACAATCGTACACATACACCATTCCGCTATCTCTGTTTATGGCAATGCATACAACGGCGGTAGGATGGTCCCAGCCGAAATCAATCCCGTTAACTCTTGCGAAATGTGCAGGAATTTCGTAGTCAGCTTTTATCGTTTCAATATCAATTGGGAACACCAAGCCGTGGCCAAGAGCGGGAATACCTTTGCTTCGCATGTCGCGTTGATAAGATGGGTACGAGCTTAATAGCTGGGCCTGCGTCTCTGCATCTAGATGAGGCGCATCATCCCAGCCCACATTTAAAAAAAACTGCCCTTTTTGTCTTCTGTTCATAAATGAATCAACAAGTTCAGTTACACCGTTTTCAGGCGTGAAGGTAAGAATTGTATGGCCACCTTTATTCTTGTTCCCATTAGCGGTACGCGTAAGCACTTGAGGAAATATGTTCTTATCTGTTGGCTCTTCGTCAATTAAGACCAAGTCAACAATTGCGCCCATTAGCGCATGGTGTCCCTGGCTATATGATTTGAATGATATTACTGAGCTTTTGCCTGAAACGTGCTTAACATAAACATCTTTGGCCAACCCTGTTGTTTGACTTCTTACCGGCTCGGAAGCAATCAAATCCTTGGGTATGATTGAATTACTAATAAACCCTTGTTCTCGAGTTAGAATACCGAAAAGCTTCTTTTGCACAACATCTCGTATTTGCTCTCCTGAATAACCCAATGCCCATGCGGTTATGGGATGCTCGAATTTAAAGCCCGGATAATCATCTGGGTACAAGCCTGTCAGATGATAGGCCATTTCAACGCAACCACATTGTGATTTTCCGACCTGGTTGGCAGCACAAAGACATTTTTGCTTGTTTTCTTTTGAGGCCGCGAAAAATTCAGACTGCCAAGGGTAAGGCTTAAAATCGTAAAGCCCCGTATAATCATCAACTCTTCGCTTAAGTTCTCCGACCGCTTGATAGTCAAACTCAAATCTGGGGTTTTTCTTAAGGCTTTTCGCAATCTGTTTCAAAATTACTTTTGACTCTGAAAACTCTTTACGATTCATCAGGGTTTCCGTAAGTTTCTATTAAGCTTGTAGCTATTTGTTCCTGTATACTCTCAAGACTCGTGCTCTTCAAATTCACATCAAGCCTTTTTTCTTCTGGGCCAAATTCTTCAACTTCATTTTGGAACCTAGTTAGCCAGTTAACAGCTTTTATGTCTACAGGCTTGCCTTCGCTCATAATCATTTGCTGTCTTACAAAGTCAACGTGCCACAATGCAGCATCAATTCTGCCCTGTTCAAAAATTGCCCGCAGATGATTAAATTTTGCATTATCATAAGGCTTATCACCTCTCTTAATTTTGTTGAAGGTCTGCGGATGTATGCCTAAAATCTTAGCTGCGTGATATTTAGTTCCACCAGCCTTAAAAGACGTCTTAACCTCTTCAATCATCTTTTGAGTAAACTCACGCTTCACGTTCCCGCTTGACCTATCCCAGACTGCCAAATCTTCGTTTAAATATACAGGCTCATCACTAGCCACAAGATAATCTTCAGGCTTTTTAGCTAAAGCTTTCTTTTTTGTTGTTGCTTTTTTTGTTGTTGTTTTTCTTGTGGCCATTTATCTCTCCAATTTAAAATATTTTGTTATCAATCCTGTCAAACCGTCTCTCTAGTTTAGAACCTTGCGTTTCCATTGCGCGAAAAACTCTTTCTTGATTCTCTAGCATAACGCGGGTATTTCTAAAAGCAGCCGCTGAATTCATCCATCCAAAAACAACTACCACCAAAACTATTACCAATAAAACAATCATCTCAACATCTCCTAATTAAACAAATTTATAATATAACACATATTTGCATTTAAATTCTCTTCTCAATATCTGCCAAATTGTTAAATATAATTATTTATTTCCTCTACTATTTCCTTTAGTACCTGTTTCAAAACATTGTTTTCTGCCGTTACCCGCTCATTAGCGTTTCGATAAATATCCGCTAAGCATCCTGATTCATCCCATTGCCTAGATGCTTTCTTGCTAAAATCAACTTTTAATATTTTACTCATATCTATTCTCCAGCTCTTTAATTTGTCGTTTAATATCTTTTCGAAACTCAAGTACAGCAACACGCTTAAACTTGGGCTTTTTCCAGTTTAGCAATCGATGCATTGCTTGAATTCTTCGCTCTCCGTACATATCAATCATGTATTTCCTATACCCCTCGTGAACCTTTGCGTCGCCCATCAACATATTGCAGCGCTTGCATTGTGGGTGGATATTTTCAATAAACAACTTAAACCTCAAGTGCGTTCTGCTAAAGAAGTGCCCACCATCCATCTTCGTAAAATGATTTCGACTTCCGCAAGATACACACTGACAAAAGCCCACAGCATCAGCTGCTTTCAGCCTAACAAGCTTTTGCAAATCAGTCGCTGTTTTATCAACAAGCTTAGCAATTGTAAGCTTAGTCTTCATCAATACCCTCTTCATTAAAATCTTCAGTCAAGAACCAATCCTGCATAGCATCAACAATCAACTGCTTGTCAGGATGTTTTGCCAGCTCTTTACCCTTATACATCCATTTTTCGCCATGGTCGTATGCATATGACCCATCTTCGAAATAAACAGTACGCTTTGGTGGCGGATGATTAATTTCACTATATTTGATTTTATACTTTACTTGGCTCATTATTCTCGCTCTCCTTTTCATATGTCTCAATAGTTTCATTATCGGACTCTTCTACAAGGCCTAACAATTCATCGTCATCAAAGAAATCAGTTGTCTCAATAGTTTCATCATCATCATCGAGCTGGGGTCCAAAATCAGCTTCAATAGCATTCCCAGGCTTCACCAATTCTTTCAGCCTCTCAATCTCAGATTCATACGCATCAATCACTTGTCCCATTTGGTTGTCACCTAGGTTTAATATTTCCATCAAACGAAACATTTTGCCTGCATATTCATCCTTCTTGTATTTAAGTGATTTTAATTCCCATTCTGTTTGGTTCGCGCTTTCTTTTCTGACAAGAATCCAAACAACAAGTGCTGCATTGCATAAAAGCGATAAGCCAAACCCAATGCCGCCAACTAAAATTAAATTATCTGTCATTTTTTATATCCTTTTCAAGTTGAATGATTTTTTTGCTTAGCTGTACTGTTTGATGTTTTATGTGATCTATTTTAGTTCGTAATTGCCCCCCCCCATAACAAATGAAAACAATGCACAAGCAAAGAATCGAATTATTTGCAATATATATATAATCACGTAAGTTCATCTTTCATATCCTCCAAAATTCTTTCCTCAATCACTTTGTTTGCCATCGCCAAATACAACTTTTTATCTAAGCCGCCAATCCATTTGTTACAAGCCAAATTTAACTCAATCTCAACATCAGATAAATCTATAGCCCTTTTTTGTTCTCGCACTTTCTCATCATGAGCCAATCGAATCTCTTTTGCTTCCTCAGTCTCTTTCTTGCGTGGCATTCGCTATCCTCCCTTCTCTGATTTTTGCCTGCATGTGTTTTTCATATCGATATTGTTTTCGCTCTTCATAAATTTCCCGATCTGACTCTGCCCATCTCTGCGGGTTTTTCCTGCACTCTTTTTTTATTTTTTTTGCATCATCGCTCAGCTCGCGTATCCAATCGCTATACCCGTCCCACCCTCGGTCTTTCCGAACTCTTGCTGCGTCAGCTCGCCAGCTTGGGTTAGCTTTCGTAAACCAGTATTCAATTTCAATAATCATTTCAGCAGTTGTAATCCCTGCTGGGTCTCTTTGCGCCTCCTGCTCTTCATATGATTTTTCACTAACTCTTTTAGCCTTTTCTTTTTGGTCTTCAACGATGAAAAGTTTTCTAAGCTCAGCCGGGGTTGGAACATAAGTGCTATGTTCTGTATCTCCGTCAATGATTTTTTGTTTTACAGTTTCACCAATCTGAGCCGTAAACGAGCCAATCGCATTTTTCCAAACTGGGTCAATGTGTCCGTTCATCACGGCAGCTGGGTACGCAGATATAAACTTCTTGCCGTACATGCTTCGCATCCAGCCGATAAACTCACCAACGCTTATGGCATTTAGTTTCGGCATTTTTATTACGTTACTGCCAATTGCTGGGATCTTCATTTGCCCATCCTCCTTCTCCTACAAATTTGTTATCAGTCAATGTCGAGTAAAGCTCATTAAACCTCTCAGGAAATCTAAGCGCATATATTTTCTCAAGCGACACATTTACCGCTGCGTTCTCCTGCTTCTTGGCCTGAGCCACTTTGTGAATCTCAAACAACAGGTCTCGAGCCTCTTCTGCCGTCGAGCACCCATAGTCGTCATCACCGACAATTTTGTTAATCTTGGTTTTAATCAAATGCAGAGCCTCCGACCACTTCGGGCTCAGCTCCGTCTTCTCACAGAAATCGTTGTACAAGTCATCAAGGTAAAATTGAGATTTAAAAGTCGCTTCAGAGGGGGGAGGCGTAACGCCTTTACTCTCCTCTACTGTAGTGTCTTGGTTTGTAGTGTATTGTGTGCCGTTACTATCGATGTTACGTAACGCGTTACTTTTTTTAGAATCCCTGTATTTCTGCTGTCTTTTCGAGGTATCAGATCTTGACTTGGCGTTTATTTCGATATCAGTTAGCAAGGAGTTGAGCTGCAGTTCAACGCTACTTGAGTCTGTGTTGAGTGCTACTTCTAACGAAGTTAGTCCCTTCTTGGTCACGAGTTTGATCATAGTTGCATGGTTTGGAATCACTTCACGACTCGCTGTAATCATCATCAGCTTCACTAAAGACCCAGCCTGAGCGTTCGTTAATGTGATCGGAAAATCGGCAATATTTAATTTAAACCACTGCATTTTTTACTCCTTGGTTATTTATTTATTCCTACCCGTTATAAATGTTGACGTGCGATATTGTCGATGTATAATAGGGGTTATGACGCAACAAGTAGCAATTCATTACAAAAAAACATCAGGGTGTATGTCTGATGCAGTTAGCCGCACACCATCAAGCCTTGCATTTAAAACATTGCAAAAAAGAACTGTTTTTGCAACTGAAACCCCATTTCTCTTCCATTTAGATATTGTAGGCTGCGTAACTCCAAAGATTTCAGCCACTTCTTCCTGCGTTCCTATTTGCTCTATTGCCAAAGCAATTTTTTTTACAACTCTTGAATTCATGATTTTAGTCTCCGATTTTTTAAAAAACAGCTCTCTTATATTCCTAAATGGAATTATATACCATTTGGGCATGCTGTCAACGCGAGCTTTCTATTTTATTTTTTGGAGAAATAAGCTATGATGAGTGTCGCAATTAATCAGAG
>Ga0213863_10000519_pt1 | contig 29444 bp, 19 predicted proteins | sample PICome_8_FD_160128 | JGI IMG/M metagenome (GOLD analysis project Ga0213863, IMG submission 160128) | Coastal seawater microbial communities near Pivers Island, North Carolina, United States - PICO497 | ecosystem: Environmental > Aquatic > Marine > Coastal | place: USA: North Carolina... | reverse complement strand
AACCACGCAACGAATTTCCTTCACGTTCGGGTTGTCCGGAGGAGAGACGCCGTATAAGTAGCCGCTGATTTGCGTGCGCAAATCCGCAATGGTGATGAACTTCTTTAAAACGTTCTTCGGGACGACGTACGTGTACCCAGTCTCTTTGATGTCTTCCGAGTTGACGTAAATATGGTTCACGCGCAAGTGTAAATTCGACGCTGAAATCGCGCGAACTCTCCAATCGGTTTTCGAACCAAACGTAGATTGCTCGTACGGAGACGTCGTTGTAACAATCAACTCGTCCCCGTGCACGTTGGTCGTTTTCGTCGTCACCGCTTGCAACTGCGCCGCGTCCTCGTTCGCAGCTTGCTTCTCAATCTCCGCGATTTGTTGGCGTTGCAACGAAGGCGGGGTGATTTCGGCGCCCAAGATGATGTCGCGGATTTCCGATTGCGTCAACGCGGAGACGTTGACGTTGTTCTTCTTCGCGTAATCGCCCAAGATTAAGTCTTTGAGAGCGATTTCCACTTTAATCCACTGTTCGTCCGTCAAATCTGGCCACACGTGGTGCGGCTGCGTGATGATCGTTTTGTCCGGCTTCAACAACATCTTAGTCTTGTCGTTGTTCACGTGCAACGCTCTCAAGATTAATATCAATCGAGAGAACGCGGTGTACGAACTGATAGATTTCAACCAATCGTCGTAGATGTTGAATAAAACCATCTGCGGCTCGGTCGCTTTCAAAATCAAATCGCCAAATTTTTCGATTTTCATGCACGCTTGAAACGGCATTTGCAACTCGCTTCCTTTGATGACAATGTTCGGAAAATCTAACAAGTGCACTTCCAGAGGATCTAACATGCCTTTTCTGGTCACGATGATTTGTTTCGGTTGCTCTTCGACCGGTAGAGATCGAACTAATGCCGCAACTTCCTCCGCGGTTTTCCATTTAGCCAACTGCCCTAAACGCTTCTGACCGGCCCACACGGACGTGTGAATGACTTTCAAAAAGAGTTGACCTGTTCTCGGGTTGAAGATAAATATGGCACCGTTGATTGGTTTCGTCGTCAAGTTCCCTTCAAACGTCTTATGAATCGTGACTCGGTAGACGTTCGTATCGTCGATGAACCAAATGCATTGATTTGAAAACAACTCGCCGTAATTCTGAGAGTTCAAATACGGCTCCGTCGGTTCCGAGGAATACAACTGTAAGCCTTTTCTTACGCGCTCGCGGAGCACATACAACGCCGGATTCGCCTTCATGATCTTCGCCATAGCTTGTTGAATCAATGGTTTTGATCCCGGAAACCAGTTACCATACGCAGCGTGTAAGTTATACGCCAAATCGACGCCAATCATCACGCCCGTAGGTGACGGGTAAATGGACATGTTGTCCGTCGTGTAATCGAGAAACTTCGCGCGGGTGTATCGTTCGATATCGTGAGAATCAAAGTCGCCCCACCTCAACTGGACGTCCAACCAAAACTTATTCGACGACTTTTGATCAAACTGGTCGTTCACGTCGCCCATTAAGGACGGTTTGGAGATTTGCCACTTATACGACGCAAAGAGTAAAATGTCCGCGCACGACGAATTCATTTTGTACGACTTTCTCGGATGGATCGTTTCTTTTTGCACGGTTTCAATCTCTAAAGCGTCCAACTCTTGATCGAACACTTGACATAGGTCCATGACCAACGATTCATGTATCTTCTGCCACAAGTGCGCTCGGAAGATCTGAACCAAAGAAATTTTTAAAGTTGGAATTTTGCCGTGCATGAAAATTCCAGTCAAATCCAACTGCACTTGGAATCCGACGTAGACGTTCGCTCGGTTAATCGTCGGAGACCACCACAATGTGAAACGACGGTTTGGAATTTGGTTCAAACCAGACCTTTGTGCGTTGGTGAGCTTCTTGAACTTCATCGAGTCTTCGAAACCAGACGCTTTTTCCCAAAATAGACCTTCCCATGTCGGGAAATACGTGCCTTTGAACAGCGTGTGTTCCAAAATACCTTCTACGCCGCCCAAGGCTTGAATGACATCCGTGCGATAATTGTTCAAGTTCCACAGTTTGCCGTCGTGTCTTTGATGCGTCCACCAGAACTGGTTAATCTTCATCAAATGGTTCTCTTTAAAGTGCGCGCGAACTCGCCACCCTTTATCGTACGCTAACGTGTGCCGATCTTTTTGAAACAACGTATTGATTCTCGGAATGCCGCGATCCCAAGAGTCTTCTAAATCTTCCAGCGTCAATCTTCGATTTTGCGCTTGAGCTTCTTGCCTCTTCAACGCGTATTCAGCCCAAACGCGTTGCGAATCCGTAAATTCAGCTTCCCAAGGTTGCAGATATCTGTAGAGGTTCGGAATCAACTGATCTTCCTCGTGCGACATGCCCGAACGGAAGTGCGTGACGCCTGAATCGGTTTGGACAGAATATCGTAAATCCGATTGCGGGATCAAAATGTGACCCATAGAGAGCATTCCTAACCCACCAATCTCTTTAGGTGAATAGAAGACGACTGGGGGAAACCTCGAAGGCATCTTTGAGTTCAAGCCAATCTTGATTCGAGTTTGAATTTTGTTCTCGCATTTGACCAATAAGTCCAAAAGTTCTTGCGTATGCACCACAGCTTCTCGATAGTACGTCATCAACGAAATCAACGCCGTGTTCCATTTATTCGCAATCTTGGAGAACGTCGTCGCCCCGGAGGACATCAAGACTTGTCGAATTCTGTTCTCGAACGCTTTCAAACCTTCGTCGTCGACTCGCAAAAACGCTTGCGCTGTTCTTTCCTTCGTCTCCTCGTTTTGCAAGTTCCACACGCCATCTTTTTGTGCAAAATACTCGGTTTGCATGCGAATCTTTGGCATTAATCTCACTTCGAATCCGCACATGTTAAACAGTAAGTTCGGATTGTCTTTTGAAAACACAGAGCAGAACCCGTTGTCCCACTCCAACGTCGTCAACGATCGCGGCAAACGATTCTTCATGTCCCAAAACACCGCTCGTCCCAAGTTTACGTCGTGCTTCATCAAGCGCATCCTCGAGTCTCTCGGCCAACACTTTTTGTTGTTATATCCTACCATGTTCTCGTTGTTCGGATCGGGATGTTCGGTGAGATATCTTTGAATCAAGTCCTTCGCCTCTTCCGCGGTGAAGCGGAACAAGATGTGAAGCTTATCGATGTATCGAGAGTATAAACGAATCGGATGTCTGGTCTCCGTTCGAACGTCTCGGTAACTAATAAACTCGTTCGGCATTTGCGGTGGACCAGCAATTTCCGACGCTCGAGTCAAACCTAACACCAACAAATCTAAAACCAGACCATAATACTGCGTCAAAAACGAGGCAAACTGTAACCCGCGAATCATCCCGTAAGAGTTCGTATGCGACATGTCTTTATACGCAATGATTACGTTATTCTTCGCGGTGCAGTAATCGGCAATATTATGATCGACAATCAATCGCAACAAGCGGTTCAACATGGTCAAATCGACTTTTTCGAACATTCGTTCAAATTTCGTTTGCAACATCACGACGCATTCGCCTTCGCTCGTGTCCCAGATATCGGTCAAGTTGTTGATGCCTTGACACCACTTATACACCAACAAAGGAGGCGGCTCTGTATCAGATGGTTTAATCCAGTTCGGGAACAAGTGCCTCTTATCGGACTCGTACCAAATGTACTGATCCAGATACGCATCCGTGATCTTCTCCAAAGGTTCAATCGCGTACACCGGAATCAAGTGCGAATACATGTCCATAAACTCCATGTTGCACTCTTTAAACGCTCTTTGTGTTAGCAAATGTCGTTTAATTCTCGATAAAGCTTCATGCGGGTTATCGAACGCTTGCTCGATTAAACCCAACTCTTCCCTCTCTTGTTGATTCAAACGAACGGCTAAGGAATAATTTTCCTTCAATCGTTCGAGAGCTAAAATCAACAACTTGCGATCGTGTTTATACGACAACGGAGGGAACGGGATCGGCGAGAACTTTCGGGATTCCAACCAGTGCACGGTGGTGGTGTAAATCGCCACGGCTTCTTCTGGCGTCACGTATGGTCCATCCTTCAAGTAATTGTGTTGACGTTCGTGCTCTGCTTTTAACCACAAGCGGGTCAATCGGCCTAAATTTTTCCTACAGACGGTTTTGTCCACCGTCGCGCCGCGGCGAATCCGTTCGCGATTATAATGCGCAACGTTCGTCCACCAATCGGCTTTAGACTTCACGTATCGTAAAATCATGTTTTCGATCGGAACTGGCATGCCCGGGACTTTCCAGGGAATGTTCGCTTTGAAACTTCGCCAGGCTTCGGAAAGATGCGCTAAAATCGTTCTCGCTTTGTTCTGCTTCACGCCTTCCGGCATGCTATCGAGAATGTCGTGCATGACAGCTGCTCGTAACTCTAGATCAAAATGAGACTCAATTCTTTGTTTCGTGACAGTTTTCGCGATGCCTTTGGCATTTCTACCTTCGAACTGTCTAGCTAACAAGTTACCCAACCATCGTTCGAGAAGCGGGACGATGCCGCGTAAAAAGAAAATCCAGACCCGCCACATGGGCGCCCAGAAACCAACGCCTGGGCCTTTCCCGACCGGTCCGGTGTTGAAACGATAGTATATCAGGTGCTTTAAATCCTTGCACGTTCTTATTTGGCGCATCAGACGATATTTGTATCGGTACATCCCAGTCAACTGTCCAACGTGCGAGAAAATGTATTGCAAACCATCCGCCAATTGAAACGCGTCCACGTTACCTAATCGATACTGGACGTTCGCGTCTACGGTAAGCTTCGTCAAACGTAAAATCTCGCGCATTAAGTGGAACGCGTTCCCGAATCGAGACTTCTTACGTTCTTTTGTCGTCAACGTCTTCACCGGTTTCAAGTTGAAGTTATAATCCAAGTGCAAATAGTTCAAGTTCTTGCGATGGATCAACAAGTTCAACATGTTGTAGCCTTGTCTGCAGACTTGCAAACCGGCTTCGACCCAATCTAACTCGGTGCACTGGAAAAACTTTGTCTTTTTCAAAGCTTTGAACAGAGATTTACGTTTCACTTGCCTCGGTGGTTTCTTGTGTAATTGGTTCATGACGTATGTCTTGAGCAACTTTTGATAGGAAACGCGCACTTTGACCGGGTATCCACTCGGGCAATGCTCGTGAAACCAAGTGTTGACGAGCGGAACGTCGATGCACGATCGCGTGTATCCCGAACGCAAGTTAAACGGCCGAGGTGCGAACAATAACGCGATACCGTTCGTCGTGTTTTCCGTGTACAAATCGTAATCTTTCAACAACGGCTCGACTTCCTCGGGCAAGGCGAAATCGTCGTCTTCGCTCCAATCCTCTTCTTCTTCTTCTTCTTTCTTCTTTTCGCTGCTACTACTTTTATAAAACGCGATTGGATGAATCAAAGGATCGAAATAATATGCCGGCAAATCTGGATCTTCGGTTTTGATGTACATCACCATCGGTGAATGGTACGTCGCCAAATCTACCCTACGCGGTCGGTTGTTGTACAAGTACGGAAACGCAACTTTATACTCCGTTCGAATCGCCGATCTAATGATTAACTTGTTAATATCGTTAAACTCGTTCCAGTCTTCGTCCGCCGCGTCGCTATCTTTGAATAACGGTTCAAACTTTGGACCTCCCGGGATGGCCATCCCTAACGCTTTCGCCGTGAAGAAGGATTTGTGATCGAACAAGTAAAAATAATTTTTGTCCGTCAAGTCGCTCAATAACTGACCGGCTAAACGATACAGCGTCGCCATTTCCGGTAAAGGCAACCGCCATTTTTTGTAGGAACTCCCGTTGACGAAATCCAAGTCCCATCGCAACGGTTTTTGGTCGTAAAACCATTCGCACACGTGTCGATCTTCGTCGTCTTCGTCCAACTCTAAATTGATCGCCTCCAACGGGTCCACGTCCAACAAGTTATCCTGGTAATCTAAAGGCGGTTCTTCGTCGTCAAACGGCGGGAATCGCATGCGTTTAAAATGTCGTCGGTCTCTCTTTTCCCTTCTCATGGCAATCCACATGGTCCCCCACTGCGCGATGTAAATAGGTTCAATCACCCTCGGCGTTTCGTTGACGAAAGTAATCGCGCCGGTGATGTGGTAAATCACCTCGCAATGTCTCACTTGTTCCCACGGCATGGGCATATTTTCCAACAACTTATACACCGCGTGCGGGATAAACTTCAAAGCGCCTAAATATACTCTCTTATCCGACCGAAACTTTCTCGAAGACATGTCGCCGTGGTCTTTCAAGATTTTCCTTACGTGTTCCGGCGGCATCTGTTCTTTCTCCGGTTCCGTGTACCCAAACTTCCTCTTGTCCGAGTACCGTTTCGCGTTCAGGTTTTGCCATTTCCGAGCTGTGTTTATGAGAATGCACGTAACGTGAGGTCAGTTTTGACGACGACGATTGATGATGATGTCGATCATTCGCTCGATGATAAAAACACTTTTACGAAAACAAAAGTTTAGAGAGAGAGATGAAAAAACAAATTTTTCTCTTCTTCTTCTTCTTCTTTGTCTGTCGTTTTACGTTTTACGTCGATCGACAACCAAAAACGAAAGAAGACAGACAGACATTCTTTCTTCTTCTTCTTCTTCTCTCTTTCTTCCGCGTACACACGAGAGGACTTTTACCAGAAGAAGAAGTCAAGAAGACAAACAGAAGAAGATGCTTTTCGCACGAAGCCGTCTTAACGTGTTATTCTCAAAGTTCCTTCGAGCTCAGAAGAGAGCGTTCGAATTTCGTTTCGCCCAAAAGTGTTGGTGTCCGTTGTTTTCGCTCTCAAGAAAGATCGCCGCCTTTCCTTTCGTCGGTCGTCGAATGTGATGAGAGAGAAAGAAGAAGAACACACGCGCGCGCGTCGTGAAAAAATAAGAATATGTGCAATCGTACCTCTCTCGGCGATGATCTCGTCGTCGTCGTCTGAATCAACGTCCATCGTGGCCGTCATATTTTGTGATGAGAGAGTAGTAATAGGTGTGAGAGTCTTCCTCTTCGTCTCTCTCTTCTCTTCTGCCGAAGAACGTTTTTTTGCGTCGTCCAGTTTCTCTTTTTTGGTGTTTAGGGTATCAAAATTCGTTTGGGAATTTTTTTTTCTTTGCCTTTTTATTCAGTTGTTTTGTGTCATTCGTTATAAATAGTAAACACACACAGACAAAACACAGATAGAATGAGACGACGTTTTCAATCCTTTCCAAAATCCTTTACTGCTTTTAAAAAAACTGCTCTCTTTCTCTTCTTTTTCGTCTTCTTCTTCGCGTCCTCTTTTTCCTCCTTAAACTCGGGGGTGGAAGCAGCGGCATCCTCAAAAAAAGCATCCTCAAAAGGAGAAGAAAAAGTGCTCTTTGGACGCCATAAAAAATGGTCGAAACCGTGCGTGGCGTGCACGAGGGAGAAAGGCGCCTGGTGCGATAACGGGAGAGATGGATTCAGAGGGTGCATTGAAAAGCCAAACTTTTTGAACACGCTGATGTGTAAACGCGTCGTCCGGTGCAAGAAAGGGTGCACGCCTCTCAGGGACATGATGGAAAGTTTTTGCAAGAAACACGACGGGATTTGTAGCAAATACGACCTGGTGAAACGAGCGCTGATTGGCGGCGATAAAAAGAAAAAGTAAGATATAGAAGGAGTTGAGAAAAGAGCAGAAGAAAGAGAGAGAGACTCAAGAGAGACTCGTTAATATTGATATATAATATAATATTCGTTATCTTTACTACACGTTGTGGTACATTCGACACGACGCGTTTGTTTTATTAAAAATTTCGTACTCTTTCTTATGTGTTTCTCGCTCGCTCGCTCGCTTTTTTGCTCTCGCCGCTTTCATCTCAACGATGATAATAAGTCTCTCGATTAATCGTCATAATAGCATAAAGAAGGATTACGGCACAACGCACGGCTTGATGTCCCAGATTTCCTTGGCGTATTGGTCGATGGTTCTGTCCGAGTTGAACTTACCCGAGGTCGCCGTGGACAAGATGGAAGACTCGGTCCAGCCCTCTTGGTTTCTGTAAGCCTCGTCAACCTCATCTTGGCACTCGATGTAAGATTGGAAATCCTTACCGACCAAGAAGTAATCGCCTTGGCCGAAACCAGAGTTACCTTCCAAAGAACCCAAGAGTTCTTCGAATTCGCCCTTTTTACCGAACGCGCCCGATCGGACGTACTCGATGGTATCCAAGAAGGTCTTCGGCGCTACGAATTTCCCGGCGGCTCTTTCCTCTCTCGCCGGTTCGACTTCGTCTTCGGTGATACCGAACAAAAAAAAGTGATCGTCGCCGACGCACTCACGGATTTCGACGTTCGCACCGTCCAAAGTACCGATGATCAAGCAGCCGTTCATTTGAAACTTCATGTTCGAGGTACCCGAAGCTTCCGTACCGGCGGTGGAGATGTGTTGGGACAACTCCGAGGCCGGGATCAAGGTTTCCGCGACGGAAACGTTGTAATCCGGGACGAAGACAACCTTCATCAAGTCCCCGATTTCCGGATCGTTGTTGACGACTTCCCCGACCGCGGTGACCAAACGAACGATTCTCTTCGCTTGGATGTACGTGGCGTACGCTTTGCCGCCAAAGACACACACTCTCGGAACAACCTTCGCTCTTTCCTCCTTGGACATAGCTTTGATTTGTCTGTATCTGTAGATGATGCCGAGAATGTTCAACAATTGTCTCTTGTATTCGTGGATTCTCTTGACTTGGATGTCAAACATGGCGTTGATCGGGACGTCGATACCGGTAGTCTTCTTGATGTAGTCTTTGCAAATCTGTTTGCGCGCGAGCTTGGCCTCCTTCCACTCTTTTTGCAATTCAGGGTTCTTCGCGTTGTCCATCAACTTACGCAAAACTTCGGTGTCCGTGATCCAGGCGTCGGTGTTTCCGACCCATTTCGTGATGACTTTGCTCAACTCCGGGTTGCAAAAGGCCAACCATCTTCTCGGCGTGACGCCGTTGGTTTTGTTTTGGAACTTGTAGCCGTAGATTTCCGCAAACTCTTTGAACGTGAACGCTTTGACGATATCGGAGTGAATTTGCGCGACGCCGTTGATGGACAAACCGGCGATGCAGCACAAGTTGGCCATTCTGACCGTCGCTGGCGGCGCTTCGGCTTTTTCCATGGTATCGCCCATCTTTGGTCCGCCGACGGAATCCGCGTAGACGTTTTCCAAAATCGTCGTCGCTTTTAAGAACGCGGCCATTTCCTTGTCATCTTTCTTGCCCTTGAACGCTTCCTTGACATCGTTCATGAACTTTTGATCGATTTGCCTAATGATTTGCATGTGTCTCGGGAGCAATTCTTCCATCAAGTCCAACGGCCACTTCTCCAACGCTTCCGGCATGACCGTATGGTTGGTGTACGCAACAGTTTTCTTCGTTATCTCCCACGACTTTTCCCAAGTTAAACCTTCCTCGTCGATCAACAAGCGCATCAATTCCGGCGCAGCTAACGTCGGGTGCGTGTCGTTCATTTGTACGCACACTTTTTCCGGCAACTTTTCCCAATCCGTGTTACCTCGCTCTTTCCATCTCGCCAAGATGTCTTGCACCGACGCCGAGCACAACATGTATTGCTGCGACAAACGCAAGGCTTTGCCTTCCTTGGTGGCATCGCCCGGGTATAACACCGCCATCATTTGTTGCGCCAAGTTGGTCGGCCCCATGGCCGCCTTGTAGTCGGAGTCGTTAAACGCGGTCAAGTTGAAGTCCTTGACGATAGGTTGCGCGTCCCACAAACGCAAAGAGATGCAGTTCTTCGTGTTGTAACCTGGAATCGGGGTATCGTACGCGACCGCGGCAACTTGTTGCCCCGGAACCCATTTAGAGTCGCCTTCGATTTTCCCGTAGAAAGAAATCGGGTAGGAGATTTGCGGTCTCGGGATTTCCCACGGGTTGCCTCTGACCAACCAGTCGTCCGCGTATTCCTTTTGTTGCCCGGTCGTTTGATCGATCCCTTGCTTGAACAAGCCGTACTTGTATCGCATGCCGTAACCCCAGGCTGGCAAGGACAAAGTCGCGATGGAATCCAAAAAGCACGCGGCTAATCGACCCAAACCGCCGTTACCGAGACCCATGTTCTTTTCCTCCTCGGCCAAAGATTCCAAGGAGTAACCCAACGATCTCAAAGCGTCGGAGTACTCACCGGTCAGCTTCATGTTCCCGATGGCGTTCGTCAACGCTCTGCCTTGCAAAAATTCCATGGAAATGTAGTACGCTTGCTTCGGGTTTTCCTTGTGGAAGTGCTCGTACGTATCGTTCCATCTTTCGACGAGCTGTTCTCGAGCGGCTTGCGCCGTCGCTTGGTACATGTCCTCGTTGTCGAAATAGGTCGGAATGGCTGGGATAGTCCCCGTTGCAATTTGCCTTTGGATGGACTTTTTAATCCCATCCGCGTCTTTCGGGATAACGATGGCTTTTTCAGCTTCTTCGAAAACCGAGGCGGCGTTGATTTTTTGTTCTGTTTTTGTCGTTTCGTTGGTTTTGAGAAGAAGAGTTTTTATTTGATTTTTGAACGACGATTGATGTGAGAGAGAGAGAGAAGAAGAGGTGAGTAAACAACATCTACGCGACGATCCGCATTGTTGCCGATGAGTGCGAATCATCACCGATCGAGGATGATGTTCCAATGCTCGTCGCCGTTTACGTCGTCTTTTCCGCCGCGTTTTTGGAAAGATGTTTTAATCTCGATCGGTTATAAATACGGAAAAATGGCGCCGACAGACAAAAACAGATGAGAGAAGACCAAGAGAGCCGCTGCTGCTGACGATCATCCCGATCGGATCGGCCCGCATCGTTCCTTTCGTCGTACTCTGCATGAACCGATCGATATCGATCTTTGTTCATCGTTCTCGTTTCATCGTCTTCATCGAAAGAGGAAAAGAGAAAGAAACATCCATTTTTGAAAACGACGAGATGCGATGAGATGGATTACGACGCGAGACGACGAAAACGAAAACAATAACGAACCTTTTTTCATCCCCATCGCGCGGACTTTCACCGTCGATCGTCTATTCGAAGATGATCGAGAAGATTTGGAGGAGACATTCTTCGAGATGATCGATGGTGATGATCGAACCGCGTTAAAAGAAGAAGCGAACATGATGAGTGATGTTGCGTAGTTTTTGTGGTGTTGGGAAAAAACGTTTGTTCTTTTGTGTGTCTGTGTGGTCTCTTTTTCACTTTTTGACAGTTGTTTCATCAGAGTGAAAAAAAGCGGTTTTGGCTTAAAAAAATCCTCGCCTTTCGTTCACACTTTTTAAACTCTCTTTCATTTTTCTCCTCTTTGTCGTCAGTTTTTGTTGGTTTTGGTGAAAAATTCAAAAAAAGCAAAAGCAGACAAGAGAGAACTCTCAAAACTCTCTCTCTCTCTGCTTCATATCATCAACAACTTCAAAATCATCATCATCACAACAGAAGAACGCTCTTATAATACAGAGAAAGAGAGGGAGTAAAACGACACCACCACATCATCAGAACAACAATTTCAATTTCAATTTCAACAACAACTCTTATTGATAGTAGTATAACTCATCATCATAAACAATATACTAAAAAATGAATTCACCCGCGAGAAAGATTTTAAAAAAGCGAACGCAAGAACTGGGAAACATTTCAAACCAATCGGACTTGCATCGGTTTCGCAAGGATTTACTCAAAAAGCTCGAGATGAAAACGGTGATTAAAGAAAACCACGAGCGAGCGATCGAGGAGATGCGATTTAACTTTACCACGAGCTTCAACTCGAAATGTTCGAACTTATTCGCCTCGGTCGGCGCGGACGTGCTCACGGTGTACGACGACAATCACTTCGGGGATCACGTGGCGTTGGTGTGTCAGTTTAAAAATACAGAAAATCTAAAGGCGAAGACGAAAGGAGGACCGTTGTATTGTTTATCTTGGGTGGACGCGAAAAGAAGCGAACACGAACAAGGCGACGCCTTGATTGCAGTCGCAGGAGAGGATATGGTGGTTTCTATCGTTTCCGTGAGTGAATCCGCAGTCGTGCAGATTTTGCGAGGCGGACACGCGAAAGCGCCGATAACCGGTCTGGCGACGAACAAAAACTTGAGCGATATCGTCGTGTCTTTGTCGGAAGAGGAGCAAAAAATATGCATGTGGAGTTTAAAGGAAAACAGAGTGATTGCTGAAATTATAAACGTTGGGATTGGGTGTAAAACGATGACGTTGTTGGAAGACGGGAGTTTGGTGTGCGGCTTTAAAACCGGGTCCATCGGGAAGAGATTTACGAACTTTATCTCCCTCGTTTCTTCCGTCGTCGCAAATAATGATACCACTACTACTACTACTACTACTTATCCGAAGAAGATGAGTTCCGTGGACGCATCGAAAGATTCGAAATGTTACGCGACGGTGAATTTTGGGTTTGGCCAAGCATCCGCGAAATCCAAATCCATCGGCATCGATTGCATCCAAAGCTTCGAGGAAGATATCGAAGAAGGAGAAGATAACAAGAAGAAGAAACAGAAGAAAACGACGACGGATAACAACAACAACAACAACAACACGAAGAAGAAGAAAGAAGATAGCATCATCAACGCACCGAAAAGAAGGCAGATTCTCGTCGCGAAAAGCGCCTCCTCGGAGGTTTCCGTGGTTGATTTTTCCGATGGATTTGACCAAGCGAAGATTGAAACCACGTTTCGCGTGGAAGACGCAAAATCCAACGCTCCCGCGCCGACGTCGAAAACGAACGGGAAAAGAACCGTATCGTTTGGTTTATCCCACGATGGCGCGTTCCTCGCCTGTGGTAACGGTACCAGAGATGGCATCGTCTACGTCTACGATTTAAACGCGAAGAAAAATGGAAACGACGGTCTTAGCGACGACGCCGCTCAACCTTCTTCGCCTTTACTCGCGGCGAAACTCCTCCCTCACGAGCGTCACTCGGGCACCATGCTCGACGTCATCCGCTCGTGCGCGATCGCCAAAGACTGTCGACACGTGTTAGGCACTACCGACGCGAACGACGGTACCAACAGAGCCGGGATTGTTTTCCGATACGAAATCATCCCGGAACAACCGAAAGAATACGAACCGAAAAGCGAAGGAGGAGAAAAAGAAGAAGCCATTGAAGCCGTCGTTGAGGATAAGGAAAACTAAAACGCAGTTTGATGAGATAAAAAAACGTTGTTGCGGTTGGTGTTGTTGTTCACCGCACAGAAAGCTTCGCACAAACACAAACACAGAGAGAGACAGAGAGAGAGAATTTCTATTTTACAAAACGCGGTGCACACGTACGCGTAAACAGCGCCATCTCATTTAATACTAACACGAATAATAATACGATAATCATCGATTTAAAGAGTACGCGCTTTGCTCTTCGCCGCGTGTTCTATGTTTCTCTTATATATTCTCTCTCCCATCGTGTGTATTTTTCTCAAAAATTTTCTCTCTTTTCAAAAAAACTCAAAAAGTTTTCTTTTCTGTCTGTCGTTTTCTTCATCACAAATCTTCATCACATTACGAGAGATAAATAAAAGAAAGAGACCGGAACGATGCCTTCCTCCTCCCCCAAACGCGTCGATGCTGACGACACCCAGGGTATTGCTGCTGCTATTGCTATCGCGGATGAAGCGGAAAAGGAGACTCTGGAGACGAAAAGAGAAACCCCGAAAGAAGAGAAGAGAAGGAAAAGAAAATCCCGTTGGGAATCTCATCATCAAAATCACTCGAACGCATTTCCGGACGACGAAGAAACAGAAAAAGAAAGGAAGAGGACAGATGCGGAGGAAGGAAAAACGTTCGCATTTCCACCTCCACCTCCTCTTCCTAATAATAATAACAGTACTACGAATAACGAGTTTGGAGGAGGAGTTTCTTCTTCGTTATTAGGACTCCCTCCCGGCATGGGACTGACGATCGTTCCTTCGTCTGAGAGAAACAACAACAACTCTAATAATAATATTTCTTTAGACTTGGACCCTTCGAAAATCTTCAAACACTTAGCCGCCAAAGGGTTCGGACAGAACACGGACGTATTAAACGGACTGACGAGACAACCACACGAAAACCCGGTCGTAGAAGATCACTACAAACGGTTCTACGATTTATCCGGAAAGTTACAACGACGAGAGTTTACGGACCCGAGGCCGGAACGAGAGAGAAGTCCGAGTCCTCCACCAAAGTACGATAAAGTGACCGGGTTTAAAATCAACAGCAGAGAGTTAAGAGTGAGAGATAAAATACGAAAAGAGAGGAACCGAGTGTGCGAGTTTTTACTGAAGAACGATCCGGAAAATTTCACCGCGCCGCAGGATTATCGACCGGAGAAGAAGACGAGGAAGTTGTTCGTTCCGGAGAAGGAGTATCCCGGGTATAACTTTGTCGGCTTAATCATCGGGCCGAGAGGGAACACGCAGAAAAGGTTACAAAGAGAAACAAACACGAGGATTGTTTTGAGAGGGAAAGGGTGCATTAAAGGAAACGCGAGCAGAGACAACAGAACGGACTATAAAGAGGACGAGCCGTTACACGTAGTTATCGAAGGCGACACGGACGAGGCGGTAGATATGGCGGCGGAAATGGTACAAAAGATTCTAACGCCCATCGACGAAGGGTATAATCACCATAAACGAGCGCAATTGAAAGAGTTGGCGATGATTAACGGCACATTTCAAGATCGACCGGAGTATTGCTTGATTTGCGGCGGGATGGGTCACAGCGGCGTGCACTGTCCAGAAAACGAAAACAATAAATTGGTTGGATTTAAAGCTGGCGTGGCGTGCGCGATTTGCGGCGACGGCGGGCATCCCACCGGCGATTGCCCGATGAAAGGGAAAGGTACCACGAATGGTGGCGGTGGTGGTAATACTACTAATAATAAAATTCCTCAAGAGTTGACGAAGGAATATCAAAACTTTCTCTCGGAAATCGGCGTGAACGATCCGACCGCGGTTGCTAACGAAGACCAAGAGAAAAGTGAGAAAAAGAAAATTCAATCCGGTTTACCGCCGCCGCCGGTTTACTTGAAAGATAAAGCCGTGACTGGTGGATTACCACCACCACCGAATAGAAACAATAGTAATAATAACTTACTCCATCAACCTCCTCGGTTTGGAGCGGGAGGAGGAGGAGGAGCGGGAGTAGGGTACGGCGGTATCCCTCCAATGAACATGATGATGCAACAACAACAATTTGGAGGAGGAGGAGGAGGAAGTGGTACAGGGGGAGTCGGTCCGGCGTTTCTCGGCGGCATCATGCCACCTTTAGGCACGGGCATACCACCACCTCCTCCACCACCTATTGGATCGACGCCGACAACGATTGCGAACGTGAACGTCCCGCCGCCTCCGCCTTCGGACGGCACGGCGGGCGTTCCACCTCCAATCCCGGACGCGCCATCGGCGGGTTTTGTACCTCCACCGCCGCCACCGATGCCAGTGGAGGAAGGTGAGTTAGGGACTGTCCCGCCGCCGCCACCACCGCCGCCGCCAGAAGGTGCGTATTAGAGAAGATAGACAACAACAGAGTAATTGTAAAGCGCAATGATCTACGTAGACAATTTTTAAAAGTAGCAAATGCAGAGTCATACATAAATAAATTTCGTCGTAGATAACGTCATGTCCTCATTCGTCGTATACGAAGAACACGAAGCAGAATGGACACGGTGGTCTCCTCCATGGACCCGGGTCAAATTACCGTCGTCGCCATCGGGTGTGGCATAGGTGCTTTGCTCGTCGGTTCCGTAGGTACGTCTTCTTCTTTCCTCTTCCTCTCATCATTTTTATCGTCGTATACTTCTTCCTTCTTTTCTTCTTCGTCAAATCTCAAATCTCATCATCGGTTGCGCTTTGCATCGGAAAAGAACGTAACAACGCACTCCTCACGCACTCATACTCTCTTCTCTTTTCAACGACAAAAACAAAATACTAATAAGGTATTGGTGGCGTCGTCATGACCCCATCTCTGTTAGTCGCCGGAGTGGAAGCGAAATTGGCCATCGTGTCCTTATTCGTCGCGTTCACACCAACCGTGTACGTGCGAGTGTACCTTTTGCACAAATACACGAAGTGCGTGCCGTGGAAATGTGGTCTCATCGTCGGGTGCGGGAGCGCGTTAGGGTCTATCTTATCTGGCGCGCTTTTACTGGACTCGTCTCCTAGAGGCGTGTTGACGTATTTGATCGCCGCGATTAGTTTATTAGCTGGGTTTAGAGATTTAAGAGGGTTGTACGTGTTACACGCGGCGAAGAAGAAACGGATGTTGGAGGAGGTGGAGATGTCGGCTGGAGTCGAAGCGCCGTCACATGCAGAAGGAGAAGAGCAGAGTCAACGAACAGTAGAAGTAGTAGATAAAGATGCGTACGAGAACATGACTGTTCTCGAACAGTGGTCGGATCCCACGCGTATAGATTTAGTCATTCTGTTTATCATCGGCGTGTTGGTCGGTTTAATCAGCGTTTTGACCGGTACCGGTGGACCGATTACGTTCTTGCCCATGGTTATCATGTGGAAAGGTGAAATTGTTCACCGAAAAGTCCTGGTCGCTTTAAGTGCGGTTATGAGCGCCGCGTTGGGTACCGGTGCGATTATCAGCACGTTGGCAACTGGCATCGATCAACCCGACGGTGGGTTGTGTTTGTTGATCACTAGTTTCGCGTTAATCGGAGTGTGCATCGGCGTGAGGCTGTTGGAGTTTATAAGGAAAGAAACGTTACAGCTCGGGATGGGATTGCTGTTACTTGCTATTGGCGGGTTCATACTGCACCAAGCAATAACAAAGTATTGATGATTCGATAGAAGAATTGTTGTTGTTTTTTATGATAAAATAATACATCCCTATTGCGACCACGCGCAGAATTTGCCTTCGCAAACTCGAATGAAATTTTTACCTTTGTGTTTCTTCGGGAGAAACCTAGCGCGAAACGGAATCGCTATTTCGTCGTCGATTTGATACGTTCGCAATCTCTCTTCCTTTTCGTGATGTTGTTGTTGTTTTTGTTGCTGCTGCTTACTATTTCTAATGTTGTTACCTTTCTTTTTATTAGTTCTGTTATTCTTCTCATCGCTGCTTGTCGTCTTTTTCGATGCGAGAGGAAATTCTTGGATGACAATGAAATCGACGAACGCATTTTGTTGCTGCTGCTGTTGTTGCTGCTGCTGCGTCGCGTTGGTTTGCGTGCTCGTTGTGTATGTCGGCAGAGGACTTTTCTTGATCGAAAGCATGACTGGAAACACGATTGCGTCTTCGTTTGGCGACCAGATTTGTTTCAATCCACCATCAACTAACAAGACTTTTTCTTTAAATTGTCGAGAAGGGAAAAAATAACTGCCGATGGTAATTGTCGCGCAGTCTTCAATGCGGCCGTTTTCATCCACCTCGAGCGCGCTTGCGCTATCGTCTAACAAGGTGTTACAAATATCCTCAAACGGAAAGTCCTCTTCCTTGTAAAAGAAAGCTCCGGGCGGATCCCAAGTGACCCACTGGTATACGCAATACGTGCTTGCGCCGCTAAAGACGGTGCACAAACATATCAACAACCTATCGCCAGAGTTGGACCATTTCAAAGCGACGACGTAGTATAAAATCGGTTCCACGATTGCGTTTAGCGGCTGGTCACCCGCTAATCCTTGGCCGTATGCTTCGTACGTCATAAACTCGGTGTTATATTCGTCTCTGGTACTAAACGTGCACGCGTTCAAATCGAGAATTTTCACCGCGTCGCTGATTGGTCCACCTTTGATCGGGTCCGTGCGTCTCAAGTAAACGGCGCGTTCGTCCGCCCACGCGACGTGCTCGCCACCAGGTCTAGCGGCTAGCACAAACGGGACCGTCACATCTGGTTCAACAAACACAGAGGAAGGTTGAACTTCGCACACGATGAGTTTTTCAAACTTTGAAATATCTCTCTTGGCACCTAGCTCGCGTTCTTTCGAAAGTTGGTCAAACAGCTGATTTTGTTGGTGTTTGGCGATGACATCTTTGATGTAATTGTCCACGTTTAGAGGTTCCTCCTCACCCTCTTCTTCGCCGTCGTCGTCGAGAAAAGTTTCCCTCTCACCAACTTCAAGTTCTGTGGTTGCCGTCGATTTTGAAGAAGAGGAAAGAGATGACGGCGGCGCTGGTATGAGCATCATGTACGTAATCGGAGGAAAGGAATCTGGTAAAGTAAACGGAACCAACCAATGTCCACGTGACGAAGCCGCCGTCATCTGATTTTGAGTGTTTCGTTTACCCGGAATCCAATGCACGTGGTGCGTAATTGGAACGTGCCCTCTGCCGATTTGCCAAAGCACATCCTTCTTCTTGCAAAATCGAGCCTTTGACTCAGAGCGCGCGAGGGGCACCCTCGTCGTTTCTTTCAGCGACATCATTTCTTGCTCGTACAACTGCTTTGAGGATAACGAAGAAAACTTGTTAATCTGCGGTGGTATCACCCTTCTGTTCGTATATCCACCTGCCATATCATCATGCTGACGTCCGTCGTGTTGGTCGCTCGATAGACTGCGAAAACTATCGTCATCATTGAACTCTTCATTATCGGAATCATTCATCATCCGCATTCCTCGTTTTCTCTTCAAACGTAACTGAAGCACGGGCTGTCGACACACTTGAATCAGTCTTTGACCACTTTCTGTGACGAAAGAGGTCAACTTGGAGATTGCGGGAGTGAGTGAATGATTCGCCACGGTGCAAACAAACTTTTTCGTTCGATTCCAAAGTGGATACTTGAGGAACCCAGAAATGACTTCGGCCTCGCGTTGTTCCCATGAGTGGAGCATTCGCGCGTGTTCATTCATGACATTTAATTCGTTTAAATCAACTTCATCATCGTCCAAAGCCATCATGTCTCCTCTCCGCTGTCCTTCTTCCGACATCGATCTTTTGTTGGAATTGATGTAATGTTGTTGAAAAGATAACGGCACCGGCGTTGACGTGTCGTGATGGTGGCGATGATAATCACCGTTACCACGATGATACGCGTCTAATTCGTCCTCGGGAAATAAAGATTTCTTTTTCTTTCCTCTAGAAATTGGAAGATTCGTCGCATTTTCAATCAAGCGCAATGCGCTCAACTTTTTCGAAATGCCTATCATGTCACCCGAATTGTCCGGCGCGAACGAGAAGAACATGCTCGCATCTTTCTGTTCAATCTTCTGCACAATCTCGCGGCCACCTGGATGAGACGCTCGAGGAAATTTCAACCCATTGTTCGCGAATCCATACAGAGAATTCATCGTTTGTACTAAATCGAGCATGGATAACGAGACATCTCGCCCTTGTGGCATTTGCATCTCTGGAACCTGAGGAGGAGGATCGACCGTGTTTTGTTGTTGTTGCTGTTGATTTTCCATCGTCTGAACGCCCACATTATTTTGATTGGGTGCCCCGGCAACCGTCTCGGCCACTGCCGCTTGCGCGTTCACTTCACCGCCTACCTCATCGAGTTCGGCTGCGGCAGGTGGATTATCATCATTATTGCCGTCGTTAGCTATTGCTGCTTCCGCTGCTCCTATCGCAGGTTGCGGTAATGGTACTGGAACTGCTGATACCGTTGGTTGTTGTTGCGCTTGAACTTGCGGTACGATCGCTTTTTCTTTCGCAACAATGGCCAACTTTGTTCCGCATGGAGCAAACTGAATTCCAAAGGGAACCATCGTCGTCGGCAAGACGATACAATTAACGAGCGGAGGAGGTGAAGACGGTAACTTGATCGTGACTTCTTTCTTTTCCTTCTTTTCGTAAATCGTCTTTCTCTTTTTCGTTGACGTGTCATTCTTCTCTCCTCTTTTCTTTCCCGAGGTTGTTTGTAGCAAAAAGGAAGTATGCTTCGTCGTTTTGCGCTTTTTCTTGCAACCTTCGTCGTCGCCGCCTTCATTCCTTTCATCGTCTTCTTCTTTCTCTTCTTCTTCTTCTTCTTCTTCTTCTTCTTCTTCTTCTTCTGACTCGTAAATGTCGAAGATTTTCTTGGACAAAGGAAACGCCTCGGCTTCTTCCTCTTCTTCCTCAGCCGCTTTCTCAGAGTTTACGTCCATATCCGCGTCGTATTCCTCGGCTTCTTTTTCTTCCTCTCCGTCTAATACTCTTCCTTCATCAGCAGAGTCGTCCAAAGCGGACAACACATCTCCGGCCAATTTCCTCCTCTTCTCTTCGTTCTCTTTTTCTTCCTCATCTATGATTTTCAAACCTTTTTTATTCTTCCCGCCGCTATCTCCATCGTCGTCCAAATCATCTTCTCTGGATAGTTTTGCCATCGTGCTCAGATCGCATTTCATCTTAGCTCTCCAAAAATTGCTCTCGTGTGGCGCCGCGCACAAAACTGAGTACCCTTTCAAAGATTGCATCAAGACTGACAACAACTCGCCGTTGTTCGACCAGGTCAAACTGGTGAATACGAATCGATTCATGGTCGTTTCGTGCAGCATTCGTATCATTCCGCCGTCTTCGCGCGGGTCGCAGGTGAATACAGACTTATCGTCACACACGGCTAATCTATACTTCAAATGTGTTGACATCCAAGAAGTGGAAGTAGACATCGATTGCGTCCACTCTTTTTCTTCGTCTTCTTCGAGCGATGCCGATGATTCCAACGACGCTCTTCTTTCCTCGTCTTCTTGTTCTCGCGCTCGTCTCGCGGAGAAGAGTACGCGTCTTCTCCAGGCGTACAAATCTCTCCACTTGAAAAAGTTTTCCTCCCTTTCTTCCTCCTCCTCCTCCTCGTTCCTCTTCTTTTCCTTTGCCGCTAGTGCCATAAACGCTGCTCTGTTTCTTCTTCTTTTCCTCCAACCCTTCGACAATTTTTTCTCATCTTCTCGCGCACTTTGGCTGAAGGACGCCGAAGGTTTCGTTTCTCTTCCTAAAAGTCCTCTTCCTCTTCGTTGTTGTTGTGATTGTGATTGTGATTGTCTTCTTCCTCTTCTGCCATAGTTTATGTTCTCGAGGCCGACGACTAAATCCTCTCTCGCGCGTCCATTTCTTCCTCCTAAACTAAACGTATCCTCCTGTTTCTTGCACAAACGTTTCCATATTTTCTCATCCTCTCGGTCGTTTTCCACGAGCATTCGATATAACTTCTTATTCGTGCAGGCGAATTTAAACACATCCGCGCCGTTCGGTAAGAAGGAGATGACGTGCAACAACGCATCAGTCGGTAGGATTTCGTCTATACTCGAAGCGTTCTTCAAACGACTCCCGACTTTTAGAAGCGTCATCGTCCTCGTATTCTTCTTTCCTTCTTCTTCTTCTTCTTCTTTGTCTTCTTCGTATTCTTCCTCCTCCTCCTTTGTCTTGTTCTTGTCGTTCTTAATGTTGTTCTCCCGGGTCGTCATCATCCTCATCCTCATCCTCGTAACCACTCCTAAACTCAAAAGTCGTGACTTTTCCCGTACTAAGAATAACGAGAGGATTTGTACGGAAAACGACGGAAAAAGGTCAATTAAATTTTCTTCTGTGAAAAGTCGTGCGGAAAAAAGCAGAAGCAACAAAACAGCAGAAAAACTCTTGCTTATGATGAGCTTTTCGGGGACTGACTTTTTCACCCCGCGAAAAGAACTTTCATCATCACAGAATCACAGAAGAAGAAGAAGAAGAAGAAGAAGAAGAAGAAGAAGAAGAAGAACATAAAGAGCACACGATGACATCATCATCTGTATCATCTCTGAGATTACTACATAGTCGCAAACACGTAGAGTTTATTAAAAACAGCAGTCTGGACACGGAAACGATAGAGTACGCTTTAACCGAACACTTACGGTTGAGTGGAATGTATTGGGGACTGACGGCACACAAATTGTTGGTGATGAATAAAAACAATCAAGAAGACAAAGAAGAAATAATGAGCAAAGAGGACGTGATGAAATTCATAAACGAGTGTTACGACGAGAAATCGTCTCTGTTCGCCGGCGCTCCCGGACACGACGGACATTTGTTGTACACTTTAAGCGCGATTCAGATTTTCGTGTTGTATGAATGCGTGCAGGAACAGTTGAGCGAAGAAAGAGCGAAGAAAATATGCACGGCGATTTCAAAGTTACAGAGTAAAGAAGACGGGAGTTTTGCAGGGGATGAGTGGGGAGAAGTGGACACGAGGTTTTCCTACTGCGCGTTTTCCGCGCTGAGCTTATTAGCGCACGGCATGGGAGAGGAGTGTTTTCTCGACGACGGTTTGGAAGCGCTGAAAATAGGAGGTAGCGACGATGAAAAGAAGGAGGATAATCAGGACAAAAATAGGAGCAAAGCTTTAGGAATTATGCGTAAAATAGTCGACGTCGATAAAGGGTGCGAGTTTATAATGAAATGTAGAAACTTTGACGGTGGGTTTGGGTCCACTCCGGGCGGCGAATCTCACGCCGGGCAGATTTTCGTATGCGTAGGCGCGTTGCAGATTTGCAATCAGTTGGATTTATTATACACAGCAGACGACGACGAGGAAGAAGAGAACGACAAGTTAGCGTGGTGGTTAGCCGAACGACAAGTGAAAGTGGGTGGTTTGAACGGACGTCCGGAAAAGTTACCGGACGTGTGTTACTCGTGGTGGGTGTTGTCTTCGCTCGCCGCGCTGAAGAAAAAACACTGGATCGATTTAGATAAGTTGAAAGCGTTTATATTGAGGTGTCAAGACGATATCAGCGGGGGTATTTCGGATCGTCCGGACGATGAACCGGATGTTTATCACACTTTCTTTGGTATCGCTGGATTATCTCTGATGAAACACGAAGGATTAGAAGAAATTGACCCGATTTACGCGTTGCCGGTGAGGAGCGTTCGGAAGATTGGGATCGAAAGCGATTGGTATTAGAGAGAAGTCGGCCCCCTTTTTGTTTCGTGTCGTAAGAATAAATAATAATACGTGTACCTACGGTACAGTATTTTAATTAACGCGCGGCTATGGCCTACTACTAGTACTGCTATTACTATTACTACTATCACTACTATCACGCTACTATTAAAACGAACCCTCCTCTGCCCAGTTCGGTAACGGCAAACACTCAAACGTCCAACTCTCTTTAAAACTATACTTGATGCAGTGTAAATAAATAGCTTCCAAATCGTGCGTCGCGCGACTTCCAAACCAACACACCAACGGGCAATGTGGACACTCGGTGGTATGTTTGATTTTATCCCATTTAAAAGTGTCGTCATTGGTAGCAGCAGCTCTTGCGTCCTCGCGACGAAGGCGGTCGTCGTTGAGTGTGAAACTATGGCACATTTTCTGATACTCGTCTTGTAGCTTCGTTTGTCCCGGCGACAATCGGCCGCCGTATACGACATCGTTCGCAATTGGATGTCCGAGTATTTGTAGATGCGCTCGAATTTGGTGCGTTCGCCCGGTTTCTGGAACGCATCGCACTAAGCTTTCGTCCAGTTCTGAAAAGTGTTTGATCAGTGTAAACGACGTCTTGGCTGATTTATATAAAGGAGAAGGTGTTGAAGAATCAGATGGCCACGTGGCGACGTGCGTTTTGCCGCAAAACCCAAGAGGTACTTCACACGTCGTTTCCTTACTGAACAAACCTTTCACTCTCGCGACGTACTCCTTTCGAACTTTATTTGAAACGATTAAATCTGTCGCAATCTTAGCCGCCTTGGACGTTTTTGCCATGAGCAACAACCCAGAAACGTTCCTATCGAGCCTGTGCAAAGGTAACAAAGGAGGAGGAGGAGAAGTATTCTTTTTATCATTCATCTCTGGTAAACGTTGACGCAAGATTTCCACCACTGAATTGTTTCGATACTGTCCGGTTGGATGCACCGGAACAGTTGCCGGCTTTCTCACGGCGACGATATCGTCTACTTCTTCTAAAATTTCAATCTCGTTCTCGGAACAAAGCACCGGCGGCTCGTGTTTGTGCACCAAGTGGCGAACGGTTTGTCCTGGAACCAAGGCTGGAAAATATTCTTTCTCGTCGTCTTCTTTTTTCCTCTTCTTTTTGTGACTCCGAGATACAGAAGATGCGTTTTTATCTTCTACGCGTAACCGTCCATCTTTGAAAGCTTGCGCGTAGTACTCTCTCGGCAAATTCGGAAACTCCTTGTGAAAGATATCAACGATGTTATTCTCTTCTTCATTTTCAACCTCGCACCATCTTCTCTTGACGTTGGCGATGAAATCAAACGCGTACGGTTTGCTCAATCGCAAACCGTTCTGGAAGACGATGTACGTATCGTCTTCATGAACAATGTCGATGCTTTTTACTTCATCTTCTTCTCCTTCTTTTTCATGCATTTTACTTCAACTTATCCATGTACAACTCTTTATTCGTTTCGTATTCTGCCAACTGTTCGTCGTATATCGTCCAAACGCAAAACTTACATTGCGGCGAGGATTGACAACAGTCCTCCGGTCCAGGCATTTCTGGTTTACGCTTCATCGTTCTATTTTCTTCGCACGAGCAAAATCGCCTCGAGCATATCTCGCACAACGCGTTCGGTGGAGGTCTTTGATCGTATTGGTGTAAACGCGTGTCCGTCAACGGATTCCGTTTTTTCCCGGTGTAATATCCAATTTCTTTTTCTAATTCTTCTTTATTACTCTCTGAAGAATACCAAGAACGGCGACAAAAATGATGACGATGATTTCGTTGTTGCGTCTTTGTCGTCAGCAGAGAAGAGAGTAGCTTTTGGTAGAGTGGGTGAACAGAAGCAGCAGAAGTAGCGGCAGAGATGATGAGAGAAGAAGAAGAAGAAAGAGTAGTTCCATCCCCCAAGAAGCTTCTTTTGCTCATTCTTGTTTTTTTTTGTGGAGAGAGAGATTAGAAAAAAATACTCGATCGTCGATTGAAAAGCGCTCGTCAAAAAAAGAGCACACAGAAACAACAGAAGAGCACGATGCGTCGAGCGGCGAGAACTTTTCTCTCTTCCTCGTCCTCGTCCTCGCGAGGAGGAGGAGGAGGAGGAGGAAGAGCTTTGGTGGATGAGCTCCTCTTCTCGAAAACGAGGAGGAGGATAACAGCGGCGGCGGCGGCGGCGGCTGACGCGGAGGAAACTGAACAACAACAACAACAACAACAAACGACGACGACCGAGACGTTTTGCTTGTGCAAACAGGTGAAAATAAACGCAAAAATACGGAAAGATAAAGGACACTGCGTGTACAAGCCAGTCGTCGTCGATGACATCGTGAAGAGCAAGCAGCGAAAGGAAGGATCGCTGGCGAAACGAGCGCACTGGTAAGACGACGAACGACTACTACTACTATTACTCAACGCTTTACTTTACGAACGCGCGCGTTATTCTTTTTTTATCGTAAAACCTCTCGAAAAGCTTTTCTGACTGTCTGACTGTACGTGATAAAAATATAAAATAGGACGACGCTCGACGCTTCGGTGGACGACGCGGTGAGGAAGATGCACGCTATGGACGTCGGAGCGCTGGTTGTGATGGACTTTCATAAGCTCGACGTGGATAAGAGCAAGAAGATTCATCTGGAAGAATTGTATTACTCGCCTAAGAGTAACGCGATAGCCGGTATCGTGAGCGAAAGAGATTATTTGAGAGCGGTGGCGACGAATAAAGTCACAGACTTGACGACGGTGAGAGAGATTATGACACCAGCGGAGGACGAATCGACGGGAGAGAAACGACTCATTTCAGTGGAACCGTATTGTTCTGTTTTAGCTGCGATGCAAGCGATGACAAGTGGTCATTTCAGACACATTCCAGTTATCAATACCGAGTCGCAGACGTTGGAAGGCATCGTTTCGTTGGGCGACGTGGTGAAGGCGTTGATTGCGGAACAGGACGAAGAGATTGACGTCTTGGAAGATTACATCACGAGTGGCGGTAAATAATCAACACGACGATTTACATACATACAAAGCAAACGAGAGAGAGACATCAGAGCAGAGAGATACACTAATTTCTATATAATAATAACAAATACGAGTTTGAATGTTTTACGCTTTTATCAACATCACAACAGTATGGCACGCGATGCTTCTATTTTCTCCCAAAGAGTCCACCTTTTCGTGCGTCTTCGCTTTGACATTCACCACGGATTCGTGCACGTCCAACAACTTCGCCAAGTTTTTCTTAATCTTTTCTTTGTGCGGCGAAATCTTCGGTCTTTGCGCGATTAATGTGCAATCGATGTTCCCCAACTCGTACCCGGCTTCTTTCATCAATCGAATGGCTTCGTAAATAAACACGTCCGACGTTTGGCCTTTCCATTTCGGATCGTTATCCGGGAACAACTGGCCAATATCCGGCAAACCGAGCGCGCCAGTGATGGCATCTACCACGCAGTGCAACAAAACGTCCCCATCCGAGTGCGCGACGCACCCGCGATCGTGCGGCACTTCGATGCCGCCTAATATCAACTTCAACTCTGGGAATTCCGCAGTGGATTCCAAGCGGTGCAAATCAAACCCGTGTCCGACTCTGTATGGCAGCACCGGCGGTTCCGCAGCCGCTGCTTTGATTTTGTTTCTTATTTTGTTTGTTTTGGTGATGTTTGTGCTGCGTCGTAACTCATTATTCGATCGCGTCGTACAACTCCTTCCCGAAAAATGATGATGGATAGAAGAAGAAGAAGAAGAAGATATCGTTGTTGTTGAAGTCAACATCATCGTCATCGTCTATAATAGTTTGAAAGTATATTATTCTCTGTTAAACTCTGTTTTCTCCTCTCTTTGATGATGATGTTGATGTTGTTGTTATTATTGTGTCTCTCTCAACAACACACGAAAATCGTCGTCTAATAGGATGATAACACTACTATTATTGATGTTGTTCCTATGTTCTTCAAGAACAACACAAAAGTTAACACTTTGACGTTCTTTCTTGGTGTGACTTTTTGAGAGAAAGAGGAAAAGGAATTTTTCTAAGACTGTTAAACCCTAATGGGGGGAGCTCAGGAGCATTTTGGACCAGAAATTCTCTCTTATTTTTCGGATATCTCATTTTGAGAAGGAAAAAGGGGGGGAAACCAAATTAAGACGAAGATCTTGCAAAAGTGTGCAATAATCCACACATTTCTTTCTGCGCGCGCACATATCAAACTATTATTATAATAAATAAAGAATAATAAAATGTCCACCGGAACTCCGACTTCTTCAGCTGCCGTTGCGGACACCCCTTCCAACTCTCCGTTGCAGCCGGTCATCACCGCCGCTGCGAGAATTAAAGATGTCTCCTTACACGTCTTCTCCCAAAGAAAACCAATGTCAGAAATTCTCGATAGAACGGCGTATTCGAAACCGGCGAGTTTTTCCGACGCCACCAGTCGAATGCAAAAGAACTTGAACTACTTCAAAATTAACTACATGATTGCCACGATGGGGATCTTATCTGCGTTTATTTTGTATCATCCGTCGAGTTTGTTGATTTTGAGCGCAATCTCCGCCGCGTGGGCGTACGTGTTTATGATTCGTCAAGAACCTTTGAAGATTGGCGAACGAGAAGTGTCTTCGAGAGAGAAAATGTTAGGCATGACTGGTTTATCCGCGTTGATTATATTTTTCTTGTCCTCCGCGGGGACGTATATATTCTCCGGGATGGGCGTGGCTTTGTTGGGGATTGGTGCGCACTCTGCGGCGAGAGTGCCGGATGACTTGTTCATCGACGACGCGTCCGAGTCGAACGGGTTCTTTTCGTTTATGATGCCACCGAGGCCTGGGCAACCTTCTGGCACGATCTAAGTAAGATATATGCGTGTGCGCGTGTGACAGAGTGAGCTGATATCAGTGTATTCAAATACACGCCGCGCATGTGTATGTTATTACTATGAGAGAAAGAGAGTGAATTATAGAAGAGAACAAGAACGAGAGAATTGAGCGAGAGGAGTGGAAGTAGTACCCCTCTGCGGAAGTGCGCGAATTTACTCTCTCTCTTTCTCGAAGAAGAAGAAGAAGAAGAAGAAGAAGAGATACTATTTAGAAAAAAGAGTTGACGAGATAAAAAGAAAAAGAAACATATGAAACTGTTTGTCGATGCGTTATTAGAGTTGCAGATTGGACGATGATGAATATGACAAATCATTGTTATTGTTGTCATTGAAGATCTCTTTCTCTCTCTCGTGCCGAAGGACGACTGTAACACAAATTATTTACCACACACGTTTGAGATTAGGATTTTATTATTATATATGTATATATGTATATATATACATGGACTTATCCATTTAAAACTATTACTATTACATCTATAATTAAATCCCCGGGCCTCTTCGAGCGTTTGCGGCCAAACGCGCGTCTCTTTCCTTTTCGTATTCTCGATACTCGGCTTGTTGCAAAAACGATTGTTGTTCGGTGTACGTGTTTTTGGACTTTCTGTGCATTTCCAACTCCTCGTCAATCTCCTCGTTCGAATCTTTCACTTTCTTCCAATCCATCTTCGTCTTATCTAGCACGCTCATCTTCTTTGATTTCTCAATCTTGGCAATCAAAGCGTCTAAGCCGCTCATTTTTTGTCCTTTTAGATTTTCCTTTTCCTCGGCCGCTTTCGCCTCTTTCGAGCCCTCTTTGTACGTCTTTTCCACCTCCATGACCATCCCGGCAAAGTCTCTTTTCTCGATCACCGCTTTCAAACCACCGTGGTCTTTTATTTTGTGCACTTTTCTGGACGTTTTCGCCGCCTCCATGGCTTCTCTCGCGAGCTTTAATCTCTCGTCTATTTCCTCTTCCACCTCCTGCTCTTCGGCTTCGGCCGCCGGTTCTCCTTCTTCTTTCGTTTTCTTCTTCTTTTTTACCTGTACGGTTTCTGGCGGTTTCTTTTCTCCTTTCTTACTCTTCGTCGTCGACGCAGAAGAGGTCGATAATAATCTAGAGAGGATTCTCTCCGAACTTGTCGGTTTCTCCTCCGCGTCTTTATGTTTCGAGTTCAACTTACACGCCAACTCAGTGGGTGAAATCTGTCGCATCATTTTCATCACGGTCGACAGATTCGAAGAAGAAGAAGCTAATAAGTTATCATTCGTCTTCTCTGTCGTTGCTTTCCGCTTCTTCGTCGTCGTCGTCGTTGCATCCTTTTTGTTCTTTTTCTCTTCTTCTTCTTTATCGTCTTCTTCTTCTTCTTCTTCTTCTTCAGTAGTCGCAGTCATCAACTTCTCAAACATTTCCCGAACTTTCTTCTTCGGTTGAAACTCAAAACTCTCGAAGTCTTCTCTCGAAAGCTCTTTCGCCGTTTTCACCACCTGGTTGTACTCCTCAAACATGATTGATTTTGATTGCTTTTGCGCGTAAAATGTATTATGTTATCACGACGCGAAAAGCGTTTGTTCTATGAGTATTGGTGTTGTTGTTCTCTGTTGTTGTTGTTTGTGAGAGCAAATTCTTTCGCGAAAAAAAATTAAAGCAAAACTCGAAGTGCTTGAAAAACAACTGACTGAGAAATAAGCCACACTTTGAAACTGTTTTCTCTCCTCTCTTTTGTATTTATACATACTCTCTCTCTCTCTTTTCATCATCTCTTCTCTGAATAATAAATGAAACAGAAGAAGAAGAAGAAGAAGAAGAAGAGAGACAACACCGTAGTATTAC
>Ga0213863_10000518_pt1 | contig 29501 bp, 27 predicted proteins | sample PICome_8_FD_160128 | JGI IMG/M metagenome (GOLD analysis project Ga0213863, IMG submission 160128) | Coastal seawater microbial communities near Pivers Island, North Carolina, United States - PICO497 | ecosystem: Environmental > Aquatic > Marine > Coastal | place: USA: North Carolina... | reverse complement strand
TCAATAGTACAACCGTATTTTTATTCGAGATTAAAAATTAGTTTTCAATTTCAAAATCTTTAATCTTATTTCTTAATGTACGGACATTAAGCCCTAACTTTTTCGCCGCATGGGTACGATTTCCGTCACACTTTTTAAGAATTTTTTCGATATGTAATTTTTCAACTTGCTCGATCGTTTCGATCTCAGGATTGGCATCCTCTTCCTCTTCTTTTGACTTCCCTTTGGGTGCCAAGGGTACTAGCCCGAGAAGGTCCGCTTCAATTTGCTTATTCTCGTCCGCTAAAATCACCGCTCTCTCAACCGCGTTTTCCAACTCTCTCACATTCCCTGGCCAAGAATGAACCGTGATCGCTCGCTCACAATTCTTAGAGAAAGAAACATGATCAAGTCCATGCCTCATCGCATGACGTTGCAGGAAAGTTTTGGCCAACAACATAATGTCTTTACCTCTCTCATGAAGTGGAGGAACGGCGATAGGGAAAACATTGAGCCGGTAATACAAATCTTCCCTAAATTTCCCTTTTTCAACTTCCTCCAAAAGATTCCGATTGGTGGTAGCAAGAACTCGGACCTTTACCTGAATAGTTTTATTTCCCCCTACCCGCTCGAATTCTTTTTCTTGTAAAACCCTCAATAGCTTAGCCTGGAGTGCAGAAGAAATCTCACTGATTTCATCGAGCAAGATGGTTCCACCATCCGCTAATTCAAACCTCCCCTCCCGCCTTTCGGTTGCACCGGTAAAGGATCCTTTCTCGTGCCCAAAAAATTCACTCTCCATCAAGGTTTCAGAAATTGCTGCACAATTGACTCGAATGTAGGGCTGTTTGGCAAGCAGGCTGTTCCGATAAAGTTCTCTAGCTACTAACTCTTTGCCAGTCCCATTCTTTCCAGTGATCAAAACTGTAGCCTCAGTCTTTGCCACTTTGGCGACCAATGTCTTCAGTTCCTTTACGGGTTCACTTTCACCTACAATATCAGAGGACCGGGTGTCACTCTCTTCGACATAATATTTGGTAACTCTCCGCATTTTATCAAAGGAAGCAACTTTATCGACAACGACTTCAATTTGCTCAAATGAAAATGGTTTCACCACATAATCAAATGCTCCCATTTGCATACAAGACACTGCAGATTCGACGGATCCATAGCCGGTCATCATTACAACCATTGGCCCATCCGCTTTTGCCATAATTTCCTCAAGAAGGTCCGTACCCTCACCATCCGGTAATCTTAAATCTAAAAAGACTAAATCAAAAGAATCCCTTGCCAAAATTTTACGGGCGGATTTAAGATTACCAGCTGAAGCAACCGAATACCTCTTGTTTCGCAACTGCGTTTCTAATGCTTTGCGTATCATCAACTCGTCATCAACAACAACTATCTTTTCGATCGCCATAGAATGATACTAGCAAATTGGAACAAATATTGTCGAATTCCAACTATAATTAAATATGGTCTAAGGGAATGAACCAAAGAAAATGTTTGATCACAGTAAAAAAATAGCAGTCGTTACCAAGCCTGAAGGTTCAGCAGGAATTACTCTTTGGGCTCCGTGGATAAGCAAACTAATCCAAAAGCAAAAAAATTCATTATTCTTATTGGATCATAAGAAGGAAGATGAAGGATTCAATAATCCTATCCTCGAAGACCTAGAGGATGTAAAAGAAATTCATGATTATAAAGACCTAGAAAATTATGACCTAATCCTTATTGCGGATACTGCGGATCAAATTGGCAACTACCAGATTGAAAATATTGAACCGGAAAAACTCGCATGCTTTTTTGCCTACGGAACTCAGGAGGCCATGAATCAACAAGCAGAATGCATTCATAAATATAAGCTTGCTTACACTCTTTCCGACCTCCTTCCCTCTGAGCTTTTGTGTTTAGTGGGTCGAGACCACTTTAATGTGATTCTAGAAAAATGTTATTATACACCCCATTTTATTAGTTCTTATGAAAATCAAAAAACAGGCTCTGTAGATCATTTAATTTATTTACATGATGGGATAGAAAATCAAAATAACAAATATATTGATAAAATATTCCTAGATATTTCAAGAGAACACAATGAGCTATTATCTTTTGATATTCGAGATATTAAATTAAATCAATTAATCAATAAGTTAATTGGATGCAAAAAGGTAATAATAAATATGTCATCGCCTCCATTCATTCATTTTATTTATGATTTTTGTACAATCCATAAAATTGCCATTTCTAATCTCTCCTATGGGAATAAGTTAGCAATTGAAAGAGCTATAGTCTCTAAAAATAAAAGGCTACTTCAGCATCTATCTAAACAAAATGAAGTTAAATCGGTAAAAGAATTAGTAAAAGATATTTTCTCCGAAAGCGAAAATTCGGAAACCCTGGATTTGGACATGTCTACCTCAGGAAGGGAAGAAACTTTGCTTGGACTACTAGAGACTACGAATGAGAATTCTAGATTACTATCAAAGGTTGTAAAAAACCAAATCAAAGTCCTTGAAGACAACCCGGATGGTATTAGGAGTAATAAGCAAAATCCATTTTCCGCCTTCAAGAAAGTGGGGAATCTAACGAGCCTTAATACGGTCTCAAACTTACTTGGAAATTTTGAAGATGAGGAACTTAAGCAAGGAATTTATACAACAATCGTAGAAAATTGGATGGATAATACTCTAGACATCTATGTGAAAGAAAATAATTCTGACCATTTAATTAATTTTTTCATTTTGATTTCTCATAAATTTAAAAATGAGTATTTCGAGAAGATAATCAATAAACTATCTGAACCTATCGACCATCGTACTAGAGTAAGGATCATTCGTTTACTCTGTTTTTCCTTTTTCTCACAAGGGACTGGAGTTGAGTATTCCAACAAGAATTATGATTTAAAAAAATGTAACTTAGAAAATGAGATTCTAATTTTTATCTTCTTATACAGTTCCGATCTTGATTTAGAACATAACCAGCTATCAGAATTATTTAATAAAAGTGATAAGAACAGATTTTTTATATTCCTTGAATATATACTAATTAATAATACCCAAAAGAATTCAAAAATGATTGAATTCTTTACAAATAAATTTGAAATTTTATTAAATAATTACGATATAGAATTACCAGATAATATTCATATAATTAATCAGATTAATAAAAGCGAAAAAGAAGCTCTTTTCACCGATCAAATGCTCCATTATTTATCAGAAAAAAATATAAAATTTTTATTCAAAATTAGTCTTCACTGTATCGTCAAAAACCAAAAAGAGCAGTTTAATCAAGTGGTCAAAATTGCTCTGACAAAAGACCACCCCAGACTTAGTTATTTAGAAAAAGTAATTTTATTCTATTTCTATTTATTTTCTGGGCAGGATGATCTGGATTTTTCCCTTTTTTCTTCTTTGAGAAATTCCTCGCATCAATTGTGTACCACTGAACTCCATCCTTACTTCTATGTTTCAATTTTTTACTTTTTCTCCTTTGCGTGTAATCTTCCAAAAATTACCCCAAAGATTCTCAATACCAAATTAAAATATGGTGGATCCAAAATTGATATTCCTGATTTTATTAAGGAAAATATTCATTCAAAAAATATTCCCCTGGAATTAGTAGAATCTGTATTAAATGAGAATTTAGTAATCCTAGACAAATATTTCTAATTCATATCTTTCTGTACAGTTCATTCTCTACCATAATATTTTATCTCTACTATTGAATCGGTTTCCTTCTACGATGATTAGTCATCCATTCAAATTCATATATTCTCATATTCCAAAATGTGCAGGAACCACCATTGAAGTTGCTCTTAAAAAACATGCATCCCCATCCTTAGGAAACAAACTTGCGAAAGAAAACAAGTGGTGGAGGAATAAAAGACTTTTTGAACTTTATTCTGAAAATCCAAGTTATTATAAATTTTCTTTTACCAGAAACCCCTTCGAAAGAATAGTGTCAGCCTTTACATTCTTTACGAATAACAATATCTCTTTCAAAAATTTTGTTTTGGAGATCGAGCTTTTTTTAGATCACAATCCTCAAAATATTTTTAAAGAAGTTGATCATAACTTTTGTTGCAATCCATCGGTACATAAAACTTTCATGCCTTTAAACGACGCCCTTCTGGGCTACCATGTATTGCCACAAAATTATTACATTTCACCCAAATTTGATTTTATAGGTAAAGTTGAAAACCTTCAGAATGACTTTGATCAGGTATGTGAGAGCGTAGGGTTAGATAAGATTAAATTGCCCAATTTGAACCAAAGCTCACATCAGCACTATACTTCATATTACGACCAGGAATCCCGTAGTATTGTGGAGAATTTATACCAAGAAGATTTGATTCAATTTAAATATAATTTTGATGCTTAGTTTAAAAGATTGCATCGAGGCTTACAGCCACAAGGGCATCATCCATGTTGGGGCAAACAGCGGGCAAGAAAGGGATTTATATCATAACCTTGGAAAGCTCGTATACTGGATCGAAGCAGACCCAAATATTTATCCAAAACTTGAGGAGAATATTGAGGGTTTCCCGAATCAAACCTCCATGTGTGCCTTAATTTACGATACCATTGAAAAAGTTGCATTTAACCAATCCAAACAAAGTGAAAGAAGTTCCATTTTTGCGTTTACGAATCATCACTTTGAAGATGACAATTTTCATCACCTCGATACGATTGAACTTCAACCTACTAGGCTTGATATCTTGTTTCAAGATGGCTCTGTTAATCTCGAGGAGTACGACACCCTGGTTACCGACTGTCAAGGGGCAGACCTGAATATAATCAGAAGCCTTGGAAGCAACATTTCACAATTCAATCTAATCGTAACTGAAGTCTTCTTTGAGCCTTGTTATGAAAATATCTCGTTAGCTAAAGATTTTAATTCTTACATGAAGCAGAACCAATTTAAGCTCGTCGGAGAATTTGGCCGAAAGCCAAAGTGGTCGAATTACATCTACCTTAATGAAAAGACCAATCCATAAATACAATAACGGTATCCAATGCTTTAAAGATACCATATACGAGGTAGCCTTGGAAAGGTACGATACATCCATCAACCTGCATGAGCCCTTTGAAGAGACTGTTTTTGATCATATCCTAAAAAACTCTAAAATAAAAACTTTTGTGGATATCGGGTCTGCTTGGGGTTATTATAGTTTGAAGGCAAAATTTTTTGACCGATCGATAAAAGTTCTTGGAATCGATGGGGATCAGAACATGGTTAACCATGCTTATGCTAATGCTTTGTTAAATGATATTTCAGATATTGATTTTCGACATGGCGCTATCCCCAAAAATATTTCACTCTTTGATATCATCTTAGAAACAGAAAAGATTGACCTTATTAAAATTGATATTCAAGGGGAGGCAACCGATGCTCTTAAGAGTGCAAATGGAAGCATTACTAAGATCAAAAATATAATCGTCGGAACTCATGGTGATGAACATGATAACTGCCTTAAACTTTTGTTGGAGTATGGTTTTCAAGTAAAACTTAATTTCACATCCGACGAGATACCAATCCAACCGGATGGATTATTGTGGGCTTACCGGTAAGAAGTAAATTACCCTAAACCTAAGCCCCAAAAATACTCGCTAGTTTTAAGTGAAAAAATATTTATAGGTTTAGTTATGCTTAAATGGATTTATATTTATGGTCCTCCGAGGACTGGGTCCACTTACTTGCTTAGGCAAATCAGAAAAAAGTCAATCCACAGTGTAAGTGACTGGGGACTAGGCGTAATATTGAAACCATTTGTAGCAATGCCAGGTGGTATTGATAAAGATAGGTTTCTTTGTGATTTAGCAAAAAATCTTCTCGACCGAAGTCGTAAAAATGAACAAGGAGAACTGGACTTAGTACTTAAAGCAGCGAACGGAAACTTTGAAGAGTTTGAAGGTTACAAGAAGATGTTTGGTTTTCCGCAAAGAATTATTTTTACGGTCCGGGAGCCTTCTGGATATATGAGTTCTGCAATCAAAAAGTTTCCAGATGAACCTGTTGAATTTTTGCAAGACTCCTATTTAAAGATGCTCCAATTATATCCATCGATTGGGGGAGACATCATCGACTACAACCAGAACCTTGGCAGCCAATGCTATCAAAAATTTCTTTTGCCCTTAGAATTTCCCGATAACGAAATAGAAACTTTTGAATACAAGGGGACCCCAGCTGACCACCTCATTACAGATGAGATGAAAAATTCATACCAAGAATTCCTTAGAGAAAACCAAGATAAAGTTTTTAAGCCTTGAAGGTAAGTGCCTTAGTTTCCACCTACAACTCCTCTGCTTACCTTACTGGATGCTTGGAAGATTTAATCAAGCAGACTCTCTTCCAAAAAGGTCTGCTAGAGATTGTAGTGATTGATAGTGGTTCCGAGGAGAACGAGGGAGAAATGGTTCGGTTGTTTCAAAAACAGTATACCAACATAAAATATTTGAGGACTGAAAACAGAGAATCTCTTTATGCAGCTTGGAACCAGGGGATTCAAGATGCGGAGGGGGTATACCTTTGCAATGCTAACACGGACGACCGACACGACGAGGACTGCCTTGAAAGGTTAAGCAATGCTCTCGATGAGGATGGTAAAATTAGCCTTGCCTATGGAAAAATGGAGAAAGTTTCTGCTCTGGAACCTTCAGGAAAAGAGGAAAAGAAGACTCCTTGCCCCTCTCAAGATTTTTTTCCTGCTTCTTTATTTGTGCACTATCCATATGGGGCCCAACCGATGTGGAGGGCTGAAATTCATAAAAAAGTCGGCTATTTTGATTCCAATTACGAAGTTTTGGGAGATTATGAATTTGCATTGCGATTAGTAAGAAACGGCTTGATCTCAGCCTATGTACCCGAAGCAAAAGGTGAGATGCTCTGGCACCCGGGTGCTCTCTCCAGAAGAGATTCGAAAGTGTACGAGGAAAGGGATGCCCTTCTTCCTTTCTTGCGGAATGAGCACATGATCCGAAATGCGTATCTTCACTATCTTCAACAAAACCGACTCCCATTGCCTGAAAATCTGCTTGATGAATGCCTGCTAGATCTTGGTTTAAGAGCACTTTGCTTCTTTCCACAATTTGCAGAAGGAAAAGCTGCCTTTGATCTGGACATAATGGAATTTGCTTATTCTTCAAATGTTTCAGACCGACGGTTTTTAAACAACCATGTTCTCTTGGATCTGCTTTTGGGAAATGAAATTGATCCCCATTTTTTGGATCCCGGAAACGCAACAAATTGTGAAGTGATGCAACATAATCAAAAGGTTATTTCTTCTGCTTGTGAAGATGAAGATTTTCTTCTTTTTGGTCCCGTTGTTGAATTCCCCACCGAATTTGAACTTAAAAATACTCGATCTAGGTACTTAAAAAGATACCAAGAAGATCTACGGACTACTGATGCTATATTTTCCTTCAGCATCTTGGCTTTTAAAGAATACTATCTTCAGGGTCTAGATCTTGGTGATCTTTATAATGCTAAGAAAATTTATTTATGGGGCCTCAACCATAAATCAAAGTTTTTATTTTCCTTTTTAAAAAAAAGAGGTTGTGAACAAATTCATATTTTAGATTCAAATTCGAAGTCTAATAACTGGAATGGAGTCCAGGTGTTGGATCCAGGGAGCGAACTGCAAGAAAAGAATATGGATCCATCTTCTTTTATTCTTGGTATGAGTTCGACCCACTGGAAATCCATCGAGCAAAAAATCAAGGTAGCAAGACCGAACTCTACAATTCATCATCTGCATCCATGAATTTACTCCATATTTCAACTTTCCTCCAGGGGGGTGCAGGGAAAATGATCGTCGATCTTGCCAGGAATTCAAAAGCCAGAGGGGATCAGGTTTGGGTTGCATGTACCGATGAGGGAGTGGGCGATTACTCCAATTATCAAAATCATCTCGATGAACTGGACAGCTTACAAATCCCGATCCTTTTTTTAGATTCTACTTTTTCCAGGGAACATCAAAGGGTTTATAAAACCGCAATTGAACTGAGAAATTATATCCAAAAATTTGAGATTGAACTGGTTCATTCCCATGCCGCCACCCCGTCCTTAATTTCATTAATCGCGACAAGTGCCAGGCAAAGAAAAATTCCCGTTTTGCAAACAATGCACGGATGGGGAATTTATAAAAGCAGGGAACAGGAAAAACAAGATGTATCGGTAATGGAATTATTAGATCAGGTCATTGCTATTTCAATGACTTCTAAAATTCTGCTACGCAAAAAAGGTCTTCAAAACAAACATTGTTCAATCCTTTACAATGGAATCCTTCCAATCGAGCAAGGTACCCCCACCCCTCAGGACGACCCCCACCTTTCAGAGATCGAGATGTTTCGAATGAAAGGTTTTTCGATTGCTGGAATTGTGGGTACCATCGACAAGAGAAAAAACCAAAAACTCCTGATTGAAGCAGTGAGAAAACTACCCAAAGAATTAAAAGTTAAATTTATTCTGGTGGGAGAAGGAGAAGAAGCTAGTGAAATTAAGAGGCTTTCCCTAAAATATGGAATTTCAGACAAATTCGTCCTCACCGGCCTCAAGAAAAACGGTGAGGAATTTATTGCAGCCTTTGATCTGTTGATAAGTTCTTCCAGATCGGAAGGCGGCCCCCCTCTTTCCGTAATCGAAGCGTTTGCTAAAAAAACCCTTGTGCTTGCATCCGACACCCCAGAGCATTCCGAAGCAGTAAAGGACAACCACACTGGATTTCTTTTTAGAAATGATGACCCTAATGATTTGGCCCAGCGTATAATCCAAATACTGCATTCGATTCCATCGGAAAAAATAAAAAAGAATGCTTTTCAATTTTACATGCAGAACTTTACCTTGAATAAAACATTTGAATCATATCTCGAATGGTATCATGTGCTCTTAGAAAATAAAAAATGAATAATTTCAGCGTAATGCCTTGATTTCATCAAAATTTCATTTAACCATAACACTATGTCAAATGACCAGACAGCTTCAATCAGGTGGGCGATCGAAGAACTTTCCAAGCAAAAAGATGAAATTGAAAGCAAAATTTCAGTGGCTCGAAAAAGGGACGATACCAGTGATCTAATTAAAGAAGTCCTTGCTCAAAAGGACGCATTACACAAAAGAATTTCTGCTCTTGAGGATGGTCTCAAGGTGTCTTCAGACTTGGTGCAAACTCCAGTTGCACAACTAGAAAATGAAAAGACTGAAATCTCAGAAAAATTAGAAATTGCCCAAGAAAGATTAGAAAACCTCGAGCAAGAAGAATACTTTGAGGAATTGGGAAGAAAATTAACTGGAAAGCAGGAAACTTTAAAAGAACTCCCAAAAGAAACAGATATTAACACGGTCTCAGAAGGTTCCACCGAGCATCCAACATTGTCCGATTTTGCCACTCCCCTTTTAGCAAATGATCCGCCCACTGTTGATATGACTCCAATTTCTCCAGTATCTTTTGAACAATCGGGAGTCCAAACATCCACCCAGACAGAAACCATGAAATCAACCCAAAGCCGAATTCAGCAGAATGAAGTTGAAAGCACCCTAGAAGATGGTTCTAGGCTACCCGAAGCTGAAGAAGAAGTGGTTCAACCACAAAATACCAAAACTTTGAAACCGATTGCCGTTAGTAATCTTGAAGAAACTGCTTTAGCATTAGGAGTTGAGAGTGATTTTCTGGTTGAGAAAGCCACCCAGTCTGTACTCAGAATGATTGCCCGAAATGGGGGAAAGCTCAGCTTCCCTCTTGAAGTCGAGCAAATCGATTAAGTTTTTGGGTACTTGCCTCTGGTCGTGGTTAAACCCAACCATGTCGCATTTCACAAAACTTTTTGCACTCAGCCTATGCAAGGAAACCTAGGAGGTTCTGAAGATTCATTTTTTGTTAACCGGGTTCTAATTCTGTTCATTATGACATTTCTATTTAAACGAATTTCCTTTTTATCTATTCTAACATTACTAGTTTTTTCAGCTGAAAAAATTACCTTTTCAAAGGATAAAAAAGAAAAAAGCCCATCGCTTGATAAAAATGCTAGCCTTCAAGTTCCGAATCAGGGGGAAAAAGAAACCAAGGATCTCACGGAAACTGAAACCATACGGGCAGAAATAAAACCTTTTAAAATCAGTCTCACGCTCAAAGGCTTCATTGAAGATATGGATGCCCAAACCCTGGCCATCAAAACAAATTACTGGAGTGATCTCAGAGTAGTACAATCTACTAAACAAGGTAAAAAGGTAAAAAAAGATGAAATCCTTGTTCAACTTGACCATGAAAAAATTCGTCAGCAAATTCATAACCTTTCCCATCAATTAAGGCTATTAGAGATTGATTTTCAGATCCTTGGAGTTGAGCTCAAACTTGCAGAAAGCTTAGTTCCAATAGAAATGGAAGCGATTGAGCTCAATGAAAAATATGTTAAAGAAGACTTGGAAAGATTCAAAAGCGAGGATCTCCCATTTCAAAAAAAATCTCTGCAGATGAATCTCAAGCGTGTCCAAGATTATTTACTCTACTCGCAAGAGGAATTAAACCAGTTAGAGAAAATGTACCAAGAGGATGATCTCACCGAAGAAACTGAAGAAATCATCCTGCAGCGAGCAAAGAACCAGGTAGATTACCTTAAATTCAGCGTGGAATCTGCTCAAAAGAATTTCGAAGATTTCAACACGATTCAGGCACCTCGCAGCCAAAAGGCCATGCAAGATTCTTTTGATCGTGAAAAATTAATGTTCTCCGCACAAAGGAAAACAACCCCCGCTGAAGTAAAATTAAATAAGCTCAAGCTCGTTAAGATGGAACAGGAAAAAAAAATCTTAGTTAAAAAGAAGAGAGATTTAGAGCTGGACTTGAAAAATATGACTTTAAAAAGTCCAGTAGATGGAAAAGTATATTGGGGAACCTTTGAGCGAGGAAAATGGTCAGGTACCGTGCCCTTCAAAAACAAATTACAAGAAGGTGGAAACTTAAAAGCCTATGAAGAAATCCTTACCATATGCCCAAGTAAGAGGTTCAAGGCTATTGTCGAGATCCCAGAAAAAGATCTTTCTCTCGTGCAAAAAAATCTTCCCGGAAAACTTATTTTCTCTTCATTGCCGGAAGAAAAAATAAATGCCAAGGTTGAATCTGTAAGTGACAGCCCCCACTCGCCAAACAAATATCATGCAATTCTAGCATTCACTCTGCCAAAAGGATTCAATAATCCTGCCCCCGGAACTGCATGTTCCTTCACTTTTGTAGCATATGAAAAAAAGTCTGCTGTCACCCTTCCTGCCAAGTTTGTTTTCAAAGATGACTATGATCCCGAAATCAAGCATGTTTATGTTTTGAACAAATCGGGGAAGAGCAGGAAAAAAAGAATCGATGTGGGAAAGCAGGCGGGTGAAACCCTTGAGATTCTTAGCGGGATCACAACGAGGGATAAAGTTCTCAAAGAAAAACCAAAGAATTGAGGCCGTTAACTCTCATTGGTTTAGTTTGGTTCTTTCTATGCCAAATCATATTGGCCCAAGATTATAATTCCTCCACTAGTCAAATTTTTAATGCAATCGGCCGCGGTTGTGACTTCCTCTTAGAAAATCAGAATGACAATGGTTCTTGGGGTTCTGCTACTCAGACCAAGGGACTCAATATCTTCGCACCGATCCCTGGCTCCCATCGAGCCTTTAGGCTTGCCGTTACCGCATTAAGCACATCTGCACTTATTGAAGCAAAAGGACAGGATTCAAAATTTGATAAAACTATTAAAAGAGGGGAAGTTTTTCTCCTTGAAGAGCTACCCAATCTTCGACGTGCAACTCCCATGGCAATTTACAATGTTTGGTCCCACTCCTTCGGTTTACAAGCCTTAGCCAAGCTTTATGAAAGGGCTTCAAGCAAGAAAAGAAAAAAACAAATACAAGTAGTAATCGAGCATCAAGTTTCCATGCTTGAAAAATACGAATCGATCGATGGCGGATGGGGTTATTATGACTTCAGGGCACAGACTCAAAAGCCCTCCGGATCTTCCATTTCTTTTGTGAATGCTACCGGCTTAATTGCCCTAAAAAAAGCGCAAGAAACTGGCGTAGAAGTCCCAGAAAGGCTGGTATCCCGAGCAATCGCAGCAATTCTTAGGCAAAGGCTACCGGATCATAGTTATCTGTATGGGGAGTACTTGAAAAATCGTCCCCGAGCCGGAATTAATCGACCAGCGGGTAGCTTAGGGCGTTCCCATGCTTGTAATTATGCCTTACAGATGTGGGGCAATGACCAAATCGACGATCAGGTTCACATGCTTTGCCTGGATCGGTTGTTTGCTCGAAATGGTTGGTTGGATGTAGCCAGAAAAAGGCCGATACCTCATGAATCATGGTTCGCAGTTGCTGGCTATTTTTTTTACTATGGACACCTCTATGCTTCCTTATGTGTGGATACACTTCCCATGCCTGAAAAAGAAAAGTACCAAAAAAAGATGGCTAAAATCCTTGTACCTCTGCAGGAAAAAGATGGCTCCTGGTGGGATTTCCCATTGTACAATTACCACAAGCAATATGGTACATCTATGGCAATCTTAAGCCTTCAGAAATGCTTACCTGTTTCTTCTTTCAATTGAAAAGTCTGAAAAGTGAGCTTCTCCTTCCTTGTTTTCCATTTCCTTATTCGTCCAGTACCCTTTCATCTTTCGATCAATCGCAACGCTTGCCTTTTTAATTTCTGAATCTGTACCCTCTAAAACAACTTCAACCGAACCATTCGGTAAATTTTGAACCAACCCAGTAAGTTGAAAACTTTTAACTATTTCCGCAACATTCCATCGAAATCCAACTCCTTGAACCCGGCCAAAATACAGAATCCTGGTTCTCATTTTTCATCATTCATTAGCTTAACTTTCAAAAAATTGTAAAAAATAAATTGACCTACTTCAATTCTAGTTAGAGAAGTTAGAAACAACCTAATTATTAAGTTTTTTTCAGGATGAGCCAATACGAATTTGAAAGCAACCACGACGGAGACTGGGACGATAACGAAGAGGTTGCATGGAATGAGGCAGATTGGCAGAACTTCCTCCGAAAGTCAGATAAAGAAGTTGCCCGCTTTATTACGGTTTACAATAAAGTAAAAAAAGATCCGGATCGTCTGGATGCGGCTGCCGCACTCATGGGTTGGCATCGAGATGATTGGTCATCTACGGATGAAATTGATATGGATGTTGATGAAATCCAAAAACTTCGCCCTCTGGATATCGATGAGGTGAGAAAAATGGATCCCTACACCATTCACCGTCACCCCGTTTATATCTCTTCAACTGCATTCTTTTCCTACCTAAGAGCTTCATGGGAACATTTGATGCGTCATAATCGCAAGCAACCTGAACCTTGTCTGTCTTGGAGTTACTGCGGTAGTTTGGCGGATGCGGAAAGGCACTGCTTGCTTGCCGCAAATTGCTTGGATCTGGGCGATTTTCTTTTGGCGGTATGTCATCTTAAGAAAGCTCATTCCGCATTGAACGAATCGATGCGGTTAAACCGTCTTTTTTCTCATCACAGTCCCAAGATTTTCTCTAAATACCTCCATGAATCTGATTTGCGTATGTACGATCTTCGCGAAATCTGGATTCGGATTATACAGGATTGTAGGAAATAAGATCCTACCCGTTTTTTCAGATCAAAGGGTTTTCAGTTTTTTCCTTTTGAGCACTGTGGGTAAACGGATCAGACTCAAAAAATTTAGTTTGTTACCCTTAGACAAGAAATCCTTCGATTGTCCCGAAGTAAGATAAAACCTTTATAATAAGCAAAATGGGCTCGGCAGGCCCCAAGTACCTGTTGACGGAAAAGAACCTCAAATGATTCAGGACTTGCTGGTAAAATCAGTAATTCTCCCGATTCACTTAACACGACCAATTTATCCCCTAAACGGAGAAGATTTCCACACCCTAGCCCTCTATATTCCCATTTAATTTCTCCGCTCGCCACTTCTATACATCTCAACCGTGAACCCCTCTCCTGCCTACCATGAAAGCCAAATAGATATCCTTGGTATTCAACGGGTGTAGAATAATGACAATCCATTATCCCCTGGTCCTTCCATACCAGATCTAAATTTACTGCGCTTTTCATAGCTTGATTCGAGTCTAATTCCCAAAGAGATGCCCCCACATCATAACATGCACTAACAAATACCTGCCGCCCGATTACGAGCGGAGATGCAGCGTTTACAGATGCATTTATTGGAGACCTGATTTGGGAAAAAAACTTTTCCTCCCCCGTTTCTGCATCCACCACCAAAAATCCATCTCGTAGAAAAGACAAAACCAGGGTACCTCCCTCCCCCTCATACGGTATACAGGATGCATAATCTGCTTCACGCGGTTTGGATTTCCAATAGGTCAACCCATTCTTTAAAGATAATGAAACTAAGCCAGCTTTCGAACCACCAACAGCAAAAATTACCTTATCTTTGATGATCAACGGAGATGAACATCTACCAAAAAAACCTTTGGGGGACTGGCAGTCCTGAACCAGATCTCTCTTCCAAATAAGTTTACCATCTAAAAGTCTAATCCCGCAAACAACCCCGCTAGGGCTATGGGTTACCACAACTCCTCGTCCAACCGCAGGGGTGGAGCGAGGACCCGCACTCATGCCGAAGTCATCTCTATAATTGCTAGCGAAAGAATAGGTCCATAATTGTCTACCAGAATTTACTTCCATGCAATGAACTCTCTCGCTTTCCTTGCTTCGGTCATGCAAAATAACTCTTCCATCCGCAACTACCGGAGCAGACCATCCATCTCCGACTTTCTGTGACCAGACTTGAGCATATTCTTTATTTCCGGATGGTATGGATAGAAGGACATCTTCAAGTGCTCCAGAATAATTTGGCCCCAACCAATTCGGCCATGACTCGGCGAAAGTAAGGGAACAAGGAATGATGAATAAAGCTAGGTAAAATATTTTAATGAGATTTTGACTCCTTACAAAAAATACGACGATCAGCGGATCGGTTATGATTTTTCTTATGGTCTTGATTGGCATTGGTAGTTGGCTAAAGGTATTAGAACAGTGAGAAAACTAAGTGAAAAAGAACATAAATTTTATTTTTGGCTAGGAGTTTTCCTAGCTCTTCCAATTTTAATAATATCATTATTTTTATACGAATAACTTCACAAGCTTCATGTAGGACTATTAAAATTATGGAACCCGAAAAACTTGCGGATTCATTACCACACCAAGACCCAGTGACTCCGCATACTTAAAGATCAATGCATTTCCTTTCGTACGGGAAGTAAATTTTCTCCTTTCTCTTGACTGGGCGAGAAATCCCCACGCAACCGAGTCCACTGCGAATGGGTTTCGACTCAAAAGGATTGCATGATGGGAGCCTAAAAACTCTGCATTAAAATCACCACCACCTGCAAATTGAAAACGAGAAAGATCCAGAACTGAAAAAATTCTTTTTTTCCAAATTTCTGGAATTGCAAGGATTTCAGTCACTGCAGCTGCCCCCAGAGTTGGATCGCCAGCGAAACGACGTGTATTACTTGCCATACCAATAGACATATTGGAAGAAGCCCCGAGGATTCCAAGGTTGGAATCATCCATCACCGTAGCTAAATTGATCCAGTAGACCTGATCATCTAACAAAACGGAAGGTAGGTAACTCTTCCTTTCCTCTTCCATTCTCTTTTTTCGATCATTTGGAAATTGGAGGTAAAACTTTGCCCGATCATAAACCTTTGGTGGCATGGGGCTGTCATGAAACCAATCTGGCTCAAAGAAATTTAGGTTCTTGGGGCTAGTCACGAGATGTCCTTTGTAGAAATCCATCTCTGAAATCAAACGATAACCTTTTGCTCGTCGAACTTCCTCAAGTTGAAAACAAACAAGTTCAACTTTTTCTTTTTCATAACCTCGATTCTTGAGTAACTCGAGCAAGCCGTCCAATAATCCGATTGAAACCTGAAGTCCGGGAGATGCGGAGGTATCAAGTTTGATCACAATTTTAGGAAAATTGTTTGGATTCAGTTCGATTTTTTCTCGAACCTGAAACTGTTCAATCACAAGATTTAACGACTTATGGAATTCAAATGCAGTGGGAGCGGTTTTTCGATAAAATACCGCAGTTTGATTGGAATCTGCTTGATCCACTTTCAAACTTGAAAATGAAATATTGCCAGTAATGTTTTGCTTGTTTGCAAACAAGCCGTTTATCATCCAAAACAGCAAAAGAAATCCCCTTGCTTGACCTTTTAAAATTCTCTGTAAAAAACAATCCATGCCTAAATCCAGAACATGCTTATCAATCAAATTGTACGGGTCAATCTTGGTTCTACTGATTAGCTGTAGTGAAGAACCAAAGATCGAGCAGTCTGAAACTGATGGAAGCCTCGACAACAAACCGATGGCACCTGATCTATCAGAGGCAATTGCAAAGAGAATGGAAGGGAACCCTGAAGCCGCCATACTTCTCTTGAGAGAACAGAACCAAAAATTTCCTGATTCCAATGAAGTGCTGGTCCAATTGGGACGTTCTTTATTTGATGCCAAAAACTTTCCTTTGGCCGCTTTTAGATTCGAACAAGCTTTATCAACTGGAGCACCCACCGAAATCTATCGCGAAGCTGCAGAAGCATTTCTCCAGTCAGGAGATGAAAAAAATGCAAAACGGAATCTTGAAAAATTCTTAGAAAATTTTCCCGATGAAAAAGGGGCGTGGCTAAGTTATGCCAGGTTGTTGGAAAAATCTGGACTGGAAACCGAAGCAATCAATGCCTTTTCGCGAGCCCCAGATCTTTGTACTGCTCAAGATTCACTGATCTTGGCCGACCTATTTTTCCGTAAGAAACTATGGGCTCAAGCCTCGAGGTGGTATCGTGAATCTGCGAAAAGAGAAGAGACCCTTAGTACCAAGCCTCTGCTTGGACTACTTCAGGTAAGCCTAAAGGAGAAAGATGAGGATCAAGCCGAAACCTTGGCCCTTGCCCTTGAAAAAACACACCCCGGTACGATTGACTCCACTGAACTAAGGGAAGAAATCGCAAACCTTCTTAGGCGGAGAAGGCTTGCCGACTTGCTTGAAGCCGATATCTCAACTAATGAAAAAGGGGTCACTGTCTTAGCCCATGCCCTTCTTTATGGGTCCCCCAAAACGGAAGATGCCGTGGTTTCTTCTGGGCCAAAACTACCAAGTACTTCAACCATACCCGGAGTTCCCGACGAGTCCTTACCCGAATCAACAACTTTAGATTCTCGTGTAATAGAAGACCCTTCCATTCCCTTTAACTTAGCCGACGCCTTCGCGATTCCAGCAGAGGAAGAGATTGAAATGAGCTCACTTGAAAAAAGTAGAATGGCCTATCTAAATTCGAGCTACTCAGAGGCATTATTTCATGCTCGGGAAGCACTCAAGGCTAACCCTTCAGATGCGGAAGCCTGGAGATCGAGTTCCCAAGCTCATTTCCAACTGGGGGAGGAAACCGAAGCAGAAATGACCATTCTGGAGGCAATCCGGCACAACCCGTTCGACTTGGAAACCCGGATGGACTATCTTCGTATTGCACGTGAAACACTTAGCGCTAGGAGATATCTTGTTGAGCTCGAAAAAGCTAAAGAAATATTCCCGGAATCCACTGAAATCCTTTGGGAGTTGGCCCGTCGTTATCATTTAGTTGAGAAGATGCCCGTAACTGCAAGTATCCTGTACCGAGAAGTAATGAAGATTGCTCCAACAGGATCAGCATTGCACGAGCAATCAAAAATGGAACTTCTAAAACTTAAATCCTTGTAAGCATAAATTTTTGAGATGCCTAGACTTGCAGAAGGATTTATCAATGAACTAAAAGAGAGAATCGATCTGTTTGATTTGGTCGCCCCCTATGTTGAGTTAAAAAAAAGTGGTTCAAGTTGGGTTGGACTCAGTCCTTTTCAACAAGAAAAAACCCCTTCCTTTTATGTGCATCCACAAAAGGGTTTTTTTAAATGCTTTAGCTCAGGCGAAACGGGAGATGCCATTTCTTTTGTTCAGAAAGTGGAGAATCTCGACTTTCAAGAAGCTCTTGAATTTCTTTCTCAAAGATTTGGCATCCCTTTACGCTACGAAAGCGGTGGGGCATCCCAATCTTTTGTTAAGTCCATTCGTGCCGAATTGCATGCGGTCAATGAAGAAGCCAAAAAATGGTTCATGAAGCAGCTCAAGCTAGAGACAAATGAATCTAAAGTGGCTTGGCAATATTGGATTGAAGAGAGAAAGTTTTCTGCTCAAACCGCGATTGAATTTGGGATTGGATATGCTCCAACCGATGAATTTGCTTTAGCTGAACACTTGATCCTTCAGGATTTCAGTAAGGAAATCATGAGCAAATCCGGACTCTTCCGCGAAAAACTGCGTCAAGGAAAACTCGTATCAAGCTTTCAAGGAAGGTTGATGATACCGATCCATGAAAAACTAGGACGAATCTGTGGTTTCACTGCTAGAAAACTTGCCGCTACCCCAGAATGGGGAGAAAAGAAGGCACCTAAATATATAAACTCTCCGGAAACCCCAATTTTTCAAAAAAGCCAAATTTTATTCAACCTTCATCTCGCCAATAAAGCAATCAAGGATCAAAAAGATTTCATTCTGGTAGAAGGGCAATTAGATGCAATTCGCTGCTTTATCGAAGGGTTTGAGACTGTAATTGCACCTCAAGGTACCGCCTTTACCGAATCTCAGGCTGACTTATTAAAGAAATCAAATCCTCGAAATGTAATTTGCCTGCTCGATGGAGATGAAGCTGGCAGAAAAGCTGGACTAAAATATGTACCCATTTTTATTGGAATTGGTCTCAATGCTCGATTTGCCACGATTCCTGTGGGAAGTGATCCGGATCAAATCCTTCTGAATGAAGGAAAAACGCGCCTCAATGAAATTTTGGATGATTCAATTTCCATGATTGAATATGTAATTAAAAACTTACAACTAGGTGAAGACATAAGTAGTCCCAACATTAGCAAAAACATCTGTGACTTCATTTTTACTTCACTAAATAAAATTGATTCCCTTGTGATTAAAGAAAGCTACTTAAAAGAACTGGCAACTCTCCTAGGAGTCTCAAACGAAGCGGTGAAGCAAGATTTCTCCAAATTTGAAAAACAAAAACTGCCAAAATACCGACTCCAAAACCCGAATCCCTCGAACAAGGAAACGAAAGATAATAGCCCTGTTCGATTGACAAATGTAGAAGATGATTTATTATTCATCCTTTTGCATGATGATCGGATTGCGGGGCCACTTGCCTACCTCATCGAGCCTAGTTGGCTCAATCTCCAAACAACTGCTGGTACTATCTTGGCAAAGATCTTTGCTGAGGTTAACGCAGACGGCCCCATGGACTCTCGTCGGATGGAAGACTTTTTGGAAAATGATCAGGAAAGAAAAGTGTTTCACCATTGCTTGTACAAAGATCACGGTGATGAAGAAAAGGACACTTTCCTTCAACTTGCCAATGAGTGCCTCTCCGTCCTCTTTCTCCGGAGTTCGAAAGAAAGAGAAGAAAAAATCCGTGCCCATCTTCGAGCTGCAGAGGAAAATGCTACCCTCATGGAATTAAGAAACGAATTGAAAGAAATTAGAAAACTCCGAAACTCCCCACCCACTTTAACACTCTCTTCACCTCCGAATTAACCACTTCATGCCTACGCCAAAAACCAAAAAAACCAGCTCAAAAGCAAAGCCTGCTCCCTCCAAGTCCGTTGCTTCCAAGCCTCGAGTCTCTCCCGCATCGAGAAAATCCACGCCCAAGACCAAAACAGTGGTTGCTAAGGCATCTACCGCCAAGACCAAAACCGCTGGATCCAAATCGAAAAGTAGTACAGCAAAGACGACTACTTCTAAGACCAAGGCCAGTTCCGCCAGCACCGTAAAAGGTTTGGTAAAGGCGGCAAAGGGGAAACCAAAGACTGCCTCCAAAAAGACCTCAAAAACAACAGCAACCATTCAGTCTTCCGCAAAAGAAGCTGCAAAATCTTTGAACAAAAACATTGAGCCTCATGCCCTCAATGACGAAATGAATGAAAAAGTACGGGAACTCATTCATCTTTCCCGTGAGCAAGGTTTTTTAACATACAAGGATGTCGATAAAGCCCTTCCAGAAATCGCAACTCAACCGGAAGAATTGCAAAATGTGATTTCCATCTTCAACAACTTGGAAATTAAACTACTTGATTCTGCTGAAGTTGATAAATTCAAGAAGAAAAAGGAAGAAAGCGAAGAAGAAAGTGCTCGTTCAAACCAAAGCGACATGCTGGACGACCCCGTCCGAATGTATCTGAAGCAAATGGGGCAAGTTCCATTGTTGTCTCGAGAAGAAGAGGTCGATATTTCAAAACGAATTGAGGCGGCAGAAAGCTCTGCTCTCAAAATAATATATTCCGTTTCCCTGACCACAGAGTTTCAAATGGATATTTGCCAGAAGTTACTTTCCAGAGAGGAACGTTTTGACCGGGTCGTTTTGGATAAAAAAATTGATAGCAGGGAAACCTACTTCAAAAACTTGGCGAAACAGCTTCTGCTTCTTGAAGACCTCTATATTAAAATCGACCGAGCTTGGAAAAGCATTGAAAGTGCTTCTAACCAAACGCAAAGAAAACGCTCCGTAACCCGATTTAAGAAATACGAAAGTGAATTGGCACCTATTTTCAAAAAATGTTGCCTTAAACTTAAGGTATTCGAGGATTTCTTGACTCAAGTTGGCCCCGAGTTAAAAGCGATCACCCGAAATGTAAACAACTTGGAACTCTCCAAGAAAGATACCGTTAAGGTAAAACGAAAAGGAGTGAAAATGGATCGTGTCCTTGCTGAACTTGAAACTGCCAAGTCCAAGTTCCGCATGGATCCCGAGGAACTGGCTCAACTTATCAAAGATCTCAGGCGTTTCATGCGCCTTGCCCACAAGGCAAAGACTGAAATGGTAGAGGCGAACCTTCGCCTTGTTATTTCAATCGCAAAAAAATACACCAACCGCGGACTTTCTTTCCTCGATTTAATTCAGGAAGGAAATATGGGACTGATGAAAGCGGTGGAAAAATTTGAATACCGTAGAGGCTACAAATTCTCAACCTATGCCACTTGGTGGATTCGTCAGGCAATCACCAGGTCTATTGCCGATCAGGCTCGAACCATTCGTATACCGGTTCACATGATCGAAACTTTGAATAAGGTAATGCAGGTTCAGAAACAATTACTCCAAGAACTCGGGCATGAACCAACTCCGGATGAAGTCGCAAATGAAATGGGTCTCCCTCTGGATAAGGTGCAGAGTATCATGAAAATGGCTCAACAACCGATCTCGCTACAAAGCCCTGTCGGAGATAGTGATGATACAAACTTCGGAGATTTCATTGAAGATAAAGGGGCAGAGAATCCATATGATATGACTGCATATTCCTTGCTCCGGGAGAAAATTTTAGATGTTCTTGATTCACTCACTGAAAGGGAAAGAAATGTGTTATCTCTGCGTTTTGGCTTGAAAGATGGCTATAGTAGAACGCTCGAAGAAGTTGGTAGACAGTTCAAGGTTACCCGTGAGAGAATTAGACAAATCGAAGCCAAAGCCCTTCGTAAAATGCGCCACCCAACTAGGATTCGCCAACTACATGGCTTCTTTGAAGCCGACCAAAGCTCGGTCAATAAACCAAAACCGGAAGCTCTTCGACAACTCGGATTATAAAAGACCTGCACCAAATCTTATTCGTATTTTGTTTTAAATTGTTTGCCTAAAACAAGTCTAAGCCCTAATTTTTATAGCATGATCGCTTCATCTACATTACAACTTGCCTTCATTGGAAACTTTGGTGGTGGGGAAATCATTCTTATCTTCCTAATTGTTCTCTTGCTCTTTGGAGCCAAAAAGGTTCCTGAATTATTCCGCTCTCTCGGTAAAGGCGTGAACGAATTCCGAAAAGCAAAAAGTGAATGGGAAAGTGATATCAATGATGTAATGAATCAGGAACCATTGGAAGATCACGATTTTAAAAAGGAAGAAAAAGCCCCCGAAGATTCAGTTCCCACTAATTCCGAATCTACGGAGCAAGAAAAGCAAACAACTTGAAATTTTAGTCTCTCTTTCCCTTAGTTAATTAGAGAGATATTATCCCCCTGCTAGGACTGGCTTAAACCCTATTTTACTCAACCAGTTCATGACTTCCTCTCTTCGATCTCCTTGGAGTTCCATAACTTGGTCGTTCCAAGTACCCCCAGTGCCCAGAGAAACTTTGATCTTTTTTAATAACTGAGTTCGCTGAGCGACCGCCAAACTTTTTGGGAAACCTTTTATTGTAGTCACAGTTTTTCCTCCTCTACCGCTTTTTTCCCTTCTTACTTCCAATCGCTCACTTCTACCAATTTTTTCTTTCGGGGGTATCTCTGGTTTAACCTCAAAGGACATTTTCTTGGAAGGAGCATTGTTCTGGTTCTCGACAGTCCTAGTTGGTAAGCCTTCGATTTCTAAGGAACCAAACGGGTTGGCACCAAAATCCTCTGGTTTTTCAAGCTTAAGTTTTTTGGAAGTTCGAGCTGATTTTTTCATTTTCCACAAACCCCTTTTTCGGGCTCTTCCCCTTCCAACCAGATAAGTGCTTTCTCATAACTTCTATTTTGAAGAAAATGCCTAAGTCTAGGATCTAAATTCGAAGTATTTTGATTTAACATTTCATCCAATGACTTAAGTTCCCTAATAAGCTCGCCCGGTTTCGCATCCTTCGGATTTGTAATCAAACGCAAACTGCTTTTTAATTCTTCCATAATTTAAGACTTTATTTTCATTATCAATTAAAATGCCACAAGCCCAAAGCATCAAATATGAAATCTAAACGAATCTGTATAATAGGAGCGGGGCTTTCGGGGTTATCCTTGGCATGGAAAAAAGAGAATCTTGGTCATGAAGTGCAGATCATCGAATCAGCCTCTAGGGTAGGTGGTGTTCTTCAATCCAAATTCATTGAAGGATACCTTCTTGATTATGGAGCAAATTCATTGAGTTTACGATTCCAAGACACCTATGATACTCTTTTTCAAATGGGCGTTATGGATCACGCGATTGATGCAGATTCGATCACTAACAAACGTTTTATCGTCCGAAATGGGAAACTGGTTGCCCTACCCTTGAACCTACCCTCTTTTTTTCTAAGTTCTTTTCTCAGTCCCTTGGGAAAATTAAGATTACTTTTAGAGCCATTAATTAGCCGAGGAAACCAGGATGCGAAAGAATCGGTTGCTTCATTTATTTCGCGTAGACTGGGAAAAGAGGCTCTGGATTACGCAGCAAACCCTTTTATTTCTGGAATCTATGCGTCCAAACCTGAAACTTTGAACCTGGCAAATTCTTTCCCCTCCCTTTTTCAACTAGAACAGCAATCGCGTTCTCTTTTTTTGGGAATGTTAAAAAAGGGAAATAAAAGAAAACGCATCCCGAAAACTAGACTGGTTTCATTTCCCAAAGGAATGTGTCAATTGACCGAACTTATTGCCTCGTCGCTGAAAAAAACTTCCATAAGGACCGAAGAGTCGGTAATATCGGTTGAAAAGACCCTTTCAAACTGGAGAATTTCCACCAAATCTATCACGGGCGAGAGATCTGTTTTCGAATGCGATGAGGTTATCTCTACCCTTCCAATTCAAAAATCGATTACTATCGACTGGAAAAATCTTAACGCTTCTGAAAACCTTTCAGGCTTGCATCAAGTTACTCATTATCCCCTTAGTCTTGCCTATTTTGGAGTAGATCGTGAAAAAATCAAACACCCCTTAGATGGCTTCGGGTTTCTTGTGCCCGAAAAAGAAAATTTATCCATCTTAGGCACCCTTTTTTCAAGTACTCTCTTTCCCCAGAGGGCACCAAATGGAAAAGTTCTACTGACCACTTTTGTCGGTGGTGAAAGAAGACCAGATCTTGCCCTAGCTACCGAAGATGTGATTTCTGAGGTTGTACGAGAGGATCTTTCCAAATTGATTGGTCTTCAAGGCAAACCTGAATTTTTTCACCTTAAACGCTGGAAGCAGAGTATCCCTCTTCCAGATGATAAAATGAACTTGAGAAAACAAGCCGCGGATGCCTTATCTAAGGCAAATCAAGGCTTATTTTTTTCCGGCTCTGCATTCACCGGCGTCTCACTTCCAAACTGTATAGATTCCCATTAGTTTTAAGAAATTTCTCCCGCCCTTTTATCCTGAAAGATTGCTTCAGTCGTGATATACTGATAGGAATAACTTATTCAATTTAAATTTAAGCCGTGATGAATGCTACTAAATCTGAGAATCCTGTTAAAACTCTGGTGATCCTTTTAAATATGGGAGGTCCACAGAATAAAGATGAAGTTCACCCCTACCTCAAAGAATTGTTCCAGGACCGTGAAATTCTTAAACTCCCTTTTCAAAAGGTATTGGGTCGTTACATTGCATGGCGACGAACTCCTAATATTCAAGAAAGATATGAAGAAATTGGTCAATATTCGCCAACCAAGGGAATTATGGATGATCAGTCCGCAGAAATAGCCCAGAAATTGGATCAGATTCATCCTCAATCCGCCCCACATGTTTGCGTTTCTGGTTTTCGTTACTGCTCTCCCAGAACAAGTGAAATGATTGAGCAATACAATTCTGCCGAGAAAATCATCCTGTTTTCCCAATACCCTCAACATAGTTGTTCGACCAGTGGATCCTCCTTTTGCGACGCTTACAGATGGTTAGACAAACAAAAGGACGAGGTTTACAGAGATCGAATCTCCGTTATTGACCAGTGGTGGGATCGATCAGACTACACCGAGTTGTGGGCAATGCTCGTTAAACGAAAGTTTGATGAAATGAAAAGTTCTACCGGTCTAAAAGATAAGGATATTCGCATCATCTATTCGGCTCACAGTCTTCCCGAATCCTACTGCACCGAGAAAGGAGATAAGTATAATGAGGAAATTCGTGGATCTTTTGAGCGAATTGAAAAAGTTCTCCAAAGTCTTGGTCTGGAACACGAAGGTGCTCTTGCTTGGCAAAGTAAGGTAGGACCACAGAGAACGAAATGGCTTACACCTTCCACGCCCGATGTCATTGCCGAAACTACTCAGAAGGCAATTCTGATGGTACCGATTGCCTTTACCACGGATCATATAGAAACCTTGGATGAGATTGATATTGAATTCCGTGGATATGCCGAGGAAGTCGTGGATCATTTCGCACGGGTTGACTGCTTCAATTTGGAGGAGAAGTTCATCGACCTTTGTACTCGTTTAATTATCGAACACATTGAAAAAGGTTACCATTCAGCCATTCGTCCTTGTTGCCTGAATTGTGAAGGCAATGATTGTGCTGCCATGCGTCAATATTTTGGCTCTGAACCTGTAAGTCAAAGAGAGCTTCTGGAAAATTCTCCTGCTGAAGCAGTTACCGTTTAGGTTCTGCAATACTCCCAAGTTTTTAAAACACTCCGCAGCAACCAGTATGAACTTTTCCGATGCCAGAGAATTGCTTTGGTTTGCAGTTGTGCTTTATGGAATCGCTTTTGTTATTGGTTTTCTTAAAACATTCAAAATTGATTGGACCCCGCTTCGAGACAGTCCTTTGCTCGCGATTGTATTGGGCTTTTCTTTTCATACTCGGGCACTTTACCTACGAGGAATTGATGTGCATGGCTGTCCGCTCGGAAACGGGTTGGAACGAACACAGTTTATTCTCTGGTCTTTAATCCTGACTTATTTGATCCTTCGAATTCTTTGGCGTCTCAATCTCTTGGGAACTTTTTGTGCTGGATTATCATCTCTTGCGGGCTGTATTTGCCTAAGTATTCCCAGCTTAGACCCTCCCTACTGGGTGAGTCCGGAATACGAACGACTTTTTTCCGCCCACTGGATCGAATTGCATGCATCCATTGCGATTTTTAGCTACGGCATTTTTTCCCTTCTTGCGGTGGTGAGCCTTATGTATCTCGTTCAAAGAAAGGCATTACTGTCGAGAAAGTTTAGCTCATTGGGCTCTTTTCTCCCACCTATTCATGACCTGGAACAAGCCGGGTTTCGATTGCTTTCCATTGGAGTTTTCTTCCTTACCATCTCTATCATTGTGGGTGGTATGCATTGGACGAGGCAACCAGAATTCGTTAGCAGTATAAAGCTTGCAATTACCATGGCGGTGTGGGCTGGTTACACTATTTTGTTTTTCCTTCGGTACGGAAATCGCTTATTTGGCTCGAAGTTTGCCAAATTCGCAATTGCTCTCTTTTTCATTGCTGTCTTCAGCTTAAGCTTTGTGAATTCAAAAGATGCTAAAAGGCAGATAGAATCCAGAAATCATTCAGCTCCCGCCTTAAAGCAAAATCATGATTAGCGAAAGTGGACATATGCTTCATCTGCTGGGAAGCTCGCATCATGTGGCCAGCCTTGCCGCCCGCGAAAAAATCAGTTTGCCACCCGAAACAATTGATGAATTTTATGCTGGTTTACAAGAAATTCCCGGTCTTAATGAATGCCTTTTGCTTAATACTTGTAACCGTACTGAGATTTACGGAACTTCCATCGAAGACGACTTCTCCCCTGAATCCCTGCATCGCTACCTCAGTACTTTTCGGAAAATTGAACCGGAATTTTTAAGTCGTCACTCCTACCAGCATGCCGGAGAGAAAGTGGTACAGCATCTTTTCAAAGTTGCATCTGGAATCGACTCTCAAATGGTTGGAGAAACCGAAATCCTAGGCCAGGTAAAAAAAGCATATGATGACGCATGCAAACGAAAAGTATCTGGTAAGGTTTTAAATAAGCTCTTCCAAAAAGGATTTCAGGCTGCAAAATGGGCAAGAACCAATACCGGTATCTCTAAAGGGCAAGTCAATCTTGGTAATGTATTATGTGAACTTTCCCGAAGAATTTTCGGAAAAGTATCAAACTGCCGGCTCTTAGTCGTGGGTGCGGGTAAAGTAGCAGAAAGTGCAATGGAAGCATTCAAATCTCGTGGGTCCCAAGCCATTACGGTAACTGGAAGAACATTTGAATGGTGTCCATTAAGTGTAAAAAAACCAGACGAACTCGCTGAAAAATTTGGGGGGTTTGCGCTCTCGTTTTCAGAATTCCAGAAATCATTAAATTTGTTTGATGTTATACTTACCTCCACAACCAGTGGAAAAGCTTTAATTGATTTATCTCAAGTAAAAGCCTGCATGAAGCAGAGGCCTTCCAAACCCCTTTTTCTAATCGATGCATCTGTACCCCGCAATATAGATGAAAGAGTTGCTAAATTGGATAATGTATTTTTATACAATATGGACGATGTTTCTAACATCGCGAATGAAAACATCATGTCCCGTATTGCAGAAGTAGACCGCTGTAGAAGTGCCCTCTCTGACCGTGCGATTAAGCTTTGGGAACAAATTAAGTCCTACCCAAGTGATCCCTCGTCTTCCAGCCATTCAACCACTCCTCTTTCCTGAGGCCCTCGGAGTAGATCCTTCAACTGTTTTGCTGAGCTTAACGATCGCTGACGAGATTCAGTTTCGTTTCCGAGAATATTTTTGATCTCGATTAGGATCAGTTTTGGATTTGCCCGACCTTGGATAAACTCAGAGTATGGGGGATTTTCAGGAAGCAATAAATTAGCCATACCTAAATATTTCACCTTAATCAGCGCTTTACCTAAAAGGAAAGTAAAAGGATGGGCTTTATAAATAATTAATCCGGGAATACCAGATAAGGCTGAGCGTAGCGACATCGTTCCCGAACTCATTAATGCAAAGCGTGCCGATAAATCATCCGTGCTTTGGGTTATTTCAACCTTTTCTTTCAAGTTCTTGTGGGATTCCAGAATTCCTCGAATAGTCTCTTTCATTTTAACATTGGAGGCAGGAATTAGAGCGGATACATTTGGAAATTCAGCCAGGAGTTTCTCAAAACTATCTAATAAGACAGGAAGGATTCTCCCGATTGCCTGGGAACGACTTCCGGGCAATAGCAGAAAAGGTCCAGCGGGATCATACTGAATCAATTGTTCTGGCTTTCCTGAACCCACCATGGGGTGACCCACAAAAGCAACGGGTAAATTTACATCCTGGTAGCAGTCAGTTTCAAAGGGGAAAATAACCGCCAGAGAATCTAGCACTTTTTCCATTTTAAACCTTCTTCGCGGCTTCCAGGCCCAGAGTTGCGGACTGACATATTGTAAAACAATGATTTCACCTCCACCCTTACGTGAAAGGCCTGCCTTTTTTAAGGCATCCGCGAGCCTAAGATTAAAGCCGGGGTAATCAACAAGCAAAATTGTCTTAGGCTTATTCTTTCGGATCCATTCAACGGTTAAATCAAAAAGTTCTCGAAAAAAACTATAGTTTTTTAAAACTTCAAAAATCCCAACGACGGCATGATCCACAAGATTAAAAAGTAACTTAACTCCCGCTCTCTGGAGTTCATCTCCCCCTAATCCAGCGATTTGAAGAGAAGGATTACGAGCCTTCAAATTTTTGATCAATTGAGAAGCATGTTCGTCCCCGGATGCTTCCCCAGCAATGACCAAAAGGTCTACGGCTTGGCAAGAAAGCGGGAAAAATGAAGGTTTATCCACCACCCTACCAAGTGGATTGAATTTGCTTGGTAATATTTAGAGCAACTTCGAGGGCGGACTTCCCGAAGGTCCCATCCGTTTTCGGAGTACGGGTCTCAATCACGCAATCCAAGAAGGATTTTAATTCCAAAGCCAAGGGCTCACCTTTCTCAACAGGAACCTCACTTTTTTCTAATTCCTTTTCATTCTTACGAATCAGATGGCCTTTTTGATTCATGAAATCAAGCGATAAGTATCCACTATCTTGAAAAACCCGTATTTCACGGGCTTTTTTTTCACTTACCCTACTGGCACTCAAGTTAGCAACACAACCATCTTCAAAAACCAAGCGGGCATTGGCAATGTCTTCCGTTGCTGACAAGACTCGAACCCCAATCGCATCCACTTTGATTAGGGGTTGTCCGACCAAAGCCATGACAATACCAATATCATGGATCATCAGATCCAAAACTACTCCGACTTCGGTTCCACGAAGCTGAAAAGGGGCCAGACGTTCACCGGTCAAATATTTGGGCAATTCGACGGCATCTTCCAAGAATTCCATCACTGGATTGTAATGCTCGATATGCCCAACTTGTACAATCGTTCCGCTGTTCTGGGCATGCCTCAGGATTTCTTCCGCTTCTTCACTGGAAACACACAGGGGTTTTTCGATAAGTAAATGACAAGCTTTCTCAATCAGAGGAATTGAAACTTCCGTATGCAAATCTGTTGGACAAACTACACTAACTGCATCGCATGACTCACCTAATTCCTCCACTGTCTTGAATCGTTCACACCCATAAAGATCCATTACTTTTTTGGCAGCATCCTGATTAGGTTCAAAGATTCCAACCAGATTACAACTTTCAAGCTCATTATAAATTCGGGCATGATGCTGCCCTAGGTAACCAACCCCGGCTACTCCGCATCTAATTTTTTCTTTTTCGCTCATATTTTATACTTCATTCAATGTTCCATCTTGGAGAACCGATGATCGACT
>Ga0213863_10000517_pt1 | contig 29516 bp, 22 predicted proteins | sample PICome_8_FD_160128 | JGI IMG/M metagenome (GOLD analysis project Ga0213863, IMG submission 160128) | Coastal seawater microbial communities near Pivers Island, North Carolina, United States - PICO497 | ecosystem: Environmental > Aquatic > Marine > Coastal | place: USA: North Carolina... | reverse complement strand
TTTTCTCGCCAGGAATCCAGTGCAGGAAGATGCTGGAATACCACTGCGCATCCACATTTTTGGCAATTTCGTTAATCAGAAACCAGTCAACGAAACTGTCCACGTCAGCGTAGGACGCGTAACCCGTCTCGGGGTCCGCAAACTCGGCGCTAAAGAGTACGGCTTCGAAGTCATTAAGGTGCTGACGTACCTGACTAAACTCGGGGTCCGCGTAATCGAGGTTCGGCTCTTTAATATTGATGAGATAGGTGTCCGTGCGAAACGAAACGTCGTCCGGATCCAGACGACTGGGCTGATCAATTTCAAGCAAAAATCCCGTATCGCCAATATCGACCCGGTTACCGCCGTCCTCAACTTTTTCAGAGATGTGGTAAATACCATCGTGATTGCCGTTTACGAAGACTTCTGCGTAATGACCACTGGGTGTCCACGCCAGGTTGCTCATGCTGCCCAGCTCAAACGCCAGGTGATTGCGCATGAGTGTTTTGTCAGAATACTCTGCGAGAAAGAGCCACTTTTTGTCTTCAAACATTCCAAACAAGGCGCGCTTCGACTCGAGTTTCATTTGATAGGGCTTTTTAGGGTGCTGCCAAGTTGAGTTCCCACGGCCTCTGATTTCCATGGCCATTTCATCAACCGAGTCGTAATTGCGCCAGCCGTCCATCATGAAGGTACCCGCGACGTAATCGTCTTTGGACGTGATGGCGTTATTGGTATTTAGATAAATAATAGGGAGACCCGTAAATCGTGTTAGATCAACGGCGTACGTCTTGGTCGCTCCAGACTCATTTTCCACGGTGTAAGACACAACGCTCGTTAGATCTTGGGCGTCTTCCCCGGAGGCTTGTGGTACACCATTGACCAGCACCTGAGACCCCTCGAAGGTGAATGTGGGCACCAGCGACGTCACCGTGGCGGCACTTGGAAGCCGGGCGGTGAAGGTTTCGCCGTCAATATTGAATTCAATGTCAGCATCTAAATCGGCGTTATTTTGTGCCAATAACGCAAAGCTTTGTAAGATAGGGTCCGGTACTGAAGTAACCGGCGCCGGGTTCACCACGACTGGCTCTGAGCTAGAACCGCCACCGCCACCGCAGGCACTGAGCACTAAAATAAGAGGCAGTAAAACTACCGATTGATCTACGCGCTGTAACATTTCGAAGTACCACTCTTTAATGACTGTACAACCATCCCGCCTGCCGGTAATGAAGGGCGAAGACCCGCAGGCGAATAGTAATCAATGATGCCGGAGAGCGCCAAGGAATCTCTGGGCTTTAGTGGTGCTGCCAATTTGCAGTTTGGGCACTAACACGTAAATAGCGGACAAGAAGTTGAGCTTGGCGCTGCGGGCAATGCATCGATTGACACCATTGGCACAGCCAAGAAGCGTCCTTCCCCGGCGGGCACTCAGAAAGATCGGAAATGACGTCTATTTGGCATTCGACCTGTTGCATTAATGGAACCACGAGCTCCTGAAAACCCAGTGCTTTAAGGGCCGCTACAATCATATTACTGCTCTCCACCATGCGCATGGCCCACCGCCAATCAGGTGCTGGGTCGCTCCTCAGCTTTTCACAGGCGATCTGTAAAGCCGCCCCCACCACTAAAAAGGCAGTGTCGTAGTCATGTGCGCGCAAGTAGTGAGCACCCTGTTCGGTCAATAGCTTCCATGACCCATCGGCTGCACCAGGCGAGTGACAGATAATGCTCAGTGCCTCAGCGTCTAGAAAATGAGGGGTTAAAACGCAGGGTGCGAACATAATGTAAATGTTATTAAGAAACGGTAGCTAAGACTATCGCACGGAACGCACAAATGCAAATGATTATCATTTACATTAAGGCGGGTTCAGTAGTCGATATTAATCTGTAAGCGCTCGCATCGTGTTCAACTGAACTTTGCCACATAATTTTTAATGACCTACTTGTACCTTGGTCAAGCGGGTAAAAAATGGAATTAAATGACCCTCGTTAATAATGTCTGCAACATGCATAAGTCTCTCTTACGCAAAACTAAATCCAACTAACGTCAGTGTATAAATAGCCAAATACAAACTAATTATTTAGCAAACCGCGCGCTTACGTCGCTTTTGGTAACCGCAGAGGTAAGGCCTCTCAAAATCCCAATTATTCCTGCGTTCTGCCGCTTTATCGTCGCCAATGCTATCGAAGTGTCGACGATCCACGCCGTCACCGATGCCCTACCAGGGTTAAAGTAAAATTCATCTTTGACAGGCGTCCCAGCCAAACACTCGGCGAGTCCTATTACACCACCTTCACCAAATTCAATAGTTCCTGAGCCCCTTTTCGCCATTAGGCCCTTTTCAGCTGTGACAAGAGCCCGTCCATTGGCAATGTGATTTCTGATATCGACGGTACTGCGAAGCGGAATCGACCTGTAACTTCCGCTTCGTAAAAATATGTCTAATAAATCGGATTTTGATTCAGCACCAGGCAGTGCAATCGTTGAGTTGGGAGCCAAATCCGGCCCCCTTAAAGCAGCCTCTGCTGTGTTCGTCTGCTGTAACTGCATCGCAAGGCCGGCGAACATACTTTTGACCGATGGCAGTCCTCGGTCAAGCTCACTTTGCATCCAGGTCATTGAAATTTCGAGGCAAGTCGTCTGAGTACTAGCCATTGCGGATGCGAGACGCCTTCCTCGGCCAAGCAGAGCAAGCTCTCCAAATGACCCTCCCTTCGTTAGGGTGGCCAATACGTGGGTCCCATTCTCTATTGAAATTTCAATAGAGCCCTCTTGTATTATGTAGAAGTTGTCCGCGTTGTCATTTTCCCTAAAAAGAAATACGCCTGGCGGAATGGAAACTTCCATCAATTTAGGGTTTTGAGCTGATGGTGCTCGACTCATACTATTTTCATCTTCCAATGTCGTATCCTTCATCTACTAAAGTGCCGAGATTGCCAGCTCAAGTTCCTTAAAATTTTTTTCTTTTTGCTCGCCGTATAGTTTTCGTGCAGAGTCGCTCTGCCAGTTATGGCGTTCCATCAGATCCCGAGTAACAGGCATAAATTTATCAAAATTTATACCGATTTCTGTGGCAACTGCCTCAGTTTGGCGCCAAAAAATTGGTCGGCCGAGATTGGATAAATCCGCATCTAACAGATAGGGGGAAAGACGAGTATTACTAAGTTGCGCGCACTGATGCGTTATCAACTTAGTGTCAAGGATCATTTGTGATACCAGAGCGATTTCGCTTTTCGAGTAGTCTCCGACGACTCTCATAGCAGACTCCGCCATTGCAGCGCCTATAGGTTCGTTGTCGTGATGTTGTTTCAGAAAACCTGCATCATGGAAAAGTGCGGCGACAGTGATAATCTCAAGATCTCGTTCACATAGCTGCGCATTTGAACCGAGTGTTATCGCTTGATCGATAACATCTATGGTATGGAAGTAGCAGTGATAGACCAACTTGGTGTCTAGTTCCCGTTTCAGTCGCCCGCTCAAACTAGCGAGAGACTGTGGTAATGAATTTAGGGCACGCGTCACTCTAGCCGGCACTGTTTGCGGGTAAGCATGCTCGCTTCTGGTTCTGCTCATCTTTATCGCCCAAACTCCCTCTTCAATATATATTACATTGGGGCAATAGATAATGCATATTGCTCTTTTAGTCTCTGCGCAGACTTACTGCGCTTTCTTGGATTGCAAATAAGACCATCAGGGATATGGGTAAGGAGTAAAACAAAAAATGCTAAACGTTAGAATCTCCAATTCAACCTTTTCCGCTTAGCCTATAAGTAACAATGAATGACCAGCCATCAAGAGTAGAGGTGTAATATGTCGAGTCAGGAAACCAAGTTCGTTGAACGCGATGGCGTCCGAATTGCATACCGAATTTATGGTCACGGAACGAGCGATTTGATAATTGTTCCTGGCATCATCTCGCATGTTGAATTTGCGCATGAATTACCGGGTTATAGCGAGTTCATTAGCGCGATCTCAAAGCACCACCGAGTTATTGTATTTGATAAACGTGGAAATGGTCTTTCGCAAAAGCTTTCTGAGACCGCACCGACCATAGAACAACGCATGGATGACATAAGGTTTGTTATGGACGATGTTGACTCTAAACAAGCTACAGTCTTGGGCGTCTCCGAAGGGGGCAGTCTTAGTGCACTTTTTGCAGCAATGTACCCGGAGAGGACTAAAAAATTAATTTTATTTGGTGCGTTTGCGCGGACACCGGGACTAGAAAAGCTGGCGCGTTATCCACGAGTTCTTAGATCACTTTTAAAAAATATAGCAATGCGTCAAAGCGTGCGTAAGGTAAAAAAAACCTGGGGGGACGGATCATTTTTTCGGAGTGTCATTCCTTCCGACATGCTGGTAAATGGAAGAATGCGACAGCAGTTTAAGGATTATGAGTTAGCTTCAACGAACTCTGAGGATATGGCAAAAATGATGTCATTACTTTCGGAGATGGACGTCACAAGCTTTTTGAATCATGTTAGATGCCCCACCTTGGTCATGCATTCTCATGATGACCGGTTGATTCCTTTTAAATACGGTCAGGAACTTCACGACGGCATTCAAGGCTCAGAACTGCTCGAACTTACCCGCGCAGGCCATACATTTTTTATGTCACGAGACAAAAGGATAAGCGCCGAAATTCTCGACTTTTTGGCCGATGGCGATAAAGATCTAGAGGCAAAACCTCAGCGGGACCGGGTGCTTGCTACTATCATGTTTAATGACATTGTCGGTTCAACCAAGTTGCAAACAAGCTTTGGCGATGAAGGTTGGGCAGAAAAGGTGCGTAAGTTTGAGGCTTTAAACCAAGAACTGATTAGTGACTATGATGGCGTGTATGTGAAGGGCCTCGGCGATGGGGTTCTTGCATTTTTTTCAGGCCCCACTCGCGCCATAAAGTGCGCATTCGAGATAAAGGAAAAAGCGAAAGATTTAGGCATCCAACTGCGCACGGGCCTCCATATCGGAGAAATCGAGAAAGACGAGGACGATGTTCGAGGAATAAACGTTAACGCCGCTGCGCGCATTCAGGGCAAGGCATCCGCAGATCAAGTCCTTGTTTCGGACGTTCTGAGAAACATCACTCACGGCTCCGGCGTTGTCTTCGAGGATGCTGGAGACTTTGAGCTGGACGGATTTCAAGATCGATGGCGTTTATCTCGCGCAACGCAGATTGAACACTGAGCCCCTAGGCTATCAGAGTAAAGCGCCTAAACGATGTTAAACAAGTCGGCTCGCTGAGATCGTTAAATGAATTTCAATACCTCGGTTTTTGAGCCGGCCTTAAAATTTCGATGGGTAATTTTTTGTCTACTCTTTGGACTGAGCCTGTCGGGTGTGGTTTTAAAACCCTCCATTGATCGTCTTGCCATTGACCTTCTTCACCTTACTAGCGACCAAAAGGACGAAAGCGCAGAGATATTGGTTATAGCAATTGACGAGGCTACGCTAGATGCAATCGACCACCCATGGCCGTGGCCTCGACAGTACTACGGTGAAATGCTGTACCGATTGAAACAACTTGGAATCAATGAAGCCGGTTTTGACTTGCAATTTATCGACTCGTTGACTTCCGATGGCGATGCGTATTTTGCAGAGGCGATCGATCAGTTCGGTCACGTTGTTCTCGCGAGTGATATGGTGGAGAGGTCTACAAACTTCTTCACAGGTGTAATGCTGATGGAGCCAGTGCCCACTCTCTTGGATGCAGGCGCGATATCAGGGTCAGTAGGCGTTGATCGAGAAGTTGATGGTGTAGTTCGGTATCCACCAACATATCGAGCAACATTTTCTGAACAACTTGCTCGAGGTCGCAATGACACCTCCCCCGAGGACAGAGATATCATCAGGTATCGAATTAACGATGAAACACAGCTTTCCATCAGTGCATTACAGCTATTTATTGAAAACGGAGTTCGCGCGGAAGACGTACGCAATAAGATCGCAATTATCGGTTGGGACACAAAAGCGGTGGTCGATGCTGGATCAGGACAAGTTGATAAATTCATGACCCCCTTCAGCAGATTTGGCGCGGACCCCATCTCGGGAGTTCAACTCCACGCTCAGCTTCTGCGGAATCGACTCACTGACGATTGGGTAAAACAACTTCCTGCTTACATCAATTTTTCCGTCGTTAGCTTTTTTTCACTGCTAGGCTTTGCCGCGGTCGTAAGACTATCAATTCTTAGAGCCTTTACACTCTTGATCACAGTTCAAGTACTTGCGATATTAGCAAGCATCTTCCTATGGTCGAGCGGTCAATTTTTTAACGCTTTATTATTAACGCCCACTTATTTCATTTTACTTAGTTCAATCGTGGTTCATGGCTTCCTGACCGTAGGCAAACAAAAGCGGGAATTGCGGAAGGCATTTGACCAATACTTGTCACCCAACATGATCGAAGAGTTAGTTCGAGACCCAGAAAAACTTCAGCTTGGCGGGAATATCCGAGAAATGACGATAATGTTCTGTGATATTCGAGGGTTTACAGCGATATCCGAGCGGTTTAAAGAGGAACCAAGTAGATTAGCTGAGATTATAAATCGCTTATTGACTCGGCTCACCGATGACATCCTAAAATATGGCGGGACCGTTGATAAGTATATGGGGGACTGCATTATGGCCTTCTGGAATGCCCCCATAGAACAAAATAACCATGCGGATCTCGCCGTGCGATCCGCCGTGTCGATGTACTCTTCATTATTGGATCTCAATCAACAACTTATCGAGGAGGGTCTTATTGACCACCCCCTGCGAATAGGGGTTGGAATTGGCACTGGAAATGTTGTCGTCGGAAATATGGGCTCACAGCAACGCTTTGATTACACCGTGCTTGGAGATACTGTAAATATGGCATCGCGGTTAGAGGGCCTAACAAAGCAACTCGCCGTCACAGCCCTTATTTCTCAGACCACTTTTGATCTACTTGACCCGGTGTTGCGCGAAACAGTGGTGGAGCTAGATAAAGTGCGCCTTAAAGGAAAGAAGGACCCTTTAATTGTGCATGGATTATTCGATTCACCATTTTATGAAGAAGAAAAGAATTTGGTTGCTCAATTTCTGAATTTCTATCGCGAGGGTAGTTTCCATGAGGGCCTGAACGTACTGGACGCTTTAGACACCTCTGAGAAACTAGGTCCCTACGCCGGCAAAATGAGGGACCGGCTGCTCGAATTAATTAAAAATGAGTCAAAGTGGGATGGGGTTTACGATCTAACCACGAAGTAAATTGGGGGAGATCGCTAAAGATACCCCTGCACCCCCAATGATAAAAAGGGCTTATCACCCTCAGCAGCCTGCGCATTAATAGTCACATCAACCGCTTTCCCAATTCTTCGCTTTGCTTGGAAAAAAATTAGATTATTAGCCGACGCCCCTGTGAACGACTGCTTTAAAAACCTAATTGACATCATGCCTCGAGGCATTGGTAGTGAGAGCCCAACATGCGCAACTCTGCTAGGGACAGATTTCGATATCCGCTCTGCATCCAGCCCCGAGAAGTCCCATAGAGCAATTCCAGCCGTGCCAGTAAATCCATGATCGAGCGAGCGCTCGATGTCCAGTCTGGAATGTTGAAGAGATAAGTCCTCAAAGTCTTTATTGGGCACTAACAGCTGATAATGAACTGGACTACGAAAGCGATCTTTAGAAATTCTCCGAATCTCCCTTGCAGATTGCTGATCAGCGTAATAGTTGGAAAAGATCGGGTTATTTTCTAAATCAGCGCTAAGGTGCTCGACAAAGATACGTGTCTTGTTGTTAATTTTATGACTCGCGCGAATAGTCGCTTGCTCAGTAGTACCGTCAGGGTGCAACCAATCGTAAAGAGGAGGTAGACCAGCTAACCGAGTCGCGCTAATTGTTGCTGACGCAACCGGTTTTCTGTCCCGCATTACCGCTACTTGTAAAGAGGATTCTCCGCCTTGTGATGTCCAGAAAAGACCCGTGCCCCCATAGTAATCAGTCGACTCCCGTTGACCCGAGAGTACATTAATATTTTCCAGCACGTAGACATCTGCAAATGGACCGCCATATTCCGTAATCAGGCTGTCAGTAAAGAGACTATCAACTTCGACGGCCTTGACCAAAAAACTCAGTTCTAAATTTTTCTTATTTACCCAAGACAAGTTAAAACTTAAATATTGATCTATATTTTCAAGTCGCTCCGCCAAATCATCCCTCAGAACAGGATCACCAAAGTCAATATCCACATAACAGTGAAGTTGCGCGTTATGACTAACCCCTGTCAGGCTATTACTTTTTGTTGAATGTTGACCCGCAGCGATAGAAAGCGATGTGGCTCCCACTAGATCAATTAGGCTTACAAATTCCAAACTATCGCTTTCGGAAAATCTAGTAGTCTTATCGCGACAACTAGAATCGAAATCCTCAGACACCCCAAAAAAAGGACTGCTAGGAGGAGTAGCCGACTGGTCCACCAATAGACTGCTCGTTTCTTGGGCCCAATGAAAACTGTTTGTATATTGGTCGGCTGTGTTTGTGTAGCCAAAGTCAAGCCTATCCTCCTCGAGCTTCGTCTCCTGATCAGATATAGAGGCGTAGAAAGGGGTCTCAGCGCGATAGACTAAAAAATCATGCCCATACCTTGGGCGCCACCCAAAAGCTGACAGCAACACCTCATCGTCATATGAAAACTCCGACCCAGAGGAATCGCCGCTAGCAAGTTTTTGATCGAATTTTCCACCCTCAACTAAGAACGATATTTCGCCAAACTGACTCTGACTGTACCCATTAACACCTGCGTCAATATAGCGACCAAAAGTACTATCCATCTGTGAGCGCTCCGCACTCAAAAATCCATGAATTTGATCTCTCGAGATCCCATCAGGGTAGTCTCGTCGAACGCCAATCACTTGCGAATCAAATGCCATTCCACGTAAAAACTGGCTTGTAGAATAGAAATCACTTGGAGACACGCTGGCCTCATAAATATGGCTTGAAGGGTCCCGCCCATTAAATTGTACTTGAGCCGAGATTAACGCAGTTCGTGGCAACCCAAGTTCATAGTAGCGGCGCCCAATATGGAGCCCCCCAGTTTGATCGGTCGCAAATTCCGATAGTCCCCGTTCCTCTTCCACCTTGCCAAGAGCTATATCGGCCTGCTGCTGACTCCCCAAAAAATCAAACTCTGCAGCCAATAGCTTAGCGGCCATAAGATTTGGAAGTGGGTCTAACGGATCGAGCTCAGAAGCGTCTCTAAACCTCTTTAATGCGAGCTTTGTCTCTCGACGGTGGAGGTGTGCAATGCCTTGATAAAGTTGTGCTCTGGAAAAGTTTGGATCCAACGCGGTAGCCTCAAGAGCGCTATCTAAAGCCGCACTCGTGTCGTTGGACTTGAGCTTAACTAAGCTATCGGCCAAGACAACATCTGGATATAAAGCGCTCTCTTGACGCCGCTGTTTTCTAATAAGAGATGCAGCTTTTCGCATATCTCCCGTCAGGGTGTAAAAGTGCGTCAAAACAGCAAGGTATTCCGGACTAGGCTCACCGATCTCATCAGCTCGCTTTAAATGTTTCTCTGCCCGTTGATAATTACCTCTTCTTAATTCAACGCTAGCGCTCAGTAAACTCACATTCACCAACCAAGGCGCCTCTCTCTCAGCTAATGTCAAAACATGCTTGGCGACTTTGAGTTGACCTTGCGCTGATTTAATTACGCCAAATAACAACCAATAGTAGCCATCATTCACTATATCCGGGCGTGATTTTTTAAGCTCATTTTCAGCATCGGAAAATCTTCCGAGAGTCACCAGACGTTTTGCTTCCAACCAGCGTTTCGATGCCGATTTGCTCGAGGCAATAATATTAGCTGCGCGATTATGTCTGCCGCTAGAAATTAATATTTCCGCTTGAAGTAATCTAACCCATTGCAACCAATCCTCTGTCGTAGATGGGAATACTTTTTCTCTGTTCTGTTGGTCCCAATGCAATATTTTCTTAATCAATGGCGATGCCGAGTTTGAGGTTGCTAACTGTTCTAATGCGGCACTATCAAGCCTTAACAAGCCTTCTGCCCAAATAGGAATTTCCCCCTTCGGCATGTATGCTAAAGGTTCGAGCTTATAACGATAGATAAATTGTCTGATCTCGTCTGAGCTCACTATGCTACTCAGCCTTATCGCCCCATTAGTCGCTTTGACCGATGCCGACTGCCCGTTCTGAATCTGCACTGACTCACTTGAAGTTTTCAAGGCTATTGAACCTTCGAGCACTGAAAGCTTTGCATCACTGCTTGGAGTCACCTCAACAACCCACTCGGTACCTCTCACAGATGCTGTTGCACCGGGAATTTTGATCTTCAGATCTACACTCACTCGATTGGTTCTTGACCAAACTTTACCCTCACTCAAGCTAAGTAAGATTGACTTTGAGCCAACTGAAGTCTTGGGGATATTTAACTTTAGTATTGTATTCGACCCTATCCGGGTTTGAGTGTTGTCTGGGAGCAGTAAAGTGGCAGCTCCAACCCGACTTGTCTTCAACCAAGTTCCGGGCATCAGTTCAGTTTTTTCTTCAATAGGGACCCAGTCGCTACCATCACTAGATCGTTCTACCCCCCCTTCGACCGATAACAAGCGAAACAGAGAGTCACCAGCTGCTTCAACCAATCCCGCGAACGTGATTATTTGAAGAAAAAGTAATGCTTTGATCCTGCTACTTATCACAGAGACTATTTCTTCCCCATGAACATTGCACATGAATCAATAGCCTTCGACGCCTTACTCCCGGCAGCAGAGAGGGCCTTACTGAAACGCAGCGTCATTTGTTTACACTTGCCCTGGGACCTCAATGAACCGCAAGACTTCGCAATCTTCCCCCTCAATTGGCTACTCTTTGCCGTTTCACCTAGACACGAGCTAATGCACTGCTGTTTCTGTGCGCCCGTCTTGGGTCCGCACTCCGATCGGCAGCTTAGGGCTACGTTTTCTGATTTAGTAACCTTGTCTACGCATCCTTGATAACCCGAGCAAGCACCTCGGAAGCCTCTAAAAGCCTTTACCAGACCCCGATCCCCAGATGCAGCGACCTCAGAGGCACACATTCGACTGCTTGGATAAGCAAGGTTTGGCAGCATGCAAATTATTAACGTTACAACGAATGTCGTTAGGTGGGTTTTCGAAATCATTGGGATATCCTCAATCGAGTGGAGCAATTAGGGTGTTTGCATTACCTTACAGCTGCATTTATATCATCGGCTTTTGATGCTCATTCTTAAGTGTAGACTCGATCAATAAACATAGGGTTCGCGTGAAGTTTATTTGCACCAAACAACGAGGCATCAAGATATGAGTTTCGTCACAGTAAAGGAAAGTACCGGTTATGTATGGAATCAGCTTATTGGCGATCAGCAGAACTTAGAGAGGTGATGATGTCAGGTAAAATAGAAAGTGATGCTAATCAGGAGTTTACAACCAGCTCAACTGGATTAACAGGGATGCTAAACTCCATAATCGATGCAGGCCGCGGAATTTTGAACCGTCGACGGCAAGCGACTGCTGAAACCCCATCTGAAGACCTTTTAGTCAAGTGTCGACAGCTTCTACATCACCGTGGCGAAGCTTCTGGATTAGCTCTGGCGTGCGAGATAATAGCTAGCTTCCAATCACTCGATAAGCTCAATAAAATCATTTTTTTTGAGGGGTTGGCCAATGATTTCGGAGTCGACACCAAAGCTATCTTAGGAGCCGCAGATCGCTATAAAACCGAACCCACAGCACAAAATCTTGCTGATCTTTCTCGAGCAACAGATAGCTCCAGGATTAAGCTGTTTCGACGAATGAATATGGCGCCTAACGCAACATCGTTGCTAGTAAAAATGCGGGGCACTCTGCTGAGCTTACTGCATGAACATCCCGATCTAAAATCCGTAGAAGCCGACCTTAAGCATCAGTTTGTCTCTTGGTTTAATCGGGGCTTTTTAGAACTCAAAGTGATCGACTGGAACTCGCCCGCTGCGGTGCTTGAGAAAATTATTGAATATGAGTCCGTCCATGCCATTCAGGGTTGGGGTGATCTCCGGTCACGATTACGCGACAACCGCATGTGTTTTGCATTTTTCCACCCCGCCATGCCTGACGATCCGCTTGTCTTTGTCGAAGTAGCACTCACTGCCGGTGTGCCCAGTGCCATTGCGCCCTTGATCGACAAAACAGCGGAACCCACCGACGAGCGCGCTGTTGATACCGTGGTGTTTTACTCGATCAGTAACTGCCACCCGGGATTGGCAGGCGTCTCATTTGGTAACTTTCTGATTAAGCAGGTGGTTGAAGAAGTCGGTAAGCGCTATCCGAAGACTAAACGTTACGTCACGTTGTCGCCCGTTCCTGGTTTCTGTCGATGGCTTACTGCACAGAAAGCCCATGCAGACCTTGACGAACTTCGGGCGCTGGCAAAAGACCAGGGTCGTGACACAACAGACCCTCTTTGGGAGTCACTGGTGAGGCTTTGCGCGCAGTACTTAAGCAGTACGCGCGACAACAATCTTGCCATAGACCCTGTGGCGCGCTTTCACTTGGGTAACGGTGCGAGTCTGCATGCGATTCATTGGGCAGCAGACGTCAGCGAAAAAGGCTTAAATCAATCCATTGGCATTATGGTCAATTACCTTTACGACCTCAGCAGTATCGAAGAAAACCACGATGCCTACTTTGACCAAGGTGAGATTGCGATGTCACGGATGGTCGCAAAGTGGGTGCACTGAGGGCCCTTGTCAGTATCAGTGCGCTAGAAAGGCGACTCACTGCGCTGAGGTGAAAAGTCGGCACTAAGGTTCTTTTGACGGCTAAAGCGATAGTCCTCGCTGGGTTTGCAGGTAGGTCGCAAAACTGCCCAGCCAGTGACTCCCCATGTAGTGCATGTCACCCAGAACTGCGTTCAGACCCGACTGGCGATGCGCCTCGGCTGCACGTCGCAGAGGGGCCAGACGCCGATCGTCACTCGGTAGCGCACTCATGATGCCCTCGAGCATCCAAGCACGACTGGTATTCAGCCCGTCGAGGTGCGCAAGCTTCCCGTCAGACTTGTCCGTGACAACGGCGGGTATGAGCCAGTCGGTACCGGTTCCTTCGTCCAGCGTGGGAAAGAATGCGGTGAGCCATTGCGAAAACTCTTTCTGGGTCATGACACGCCGCATCAGGTCCGCCTCCGCCATGCACGGCGATAAAAAGTCTTGGCCGGACGGCTCGTAAGCGAGTGGGCAGTTTGTGTCTGCGCCGTACAGCGCTTGAATGCGCCGCTGCAGTAGCGACTCAAACACGGTGTCGCCGGCAATTCTGCTCCAATCCAGCATCAAACCGAATGCAAACGCCGTTTGGCTGTGCTCGCCAGTGCGAATGGGGTGCGTCAATTTTGGCAGCCATTCGCTGATGTTGGCGACCGCCTGACGCTCCAGGGGAAGCAGGTTGTTAAGCCACATCTTCGCTTTGGGCAAGGGTGACTGTCGAAGCTCCGCGGTCAGTTGCAATAACCAAGCGATACCATAGGGTCGTTCGAAGGACTTCATGCCCGGCCGCTGATAGTTCGCCAACTCTCCGACGATATTTTCCGCACTAAAACTTTGATGGAGCTTTTCCTCGATTATCTCTCTATCAGCAAGGTTTGCATTGGTATTGAGCAGCCGCACCAACAACCAATGACCATGAACTGACGAGTGCCAATCGAAACACCCGTAAAACGCGGGGTACAACTCACGAGGGGGTTTTAAGTCGCCCTCCTCGTTCATGTAGTGCGCAATTTTATTGCTGTATTCTTTGTGAATGCAGCCCATGGCTAACCCTGCAAACACAGCCTCGTAATCGGTATTCAACGCCGGTTCTCGGGCAGTACTGGCACAACTGATGAGCAGGGTGCTCCAAAGAAGCCAACGTGTGAATCTCATGACGCTCTCTCTTTTCTCTTTATGACACCGGCATAGTGGCACAGTTTCTGTTCGCGTTAGGAACGCCGAGGGCCGGCAAACGTCACTTCGTCATGTCTTGCCCGTCGTGGCTGCTGCTCAACCGAGGCGTCAGTCGTTGAAGTCTTTAGAGCAGATAATGCGGGCGACATAAGCCGGCAACGCGCAACCCAGCTGATCAAATCTAAGAACAAAACACCGTGCTGGTGGTCTTGCGGGACCGACTGCAAGTTTTATTTACGCCGCAGGCTCGGTGAACTAAACTCCTTATTAATGACAGCCATTAATAAAAATAGAAGCAGAGCCGCACAGTGAAACGTACACGATTGAGTCCTGAGGCACGCCAAGAGCACTTGCTTGATTGCAGTGCTGAAATCATTGTGATGGAGAGCGTCGCCTACTTCACGATGGAAGGACTGGCCAAGTACGCAGGCGTCTCGGCACCCTTAATCTACAACTACTTCCCCAACCGTATTGTGCTGTTGCAAACGCTGCTGAAGCGGGAGTATAGGCGCTTTAGCGATCGGACATTCGAGGCTGCAAAAGAGGCGAATACGTTTAAAGACATTGTTCGTATTTCGGTCAAAAGCAATTTTGAGCACTACGCTCCGGGGTCGGTTTTGCCCATGCTCATTACCCAACCGGAGATCGCAAGCATTATTAGCGACGAACTGGCGCGCAACGCTCGGTTTAGCGCAGCCTACCTCATCAACAAAATGGCTGAGCATTACCAACTCGATGAAGATAGAGCCCGCTTAATCGTCCAACTGTCCTCGGGTGCGGCCTGGTCCGCTGCAGAGTGGTCCAGCAAAGGTGGACTCAGCAGGGATGACAGCATTGAAATCGCCGTGGCTTATGTTCTTGCCGGAATCGAGCATTTAACAAGCGTCGACTCCGACGGATTACAACGCACTTAAATTAGACACGCAGCGCAGGAAAAAAAGAAGGAATACACGATGAATCGCAACCGCCAATGGCTGCTCGCTAAAAGACCCGAGGGAATGATTGGGGAGTCCAACTTCGATCTTGTGGAGCGTTCTATTCCTGCGGTGGGTGACAACCAAATACTCATTAAGAACCTCTACTTTTCGTTCGATCCAACACAACGAAACTGGATGGTTGATCGGCCAAGCTATCTTCCGCCTGTCGCTATTGGCGAGGTCATGCGCTCTGGAACCGTCGCCCAAGTTGTCCAGTCAAACCACGGTGATTTCGCTGAGGGAGAACTGGTGCAAACTATGGGTGGCTGGCAAGACTACGCCGTGGTTACCCCGGGCGAGGGCGTCACCGGGGTCACTAAAATCCCTGAAGGCGTGACACCAGAGATGATGCTCTCAGTCATCGGTCTCACGGGCATCACCGCGTATTTTGGATTACTCGAGCTCGGACAGCCTCAGGCGGGTGATACCGTCCTTGTCTCGGGTGCCGCGGGCGCAACCGGCTCTGTTGCAAGTCAAATTGCCAAGATTAAAGGATGCCGGGTCGTCGGTATCGCCGGTGGTCCAGAAAAATGCCGATGGCTAACCGAAGTCGCGGGTCTCGACGCCGTCATTGATTACAAACAGGGCGACCTTGACGGCCAGATTGCAGCCACTTGTCCTAACAAGTGGAACGTATTTTTCGACAATGTCGGTGGAGAGACACTCGAGGCCGCCTTGAACCATTTGGACTTGTATTCACGTGTGGTCCTCTGTGGCGGCATTTCAGGCTACAACGCCGAAGCGCCTATTCCTGGACCCTCAAACTTAATGAACCTCGTGACGAATCGCAGTCGCATGGAGGGGTTCATTATTCTCGACTACATGCCCCGAGCGATGGAAGCGATTCAAGATCTTCTAGGCTGGGTAATGTCTGGCGACTTGCAGTTCCAGGTCGATGTGCAGGAAGGTTTCGAGAACATCCCGAACACGCTGCGTCGCCTCTACACGGGCGCGAACCACGGCAAGCAACTGCTCAAAATCGCTGATCCGTCGTAAGACCAAGGAACGGGATTGATCGCTGAATCCGCAGAGGACCTCAAATGATTAAGTGGAGCACTACATAGGGCAGCATGACCCGAACTATCGCCGATGATGACGCGCACCTAGCGGGTATCGGCCTTACCGATACAAGACGATATTTTGCACCGATGAATCGAGGAGAGTAAGCCAAACGCCATGGACAACAACACAGTAGGACTCCGATCTCACAACGCCGTCATCGATCGCGTGTTTGAGCACATCGATAACCGGACAACAGACCTGGGTCACTCGCAGTGGCATGAACCCGTTGAGCACTACGTAAGCCAGAAACGCTACGAGCAAGAAATGACGCTCTTGCGCGAGCGCCCTGTCGTGTTTTGTCCATCGGCGGCCATTCCTGAGGCGGGCAGCTTCGTGTCTCGCACTGCGGCGGGCACACCACTCCTTGTGGTCCGAGACAACGACTTGAGGGTGCGCGCATTTATTAATGCCTGCCGCCATCGTGGGATGAAAGTCGCCTCAGGTGAGGGGTGTGCGCGCACGTTCTCCTGCCCTTACCACGGCTGGACTTACAATTTAGATGGCACACTTCGCGGCGTTCCCGGTGCCGCTGCATTTCCTGACTTAGAGCAAGAGACTGCGGGCCTCAAAGAGCTGTTTGCACTGGAGAAGGGAGGGCTGGTCTACGTGCAGCAAGAAGGAAGTCCACAGCTGAACACGCTAGACACTGCGCTGGACTTTTTCGATTCAACACAACCCCTGATCCATCAGAGTAATACGGTGGATGAGGCCAATTGGAAGCTGCTGACCGAGACCCTGCTTGAGGGTTACCACATCAAGTCATTGCACCGCGAGAGCTTCTACCCCTTTGGACTGGATAACATCAACGTCATCGAGTCCTTTGGTCAAAACTCGCGTGTCGTATACCCGTTCAAACGCATCGAAAACTTACGCACGGTCGCCGTCAATGAGCGCAAGATAGAGGGCTTCGCAACACTGGTTTACCATCTATTCCCTAACGTCAGTGTGTCCGTTTTATCAAAACACACCAGCGTCACGATTATCGAGCCATTGTCGCCCACTCGCACACAAATGTTCTCTTATTACATTAAGCACAGAGCCACATCGGGTAAAGAAATTAGCCATGAGGCGGCCATGAAGGATGTTGACTTCGTCAATCAGTCGGGCCAAGAAGAAGACCGCGCAGCAGCAAGAGACATACAGGAAACCGTCACGACATCTGCCAACTCGCACTTGACGTTTGGTCTCTTTGAGCAGGCAATAGTGCGGTTTCACAAACACCTTGATGAAGAACTGAGCGGCGGGTAGATAGACCGCTAAGAGATCAATACGGGCGACACAGATCGACTGCTTTGGCGTCCAGAACTGACATACAATTGGAGACCACGATGCACGATATCTCTAAATCCATCGACGCTTGCGCCGCCCGCTACGGCGAACAGGCTGACGCAATGCGTGACTACTTAATCGAAGGTCAGCGCAGCGCCCTGGCGCTTGGAAACCGCGGACCCATCGAGTTTGATGACACTGGACGCCTTGCACAACACATTCTCGATGCCTATTCGACAGTTGGGTTTTATGTTTTCACCGGCGTCTTGGCTGAAGAGGAGTGTCAGGATATAGAAGCCGACATGATCGCCATGAAGGCCTCATTTCCCACGTCTCCCGACAGCGCAGTCGATGCGCAAGGTAACCCAGCACTGGGCAGCAACTCACAAACACCGCACTTGGTCTGGTCAAAACCCTTAGGCGACCCACTGGGCGGAACGCAAATGGCTAACGGGCGACACCAAGTGAAAATGTTCGAGCCCGAGGCCGGTTCAGAGACCCCCGCCGCCTCTCCGTTCATACTTTTAGGCTCACTGCGCTTCTCCGATGCTTGCCTTCGCACCTATGCGCATCCCCAGCTTCTGAAGGTTGCTGAGACGATTAACGGCAAAGACTTCACACCGTTCAATGAAGCCTTGTTCATTAAGGAACCGGGAATTGGTGCGGCCGTCTCTTGGCACCAAGACGGCGTCACACACTGGGACAGCCCCGACTTTGATGAAAATATTCACGGCTTTAACTTTATGGCTCAACTCTATGGGAGCACTGCGGTTAATGGTGTGTGGGTCCTTCCTGGCAGCCACAAGCTGGGTAAGATCGACATCAGCGACCTCGTCAGTCAGTCGCAGAGCGAGCGAATAGATGGCGCCGTACCGCTTGTCTGCGATCGCGGAGACGTGGTGATGTGCAACCGCCAAGCGCTGCACGGCTCCTTCCCCAACAGCGGCTTTGAACCACGGCTTACCGTCAACTTTGGCTTTCACAAGCGCTCTTCGGTACTGGGTGTCAAAGGCGGCGGGATTCACAGTGACGCACAGGTGTTTGACGAGGATATTATTGCGCGTCGATCACGGATCTTGGGTTACGCGATTGCCGCGCGTCAGGCGCGTTTTAGCGACGAGCAGCCGTACCGATATCAACCTTTTGAAGACAAGAACCTATCGTTTGTCTGGGACGAGGCGGCGCGTCATGACCTGCACGATTACAACCGGGACGATATTAGTATTTAGTGTCAGCGCCCTAGCGTGACCCGCCGCCGAAGAAGTTAGCGCGGGTTACCGGCGCTACGGTGCTGCCTTCGGTAAACCAAAGTTCGCCCTGTTTCACGACAACGGCCACGTTCCCGAGGGTGTTAATGTCTTCGAGGGGATTACCCTGAACAATAAGCATGTCGGCTCGCTTGCCGACCTCAAGGCTGCCTCGATCTCCAAACAACCCCAGTATTTCCGCATTCGTTTTAGTGGCCGCTGAAATGACTTGCAACGGGGTCATGCCACTGTCGACGAGGGCCGACATTTCACGCCACATGGCTTCCAAATGCATGTTTAACGGACTTGCGGCATCGGTCCCCACGCCTATACGAGCACCCGCGCGGATAAATTGTCCGGCCGACTGCGTCGAGTTCCGTATCTCTGTGGCCGCATTACGGAAATACGGTAGCTGATGGAAGCTCTCAAATGAGGCCATAAACTCTTGGTAAATGTCGTCAGGCATGTCCTCTCGATATTCCGCTCGGCTCAGTCGTGACGGAAACGCCTGCGTTGAAGGGTAAACCCAAACCCTGTGGGATATGGTTTGCACGATTGGAATTTCACGATGCGCAATCGTATTAATCAGTGTTTCGTCGTAAGGCGGGTTTCCTGCCGAACCGACGTGTTGAAAAACATCGACACCGGCATTGATGGCCATTTCGATGGCTCGAGGCGCGTACAAATGGGCGTGCACTTTGACACCCCGCGAATGCGCGGCAGTTACAACGGCAATATAATCCTCCTGCGTAAGGCCCTCCCACGTCTTAATGACGTCCGAGCCGCGATCAATTAATTCCAACGTCTTTTGTGCCGCCTCTTGAGGCGACGTGATCACCACCTCGTAACTGTCAGGAATCGTGTCGTATTGAACGCGCGTAATCCAAGGCCCAGAGATCAGCAACTCAGGTCCGGGAATCAAGCCGCCCTCAATGCGTTCACGCAAGGTCAGAATTTCAAACGGGGCGCCGAGATCAAGCGCCGTGGTCACCCCCGCACGCAGCATTTGCTTCGCCGCAATCGGCATCACGTCGAGTAAGCGTTCCGTACCACCCAGAAATTCGTAGTAGCGCTCGTAAGAGCCATGACCAATGAGGTCAACATGTACATGGTTATCAATAAGGCCAGGAAGGATCGTATGTCCACCGATATCAATAATTTCAGCACCGAGAGGAATGTCGACCTCTTCCTTCGGACCCAGCTGGGTAATGACGCCCTCCTCAAAGACAATCACGCCGCCTGGAATAGCGGGCGCTTCATAGCCGTCCAACAGCTGCCCCCCGACAAAGGCGATCGGCGGTGACGAGCTGGGTTCATCGGCCAGTACGGGCAAGCACAAGGCCGTTGCAGCAAACATCAGCCCGCTGATCACACCCCGGTGCAAATGAGTCGTATTAATCATGGTCAGCGACCTCGAATTTTTTAATGACTGCGCCGGGTCGGCGCCCAAACGCCTTAGGCATAAAGGCGATGTTACAACCCAAGACTTTTCTCAAGAATCGCCTCGAAAACGATCCGATTTTCCATATGAGGTAAGTGGCCCGAATTAGGGACGACGTGTTCAACCCGCTTGGGCAGTAGCCGCGCTATTTTCTTAGCAAAGCGCTCATAAACCACGACGGTATCGCTGTCACCCCAAATGGTCACGACGGGAATATCGGAGTCTTGAAGCATCGCATGAATGCGATCGAGCTCCGTTGAGTCGTGATTCTTTCGCGTCGAGATCAGCGCTCGGGCGAAACCCTTGTAAGCCAGTAACGCCGCATACTGATCGTCCCAATCTTGAAATTGTGACGGGTCTTTGAAGTCGGACAGTTGTCCCGCGGGAAGGTCAGGGTACTGGGCAATGAGCTCGGCGATCTCGGTCTTGGTAACGCGAGTATCATCCGCTCGGCGCGCATCACCAAAGCCTGAGGAGGCCACGTAGATCAGGCGCTCTACCCGCAGAGGCGCCATTCCAGCCACCTGGCTGACGACGCGCCCACCATTGGAGAGTCCAAACAATGACGCCTTCTCCAGACCTAAGTGGTCAAGCAATTCGAGCACTTGGTGAGCAAAAAGCGTGTCGGTGTATTCAACATCCGGATTATCTGAAAAACCCCGTCCATAAAGATCCAGCGTCACAACACAGCGACCCTTTGATGCCAGGAAGTCGAAGGTCGGATCCCATATATAGGAGGGCACAGAAAACCCATGAACCAGCACATCGGGCGTTTTACAATCTTTAATATTCGCCGTTCGGTAGTAGGTGTGCCCCTGCTCTAACGCCGCAAACGCCGCGCCTTCCGGCAAATTAAGTTGTGCCCTGAAGGCCTCGTTTTTTGTCACCGATTCGAACTGTGAATCTGCTAACAAGGGGTATGAATAAAACGTACTCCCGACCAGCCCGATAAGAACGGTTGCCAAACCTTTTCGCAGCATTAATGTGCTCCTTCGACATTCGTTGAGGCCCAAGGATAACAAGCCGCAATGAAATAAAGCCTCTCAATCAGTATTCGATTTCCTTTTTTACCCTAATAAGGGAGCAAGCGTCGCTTTAGCGGTTCAAAAAACAGCCGTGATTCGGCGCATTCAGGAGGCTCATATCCAATAGTGCTATCGGGGGATTCTTACCGCTGCGTGACACCACACCTGCTTCAAGAACGTCTCAGGCGTTTATCCCCGGCAATATTGCACTATGAGCGCAGCGAATCCACGGAACATATGAGCGGAGCGAATCCACGGAACAATTACATCGTCTGGGTCGTAAAGCCCTCTGCTATCAACCAAGCTGTAAATTGACCAAACCACCGATCGCTCGTCGTTCCTTTTGAGAAACTGCCAAAACCATGACCGCCTCCCTGATACCAATGCAGTTCTGTTGAACCGCCAGCGCCGTGCCAGTCCTCAATTAATCCAAAGCTTTGATGCCCCAATAACGGGTCGTCAGATGCAATGGCCACAAAGAGCGGCATTGGGTCTTTCGGTGGGGCAACTGAACCCAGGTCGCCATAAATAGCCCCCAGAAAAGCCGGTGGGTCACCGCCGTCCGGATCGAGCACAACGGCCATTGCGGTCATCGCACCTGCCGAAAAACCCAACATACCGACTCGGGATGAATCGATTCCGTACTGCGCAGCATTTTCCTTGATCCATGCCAAAGCAAGTTGGGCATCAGCTTTAGCCACTGACACAGCGCGCGCGCGTTGCGCCCTCAACAATTCGGGATCGATTCGCCCCGAAAATAATCGTCCCATGAATTCAAAGAAATCATCGTCATTTCTTGGTGTTGGGGCCGTTCTGTACTTCAAAACGACGGCCGTTATACCTTGAGCGGCAAGTCGCTGCGCAATAGGCCAGCCCTCATTCGACATCGAGACAAATTGAAAACCGCCTCCGGGTATGACCAGTACGGCCGCGCCCGTTGGGCTGTCACTTGCCGCAGGGTAGACCGACACACTTGGGAGGTTTGTATTTCGGAGCCACCACTCAGCACCATTGAATGACCACTGCTCGGTGTTTTCGCCCTCTGACTTCGGAACATCAAGCGGTATAAACGTCATATTGGGCGGTTCGAGATCACTGGCGTTTACCTGCGCAATAAAACAACACAATAGAATCCAACAGAAGCTCGACACTGCGTAACGCATCACTAAACCCTTCCTCAGTACTGTTCTCTTTTGATTATTCGGTCTTTTTTCAAGCAATGTGGCGTTAACTCATAAGGACAACTCCACACCACTTACCATTTTCCACCACAGTGCTTACCCGTATTTCACTTATCTGATTCGATCGCTCAGTACGCGCTGAAGAATGAGCACAACCTATTGAGGTGCGGCGGTCTCTGCCCCAGGCTATGGCGCGTTGAATGGCCCAACGGGCGCAGGCCCGACTTATTCGCTCAACGTCGTGTTTGCACAATACGCGACGACAGACTTGACCCATCGCTCCGCATTCTCGTCTCAGAGAATAACCGGCATCGATAGCGCTACATCCGCATGAGACCAGACCGAAGACCATTGTTCTTGAATCACAGCGGCATCCTTTGCCCTCCCCTGCGCCTCGAGTGCCTTCATTAAACCAAACAGCGACCAGCCGTTATTTTGATGCCAAACCAGGTCCCGCCTGAAAACAGCTTCGGCCTCCTCAAAGCGTTGCGCAGCCAGTAACGCCGTTCCCAAATAAAGCCGCATCGACTGAGGCCAGTCAGGAGGTTCGGTGTAGTTGTTGGTGTCCTCTAACGCCACCCCTTTTTCAAAGGCCTCAATTGCGCCCGCAAGATCGCCTCTCGCCATCTTAATTTCGCCATCGAGCGCATGTGCTGCAAGGGCCAGAAGCTCCGCGGTTGCCGTTGCACCTGCTCGGTTGACGGAGACGTCGGGTGACGCGGCAATCAAATAGATCTCTGCCAATTGCTTTTCAGCGTCCTCGAGCGACCCCTTGGCCGCGTGAGCACTGCCCTGAACATAAGCGAGAACACCGGCCAGGTAGGGAGTCGACTTTTGAAGCGGCTCAACTGCCAGCAATTCATCCCACTGTCCAAATATTTTCAGCGTTACCCACGGTGCAGCAAGGCGCTTCTGCATCCGGCCCATGGGGGTTCCGTGCAACTTCATCGCTGCCGCCATCTGCTTGGCGGACCTGATGGCCAGTTCAGAACTGCCCTGCATCGTTGCTGCGTAACGCACAAAGTCCAGCGCATGTCCGGCGTGAATTTTGTGCGATAACGGATAAGTGCCAATGGTGGGTAATGGCAGCTCCCCCCAGTGCTCAGCAAAACGCTTATCTACGGCCAGTGATCTGAGGTTGTTATCGATGGCTCTCTGGTAGTCACCGACGCGGACAAAAATGTGTGCCGGCATGTGGACCACATGCCCACCAATGGGGAGTGTTGCCTCGAGCGCGTCCGCCGAAACCATGGCGCGCTCTGGTTCAAGCGAGGCTTCAATGAGGTGAATGTGAAGATGGTAAACACCCGGATGCACTCCACCTTGGTTAATCACATGCTCTAACGCCTCAGCCACTGCCAGTGTTTCGCCTTTTGCCTGACCGCGCTTGTCCCAATAATCCCAGCGCCTAATCGACATAAAGCTGCCCGCGTAAAGCGCTGTGACGTCGGGATCGTTGGGATACTTTTTATTCAGCGCACGCATTTGGGCAAGGTATGCACGATCTCGCTCACCGGGATCGGAAATACTGTCCGCGTCATAAAACACGTAGAGCGCACGAATTAACGCCGCCTCCATCGGCGTTGCGCGATCAATCCGTGCCAATGCCGCCTCAATTGCGGTCAACCCCGCACCCTGAGGGTCGTCGGGCATCTGTGCATACCGCGAGTTGGGGTTTGGACCCGCCGCATGTGCAATGCCCCAATACGGCATCGGATGGTCAGGATCAAACAGTGACGCCTGCTGGTAGGACGCAATCGACTCGGGAAAGTAAAAGCCCCAAGCAAGACGCAGACCCTGATCAAAGAAATTCTGCGCGTCGGGACTCTGAGTTGAAATTGTCCGCGAGTAAGTGCCGGAGTCAGGCACCATTACGGCGCGCGTGTGACGCGTATTAGCCTGCGCGGTTAAAGCCGTGCTCAATGCCAACACCAAAACCAAGCCCAACCTTGTTAATAGAACCATCATATGAGGCGCTCCAAAGCCCGATGCTGACCTGATCAAAATACAGCCACTGGACTTAGTGGGGAACCCGTTGCGCCCTCGATGTGAAGCGGATTCGCGGTAAACAGAAATGTATGGCGACCTTGGCTCTGCGCAACCGCCGCTAATTCATCCAACTGTAAGTGATCGAAGAGGGGCATGCCGAGTGCGTAGTTGGTAATGACATGAACGGGATTGAATACCCCGTCTACGCCCCCCGGAACTACGTCGCTTATTGCGTCACAACCAATTGCAGCCACACCACGCTGCTTCAGCCAAGCACCGGTAGAGGCGTGCAGACCCGCGGTCTTTTCAAGTGGATTAAATCCGCCCATTTTTTCCGCGAGAGTCCAGCGCCCAGTCCTAACCAGCACAACATCACCCGCCGATACCGTCACACCCGTTGCCTTTTCCCATGCATTCAAATGATCAATGGTAATGACCGTGCCGGGATCTAAAGCAGCGATTCCATACAGCGCAGGAAGATCCACTAAGACGCCGCGTGTAAATATTCCTTTTTTTGCAATGTGCTCAAGCCCCACGTGGGGAAACCCAGTGTCGGTCGGCTCAAAAGGAAAGCCGTTGTAAAGCTGTCCGTTCCAACCGAAGTGCGCAACACCGTCCATGTGGCTGTGCAACGCGCCATGATAGTTAATGGTAAAGACGTCACCCGCCGCCATCTCTGGACTGTCCGGCCCTGCGAGCGGAGGGAACACAAATGTTTGGTGTTCAAGAGGGACGATAAAATCACCGGTCGCTGTCTTACTAATAGGATTAGCAAGGCTAACCGATACGCCGGATTTCACCTCTTTCGCTGCTTGGACGCGCTTTGCGGCAGTGATCAGGTTAATCGCACCCACCTGATCTTCTGCGCCAAACTCGCCCCAGCGCTTGAGCGTCTGTAGAAGCGTATCAAACTGCTGGGTCGTCATCTTCGGGACATCAGTCGACAGCGCCGGTAAGTCTTGTGCAATCGCACTTATCGAGGTCACCGCGAATACACACATCGCCGCGGTAAATTGTCGTAAAAGCCTCATCTCAACCTCCTCTGACTCTTAAACTAGGGTTAACACCTGTCTGTATACCACGTGCTTTTATAGCGGCAGAAGAAATTATTGATCGTCGATTTTTCGAAAAAATCGGTTAGACATGGGCTCTTACGCCTACTAGTGTTGAGGGTAGACCGCCAAGCGCTCAGGCACCGCATTGATTTTCAAGGACCGTGACATGTTTCAGTCAATCACTCGTTTCTCAACAACTGTATTTTTGACATGGGTATTAATCGCCACGCCAATCGCCGCAGAGGAACGTTCGCAAGAGGCGATTGACGCATTGCGCTCATTTTTCGATGCGTTAGGTGTTGACCGATATGGTGACGGCTCACTTGAAAAGGTGGTGACCGATGACTTTGTGATCTTTGAAATGGGGCAGGAGTTTACCTTAGACGAGTTTAAACGCTTTCTTGAATCAGCCAATTATAGTGAGTGGGTATCAACGCAGTGGCAGCTGAGCAATCACAGCGTCTGGGCCGATGAAAACGCTGCACACATCCACTACCACAACACGGGTGTGTTCGTTTATCCCGACTTAAACCAAAGTGCCCAACTGACACAACAAGACAATTTCTGGCTTGAGAGCGCCTTTTTTGTCCGCGAAGAGGGACAGTTGAAATTAAAGTTTTTGCAGTCTGAAAATGTATACCGTAAGCAACAGCTGATTGCAGAACCTGTGCCCGTTGAGTAGCGAGACGTCCCAACTGGCTGGCCGGTGTCTCTGATCAGTCATAGTCAATGAACCACCACAAGGCGCCCATCGCAGCACAATACTGCGACAAACAGTAAGGCGTGATAAAGAGGTCCGATATCGCCATGAAATATCTCACCAAAGCCCGCTTTTTTAGCCCTCTATTGACGCGATGTGCTGGCACTTTGCTGGTACTCATTTTCTCGAGCGCCGCTCTGGCAAATCCTTACAAAATAACCGTTCTCGCCACTAACATTTCTGACTACGGCGGTCTGGGTGAGTGGAGCTTCTCAGCTTTTTTTGAGGGTGAAAAAGACTCAGTGCTTTTTGATACGGGTTTTAAGAGCGACACAGTGCTGCACAATGTTCAGCACCTCGGGGTTGATCTATCGAATACGGAAAAAGTCGTTTTGAGTCACTTCCATAGTGACCATACCGGCGGCTTACTGGTGCTTAGAGACTACTTTGGCAAAATTAATCCCAAGGCGTTGTCCGAGGTTTACATTGCACGCGGCTTTTTTGATCAGCGACTGACCCGCGAAGGTGAACAAGTAGGCCCGGGGCTCTTTGCCTCCGCGACGGTCTTTAAGACCGAGGCGGAGAAGCGTGGCATCCGCTTCATTGAAGTCGACGGCCCCACCGAGATAGCCCCCGCACTATGGTTGACGGGCCCTGTTCCTAGACTGGTTGAATCCTACAACGGTCCCAAGGGGCTGTTTATAGAGACCGACGAAGGCCTACTGCCCGATACGATTAAGGACGATCAGTCGCTGGGGTATTTGACCGAAAAAGGTTGGCTCATGACTTCCGGCTGCGGACACTCGGGTCTTATTAACACGGGCAAGGCGCTTCAGAAGGTCATAGATGCTCCGGTGTACTCAATCGTAGGGGGCTTCCACCTGTGGCGCGCGAGCAGCAACGTCATTAATCGGACAGCAAATTGGCTTCAAGACTCGGGTCTTGAACTCATGATGGGCGGACACTGCACCGGTATTGCAGCGGCTGAATCCATCGCTTCTCAACTGGGTATTCCGCGATCTAACGTCTCTCACGCGGCTATTGGCTCTGTCATCACTAAAGATCTAAAGATTATTCGAAGCTCTGTTGAGTAAGCCGCTCGGCTTAGGGTCGCACGCGCGTCGATCGTTAATGCCGCAACATTAAACTCGCGTTTGCTTCTCACAGGTCTACACTCCAGAGAAGCAGTCTGGCCGCACCGAGCGCCTGTGACCGTCTTTTAACGAACCAGGAGTACAAAATGAGAACTCTACTTTGTAGCACCGCAGTTGCACTGATGGCGTCGACCGGGACCGCTTGGGCTGACACAGCACAAGAAATTCAGGACGTCGTTAAAAGCAACATTGCCTACAGTAATCAGAAGCTTTCACAAGATCCGATGCGCATTTCTAAATCAGGATCCATGGAGTTTTTCTCAAGCGGTGGATTACTCAATCGCTTAACGCGAAACAGCGATAGCGCAGACTTCGACGCGTTTTCGGGCTCGGTAAAACACATTGAAGTTGTGGTGCTCGTTGAAGGTCAAGCCGCAATTGCACACTACTATCAAGAGGCCAACATGAAGCCCAAAGGCCTGCCCGCGGTGCCGAATTACCGTACGCGTGTGACCCAAGCATTTATAAAGGAAGACGGTGAATGGCGAATTAAAGCCGCTCACTGGTCGCCCCTACAAGGCGGTGCGGGCACCTCACAAACGGTTGTTAAGTAAACGGCTGATGTGAGAAAAACGAGTTGATCGACCCACCTTAATCGCGTCCCACCGCTGTGGGGCGCGATGATCATCGCAGTCTGTACATCGCTGAGTAGGGCCGGGTTGAAAAGTATCGCTTAAGCATTGCCCTGAGCGGTGCTAACTCGCTAAGGTCTCGTAATACTTGAATGAATTAACAGCGAGCGTTCATGGAGAACCATCAGCGAGAAATACTGTTTAGTGCTAGCGTTGTCGAGCAGCAAGCCCTCATTCCAGCGATTTACGGCGGTGTCGACTTTACACAGCTTCCAAAGCGCTATGCGGGTGACATTGACATCGCATCAATGCGCCCCTCACGTCACCGAGACTACTCGGTGCGTGTCCTTCAAAACCCGGAGCTCATAGACCGTATTAAGAATTACACCATGATGGGCGACAAGGTGGCCGATGCTTATGCGGCACTGATCCCTGAATACGGTTTTAGGGCGCTGGTCACCCTGTTGGAGCGTGCCTGCGATGAGGGTGTGGACGCTGTCCAAGACGCACCCATCGAGCTTGTTAGGTTTATAAATGCCATGGAGGCGACACCCGATTGGGTCGATATGTCGCTGGTTGAGGAAGGCGCTAAACACGAGCGAATACCACTGGGAACCATTTCACCCTTTGCCATTCGCGGCGCATTTATCGCGACATTCATGAATAAATATACCGCGCTCCCAATGACCATGACGGGAACACTGACGGATGAAAAATCGGTCAGCCGCGTGTTTGAAACAGCAAGCTTTTTTACTGCAACCACCATGCCCAAGGCGATGGAGCGTTTTAATCCGGGATTTAAGGCCGCGGCTAAAGTTCGGCTCATGCACTCAATGGTGCGCTTTAATATTATGCGAACCGGTCAGTGGGACGTCTCGACCTATGGCATTCCCATTCCACAGGTTGATCAAATGCCCGCAGGCCTTATTGGTATTTTTCTGATGTCTTTTAAGCTTCTCGCAAACGGGCGAAGTCACTTCACCGCTGCCGAGCGGGCACGCGTTGAAATGGCGCGCTACCGCTGTTTTTTACTCGGGTTACCCGAAGACCTTTTGGGCGAGACACCTCAGGAAATCGTTGATCTGATGACCGCACGCACGCTCTCGCTGCGCGAGACCTACGATGACGAGATCTGCGGCGAACTCATACGAGGGACGATGCGTGCAGAACTGTTTACTGACCCGAGTTTGACCGGGCGCTTCCACCGCTGGATGGAGCGAGGGTTCTCCAAATATTTCTTAATCCAACATTTTTGCGACGGAAAAGTTGAACGAGCCCAGGCCATGGGAGTGCAGTATGGAACGCACGATAAAGTCGCCACGGCATGTGCTCTGGCGACCATCGTCGCAAGCTCAAACCTCTACGCGCTGGGCATGAAAGTTCCGGGGGTTGCAGAGATACTAGACCGTCGTCTGACCCGAAAATTGGCGCACCTTTTAAAGCTTTACGGTCACGCTGACTTCATCACAGATGCCCGCAACTACAAGCTAGTCGGGGCTAAATAATGCTCACTGTCAGCGGACTGCAGGTCCGCTCTGGTCACTCGTACGGCCGCCATCGCTACGGTACTTCGTGGCCTAGCGCCGCCTCATAGAGCCAGAACCAATCTTGCCGATCGATTTCAATAGTCAGGGCGTCAGCGATCTGGCCAATACGCTCGAGGTTATTTGTCCCCAACACGGGCGTAATTTCCGCCGGGTGCGCCAGCAAAAAGGCGGTCGCGACGGCGGCGCGGTCCGCACCGTATCGGGCCGCAATGCTGTCAAGACGGTTGCCCAGTTCGCCATCAGTCGTCATGAGATCGCCACCGCCCAGTGGCGACCACGCCATAACCACGTGGTCGTGCTGCTGGTGAAATGCGAGGTCTCCGTTGGTGAACGGGGCGATCGTTTTAAGCGAGAGCTCAATCTGATTCGTCACCAAGGGGTGACGCATGGCTGACT
>Ga0213863_10000516_pt1 | contig 29556 bp, 31 predicted proteins | sample PICome_8_FD_160128 | JGI IMG/M metagenome (GOLD analysis project Ga0213863, IMG submission 160128) | Coastal seawater microbial communities near Pivers Island, North Carolina, United States - PICO497 | ecosystem: Environmental > Aquatic > Marine > Coastal | place: USA: North Carolina... | reverse complement strand
AGGTTTGAAACTGACAGTGCCTGGCCTGGCCCTGTGTGGGGCGCCTGCGCTCCTGTTGCTTACCACCGAGATAAACTTGATGAGCGGCTAGAGGCACTGCGCTGTCAGCTTAAGCGGCTGATAATCCGATAGCAGAAGGGCAGCAGGTACAAATAATAAACCCCGCCTGATGGCGGGGTCTTTATATCAGCTTTAAACCTCTGTGGGTTTTACTGTGCCATATCCTTAAGGCCTTTAAGAGCATGAACCTTAACCGCTGTGGTTGCGGGTTTTGCTTTAAATTGGGTGATCTTGCCGGTGAAAGGATTTATGCCGGTGCGCGCTTTCTTGGCTGGGCGCTTTACGGTGGTGATTTTAATCAATCCGGCGAGAATAAATTCGCTCACTGAGCGCTTTTTAATATGACGCGCAATCAGTATGGCCAGTTCATCGAGAACAATGCCAACCTGTTTGCGGTTAAGACCAGAGTTATCCGCCAGCTCGTTGACTATATCGGTTTTGCTGTAGCGTTCGGAGATTGCGGTAATTTTGCGCGTTGGTGCAACTGCTGTTTTCCTTTTGGCTACCTTGCTCTTTTTGGCTTGAGGGCTCTTTTTTGCTGAAGGGCTCTTTTTAGCTAAGGTGCCTTTTTTAGCCAAGGGCTTTTTCTTTACCGCTGCTTTTTTCTTGGGAGCAGCTTTTTTGGCCGAGGATTTTTTGACGGGAGATTTTTTTGCCACAGACTTCTTTGCTACAGGTTTTTTAGATGCAGCTTTCTTCGCTGCCACTACCTTTTTTTTCGGTGCGGCTTTTTTCACTGCCGCGGTAGTTTTTTTCTTTACTGGAGCCTTCTTTTTCGCAGTGCCTTTTGTTACAGCCATTGTATGTTCCTTTGTGATATTGGTTATCCGATTTGAACCAACCCTGTGGTAACACAGGTACCGTAAACAGGGCCTCGACTTTATTTATAGCCGCTGATTTGTGGTTGTGCCATGCCCAGAGCCTTTTTTTATGGGTTTTAGGCCGCTAGGCGTTTTAAACAGACTTTATTAAGCATTCGCCAGACGGGTTGCCTGATGTATAATGCTGCGCTTTTTAATGGCCAGACTGCGACTGTTAAGGAACGAAAGCCATGCCAATATACGAGTATCGCTGTGAAGCCTGTGGGCATGAGTTGGAAGCTCTTCAGAAAATGAGCGATGACTCATTGGTTGATTGCCCCAGTTGCGAGCAGCCGGCTTTGAATAAATTGATCTCTGCGGCGGGCTTTCGCTTGAGCGGCAGTGGTTGGTATGAGACGGATTTTAAGACCGGTAAAAAGAAGAATGTAACAGGTGATAAAGACGCCGGTGGCAGCAAAGCTGCATCGGCAGACTAACGTATTCAAGAGTGTCGGCCGGGGTCGATGCTGTTTCTTAGATTTTGACAAGTGGGAAAAAATTACTGATGTATCGAACTACCTATTGTGGGCTGGTAACAAGCGCAAACATTGATCAAGAAATTACAATCTGCGGTTGGGTTGATCGTCGACGGGATCATGGTGGCGTTATATTTCTCGATCTGCGAGATCGCGAAGGCATTGTGCAGGTGGTTTTTGATCCAGATGCCGGTGACTTTTTTGCGCAGGCGGACAAGGTTCGCTCTGAATACGTTCTCAAGGTAACTGGTAAAGTCCGTGCCCGGAGTGAGGCTACGGTGAATAGCAATATGGCCACTGGTGAGATTGAAGTCTACGGTACCCACCTGGATATTCTTAACAGTGCCGAGACCCCTCCATTCCAGTTGGACGATCATGTCACTGTGGGTGAGGATGTGCGTCTTAAGCATAGATATATGGATCTGCGCCGCGGTGCTATGCAAAACAATCTGCGCTTCCGCTCTAAGGTCACCTCGTCAATTCGCAACTACCTAGTTGATCATGGCTTCCTAGATATAGAGACGCCGATTATGACCAGAGCCACTCCAGAGGGCGCACGGGATTATCTGATTCCCTCGCGCACCCATCCGGGTCAGTTCTTTGCCATGCCTCAGTCTCCACAGCTGTTTAAGCAGCTTCTTATGGTGGCTGGCTACGATCGCTATTACCAGATTGCGAAATGTTTCCGCGATGAGGATCTGCGTGCTGATCGTCAGCCTGAATTTACCCAGATTGATATAGAAGCCTCGTTTGTCGATGAAGAGGACATCATGTCCACAACAGAGACTATGATCCGGGGTATTTTCTCGGAGCATATGGGCGTTGAGTTCGATGCCTTTCCGCGTATGACCTATGCCGATGCCATGCATCGCTACGGTTCCGACAAACCAGATCTGCGCATACCATTAGAGTTGGTAGAGATTAAAGATCTGCTTAAAGATATCGAATTTAAAGTGTTTGCGGGCCCAGCCAATGACCCTTCTTGCCGTGTTACGGCACTTAAGGTGCCCGGTGGCGCTGAGATTTCACGCAAGCAAATTGATGATTACACCAAGTTTGTCAGTATCTATGGCGCCAAAGGCTTGGCCTGGATTAAGGTCAATGCCATTGAGACTGGCATAGAAGGTTTGCAGTCGCCGATTATTAAGTTCTTGGGCGATGATGTGACCATGAATATTATGCAGCGATTGGATGCTCAGAACGGCGATATTGTTTTCTTTGGCGCGGATAAATCCAATGTGGTTTCCGAGGCTCTTGGCGCATTGCGCTGCAAAGTGGGTGAGGACTTAAATCTGTACACCAGTGACTGGGCGCCGATGTGGGTTGTCGACTTCCCCATGTTTGAAACCACAGACAGCGGTGCACTGACACCATTACATCATCCGTTCACCGCGCCGTCCTGTTCGGTTGAAGCGTTGCAGGCAGACCCTGCCAGTGCGCTGTCCCGCGCCTATGATATGGTGTTGAATGGGGTTGAGTTGGGCGGTGGTTCGATTCGTATCCACGACCAGAGCATGCAGGCAGTTGTATTTGAAGTGCTGGGTATCGGCGAAGAGGAGCAGCGCGAGAAGTTTGGTTTCTTGCTGGATGCCCTTAAACACGGTGCGCCACCTCATGGAGGCCTGGCCTTTGGTCTGGACCGCCTGATTATGTTGATGGTGGGTGCTGACAGCATTCGCGATGTGATTGCATTCCCTAAAACTCAGTCTGCGGCTTGTCTGCTAACCGACGCACCGGGAACTGTAGAAGCAGCTCAGTTGCGCGATCTCAATATTAAGCTGAGAGTAAAAGAAGAGAAGCCTTCAAGTTAGTGGCGGTTGGATAGCAAAGGAGAGTTTTGATGGCAGGTCATAGTAAATGGGCCAATATTAGACACCGCAAGGCGGCGCAGGATGCCAAGCGTGGTAAGATTTTTACCAAGCTGATTCGAGAGTTGGTGGTTGCGGCAAAAGCCGGCGGCCCAAACCCGGATGACAACCCCCGTCTGCGCGCGGCGGTTGATAAAGGCCTAAGCGCCAATATGAAGCGTGACACCGTGGACAAAGCAATTGCTCGCGGTGCTGGCGCAGGTGATGGCGAGAACTATGATGAGATTACCTACGAGGGCTATGCCCCCGGTGGTGTGGCTATACTGGTCGAGTGCATGACGGATAATCGCAATCGCACCGTTGGTGATGTGCGCCATGCCTTTGCCAAGCGCGGTGGCAATCTGGGTACCGATGGTTCAGTGGCCTATTTGTTTAACCGTCTAGGCCAGATTAGCTATGAGCCTGGTGTTGATGAAGAGGGGCTGATGGATGCTGCTCTTGAAGCAGATGCCCTGGATGTTAAGTCTCACGAAGATGGGTCGGTGGATGTTGAAACCAGTTTCGAAGACTTTTTGAATGTTAAAGACGCTCTGGTAGCGGCCGGCTTTGAGCCCGCCCATGCCGAAGTTAGCATGGTTGCAGATATTACTGTGCCTATGGATGTCGAGGGAGCAGAAAAATTGCTGGCGATGATCGACAGCCTTGAAGATTTAGATGATGTGCAGAACGTGTATACCAATGCAGAGATTCCTGATGCGGTGATGGAAGCGCTGGGTTAAGCCGTCACCTCTAAGTATTAAAACGTAAAATAAACTCAAACGAGTAATCAACCAGAGAGGCAATTCCGATGAAAGTTATAAAAAAGACTAAAGAGTACGTTGTCTACCAGAAAAGCTCTGGCCGCTATGCGGTAAAAGACGCTAACAAGCAATGGGTTAATGCAGACGAAAAAATAGCAATTCTGCTGGCCGAGGGACTGATTAAAGCAGTTATGCCTGCAGCGCCCGCAGTAGAAGAAGCGCCGGCTGAAGAAGTGCCCGCAGCAGAGGAAGTAGCAGAAGCTCCAGCTGAAGAAGCGCCTGCGGCCGAAGAAGCCCCAGCAGCGGAAGAAGCACCAGCAGCGGAAGAAGCACCTGCGGCGGAAGAAGCACCTGCGGCGGAAGAAGCACCTGTGGCCCAAGAAGCCCCAGCAGCGGAAGAAGCACCAGCAGCGGAAGAAGCACCTGCGGCGGAAGAAGCACCTGCGGCCGAAGAAGCCCCAGCGGCAGAAGAAGCACCTGCGGCTGAAGAAGCACCTGAGGCTGAAGAAGCGCCAGCAGCTGAAGAAAAGCCAAAAGCTAAAGCCAAGGCGGCGCCAAAAGCCAAAGCCAAAGCCAAAGCCAAAGCAGCGCCCAAAGCTAAGGCCAAGGCCGCTCCCAAGGCTAAAGTGGCCCCAAAAGCTAAGGCTGCACCTAAAGCCAAGGCCAAGCCTAAAGCGGAAGACTAAGCTGCAGATCGATATAGATCGCACTGTCAAAGGCCCCCTGAATCTTGTTCAGGGGGCTTTTTTAATGGTTGACTGATGGGGGTTCCATTGCAACACTCTGTCTCAATTCAACGGCAATTTTCCTATGACTCGAATAATTGGCATCGACCCAGGCTCAAGGCGCACCGGCTACGGCATTATTGATGTGGTGGGTGGCAAAATCGCCTATGTCAGCAGCGGCATTATTCGTCTGCCAGAAAAGTCTCTTCCCGATCGCCTAAAGATTATTTTTGATGGGGTAAGTCAGCTTATTGAGCAGTACCAACCTGAACAGATGGGTATTGAAGAAGTATTTCTGGCGCGCAATGCCAGCTCTGCTTTAAAGCTGGGTCAGGCTCGGGGTGCTGCAATTGTTGCGGGGGTCAATGCAGATCTGTCGGTGGGAGAGTACTCCGCTCGCAGTGTAAAACAGTCGGTGGTAGGCACCGGGGCGGCGGATAAGACTCAGGTGCAGATGATGATAGTGCAGCTGCTCAAACTCTCAGAATCACCTGCAGAGGACGCTGCAGATGCCTTGGCCGTGGCAATTTGCCATGCTCATAGTATGCGTACCCAAGCGGCGCTGGCAGGTGCTGGTGTTAAAAGTTATGCTCGCGGCAGACTAAAATAAACAGCAAGTAGACTTCAGATAAAGGCTATTGTCAGACTATGATTGGACGACTTCAAGGTAGGGTTTTAGATAAACAGGCACCAGATTTGCTCCTCGATGTGCAGGGCGTTGGCTACGAGGTATTGGTGTCTCTGAGCACCTTTTTTGCGGTGCCGGATATTGGTGAGACAGTGACCTTGCACACCCATTTTGTGGTGCGTGAAGATGCCCAGCTGCTGTTTGGCTTTGCCGAACTGTCCGAGCGATCCCTGTTCCGCCATCTGATAAAGGTCAATGGCGTTGGCCCAAAAATGGCTCTGGCTATTCTGTCTGGTATGTCCGCTACGGAGTTTGCTCTCTGTGTGCACAACAATGATGTGGCGACCTTAGTCAAGTTGCCCGGTGTTGGCAAAAAGACCGCCGAGCGGCTGGTCATAGAGATGCGTGATCGGATAGGGGATATAGATGCCAGCAGTTCTGGTCAGATTGCTGAGACTGCCAAGCAGCCAGATATTGCTGAGGAAGCAGAGAGCGCACTTATTGCGCTGGGCTACAAGCCTCAGGACGCTGCCAAAATGGTCAGCCGAGCTGTGGCTGATGATATTAGCAGTGCCGAACAGCTGATTAGAGCGGCGCTTAAGAGCATGGTCTCCAAGTAGTCAGCTAGTGTAAATCTCAAGCCATCAATGTATGCTTACAGGCAAATCTGAGATGGCACCCAATGATAGAACCTGATCGACTTATATCCGCGGATATAGCCCCTACTGAAGAGCGCCTCGACCGCGCGCTGCGGCCTACAGCGCTGGCTGATTATGTGGGCCAGCCTGCTGTTAAAGAGCAGCTGCATATATTTATTGAGGCGGCTCGCAAGCGCTCAGAACCTCTTGATCACTGCTTAGTGTTTGGCCCTCCCGGGCTGGGCAAAACCACATTAGCGCATATTATTGCCAACGAAATGCAGGTGGATCTCAAAACCACCTCTGGTCCAGTGCTGGAAAAAGCCGGTGACCTAGCGGCACTGTTGACCAACCTTGAAGCTGGGGATGTGCTGTTTATCGATGAGATTCATCGGTTGAGTCCGGTGGTCGAAGAGATACTTTACCCAGCGCTGGAAGATTATCAGCTGGATATTGTGATTGGTGAGGGCCCAGCGGCGCGCTCTATCAAGTTGGATCTGCCGCCCTTTACCCTAGTGGGTGCCACCACCAGAGCGGGCTTGTTGACCTCACCGCTGCGCGACAGATTCGGTATTGTTCAGCGGCTTGAGTTCTACTCAATTAATGATCTGACCAGTATTGTTACCCGAGCTGGGTCCATTCTTGGCGTGTCGATTGATGAAAGCGGTGCCCAAGAAATTGCCCGCCGCTCCCGTGGCACGCCGCGTATTGCAAACCGCCTTTTGCGTCGGGTGCGAGATTACGCTGAAGTAAAAGCGGACGGCTCTGTGAACCGAGAGGTCGCTGATGCGGCCCTCAATATGCTCAATGTTGATGAGAGTGGCTTCGATCATCTGGATCGCCGACTGCTCCTGACGTTACTGGAAAAATTTGATGGCGGCCCTGTGGGGGTCGACAGCCTAGCTGCAGCCCTGAGCGAAGAGCGCGGCACTATTGAAGATGTGCTTGAGCCCTACCTGATCCAGCAGGGTTATCTGATGCGCACCTCGCGCGGGCGCATGGCAACTCGAATGGCCTATGAGCATTTTGGCTTAAAGAGTCCCGCCGCTGTGCAGCAGCAGATGGATGCACTGGATGACTGAAGCCTCTAAAGCGTTTTGCTTGCCAGTCAGGGTTTATGTGGAGGACACAGATGCTGGCGGCATTGTGTTCTATGCCAACTATCTGAAATTTATGGAGAGAGCGCGCACTGAATTAATGCGTAGTCTAGGCTTTGACAAGCCGGCATTGTTTGACGGCATGCAGTTTGTGGTGCATGAGGTGTCGCTTAAATATCATAGCCCCGCGGTGCTAGATGATCAGCTCAGGGTAACCGCGGTGTTGACCAAGGCTACCAAGGTGAGGTTTGAAATGACTCAGCAGGTATTTTGTAATGACAGACTGCTGGTGGAGGGCAAGGTAAAGGTTGCCTGTGTCAGTGTTGACAGCAAGCGGCCAGTGGGCATGCCAAAATTAATGTATACAACCTTAAGCAGCCAGCTCGGCTGAAACTGGAGTTTATGCGGTGACTGAAGAAAATCTATCGATATTAGGGCTTATTGCCAATGCCAGTATTCTGGTGCAGATGGTAATGGCTATTCTGCTGATTGCGTCGGTGGTGTCTTGGATTATGATTGTTCAGCGGGGCCTGTTTTTGAACGGTGCTCAGCGGGGGTTTCGGGAATTTGAAGATACCTTCTGGTCTGGTATTGATCTCAATAACCTCTATCAGGAACTGACCGAAAAAGCGAAACAAGATGGCAACGGCGATGGCATTGAGAATGTCTTCCGCGCGGGCTTTCGCGAATTCAACCGACTGGCCCAGTCCGACAAAGCGGATCCAGATGCGGTGATGGAGGGGACGGACCGTGCCATGCGCGTTGCATTGAGTCGAGAGGATGAAAAGCTCAATATCAGCTTGCCATTTTTGGCCAGCGTGGCCTCAGTGAGTCCCTATATTGGTCTGTTCGGCACCGTTTGGGGCATTATGAATTCCTTCCGAGGCCTGGCCATGGTGCAGCAGGCAACTCTGGCCACCGTAGCGCCCGGTATCTCTGAGGCACTGATAGCCACAGCGATGGGGCTCTTTGCTGCCATTCCCGCGGTAATTGCCTACAATCGCTATGCCGCTAAAGTAGAGGTGATCAATGGCAACTACGAAACCTTTGCCGACGAGTTCTCCAGCATCCTGCACCGTCAGGTTCACTCTCGCTAACTGATCCGGAGACTGATCTGTGAAGCACAAGAAAGTAAAACGCAAGCTGGTCGCCGAGATCAATGTGGTTCCCTACATTGATGTCACATTGGTGCTGTTAGTGGTATTTATGATTACCGCGCCATTGCTGATGCAGGGTGTAAAGGTAGAGTTGCCCGATGCGAACTCTGCACCTATGGACACCAAAGACCAAGAGCCTTTTATTGTTTCGATCAAAGCCGATGGCAGTTACTGGATTGATGTAAAAGGTGACAACAAAGCCGAGACCTTAGATGTAATTAAAGATCGTGTGGCCAAAGTGTTGCGCCAAAAACCCGCAACGCCAGTATTGGTTTGGGGGGATAGCGCAGTGGACTACGGCACGGTGGTCAATTTGATGAGTGAGCTGCAATTGGCCGGCGCACCCTCGGTGGGTTTGGTCACAGAGCCACCCCGTTAATCTGATGAGAAACTTTACCAGTTATTCCGCTGGCGCCCTGTTCAGCTTTTTGCTCCATGGTCTGGTGGTGGCGGCATTATTTTATAGCTGGGAGCCGGATACAAAAAAAGTCGTCATACAACCAAAATATATTGAGGCCAAACTGGTTGAGCTGGCGCCAAAGAAAAAGCCTGAAGTAAAAAAGCCCAAAGTGGACCAAGCTAAAAAAAGACGCGAGCTGGAAAAGCGCCGTGCCGCTGAAAAAAAGAAAGCAGAGGCCAAACGGCTGGCCGCAAAAAAGCAGCGGGAGAAAACTGAGCGGGAAAAGAGAGAGCGGGAGCAGCGAGAGAAAGAAAAGCGCCTGGCTGAAGAGCGGAAGCGCATTGAAACCGAGCTGGCCAGAGCGCGGGCCGAAGAGCAGGCTGAGGCCAATGCCCGGGAGGACGAGACAGTGGCCAACAGCTATATGCAGTTGATTCGTCAACGGCTGTCAGAGAATTGGAATCGCCCCCCTAGTGCCCGACGGGATATGGAGACCTTGATTGCCATTAAACTGGTGCCGACCGGCCGTGTTGTGGGGGTGACTGTGCTGGCGTCTAGTGGTGACGCTGCCTTTGATCGATCGGTTGAACAGGCGGCGTTTAAAGCTGATCAGTTTGAAGAGCTACAGCAATTGGAACCAAGGCTTTTTGAAAAATACTTCCGCACTGTTAAGGTGACATTCAGCCCCCAGGACCTAAGGTTATAAATTGATGGAGAGACTATTTTGAGCCGAGCTTTTGCAACATTAACGATGGCAATTGTAATGATTCTGACCATGGGTCTGTCTAGCGGCGCTCAGTCAGAGTTGGTGATTCGGGTGACTCAGGGCAACGACAAGCCCACTATTGTGGCCATTTCACCGATCGCCTTAAACGGTTTGGCGATCAAAGAGGATATCGGCGCAATTGTTGAGGCGGATCTATAGCGCAGCGGGCTGTTTCGAGCGATCCCGCGCCGGGATATGCTGGCGTTTCCCTCTAGATCTCGCGATGTCTACTACCGGGATTGGCGCATGTTGGGCACAGAGTATTTGGTGGTGGGCTCCATGCGCACCATTGAAGGTGGCCGCTACGAGTTGGAATTTAGCCTGTTAAATGTCACAGCTCAGAAACGAGAGTTCAAGCATACGGTGCGCGGCCGCAGCAATGAAATGCGCGATCTTGCGCACCTAGTGAGCGACAAGGTCTACAGCGCCATCACTGGCATACCAGGGGCATTCTCGACTCGCATTGCCTATGTAACAGCCACCAGAAACAAGGGCAAATTCACCTACAGGCTGAATGTTGCTGATGCCGATGGTGCCCGGGAAAAGCTGATGCTGGAGTCGCCCGAGCCCATTATGTCGCCCGCCTGGGCGCCCAATGCCAAAGATTTGGCCTATGTGTCCTTTGAAACTGGCCGGCCAGCCATTTTCCGGCAAAACCTGGTCACCGGTGGGCGCGAGCAGTTAACTAACTTTAAAGGTCTTAATGGCGCACCTTCCTGGTCTCCTGATGGCAGCAAGATGGCGATGGTGCTCTCTAAAGATGGCAATCCGGAAATCTATGTGCTGGATCTTAAAACCAAGCAATTCCGTCGGCTTACCCGACATTTTGCCATCGACACCGAGCCTACCTGGATGCCAGATGGCAAAAGCCTGCTGTTTACCTCTGACCGCGGTGGCACGCCACAAATTTATAAGTTAGATATTGCCAGCAGAGCCACAGAGCGCCTGACATTTCGCGGTAACTACAACGCCCGCGCAAGTTTAGCTCCAGACGGGCGCACGCTGGCTTTGGTGCACCGGGAGTCCTCAACATTCCATATCGCGTCATTTGATTTACAGACACGCAGATTGATCGAGCTCACAGAGACTAGATTAGATGAATCTCCCTCTGTTGCGCCAAACGGTGCTATGTTAATGTATGCGACCAAGCAGGGTGACCGGGGCGTTCTAGCGGCGGTTTCCCTTGATGCTGGCGTGCGATATGTGCTTCCGGCCCGAATCGGGGACGTGCGTGAACCGGCTTGGTCGCCGTTTCTTCGCTAGGCAGATATCTGGTATTATATTTTATTGCTAACAAGTAACTCACAGGAGTTAAGAATGAAGAACTCGTTTAACAAAGCTGGCTTGGCCACAATTTTCTTCTCAATGGTATTGGCTGGTTGTAGTTCAGCCCCTGTTGAAGAAACAACGACTGATATCGAAGACACGTCGGTTCAGACCGGTCAGGTTGATACCTCAGCCATTGATGACAGCGCTGTAGAGTCTTCCGCTGACACGGTTTTTTACTTTGATTTTGACAAGGCACTGCTGAAGCCTGAGTCAAGGGTAGCACTGCTAGAGCACGCGGCCTCTCTGACCAGCAACCCACGCGGTGTTCGTCTTGAAGGTCACGCCGATGAGCGCGGCACTCGCGAGTACAACATGGCATTGGGCGAGCGTCGCGCCAATGCGGTTAAAGAGTTTCTGGTTCTGCAGGGCGTATCAGCTGGCCTGATCGAAGTGATCAGCTACGGTGAAGAGCGTGCCGCTTCTTACGGTAGCAATGATTCTGCCTGGAGCCTGAACCGTCGCGTTGAGCTGAAGTAAAACCTCTGGTCAGCAATGGCCTGTGGTACCTTCAGACAGCTTGAAAGTTCGCACACGGCTGGGGTTGTTAACAACTCCAGCCGTTTGTGCATTTGGTATAAATTGGAACCCCACTGAATCTCTATGAAATATAAAGCTGCTGTAACCATTTTTGTCGGTTGTTTCTCGTCTGCTGTAATAGCCCAGGACCTGGTGCCTGTGGTTGATCTTAGCAGCCCTGCACCCACCAATAATGCAGTGCAAAGTGCTGATGTAGTAACCACTACAGATCTATCTGGGCAGAGTGACCGCTATTATCAGATGCAAGTGCTGCAAGACGAGGTGCGCCTGTTGCGCGGTATGGTTGAAGAACTTAATTATGAGCTTCAGCAGGTTAAACAGCGTCAGATGGATGACTATCTGGATATTGACCGACGCCTAAGTGCCCTTGCCGCAGGCTCTATCGCACCTGCTAATGATGGTGCACTGCCTTCAGGGCAATCAATAGGTGTTGAGGGCAATAATGGCTTTGATGGGCCTGTGGGTGCGACTCAGTCTGCTGTTGCGGGAGAGCTGCGAGACGGGGCAGAGTCGAGAGGGCCTGCCAGTATCAGCCCAGTTGATGTCGCCGTGATGAAAGCCAGTTATGACGGCGCCTCTAATCTGCTGTTAAAACAGCGGGATATGGACGGGGCGGTGGTGGCTTTTCAGCAACATATCGCGGATTATCCGGACAGTCCCTATGCCGCCAATGCCCATTACTGGCTGGGTGAGATTTATCTGCTAAAAGGGCAGGATGAACTTTCCCGAGAGGCTTTTACTGCGGTAATAGAGCAGCATGCGGGCCACAGTAAAGCAATGGATGCGAGTTTTAAGCTGGGCAAAATATATCATCAGATGGGCCAGGTAGACCGTGCCCGAGAGCTGCTCGAAATTGCCGCCCAGAGCACTGGTGGCGTGGCCAGCAAAGCTCGAGCTTACCTAAGCAATAATTTTTAATCCTATAATTTACTCGCTGTAAACTGAACCATGACTATGCATGAGCCTGCGTTGCGCATCACCGAAATCTTTCATTCCTTGCAAGGGGAGACCAGCACCACTGGTTTACCCACGGTGTTTGTGCGCCTGACCGGTTGCCCCCTGCGCTGTGGTTACTGCGATACTGCCTACGCTTTTGAAGGGGGTTCCAAAATGGCCCTCAGTGAGATTATGCAGACCATCGACGACTTTGGTGCCAAGTATGTGACAGTGACCGGAGGCGAGCCACTGGCGCAGCCTCAGTGTATTGATCTGTTAAAAGACCTCTGCGATGCAGGCTATAGGGTATCTCTGGAAACCAGCGGTGCCATGCCGGTAAATGAGGTAGACCAGCGGGTGCATAAAATTCTTGATTTAAAGACGCCGGGTTCTGGGGAAGTCACCCGCAATCTGTATGAAAATATCCCGCTGTTGTTGCCTCATGATGAGGTAAAGTTTGTAATCTGCGATCGTCAAGATTACGACTGGTGCAGCCTAAAGATGGATGAGTTGCGGTTAACTGATTATGTGTCAGAAGTTCTTTTTTCCCCAAGTCAGGGGCAGCTATCACCGAAGCAGCTGGCAGAGTGGATACTGCAAGATAAGCTCGATGTCAGAATGCAACTGCAAACCCATAAATACATCTGGGGCGACCAGCCCGGTCACTAGGAAATAGCATGTCCAAAAAAGCCGTTATTCTTGTTTCTGGTGGTCTGGATTCGACCACTGTATTGGCCATGGCGCTGGAGCAGGGCTACGAGTGCTATACCCTCAGCTTTGACTATGGCCAGCGTCACAGGTCAGAGCTTGAGGCCGCCAGCCGCGTGTCTGATCATATGGGTGTGGCAGCCCATAAAGTGGTTAAGCTGGATCTGGGCACCATTGGTGGTTCTGCGCTGACCGACGATGCCATTGATGTACCGGAGTATGAAACCTCAGGTATTCCCGTGACCTATGTGCCGGCCCGCAATACAGTGTTCTTATCCATTGCTCTGGGCTGGGCTGAAGTGCTTGAGTGCAGTGATATATTCCTTGGCGTGAATGCCGTGGACTACTCCGGTTATCCCGATTGTCGGCCAGACTATATCAACGCCTTTGAGTCTATGGCTAATCTGGCCACCAAGGCCGCTGTAGAGGGCCATAAGCTGAGTATTCATGCGCCGCTGATCAATCTGACCAAGGCAGAGATTGTGCAGGCCGGCATCGCCTTGGGGGTGGATTATAGCCAGACAGTTTCCTGCTATCAGGCGAGCCTAGACGGCTTGGCTTGCGGCAAATGTGATAGCTGCCGACTGCGAGCACAGGGCTTTGTGGAGGCAGGGTTAAAAGACCCCACGAGATACCAAAAAAACGCTTGAATTTTGTCTTCTGGTCAGTATAGTACGCACCTCCCTCTGAGGGCCGTTAGCTCAGTTGGTAGAGCAGTTGGCTTTTAACCAATTGGTCCCGCGTTCGAGTCGCGGACGGCCCACCATTTTCCTCCCTCTGGTTGTTCTTCACCGCCCATAAAGTATCTAACTGATTACACCTTCGCGCGCGCGAGTGTTTTCCTCAGCCCATTGTGCAAAATAAATTTTGTCGCCAAGGTAGGGATAAACCGCCTTTTGGAGTCTTATTACCTAAGGCAGAGTTGAAGTATTGTTTGAACATGCTTCAGGGTCTGGGGGGAAATGAATTCCTCGCTTCAACAATGGTTGCAGGATCGCGACTATAAATGGATGTTTAGGTGACAGGGTGCGTCGAAACTATCAAGACCTAGATCGAAAGATTGAGGAATTAATTGTGCAAATGACCGCCGAAAGGAATGCACCTGAGATCAAACAACTGTATCAGGACATATCGGATGAACTGCGCCATCTTCTGGTGCGCAAAATGGGTGACAAAGAGCAAGCCGATGAAATTGCTCAGAACACCTATCAAAAACTATGCAGGCTTAAACATAACCGCGACATAGGTGATCTGCGCAATTACCTGTTCAATATGGCTGTGCGCCTGGCCATTAATGTGTTGCGCAAGCGAGAGTCTGTACTCGGGAACATTGGTGGGGGCTCTGCTTATTTGGCTCTGTTAGATGAACTGCGCATCGAAGCTATGCGCGAGTCTATTGCCCAGTTGCCTGACAAAACCAAGTATGTATTTTTGTTGTATCGCTATCGAGGCTGCAGTTATTCAACTATTGCGAGTAAGCTGAGTATTTCTATCCGCTCGGTGAGCAATCATATAGACCGTGCTCTTGAAAATATTAGCTATGCGGTAGCTGAGTTCAGCGCCATGGAAAGGCGGGGGTGAATCAGTCAACCTCACCAAATGGATAGGGTGTAAACGCCAAGTGACCCGGGAAAATGGGGCCCAGCCGGTTGGCTATGATGCGCCTGAGGTATTCAAGGACGAAGCGGATCAGCTTTGGGGCCTGAATCAAGAATGGGAAAAAATGGACGAGCTCAGCCCTTGGACTGATGAAGAACTGAATCGTCTTGAAGAAAAGTTTCGTCTGCTGCAGTCACAAAAAAAGACGGACAATTTTTTGTCATCGCTGAAAGGTGAAGGGCGATTGGGCTCTGGAATTCGTCTAGTGCTGCTGATTGTTGTGGTGATTATTGCCACCCTCATTATTGAGCGACTGGTTTTGCCCTTGTAAAACGGCCCTGCTGGTTGAAGGCCAGCAGGGCACCCTAAAGCTCAATTCTGATACAGCTAACTCTCATACTCAGAGTTAACCACCACCACATCTACATCTACCGCCGAAATCACTCGCTCAGCGGTGTTGCCTCGCCTGCTCTTTGCCAGGCCGGTTTGGCCCAAGGTGCCGATCACCACCACGTCCGCATTGATATCTTTGGCCACTTTGGCGATAGCCTCATCTGTATAACCTTGAACCACATGAATGTTGCTGGACTTAAGGCCGGTCTGGTTTGCCAGTCGCCCGCGATCCGGGTAGTGCATAGAGTCGATATAGGCATTGGCGACATGGAATTCGGCATTGTAGCTTTCCGCCAGTTCTCGACCACGGTTGAGAATATTGGCATTGAGCACCTGCTGATAATCTCGCGAGGCCTGGAAGTTAACTGCAGCTAGCACCACTTTGCGCTGTTCGGCAGCGCCGTCGCGCACTAGCAGAACAGGGCAGAAGGCGCGCTTGAATAGCTTCCATTTTGATTCGGCAAAGCTAAAGCGGCGAGTGGTGGCCGGCTCACCCGCGCGTATCAGAATACGGGTTGCGCCAAATTTTTCTGCTGAACGCATAATGGCTTTCTGCCAGTGATTGCACCAGGATACTTCAATTTTGTAGCTCAGCCCCGCGGCTTTTAATGGCTTGTGGATCTGCTCCTCAAACCAATCGGTATTTCTATAGATGGCGTCATTGCTGAAGTCGGTATCTACCGTGTCCTGATCAATGGCCACAAATACACAGATCTCTGGGCTAGGGTTGAGGAGCTTACCGGTAATAATGGCTCGATCCAGCGCCACGTGCTGGTCAAGAGTTGGGTTGACAACGACAAAGATTCTTTCTTGTTCAGACATTGGTTTTCCTTTTATAACCGATGAATACATGGACCCCTTAGATTTTCACCAACCTTTGTGACGAAATAAAGACAATGGCGCATGAGCCTTAGGGTCTTGGCTTATAAGCTGAGGCAGTGATTCGTTAATGATAGAAAAATTTTGACAAGATTGCCTATAGAATATCGCTATGCCAGCTATGCGCAAATGTTATCTCTAGGTTAGAAGATTGCCCTGGTTACAGTCCTAGTAATGCGTAGACCCCATAGTGTATTCAGGGTAATTCCAAAATGTGGATTGGCGTCGCTTTTGGGGCTGCCATTGATCGCCTAGCTGACCTTGGTGTAGTTCCATTTGCAGTTTGATGGCTGAGTGAATTATCCAGATGTCCTCGGCTTTGTAGCTATAAATTGGCTGGATGTCTTCCCTTGACGAGGCAGGGCGTACGCGTTTGTCTAGGTAGTCCAGCAGCAGGGGCTCTGCATCGGGCGTAAAGTAGTAGGCCAGAATCATATGAGAGGTTCGATCGGGCAGGGTTTCAGTGTAGGTTAATCGCAGCTTGCTGTCGGGGATACCCATCTCTCGCAGGGTAATATATTTGGCAATGGAGAAGTCTTCTGAGTCCCCAGAGCCCTCAATCAAAAATTCGATCGGTGTGGTTCGCAGATTGCTCTCGTCTTCAAGGTGGCTGTTATCAATAAATTGGGCCTGATTAATGAAATTGTTGGCCATCTGAAGTTTTTCAATCTCACGCCAGTTAGCTGCCTGCTCAATAAGCTGTTGCCAACTGCGCAGTCTCGTTGCGGCTTGGGCACCGTATCGGCTTTTGACTTGTTGCAACAGGTGTTCTGGAATAGCGAAGGTGGTTGGGGCACTAATCTGTGTGTGATCTTCGGCCTGCAAGCTGCTAACAAGTAGCATGCAAAAGATAGCAGTGATTAGAATGAGTTTGAGGGGCATCATTGTTTTTGTCATTGTTGTCGGCCTACAGCTTCTGTTAATAAAAAGTGGCAAGTCATTGATTTAAATGCAAAATAATTTAATGCTGAACCCTGGTATAGCCCTTTGTCAGCAGTCTGTCGGGTGCATCACAGTTAAATTGCAGTAATGGCGAATAAGTTGTTGTCGCGGGGCAGGAACTGGCGCCGTATAATGGCGCGATTATAAAATCTTGGACTATTCAATGACCGTTCGTACCCGTATTGCTCCCTCGCCCACCGGCGACCCCCATGTTGGCACTGCCTATGTGGCGCTGTTTAATATGGCCTTTGCCCATAGTCAGGGCGGCCAGTTTTTGCTGCGTATTGAAGATACAGATCAAGCCCGCTCTACCCCGGAATCGGAGAAAGCCATATTAGATGCGCTGCACTGGCTGGGACTGGACTGGGATGAAGGCCCAGATAATGGTGGCAGCAAAGGCCCTTATCGCCAGAGTGAGCGCTCAGAGATTTATCGCGAGCATGCTGACAAGCTTTTGGAAAGTGGCCATGCCTTCCGTTGCTTCTGCACTGCAGAGCGCCTCGATAATTTGCGCGCCACCCAGATGGAGAATAAACAGCAGCTGGGTTATGACGGCCACTGTATGCACCTTAGCGAAGAAGAGGTTGCTGCGCGGGTTGCAAATGGTGAGTCCCATGTGGTGCGTATGCAGGTGCCCAGAGAAGGGCAGTGCACCTTTAACGATATGCTGCGCGGCGAGATCAGCATTGACTGGGCACAGATCGACCTGCAGATACTGCTTAAAGCTGATGGCATGCCCACCTATCATCTGGCCAATGTGGTGGACGACCATCTCATGGAAATCAGCCATGTGATTCGCGGTGAGGAGTGGATTAACTCAGCGCCTAAGCATATTTTGCTGTACCAGTACTTTGGTTGGGATACCCCGGTATTCTGCCACCTGCCTCTGCTGCGCAATGTGGACAAGAGCAAGCTGTCCAAGCGCAAAAACCCCACCAGTATTCTGTACTACCAGCGTATGGGCTATCTGCCCGAGGCGTTGCTTAACTATCTGGGTCGTATGGGTTGGTCCATGCCCGATGAGCGAGAGAAGTTTAATCTCAATGAAATGCTTGAGGTCTTCGATATTCAGCGGGTTTCCCTAGGTGGCCCGGTATTTGATGTGGAAAAACTCAGCTGGCTCAATGGTATGTGGATTCGTGACGAGCTGAGCGATGAGCAGCTGGCCGACCGACTGCAGGAATGGGCCCTAAACCGCGATACATTGATGGCCTTTCTGCCATTTGCCCGCCAGCGTATGGAAACCTTCTCCGATCTGGCCCCTCTGGGTAACTATCTGGTATCTGGCATGTTGCCAATAAGCGCCGAGGACCTAAAGTCTGCGGGAATGGAAGAAGATCAGCTTCTTGAGGTGCTGCAATATGCTCTGTGGCGACTGGAATCCGTGCAGCAGTGGAACAGGGATAATGTTTTTGCTGCGCTCAAAGCAGTTGCCGATGGCATGGAGATCAAACTCAAACCATTCTTAGCCCCGTTATTTATCGCCATAGCCGCCAGCAGTGCTTCAATTTCGGTAATGGACTCAATGAATTTACTGGGAGCCGATATGTCCCGGGCGCGCTTGCGCCATGCCATAGATCTGCTTGGCGGCGTGGGTAAAAAGAAACTCAAGAAAATGGAAAAAGCCTACCAGCAACTGGTCTGAAAGCCTCGATTCTGGGGATATTAGTCTTGACTTGATAGGAGCCGCTCCCTATCATGCGCGTTCCTTTTTTGGGGCCTTAGCTCAGCTGGGAGAGCGCAACACTGGCAGTGTTGAGGTCAGCGGTTCGATCCCGCTAGGCTCCACCAAATAAAAAACCCTCACGCGTAAGCGTGGGGGTTTTTTATTTGCCGGAGATTTATATCAATCTCTACATCCAGTGCAGTAATATCTCCCCGGTTTCAGCAGCTTCCCGGGCCAGCTCTTGAGCCTTATCCCCAAATAGTTCTTCCACCCGCTCCCGGCGAATTTTCATGGTCGGGGTAAGCACTCTATTTTCGATAGACCAGGGCTCGGAGGATATGATTACGGCGCCAATTCTGGCGTGCTTGTCTACTTCTGTGTTAACCGCTTTAACCCTTTCCAACAGAGCGGCTTCTATCACTTCTCTTGGCTGCTCAAGTGCGATAGCGCTGAGTACAGAGGTCATTACGGTTTTTGAGTAGCCTCTGCCCAGCAAGCATATCTGTTCGGTGTAGGGGTTTTCGGTAAAGATATTTTCGATAGGTGTTGGGGCGACAAACTTACCCTGAATGGTCTTAAAATAATCTTTGACTCGCCCGGTAATATAGTAAAAGCCATCTTCATCGATGCGCACTTTGTCCCCTGTGTGCACCCATCCATCAATAAAGGTCTCAGCGGTTTTTTCCGGCATATTGTAATAGCCTGGTGAGCAGCCTGCGGCTTTGACCAGCAGTTCTTCTTCATCGGATACCCGGACTTCAACATCCTCAGTTGGCTTGCCGATTGAACCAATACGCCGCTCCTCTTTGCGAGACACAATGGGCCCCATACATTCGGTTTGTCCAAAGCCTTCCATCAGGCAGATGCCAAAACGATCAAACCAATGAATCAGAGCCGGTGGTGTGGGCGCGGCAGCGGTCAGTAGATAGTCGGCTTGATCTAGGCCAAGTTTGTCGCGAATCATTTTGCCCACGCCTTCGGCGTCGGCTTCAAGAGCGGCGTCCACCGCATCCTGTGAGCCAAACTGGGCAATAATACCCTGTTGCAGTTGCTCCCAGACTCGCGGTGGACCAAACATAAAGGCTGGGCGGCAGAGGGGCAGATCGCGCAGCAATGTGGTTAGGTTTTCATTAAAGTGGACTTCACCGCAATTGACCAGAGAGCTGCCTTCGATCAGCTGTCTCTCAGCAATATGTGCCAGGGGCAGGTAGGAAAAGAATTTTGCGCCCACTGCCATCGAAAAGGTGCTGCTAAATCGCGCAATTGGAATCAGGTTTGAACTATGGGTTTGCATAACTCCTTTGGGGACACCAGTGGTTCCCGAGGTAAATACCAGTGATACCAGATCATCAGCCTGGCACTGGTAGGAGGGCATGCTGCCTCTAAAGGGGGCTACCAGATCTTCCCAGCGCAGATGCTCCTGGGCCAGCTCGACCCCGGGCAGGGCGATAAGCAGAATACCCTCGGGCAATATATGCTGCACCTGATCCCAGTTCTCTGTCTCGCCTACAAACAGTACCTTCATGTCAGTAAAGTTCATTACATATTCAGCGGTTTCTCCTGGTGCGGTAGTAAATATTGGCACTACCACATGGCCCGCAGCACAGGCGCCTAGATCGGCAAAATACCAATGGGCGCGGTTGCGTGATAGCAGACCAACACATTGGCTGGTGGCAGCAAAGCGAGACTCAAACCAGCAGGCCATGGCGTTGATTTCGCGGTGGGCCTGACCCCAGGTCCAGTCAGTGGTTGAGTCCCCACTGCGCTCGCGCAGCCACACCTGATCTGGGTACTGGCTGTTCCATTGATTAAGGTAATCTGTATAAGTATTAAGCATGATAGGCGTCCGGTTTTATTATTTTTATCTGCACTGGCCTAAGTGTATAAATTCAGGGCAGCTGACACAATGCCGGCCTCTATATCTTCAGGCTCTGGGGGCGGCTGAGTTTTATCGCCTTGAATTAACGCATTGTGGACAAGCTTGCCATATGCTGGTTACTGCTATAACTTGAGCAAAATAATAAAAATTCGGACTTCCATGTCAGACCATAAAATAGAGACTCGACTACTCAGTGATCAGGCGGTTTTCGAGCGCGTTTTCAACCATATTGATAACAACACCACAGACCTGGGTGAAACGGTCTGGCGCGAGCCGGCGGACAATTATTATTCCCAGCAGCGCTTCGATGCCGAAATAGCGCTGCTCAAGCGGATTCCTGTGGCCTATTGCCCGTCGGCGGCACTGCCCGACAAAGGCAGTTTTGTCGCTCGTTCCGCAGCGGGAACGCCTCTGGTGGTGGTGAGAGGCCTGGATGGCGAGGTACGTGCTTTTATTAATGCCTGTCGTCATCGAGGTATGCAGGTGGCTAAGGGCAGTGGCTGTTCGCGGGCCTTTGTCTGCCCCTACCATGCTTGGACCTACAATCTTGAGGGTGAACTAAAAAATATTCCCGGCCGGGAAGGATTTCCCGGTATTGATCCCGAACAGCATGGCTTGGTTCAGGTTAGCGCCCGGGAAAAGGGCGGTATTGTCTATGTGATGCAGCAGGGCGAGATTACCGAGGACATGTTGGCGGATTGTCTGGACTACTTTAGCCCTGAGCAGCAAATGTTTGAGACCGACGAAATTGTCGATGAGGCCAATTGGAAGATACTCAATGAGACATTGATGGAGGGCTACCATATTAAGTCTCTGCACAGCGAGACTTTCTATCCCTACGGCCTGGATAATATCAATCTGGTGGAAATCTATGGTGCCAATTCCCGGGTTACTTTCCCCTTTCGGCGGATCGAAAAAATGCGCGACATAGCACCAGACCAGCGGCGTATCGATGGCTTGGTTACCTCAGTCTATCTGCTGTTTCCCACTGCCAGCGTTTCGGTGCTTTCCAAGCATACTAATTTGGCAATACTTGAGCCTCTTAGCCCAACTAGCTCAAGATGGGTGCTGTATCGCATGGTCAACCGAGCTGTTGATGGTAACGATATTCCATTGGAAGAGGCGCAGCGAGATGCGCTGTTTGTGGGGGATTCTGGACAGAATGAGGATCGTGAGGCGGCGAGGGCTATTCAGCAGTCAGTGAGTAGCAATGCCAATACCCATTTCACCTTTGGTCATTTTGAAAGTGCGATTGTTAATTTCCATCAGCATCTGGGCAAATATTTAAACAACCAATAATGTTTATTGCCCGTTAAAAGATCAGAGTAGCTCTCTATCCTGCGGATTTTTGCGGGCAAGCTAATTCGCTATAGGGCTAAGGGAAAAAATAACAAACTTATTTTTAAGCTAAAACGTACAAACCACAATCTATTATTCAATGAGAATAAATTCTTATGTCTTTGCCGCCCATTTTATCCGAACGCCTGAGATTGCCAGTTGTTGCTGCGCCGCTATTTATTATTTCAAATCCCGATCTGGTGATTGCCCAGTGTAAGGCTGGTATTGTAGGTTCGTTCCCAGCGCTTAATGCGCGGCCGGCGGAAGAGTTGGATCGCTGGTTGGAAAAAATCACCACCGAGCTTGCGCAATATGATGCAGAGAATCCAGATGCACCATCGGCGCCATTCGCTGTAAACCAAATTGTGCATTCCTCCAATGATCGTCTTCAGCACGATGTTGAAATGTGCGTAAAGTGGAAGGTGCCCATAGTTATTACATCGCTTGGGGCCAAAGAGTTTGTTAATGAAGCCATACATTCCTATGGTGGAATTGTGCTGCACGACATTATTAATAATACATTTGCCAAGAAAGCGGTGGCCAAAGGTGCCGATGGGCTTATCGCCGTTGCCGCCGGTGCTGGGGGTCATGCTGGGGCGCTCTCACCTTTCGCCCTGGTGCAAGAGATTCGTGAGTGGTTTGAAGGGCCGCTATTACTGTCCGGGTCTATCGCAAATGGTGATGCAGTATTGGCCTCCCAGGCTATGGGTGCAGATCTTGCCTATATAGGCTCGGCGTTTATCGCGACCGACGAGGCCAATGCTGTGCAGGCTTACAAACAGTCGGTGGTGGATAATAATGCGGACGATATCGTATTGAGCAACCTGTTTACCGGTGTATCTGGAAATTATTTAAAGCCCTCTATCGAGGCGGCCGGCTTAGACCCCGCCAACCTGCCTACCAGCGACGCATCGAAAATGAGTTTTGGCTCCGGCGGTGAATCTGAATCAAAGGCATGGAAAGACATCTGGGGCTGTGGTCAGGGGATTGGTGCAGTTAAGTCCGTGCAGACCACGGAGGCGCTGGTGGATCGGCTGTCTGCCGAATACGCCGCTGCCAAACTACGGCTTGCCTGATCTGGTGCGGTCGGCCACAGCTGGCAACATCTAGCGCAAAACCATGCCGAGCGCTAGGCCAAATAGTCGGCCTAGCTCCCGGCGTCGGCGAAGCAGGATACTTGCAAGCTGTGCTTATTAATTAATTCAAAGAACTGATGGTACTTTTTTTGGATGCAGTAATTATAAGCTAGGGCCTCGGCGGCGGCGTGCACATCCTCGCTGTCTTCACCCATTACTTCTTTGGCCAGCCTAAGAACCACCGTTAAGGCGGCTTCTTCAGCAGGCCAGTTCTCTACCAGCCCCTGTAATGCATAGAGCTGGTTATAGCGCTGCATTAATTGGAAATCATCATTAGCGCCCAGCTCCTCCAACTCAATAATTTCTAGCACAAGCGGTATGGCAGCGGCGTAATTCTCGGTGAAAATAAGATATTTGTAATAGTAATCTCGGGCTGTTCTGGTGGTGAAATGGGTCTTACCTAGTGCCTGGGACGCAAATCTATAGGCTTTTTCGATCTGATCCGGGTTGGGGTTAAAGCGGCGTGTCTTCTCGTAGCTTTGATTGATATTGGGCAGCAATGTAATTCATACCACAGACTGCTCTGAATGTAGTGAATTGCATTTGGCTACGGTTTTTTGGCCCCGCTCGATAACAGCATCCCAGCGTTTGCGGTCCATGTCTCGATGAATTTTAAGTATTGCCCGATCAAATCTTGCCTCAGACCAGGATTTGGCGTGAGACTGGGCTGGCAAGCCCGTTACAAGTAGGATCAAAGGAATTAAGATAAGTGGAAAATTGCGCTGTCGTTTCATGGTTTAGTCCCCTCAAACTAAAATGCACCATCCTCATTAGAGTATAGGACATGATTTTGAGTTTGGCGGACTATGTGATTTGACTGAAGGATGACGCCGCATCTTATGTCATATATACTGCCATAATAATCAAAACTCCATTAAGGAAAGGCCAATGACAGATTGCTCTGCGCTGTGGATAGACCGCACGGATATTACTAAAACCAAGCAGGTTGTCTCTCCGGTGCCTGACCTAGCCGATGGGGAAATCCTGGTGGCCATTGATAAGTTTGCTCTTACCGCCAATAACGTCAGCTACGCCGTGACCGGCGACAGCATTGGCTATTGGCAGTTTTACCCGGCTGAGGCTGATTGGGGCATGGTGCCGGTGTGGGGCTGTGCTACGGTAACGGAATCCAACTGTGGGGATATTCCCCAGGGAGAGCGGCTCTGGGGTTACTTTCCCATGGCCAGCCATGCGGTACTGACGCCGGGTCATATTCATGAGGACTACTTTATGGATGTGGTGGAACATCGTCGCGAGTTACCGCTAATCTACAATCAATTCCGTCGCACTCAGGCCGAGCCAGAGTTTCTACAAAAGATGGAAAATGAGCGCTGCCTGCTGTTTCCGCTATTTATGACGTCCTACCTTATTTATGACTACCTGATCGACAACCAATTCTTTGGTGCCCAGCAGGTGGTGATTGGCTCTGCATCCTCCAAGACCGGTTTTGGTCTGGCGCAGATGCTGCACAATGACCCACAGGTGACCCAGGCAGTGATTGGGGTCACTTCTGCGGGCAATAGGGAATTTGTTAAGGAGCTGGGTTGCTGTGATCAGATTGTCCTGTATAACAATGAGGCAGAGATTGATGCCGGGTTGTCCACAGCCTATGTAGATATGTCTGGTGATGCTCGGCTTACTATTAGTCTGCACAATCATCTGGGCGAGAATATGGTGGAGAGCTGCATGGTGGGCGGAAGTCATTGGCAGGAGGGCGGTAAGGTGGGCGAGCTGCCCGGTGCTCGTCCTCGGTTCTTCTTTGCGCCGGGGCAGATTGAAAAACGCAACAAAGAATGGGGGCCAGGGGTCGCTATGGTTAAGGCCATGACCGCCAGTGCCGAGGTGGCCGAGCGCGTGGCGGCAGATATTAATATTGAATGGGTTAATGGTGTCGAGAGTCTGGCCGAGCATTGGGTTCAGCTACTGGATAATCAAATTGCGCCAAGCCGGGGTCTGATGGTCGCCCTATGAAAAAACTATCCGCCATCGCAGTCCTATTAATTATTATTGGTTTTTCGGGCTGGCAAAATCGTGTTGAATTGCTGGTTTGGATGGCGCCCAAGTTACTCGAGATAACTAACCCGGTTGCGGAAAATAGAGCCCTAGACTGGTCTCAGGGCCCAGAGGTGGCAACCGCAGATCCCGCCGATAGGCCGCCGAACATAGTGCTGATTGTTACCGATGATATGGGCTTTAATGATATCTCCCTCTACAACGGTGGCGCCGGCGATGGGACATTGCGGACGCCTGGTATTGATGCCCTGGCACAGCAGGGTGTGACCTTTACCAATGGCTATGCTGCCAATGCGGTCTGTGCGCCATCTCGAGCATCGATAATGACCGGGCGCTACGCCACCAGATTTGGTTTTGAATTTACGCCATTTTATAAAACCGGCGTGACTATTTTCCGCTGGATGGAGGAGTTACAGCCCAGCGAGATTCCGCTATTTTTGGATGAAGCCAATGCGGCGACCATGAAGCCAATCGGCGAGCTGGGCTTGCCGCCTGCAGAGATTACCATTGCTGAATTACTTAAACAGCAGGGCTATTACACAGCACATGTCGGCAAATGGCATCTGGGTTCTGTGGGTGGCATGGTGGCGACTAAACAGGGTTTTGACGATAGTCTGGAGCTAAAAGGAGCGCTCTATTTACCAGAGGATCACCCAGATGCAGTCAATGCCAAAGTGCAGGGGGATCGTATTGATCGTATGGTTTGGGCCACAGGTACCTATTCCGCCACCTTTAATGGCCTGGGTCATCCTGATGAGCAGTTTAAGCCCAAAGGTTATCTAACAGACTACTACACGGATCAGGCAGTGGAGGTGATTGAGAATAATCGCCATCGTCCCTTCTTTTTATATCTGGCCCACTGGGGAGTTCACAACCCATTGCAGGCCTCTCGGGAAGACTATGATGCGATGTCCCATATTGCGGATCATCGCCTGCGGGTCTATTCCGCCATGATTCGCGCAGTGGATCGGAGTGTGGCGCGGGTTACCCAGGTATTGGAGGACAATGGTCTGGCCGACAATACCCTGATTATTTTGACTAGTGATAATGGCGGGGCGGGCTATATAGGCTTGCCCGATGTCAATAAGCCGTACCGCGGCTGGAAGCTCAATCATTTTGAAGGCGGCACCCATGTGCCCTTTATGGCGAAGTGGCCCGCGCAGATTAATCCTGGCACCAGCATGGACGCGCCGATCCATCACAATGATATTTACAGCACCATTGCTGCGGCAGCGGGCGTGCAGGTACCTCAGGATCGCAAAGTAGACGGGGTCGATTTGCTGCCCTATATTCGCAATGAGGTTGAGGGAGAGCCCCATCAAACATTATTTTGGCGTGAGGGGCACCAGCAGACCGTGTTGCACAAAGGGTGGAAGCTAATCAGTGCCGAGCAGTCTAACTTGCCACAACCGGCACCAAGGGCTAAATGGTTATTTAATCTGGCACTGGACCCCACAGAGCAGAATAATTTGGCCGCAGATAATCTGGAGAAAGTGGCAGAGTTAGAGACATTGTTAGCCGCCCATAATGCTGAGCAGGTAGAGCCACTTTGGCCCAGTGTATTTAATGCACCCCAGTTGATTGATAAGACCAGTAATGAGCCCTTTGAAGAAGGCGATGAATTTATTTATTGGCCGAATTAAAGGGTATTTTTAAGCGAAAAAAAAGCACAGCCCGCGCTGTGCTTTTTTGTGTCAGAGGCGGCCCCCTAAACCGTTAAGCCACCATCCACAACAATGCACTCGCCATTGGTGTAACTGCCCGCATTAGACACCAGATACAAAACGGTGCCCGCCATCTCATCCGGCTCCGCATGGCGATGCATAGGAATAGTGGCAATGGCCTGCTTGTAGATTTTTTCATCGCTAAATAGCGCACCGGCAAACTGTGTCTTGGTCATGCCTGGCAGAAGGGCGTTTACTCTGATACCCAGTCCGCCGCACTCTTTGGCAAAGGCTTTAGTCATATTGACCACAGCGGCTTTGGTGATGGAGTAAATGCCCTGCATTGGCCCCGGTTGCAATGCATTGATAGACGCAGTGTTGACGATCGAGCCACCACCGTTTTCGCGCATTATCTTGCCCGCTTCGATGGACATAAAGAAATAGCCGCGAATATTCACGTCAACTGTCTTGGTATAGGCGCCCAGATCTGTATCCAGAATATGCCCAAAGTAAGGGTTGGTCGCGGCATTGTTAATTAGAATATCCAGCTTGCCATGCATCTGCTTGATCTGGGCAAAACAGTTTTCAATATCGCCCATATTGCCCACATGGCAGGCCATCGTCTCAGCGCTGCCGCCAGCGGCGGTAATAGCATCGGCCACAGTTTGGCAGCCATCAATCTTGCGGCTGGAGACGATGACATGGGCCCCTTGCTCGGCAAGAAGTTTAGCTATTGATTCGCCGATGCCACGGCTTGCACCAGTGACTAGGGCAATTTTACCGGTTAGATCAAATAGATTGGTCGCCATGGTTTTCTCCAAAAAGGTTTATTGAGTAAGGTTTTTTAAGTGGGCTGTTATAGCTGGTCGTAAAAGATTACGGTTTATGCAGTAGGTGTTGCGATCTTTGCTAGCCAAGGTTTTGGCCAGGCTAAGCGCTTCTTCCTGTAACTGATCCTGCGGATAAATAGCGTCGACAATTTCCAGTTCGGCACATTCTATTCCTGTGTAAGCGACGCCGGTCAGCATCATATTTTTCACTGCCTGCTGGTTGGGTAATAGCTGGCCTATATCGCTGGATATCTGGGTAAAGGGAATTTTAATATCCACTTCCGGGAAGCAGAAACGGCCGCGGTCAGAGCGCATTAATCGAAAGTCTGCGGCGCTGGCTACAATAGCGCCGCCTGCATAGGCATTGCCATTAATGCAGGCCACCGTGGGCGCATTAAGCAGGGCGAGGCGGCACAGCAATGTTTCAAAGGCGATGGTAAATTCGCTGCGGTCTGCATCGTTTAGCGGGATTAACCAATCCAGATTAATACCTGTGGAAAAGGTTTTCTCGTCGATGCAGGTCAGTAGCAGAGCTGTGTTGCCCCTGTACTGTTCGACGGTATCCAGAGCAGCCAGGTATTCCGCCACAACCTCTATGGTAAGGCGATTGTCACCGCCATTCTCTGCATTGGTCAGGGTCAGAATATGAACGCCATCGATGAGTTTTAGGTTCATGGTTGCCATAGGAAGTTTCTCTATTAGTATCCTGCTGTACCATTAATTAACTGTTCATAAAATTCAGGGTTGAGCAGTTCGTACTGTTTTGATTTGGGTTGGCGCACATAAATAGGCTGTTCCACCTGATCCAAGTGGTAGGCCTGCTTTTTCAGCGTACCTTTAAACAGCTTAAAGGTACCGGTGGTGTCCTGCTCATCTTCAATGCGAACAAACACTGGGCGGGCAAAGGCCGGTAGTTCTCGATCTGTGTACTCAGTAAAAGCGGCAACATCGAAAGTTTGGCCGGGGACTAGGGTGATGGCAGCCATGCCTGCTTTACCCTCGGCACCGGGAATATCCACACCGTAGACATTGCTGATTTCAATCTGGTCACAGGCATTGAGAATCTCGCCCACCTCGTTGGTAGAGACATTTTCTGCGCGCCAGCGGAAGGTGTCGCCCACGCGGTCGACAAACTGGTAATGGGGCAGGCCCATGGCAAAGCCCACATCAATTTTGCGAATCAGATCGCCGGTGTTAAACCAGCGGTCACCGGGTTCGCGCAGATCAGTGAGGATTTTGTCATTGGTGGCATCGGCATTTTTATAGCCATCAAACTTATAGCGATCATCAATTTGACCTAGCATTAGGCCGGCTTCGCCCAGTTCCACCTCAATTACTTTGCCGTTTTCGTCCAGTACAATTTCATCATTTTCAATATCGTACTTCACCAGCATCACCACCACAGAGCCAGTGCCGATGGTAGATTCTTTGTTGAGAATATTCAGGAATGACACATTGCCTTCACTGGAGCCATAGATCTCTGTAATACGCTTGACCCCAAAGCGGTCGCGAAAGGTGTCCCAGATATCCGGACGCAAACCGTTGCCCAGCATGGTCTTAAGGGGGTTGTTTTTCTCCTCCGGGCATTCTGGCGCCATGGCCAGATAGCGGCACAGCTCGCCCACATAGACAAACAGACTGGTCTGGTACTTTTGCACCTCCGGCCAGAACTGAGTAGCGGAAAAGCGACGGCGCACAAACATAGATGCACCAGAGTGTAGGCAGCTGCCAATACCCAGTAGAAAGCCTGTGGCATGGTACAGCGGCAGGCAAATATACATGCGGTCTGAAGGCTTGGCGTGAAAGCCCACGGTGGAATAGGGTTTGGCTGCCGACATAATTTTGCGATGGTAGATAACAGCTGGCTTGGGCAGGCCAGTGGTGCCTGAGGTAAAGATATACAGGGCGATCTCACCGGCAATAATCTCTGTGGTCTCTGGCAGGTTATCTGTGGGCATGGCGGCCAATGTGGCGCTAAAATCCGTTGCCCAGTCAGGCGCGGCAGCGTTTATAAGCGGGTCCGCAATCCAGAGGTAATCATTATCCTGCAGCGCCAGATCGGCTTTAACACCAGAGACACCGCCCAATAGCTCTTGGCCCACCAAGCATTTTTTTGACTCAACAATGTTGATGCAGTGGGCCAGTGGCCGATCGGTCAGGCCGGTGTTAACCAAGCCAGCAGTGGCGCCGATTTTGGACAGGGCAAAAATGCTGCACAGTAACTCAGTGCGATTCTCAATTAACACCGCCACACAGTCGCCGCGGGACAAACCCTGCATTTTCAGAATGTGA
>Ga0213863_10000515_pt1 | contig 29632 bp, 26 predicted proteins | sample PICome_8_FD_160128 | JGI IMG/M metagenome (GOLD analysis project Ga0213863, IMG submission 160128) | Coastal seawater microbial communities near Pivers Island, North Carolina, United States - PICO497 | ecosystem: Environmental > Aquatic > Marine > Coastal | place: USA: North Carolina... | reverse complement strand
GAAGGCGAAGGTCCCCAGGTGGCGGTCGATCTGGAGGAACCTCGGGGCGTTACGGCTCCGACTCACGCGTGCGCTCACTGCGGCGCCAACGGCGCAGCCTGTGAGGACGGGCACGGTCCACGCGCTCGCGCCCATGAGCCCGAGCGCGAAGATGAGGGGGAGGCCGCACAGCATCGCAAGGCCGCCAAAGGTGATCAGGGTGATCTCCCACGGCGCACGCCGAGGCTCGCGGAGGATGAGCCGGTCCGTTCGGACCATGGCCACCAGGTCGCGGTACCGCCGATCGCTGCGTGAACGGCCCGCGGTGAGCGCCCGCAGAGCGGACCCCAGTGCCAGGACAGCCATGCAGTGGAAGGGCGTCAGGAAGACCACGATGAAGGAGGGGAAGGCCTGGCCGGTCACGTCGACCACCGCCTCGCCAGGGTCCTCTGGATCGACGTGGACGCTGATGGCGGAACCCTCGGGGTGGCGATGGACGACCTCGCGCGCATAGTCCAGGTCGTTGCTGCGGAAGTGACCGAAGGCGTACCTGCTCGACTCGTACTGCGCTCCCTCGAAGCGATACCGGAAGGCGACCTTGGGCGAATACGTCGTCCCGTCCTCGGAGCGCCGCTTCTCGACCTCGGACGAGCGGACCACGGCATCCACGGGGGTCCACTCGAGACGGGCCCTGCGCTCCTGCAGGAGCTGGCGCCCGAGAATAGAGTCGATGCCGATCATGACCCCGCTGCAGAGCAGGGCGAGGATCAGGAACGCCACTCCCCTGGAGCGCCTCTTCTCACGTGGGCTCACGTCGCCTCCGGTTGGATCCGGCCTCACTCACCGATCGAGCCCCACCGCATCCTCCAGGAGCTCGAGACCGTCCGCGTCGAGGAGTTCCACCAGGCGCCGTGCGGTCCGCGGAATCAGGCCGGGCCCCTCGTACACGAGGCCCGTGTAGAGCTCCACGAGGCTGGCGCCGGCCCGGATTCGCCGATAGGCCTCCTCGGGTGAGTCGATCCCGCCGACCCCGATGATCACGGCGCGGTCGCCGGCGCGGCGGGCGAGGTGCCGGACGAGAGCCTCCGCGCGGGACGCCAGCGGGGCGCCGCTCAGGCCGCCGCGGCCGATGGCGTCGAGGCGTCCAGGGGAGGTCCGCAGACCGGCGCGGTCCGACGCGGTGTTGGTGGCGACGAAGCCCGCGATTCCCCGCTCAAGGGAGAGGTCGACGAGCTCGTCCACGGCGGCGCTGTCGAAGTCCACGGTCGCGGGGGGGGAGAGCTTGACGAGGACGGGGACGGTGGAGGCGAGCTCCGCTCGGACGCGCATCACGGCGTCGAGCAGGGGCTCAAGGGCCTCGGGATCCTCGAAGGTCTTGCCCTCCGTGGTGTTCGGGCAGGAGACATTGAGGACGAGCAGGTCCGCGAGGGGCAGGAGGCGCCGGGCGCTCGCGGCGAAGTCCTGGATCCCCGCGTCGCCGAGGATGCTCGGGTCGTGGGTCTTGACGATGTTGATCGCCAGCGGGAAGCCCGCGGGGCGGCGGGTCCGCTCGATGCGCCGCGCGATCGCGTCGAGCCCGTGGTTATTCAGGCCCATGCGGTTCACCAGCGCGCGATCCTCGGGGAGCCTGAACGCGCGCGGCTTGGGGTTGCCCGCGCTCGGGAGCGCGCTGATGGAGCCGACCTCGCAGAAGCCGAGGCCGACCGCCGCCCACATGGGGATCAGCTCGGCGTTCTTATCCAGGCCGGCGGCGACCCCGATGGGGTTCGCGAACTCGAGGCCGAGAGCGCGCACGGAGAGCCGCGCGGCCTGCTCGCGGCTGAGGCCCGAGCGAAAGACCGCTCGCAGCACCCCGGGCGCGCGCTGGCCGAGCTTGCCCGCGCGGATGCTGAGGTGGTGAGCGCCCTCGGGGCTGGCCCGGAACAGGAGCGGGCGGAGCGCGGAGTAGAGCGTCGGCATCGGTGCAGAGAGGATAGCGCCGCGGGGTGCGGCGTTCGTGTCCGGATCAGCGGAGTCGTCCGGCGCGCCCGGCAGGTCCGGCGAACCAGACGCTCCCGTCGGACGGGGAGACCTCGACGCAGTGGAAGCCGAGGTCTGAGAGGGCCGACCAGGTGCGCCCTGCGTCGCGGCTGATGTCGGTCCCGGTCTGGCCGGTGGCCACGAACAAGCCGCCGCCGAGGGCTGCGGAGCCCGCGCGCTGCCCGCGCGGCCCGACCTCGCAGGGGTGCCAGTTGGCGCCAAAATCGTCGCTCCACGAGGCGCAGTGGACGCCGCCCTCCTCCCGGCGCTGGTAGTCGCCGCCCACGAGGACGCCGTGACCGTCCGCTTGGAAGGCGATGCTGAAGGCCCCGGCGGCCGGCTTGGGTGCGCGGACCGTCGAATCGGAGACGCTCCAGAGTGCCCCGTCAGCAGCTGAGCTCGCGAACACGCGGGACACGCCGTCATTGGCGCCGGTGACGATCCACACCTCGCCCGACTCCAGCGCCCGGATCCCGGTGCCGCTCGCCGCGAAGCTCGCCTCGCCGGAGGGCAGGGCGAGGGGGCTCGGCGTGACGGGAATCCAGCTCGCGCCGCCGTCATCGGTCCGAAGCAGTCGGAAGCCGCCGTCCGCCATGGGGTCCCCGTAGCAGAGCGCGTGCTCGGCGTCGAAGAAGGCGAAGCCGTCCAGGAAGGCCGCCTCGTCCCGCTCGCGGTGCTGCTCCTCCCAGGTGTCGCCGCCGTCCTCGGTGAAGAGGATGCGGGACTTCTCGCCGGGGCCAGCGCACATGATCCAGGCCGTGCTGTCGTCGAGGGCGTGGACGTCACGGACGTCGAGCTCGGCGATTTCCGTGGGTGCGACCGCGCGCCAGGTCGACCCGCCATCAGAGGTGACCACGACGGTTCCGCGGCTGCCGGTTGCCCAGGCGATGTCACGGTCCACGGCGCACAGGCCGCGGAGGCTGGACTCGGTGCCGGTGGAGAGTGGGTCGAGGGTCTGCACGTGGTGGGGTCCGGTCCCGCTGCAGGAGAGGGCTGGGAGGGCGAGGCAGGCGAGGGCGAGGAGAGCGGTTCTCATGGGACGATGCTATCCGGCGCGGGCGGCGGACGGAGCTTGCTGGTAGAACGGCGGCCATGGACGAGGCCAGCGGCACCGAGAGGGAGCTCCCCGCGAACAGGGGCGGCCCCTATGTGGGCGTGGATGGGACCCGCGGCCGATGGGTGACGATCGCCGTGGATCGTGATGGGCGCTTCAGCGGCGCTGCGGTCCTTGAGAGCCTCCAGGATGTGCTCGCGCTGCACGGTGACGCGGACGCCTTCGGGATCGACGTCCCGCTGGGCATGCCCGAGACGGGCCCCCGCGCAGCGGACGCCGAGGCGCGGCTCGCGCTCGGCTCGAGGCGGGCCACGATCTTCATGACGCCGCCGCGGGCCGTCCTCGAGGCGCCTACCTACGCCGACGCTCGGGTCCGGGCCACAGCGCTCACGGGCAAGAGCATCTCGGCTCAGAGCTACGCGCTGCGCCATAACGTGCTCGAGGCGGACGGGCTGCGGGCTGACCCGCGGGTCTTCGAGGTCCACCCCGAGCTCGCATTCAGAGCCATGGCCGGGCGGGTGCTCCTCACGGGCAAGCGATCCTGGAACGGGGCGTGCGAGCGGCGGGACCTGCTCGCTGCAGAGGGGCTGGAGATTCCCTCCGCCCTCGATGACGCGGGGGCTGTCCCCGTGGATGACGTCCTGGATGCTGCCGCGGCAGCGTGGTCGGCGCGGCGTATCGCGAGGCGGGAGGCGGATCGCGTCCCGCACGCCCCCGAGCTGGACGAGCACGGTCGAGCCGTCGCCATCTGGTACTGATCTCGCGCACCCGAAGCCTGGCTGCCGGCGAATAGCTCTATCCATGGACGTCGATCCCAAGCTCACCGCGCCCCTGGCGACCGGCGCGACCCCGCCCGGGTTTCGCGCCCACGCCCTCGAGCTGGCATGGACCTTCGGGGTCCCGCGAGAGGTGGTCTGGGGTTGGCTCAACGACCCCAAGACATTCACGCGCGGCCAGCTGCCCCCCTTCAGGGTTGAGTTCCTGCCCATGCCGGACGGCCGCCCCGGCGGCTTCGAGCCTGGCTGCCTGAACGCACACCACGGCCCGCTGATGAGCTTCCACGGCGTCATCGGCGAGGTGCGGTCACCGGAGTATCGCGACCTGATCTACGGCTATGGCTCGTACGCCCTGTCCATGCGGATCGCGCGGCCGCGCCGGCTCCAGTTCTGGTTCGAGGAGGCCGGGCCCGGGCGGACCACCCTGCGCATGCGCCTCGACACCGATGTGCGACGGGGCTTCGGCGCGCTCTGGGGCGGCGTGAACCGGTTCTTCTGGTGGAACTTCGGCCTCTCGGCGCGGCTGATCCTCGCGCTCCGCGCCTTCAGAGCTCGGCGACGGTGACGGCTCGGGGCCGAGGAGCGATCCACCGGCCTCGTCGATGTTCCAGGAGGTGTGGGGGGTCCAGGAGGTGCCAGGGTTCCAGGAGGTGTCAGGCATCCAGGAGGCGTCAGGGGATACCCGAGGTTAGAGGGGCCTCGGCGCCGCCGATGTCGGGCTGCTGACCGAGCGGCCAGCGGTGTCTCGTGAAGAGCCTCAAGGTGTGGGGAAACGCAGGTCGAAGATTCCCCCGGATGACCCGCTCACCCCTGAACCACATCTGACGATCAACATGCGCATCTTCCCGGCGATCTTCGTGACCGGCCTCGCTCTCGCAGCCTGCTCCACCTCTCCTGAGCTGAGTGCCTCCATTGAGACCGGCGCCGAACCCTCAGCCGTGCAGGTCGACATGGCGGCCGCTGGCTCGGCGTACAGCCCTGAGGGCCAGGCCTACACCGTCGTTGCGACGAGCCTCATCGACGCCAACGAGGTCCCGACGTCGGCAGAGATGACCGCGATCTCCTCCGAGCAGGCGGCGTTCGTGGATTGGCTGCACATGAACGGCTCCCTCGTCGCGGCGGGCCCTGTGGTCGCGCCGCGCGGGAACAGCGGTGTCCGGCAGCTCATGTTCTTCGACACCGACGACACCGCCTCGGCGCTCGAGCGCTGCTGCGAAGGACCCGCGAGCGGGACGGGGCTCTACAGGAACGACGCCTCCCGCTTCGTCACCACCACGGACCTCTCGATGGTCCGCAGCGCCGTCATGAGCGGCAGCGGGAACGCCATCCGCCGGCCGTACGTGGTCGTCACCGGCCCCAGCTCGCTGGCCATGCGCGCCACCCTCGGGAAGCTCGGGCCCATGGTGCTCTGCCAGGGTGACTGCGTCGACGGCGCGCTCGCCGGCCGCAGCATGACCATCCTCGACTGTACGGACGTCGAGGACGCTCGCATGTTCATGGGCGAGGTTTGCCCGGACGACGAGCGCATGTCCTACCACGCCTGGATCGGCCCGGTCGCCCTCTCGACCGCGCGCTGATCCACGGCCTGCTGATCGACGGCCCGCTGCTGCGGGCCCCGAGATGGCGACGCCCGCGATCTCCCTCGGGAGGTCACGGGCGTCGTCCGTGATGGAGAGCCTCGCTGGCCCCTATCCGTCCGAGGGGAGGAAGGCCCACAGCTCGGGCCGGCCCACGTTGCAGTGGACCAGGCGGTGGAGGGGGTTCATGCCGGCGATGGAGAGGTAGATCGCGGTGCGCGCAACGTGCCAGGGCGCGAGCCCTCGAGGGGGCTCTCCGAGAGCACGCTGGCGGGAGCCGAGGGACGGGATCGGGTGGAAGATGCTCTCGACGGATGCCGATCGCTCGGGCTCATCATCCTGCAGCTGATCCAGGGCGCTGAGCGTCGCGGCGAAGAGCGCTCGGTCGTCGTCTCCGAGCTCCGCGGCCGCTCGGGTATCGGCCGCCCGGGTGCCCCTGCGGCTCGGTGTGGGGAGCACGAGGAGGCCGACGAAGGAGAAGAGGCTGAACCAGAGCGAGGTGGCGACGAAGCCGGCGACGGAGGCGAGGCCTGCGCCGGGGAGGGTGGTCGCGGCGGCGAAGGTACCCAGGGTCCACAGGGCGGCCAGGGCCACCCCTGCTGCTCGGAGGCCACCGCTGACGATGCGGGCCCGGCGGTCCACGAGGAGCGCCAGCGCGCGCGGCTCGAACCGTCCAACCCAGGCGACCGGGAGCACGCACGTCTCGCGCCCCGGGAGCCCTGCGATACCCCCCGTGAAGCCCTCATCCTCGGCCTCCAGGACCGTGATGGCGGGGGCCTTGGCGCCGAGGCTCTTCAGTTCCTCCTCCATGGCGCCGAGCCCTGCCTGGCTCGCGCGCAGCCCTGCGATGACGCGCGCGATCGGGAGCTGGAGGAACAGGAGCGCGAACAGGAGGATCCCGAACACACCGATCGCGGCGCCCGGTCCGGCGGCTCGCGCTGCCGCGAGGGTCGTCGCCCCGCAGGCCGACATCAGCACCGCCACGACCAGCGCTCCCCTCAGCCAGCCCAGGATCCAGGTCACAAGGGACGGGTGGCGGCGCCGGAAGGCCCTCGGTACGAAGAAGCCGCCTAACGCCTCGACCGGCAGCGTGACCAGCGCCAGACCAACGGACCAGCCGAGCAACGCCCGAAGGTCCCCGATGAAGGACCCGCCAGAGTCCGGGAAGATCGCGGCGGGCAGGCGGAGGCCCACCAAGGTGGCCGCGAGGAGGACCATGGTGCCGACCCCGGCGATGCCAAGCTGGAGGCGACCGCGCGCATAGGTGGGAGCGTCCAGGGCTCGATGACTGCTGCTCATGACGCTGCTGTCTTCGCCGCACAGCGACCCGGCGTTGCCACAGAACCGCGGGAGTTTGTGGGCCCCGACGGTGGCCCCGAACGTGGCCCCGACTGTGGCCCCGACTGTGGCCCCGACTGTGGCCCCGACTGTGGCCCCGGGGCGCCGCTCGAGCGAAGCGCGCGAGGGCAGCCTCCTCTGCCCCCTCTGGCCTGTCGCGTCAGCTTCGGGGGGGGCTGTGTGAGGCAGCGGGGAGCGAAGCGGTGAAGGTCGCCCCGGAACCTGGGGTGGAGCGATAGCTCAGCTCGCCGCCGTGGCGGCGCACGATCTTCCTGCAGATCGAGAGCCCGAGGCCGCTGCCCCCGTACTGGTCGTTCTGGTGCAGTCGTCCGAGGGGACGGAAGACCATGTCAGCCTTCGCCTCATCCAGGCCGATTCCGTTGTCGGTCACGTTCACGAGGACCATGCCCCCGTCCTCCCTGCCGGAGACCGAGATCTCAGGCTGCTGCCCAGCCGGCTGGTACTTGATCGAGTTTCCGATGAGGTTCTGCATGACCTGGCTCAGCAGCGATGCGTCGCCAGCCACCTCGGGGATCGAGCCAAGCGAGACCTTCGCGCCGGTCCGCTCCACCTCTTCGCGGAGAGATGCGAGCGCCTCTGCGCAGCAGGTGCCCAAGTCCACCGACGTGGGCTCAAGCTCGGCCCGGCTGGAGCGGCTGAAGCGGAGGATGCCCTGGATCATCCCGAGCATCCGGTCGACCTCGTCCCGGATGAGGCCGAGGTCATCGGACACCTGCGGCGGGATGCCCTCCTCGATCTCGAAGAGCTCCATGAGCGCGAGGATGTTCTTGAGAGGGGCCTGGAGATCGTGGCTCGCGTGGCGCGCGTAGAAGTCGAGGTCCTCGTTCCGCTCCCGGAGGTCACGGTTGGACTGTTCCTGTCTTCGGACGACCGTGGCGAGCTGCTCATTCAGTCGGTGCCGAGAGATCGCAGACTCGACCCAGAGGGCGAGCAGGCGAACGAGGTCGCGGTCGGCCTCGGTCCACCGCCTCGGCCGCGCGTCAGGGGAGGAGAAGTTGAGCGTGCCATACAGCTCACCGTCCAACCGAATCGGAACGCCGAGGTAAGCCTCGAGGCGGAAGGCCTCGTAGCAGGGGTGCTCGTTGAAGGCGGACGAACGCATGTCCTCGATCGCGACCACGTCGTTGGCCTGGAGCGTGATCGCGCAGTACGTGTTGCCCAGGGGAAACCTCTGGCCGACCTCGATCCCTACGCCGTCCGGTTGATGGACGCACTCGACGACGTAGTCGTCGCCGGTGACCCGGCTGACGATGCCGATGGACAGACCAAAGAAGTTCGTCGCGAGCGCCAACGCACTCTGGAGGTTCTCCTCAAGGTCGCCGCTACTGCGGTTCGCCGTGGAGAGCAGGAGTTCGATGCCCTGGCGGTTCGCCTGGTGGGCGTAGTCCTCCGGACTGGGATGCTGGTCAGCCGTCATGGGGGTGGCGCGGTGCTGTGGTGGCTTGGGACCCTGGAGCCCTGGGTGAGCAGACTAGCAGGGCTGGGCGCTGTACTCCCTGCTTCGGGTCGCGGTCGGCGGAGGATTCTTGGAGGACGGTCATGTGCTTGGGAAACCGCTCCCGGCGTCTATTGCGTTGCCCCCAGCGCCCGGTGAGGATGCTCCCATGAAGATCGGCTATCTGGAAATCGTGACCGTGGACGTGGCGGCGACGTGCGGGGCCCTCGAGGCCGCGCACGGGGCCAGCTTCTCGGAACCCTGCGCTGCGCTCGGTGGCGCGAGGACGGTCGAGCTCGAGGGGGGAGGGCGCCTCGGGGTGCGCGCACCAATGCACGAGACCGAGGTGCCGGTCGTCCGGCCTTACATCAACGTCTCGGACGCCAGCGCTGCGGTCGCCGCCGCCGAGGCCCGGGGCGCAGAGGTCATTCACCCTGCCCTCGAGCTCCCCGGCGAGGGGACGTTCGCTATCTATGTTGGCGGGGGCGCCCAGCTAGGTGTCTGGGAGGACTGACGCGTGGGGGCGGTGACCTCCTCTGGCGCTCGCCTGCTCTCTGTATCGCTGCTCGCCGCGATCTCGGTGGCCTGCGGCGAGGGCGGAGGTCCAGGCGCGCCGTACGGCGCTGCCGTGGCGCTCTGCTTCTTCGACGGCTCCCCCGCGGACTTCACGCCGCGACAGATCCCGGAGTCGGGGCGGCTCTCCGTGTTCCGGCCCCACTTCGACCGCTACCTGGACGTCTTCGGCGTCCTGGTCGTGGCGACGCCGACCACGGGCGCCGCCAAGGTCGCCCACGCGGGGACGATCCTCGCCGAGTGGATCGACAACGACGAGGACGGTCTCCCCGATGACGCGGCGGCCCACGCGGTGCTGGTGGCAGGCGGCGCCTTCCTCGTCATGCCCGCCACCGAGGACGAGATGGAGGAGCTGCACGAGAGCCTCTCCTTCGAGGAGCTCGAGGAGGCCGGCTTCCACATCGGCCAGGACCTCTACGGCGACGAGACCTTCCCCGCCGGCCCGCCCCACGTCATGGGCCCCGGCCGCTTCGACGCGGCCCTCGAGGAGGTCCTGCACCTGGTCTCGAACGGCTGGGTCGAGGCCCACCCCGCGGCCCTCGGCTACCGCCCCGGCTCGCGCCTCACCGACGCCATGGACCTCGCCCGTGGCGGCCGCTTCCGCCGCGTGCCCCGGCGCTACCCCGAGGCCGCCTGGTACCACTACGACGACCGCACCTGCGACTACGAGTGCATGGCGGCCGAGTACCTCTACTGGGCCCTGACCTCGCACCTGGGCGGCCAGGCCTTCCACGGCCGGGCCGAGGAGATCGCCCACGAGTGGGAGTGTCCGACCCCCGAGCTCCTGGCCGCCCGCGATCCCGCGGTGGTGGAGCTGCTCACGGACCCCACCTTAGCGGTCCCTCGAGTCCTGCCCGACGGGCGCTACGCGCCGAGCTCGCGGGATCGGTAGTCGGCCTCCGTTTGCGCTGCGCAGGGCGCGGCGTTCGGGTGATGCGCGGCCCCCACGGGGCCGCGTGGCTGCGACTAGTCGCAGCCGGTGGGGCGTCATGTGCCGCCGCGGGAGCGGGCGACGCTGCGGCCGGCCAGGTAGGGGAGGAGGAGGTAGAGCGGGAGCTCGACCATCATCCAGGCGGGGCCGGTGACCATCGTCATCATCATGATCCCCCCGACCATGGTGAAGGCCCCGACGATGAGGGCGAGGAGGACCGGCCGCTGGACGGCGAGGCAGGCGGCGAGCCAGCCGCCGATCAGGGCCTGGCCCAGGTGGGCGGCCATGACCACGAGGAAGGCCGCGGCGGGGAGCGTGTCCATGTAGGCCTGGAGCTGCTCCGGGTCGTTCATGTCCATGCCCTCCGGCGCCGGGTAGAGCACCGTGGAGTTGAGCTGGATCAACGCCATGTTGACGGCCATGCCGACCCCCAGGCCGACGAGGACGGCGGGGACGGCGGGGGTGTTGCCGACGAATCGTCTGAGGAGGTTCAGCATGTTGAGGAGGGGCAGGCTCGGCGGGAAGATCGCGCGCGGTGGCGCGATGGGGTCAATCCCACCACCAGTAGAGGAACGGATCGGGCGCCAGGTTCGTGAGCAACAGGGCGGCGATGCTGGCGGTCGCGTAGGTCGCGATGGGGGAGAGGCCACCGCGCAGCCTCGGCGCGGCCGCGCAGAGGAGGAGCGCCAGGGGGGAGAGGAGCAGCCCGACGAGGAGGATGCCGAAGGCGGTGAAGGCCGCGCTCTCGTGCTGGAGCAGGCCCTCGGGGAAGCCGCGGTTGCCGATGGTCTCCGGCCAGCCGCCCAGGCTCCGGTGCATGTGGAGCGCGAGGGTGAAGAAGAGCGCCGATGCGCCGACGGGCACGGCGAGCGCGGCGAGGAGCGCGCGTCGGGAGCTCTCCTCGTGGTGCCGCACCGCGACCAGGACGGCGACGAGCGCGGCCAGGCCGACGGCGGTCCAGGACAGGAGCGAGGAGAACATCGCCCCTATCCTATCCGGTCCGAGGCGCCTGGATTCCAAGCTCCGGGGGCCACTTGGCCCGATTCAGCTCCCTCGACGAAGCCGGGAGGGGCTCGGGCGAGGATCCCTGGTGACCTGGGTGCCGGCGTATAGAATTCACCCCATGGCCAGGCCTGCCACCGCCATCCTCTGTCTCGCCGTCGCCGCAGTGGCGCTGTGGGCGGCCCTGTCGGGCGACCCTCCCACCGCTCTGATCGACCGGGTCGGTGTGCCTGCGGTGGGGGCCGAAGGGGGCCCGGGGGAGTCGATCGCCGCGGTCGAGGCGGCCGGCGACGGCCAGCGGGTGGACGCCGGGCCGATGCAGGGCTCCGTGGAGCCAACGGCCTCCGAGCCCGAGGAGTCGGCCGCGATTCCCCCGGGCCAGGCGATGCTGCCGGTCTCGCTGGAGGGCCCCGACGGCGAGCCTTATCCCTCCGGCGTCATCGTCGTGAGCAGGATCCTCAGCGCGGCCGAGGAGGCCGCCGCGAAGGGGGAGTACGACGCGAGCATCAGGTACGAGGAGATCGACTGGTCCTCCGACGACGACGAACTCCTCCTGACGCCCGGGAGGTACAAGCTGCGCGGCTACGCCGGCCTCTTCGAGGACCCCGACCTCGACGAGCCGTTCCAGGCGGCGGTGGCGAGCCCGTTCGAGATCGTGGATCTCGCCCCGGGTCCGAATCCTCGGCTCGCCCTGGTCGGCCGAGAGCGCAGCGGCCTTCAGGTGTCCTGGGAGTTGGAGGGCGAGGGGCGCCCCTGGCCCCGGCTCCTGCCGATGCCGCCCGGCGAGGAGTTGGACGAGGACGCGCTCGCCAACGCGGACCCGACGGAGAACGGCTTCGGGTACGTCGAGAGCGGGCCGGACGATCGGATCTGGGCCTTCATGGACCTCGAGCCCGGCCTCTACGCGGTCGGGGCTTCGAGCGTCTTCGGGGAGCTCTTTGGGTACGAGATCGTCACCGTCGGTGACGCCATCACACGGGCGGAGCTGGTATGCCGGCCGGCGGACGACCGCCGGCTGAGCGTCACCGTGACGGACCCCGAGGGGAAGCGCGTCGCCGACCCCGGGAAGGTCCGCTTCTCCCTGGAGCGAACGCGCGGCGGGGAGTCGAAGGTGGTCCGGGGTCTCAGGACGCTCCCCGCGGACGGGCCCCTCGGCGTCTGGTTCCCGGACGAGCGGGGCGAGTTCTTCGACCCGACGGACCCGGACGCCCGATACACCCTCCTGTCGACCCACAGGGATCACGGACAGCTCAGGACCCAGCTTCAGCCCGGCGAGACGACGGTGAGCGTCGCCTTCGGCGCGGCCTGCTCGATCGTGGTCCGGCTCCAGGACTTCGAGGAAGGCGAGTTCGCCGCGCGGGCCGTGAGCCTCGACCAGATCCAGAACGGCGAGCCGAGCCTTGAGTCGCGGTTCGGGAGCATCGTCACGTTCGGCGACCCGAGCCGGACCGAGGGCAGCATCGAGAGCCTCACCCCAGGGCGCTACCGCGTGACGCTCTTTGCCTGGTCGCGGACCGGTGCGGTGCTCGAGGAGTCCCTGGTCGCCTGGCAGCTCGTGGACGTGCTCGCGTCGAGTTCGCCCGTCACCTTCCAGGTCCCCACGCTCCACGAACTGCGGGTCGTCGCCCCCGGGCTGCCCGAGGGGGAGGCCATCTCCCTGTCGGCCGCGGACCAGGATGAGGTCCTTCGATGGGACCAGGGGCCGAGGAACCGGGCGCTTGACGCCAGCCGCAGGTGCACGTTCGATGTGCTCCCGGCCGGGACCTACGTCCTCGAGGCCGAGGGACTGGGTGAGCCCGTCCGGGTGACCGTCCCCTGCGGCGAGGTCACCCTGAGGTAGGACCGGGCTCTGCCCTCCGGTGCTGCGCCATGCTCCCCAACGCGACGCCCCTCCCTCTGCGCATCCCCGCTCCTCCATCGGCATTCCCACTCGCAGACTCCTCGAGCGCCGGTCCAGGCGCATGATCCGAATGACCCCCCGACTCAGCCACGACGAACGCATCGCGAAGATGACCTTCGCCTCCATCTACCCGCTCTACCTTGAGAAGGTGGAGGCGAAGGGACGCACGGAGGCGGACCTGCTCAAGGTCCTCAAGTGGCTGACCGGCTTCACCAAGGCCAAGCTCAACGGCCACATCAGGAAGGGGTCGACCTTCGAGGCCCTCTTCGACGACGCCGAGCTGAATCCCAATGCCTCGCTGATCAAGGGCTTGATCTGCGGCTATCGCGTCGAGGAGATCGAGAACCCCCTGACCCAAAAGGTCCGCTACATGGACAAGCTCGTGGACGAGCTCGCGCGCGGGAAGAAGATGGAGAGCATCCTGCGCAAGTAGGCGGGCGCTCACTCCGGCGCTTCACGAGCCGGGAGCGCCTTGGTTTGGGAGCCTCGCCGCTTGGGAGCCCCACAGGTTGCGCAGGAGCTCACGGAGCGGGCCATGGAGCGAGTCCCTCGGCGGCCCCGACGGCTCCATCCGGAGGCCCCCAGCGTGGGCTGAGCGTCGCTGGGGAGCGGTGGAGTGGCACGCCCGGCAGGATTCGAACCTGCGACCTCTCGCTTAGGAAGCGAATGCTCTATCCAGCTGAGCTACGGGCGCTTGTTGGGCGAGAGGATACTCGGCGGGGTCGCGGCTGCCTACCGGTGCCGCGAGACAGCGTTGACGGCTCGCGCTGCGCACGGCATTTTCTTGGTCATGATCACTCAGAACAAGGAAACGCAGGCGCAGATCACCCCTGAGACGGCGGTCTCCATGCTCGCCGAGGGCAACAAGCGCTTTCTCGCTCGTACAGCTGAAGACCGGGACCTGCTTCAGCAGGTGGAGCTCACCGCCGGGGGCCAGGCGCCCTTCGCGGTCGTGCTCTCCTGCATTGACTCCCGCGTCCCGGCGGAGATGGTGTTCGACCAGGGCATCGGCGACATCTTCAGCGCCCGCATCGCCGGCAACTTCGTGAACGAGGACCTCCTCGGCAGCATGGAGTTCGCCACGAAGCTGGCGGGGTCCAAGCTCGTGCTGGTCCTGGGCCACAGCGCCTGCGGCGCCGTCAAGGGCGCCTGCGACGGCGCGGAGCTCGGCCACCTCACCGGCATGCTCGGCAAGATCCAGCCCGCCGTGGACGCGGTCACCGAACCCGCCGACGCCGCCTCCCGCACCTCGGCCAACGGCGACTTCGTCCAGGCCGTGGTCGAGAAGAACGTGGAGCTCACGGTCCAGGCCATCCGCGACCAGAGCGAGGTCATGCGCGACCTCGAGACCGCCGGCGAGATCGCCATCCGCGGCGCCGTCTACGACGTCGCCTCGGGCAAGGTCATCTTCTGCGACTGAGCCCGGGCCCGGACTCCTCGACCTCGGACGGCGCAGGCACCGCGACCTGCGCCGCTGTAGGCTGACGCCATGGAACTCGAGCCGATCCTCTTCGTCATCGCGGCCGCCGCGCTGCTCCTGCTCGCCACGGTCCTGACCATGCCCAAGGGGGCAGGGGCCACCTCCTCGGTCGCCGAGCCGGGTCTCGATGTCATCGGGGACGTGCACGGGCAGGCAGGCAAGCTCGAGCGCCTGCTGGCGAGGATGGGCTACCGGGAGCGGGCTGGCGGCTGGTCCCACCCGACTCGTCGAGCGGTCTTCGTGGGGGCCCTCGTCGATGGGCAGGGCGAGCGACAGGTCGACACCGTCCGGATCGCCCGTGCCATGGTGGATTCCGGCGCGGCCCTGATCGTCGCTGGCAATCACGAGTTCAACGCGGTGGCGTGGCACCTTGGTGAGCGCGAGCACAGCGACAAGAACCGCCGGCAACACGGGCGGTTCCTCGCGGAGGTGGCGGAGGGCTCGGCGCTCCACGACGAGCTCGTGGGCTGGTTCAAGGGGCTCTGCCTATGGCTGGAGGTGGCGCCGGGGGAGTACGGCGTGGCGTCCGAGAGAGGGCTCCGGGTGGTCCACGCATGCTGGGACCCGCGCGCCCAGCGGACCCTTCGCGACTCGTTCGGCGACGTGCCCCGGATGTCGGAGGCGCTCGTGGAGGCGGCGTCGGTCGATGGGTCGGACGCCTGGGAGGCCGTCGAGCACCTCCTGAAGGGGCCGGAGCTCCCCGTGGATCCCCCTTACCTGGACACGGGCGGCCACGAGCGGGATCAGGCGCGCTTCCGCTGGTGGGATGGAGCGGCCACGACGCTCGATCGAGCGGTTCAGCTCCCGGGTGGAACCAAGACGGCCGCGGGCGATCCTTATCCAGAGGTGCCAGCCGAACCGATCGATCCGCCGGTGCCGCCCTATTCCGACGACGAACCGCCGGTCCTCTACGGGCACTACTGGATGACTGGCGAGCCCAGCCGGACCGGTCGGCGCACAGCTTGCGTCGACTACAGTGCGGGCAAGGGCGGAACTCTTGTCGCCTATCGATGGAGCGGCGAATCGGAGTTCGACGACGCGAACTTCGTGGCTTCCGAGTGAGCGCGCCCGGTGAAGGTCGTTCACCGGATCGCGCGCATCATGAACAAGGCAAACCCGACCATGCTCCCCGATGACTCATGGCGCTCGCCCGATCCCGCGCTGCAGCCGCTGCTGGATGCGAGCCGGGAGCGGTTCGTGCTCGACCCCGAGGGGTACCACGGGCCCACGCACTGGCAGCGGGTGTACCTGAACGCGTCGCTGATCTGCGAGGCGGAGGGGACGGACCCGCTGGTGGCGCGCTGCTTCGCGTTCCTGCACGACGCCTGTCGGGAGGACGAGGGGCGGGACTCGGGGCACGGGGCGCGGGCGGCGCACTTCGCGGTGGAGCTGCGGGAGCGGGGCGGAGTGCTCCCCCTGGACGAGCTCGGCTTCGAGCGGGTCGTGCAGGCGTGCCGCCACCACAGCGGCCGGCTGGTGACCCTCGACCCGGAGGTGATGGCCTGCTGGGACGCGGATCGGCTCGACCTCCTCCGGGTGGGCTACGTCCCCGACCCGGCGCGCATGCATACGGCGTTCGCGCAGCGCGCCGAGACGATCCGGGCGGCCTGTGAACGGGCCGAGGCCTGGGTCCGCGGGTCGTCGGATCTCGGTTGAGTCAGGCGACCCCGGACAAGCGCCGGGCTCACCGCAGGACGAGGACGGACTCCGTTCCCTCGGGCGTCCACGAGCGGGGGAGGGGCACCTCGGCGATGCCGGTGGTATCCGGCGAGAGACTCCGGGCTGGAGTTGGAGTGCTCCGTGAGTGCGGGCTACCTGGCCGTGCTCCTCAACACCGCACTCTGAACGTCGGCGAGTCCTCAGGCCGGGCTCGCCGACGGCCATCTCGTCGCGTCGCACCGATGCTCGCGTGCCGCCCGCCCCGAGCCGCAGCTACGGTTCGCCTGACTTGCGGCCAGGGCCCAGTCCCGCGCCCCTCACCGACGCCCCTTCCGCGCGCGCCGGCTGAGCATCGTGGCCCCACGGAACGGTACCTGGGCGAGCGACCGGGCTCCTTCCGCTCAGCCCCTTACGGATCCAGGAGACGTCCCCAATTCTCGACCAAGCTGGCTCTTGGCAGCCCTTCCCTGGGCTGCTCATCGCCCGTGAAGACTGTTCCCCTTCACCCCCAACGATCCGATCCTCCGCCAGGTCGTAGCTTGGACCGCCTATCCGCCCGACAGCACGAACCTGCTGCTCCACCCCACGACCCCCTGCCTGACGCTGGCACTGGACCTCGCCGGCCTGCGCGTCGAATCAAGAGAAGGCGCCTGAGACGACTCCAGGCGTCCTCTACGAAGGCGCGTCGACCCAACAATCTGAGAGCAACGGTCCAGATCGGAGCATCCGGCCCAAGGGCGGCGACCTGCACCTCTCGATCTACGACGGCACGGCGACCCTCCAGAACGTGGCGTCGAACGGCAAGGCCGCCTATCTCCACGTCGGCGACGTCTGGACCCTCCAGTTCGTGGACGGTGAAGCGCGCCGGGGAGGCGAGACCCTCGAGATCGGCGGCGCCGCCCACCACTTGATGACCGGCGGCGCGCCGGTCTTCGACGCCTGCGGGCGCAAGCTCCGCTGAACGTGAGGCCTTGACCCACCCCATCCGCCGTCTTCTTCCTTACCGCCAGAGTCGCCGGTGCGCAGACAAGGACCTCCGAGGACAAGTGGTCCAAGCTGCACCTTGACGGAGCAGGAGGTCGTTGGGGGTGAAGGGGGTCAGGAGGGACTGGCGGACGGCTAGGAGATCCAAGGTGCCTTGCCGGGGTGGGGCTCGGAACCGGGCTGGAGATCATCGAGGCCGATCGAGGGGCGCGCTCTCTCTTCGAGACTCATGTTCGCCGCTCAGGGACCAGGAGTAGCCGCCCCGCGCGAGGGTCTCGTGCCGGGGCGCATCGAAGCGCCTCGACCTCCCCCGGGGCGGTTGGGCTCAGGTTCCAGGGCGCCAAAACACGAGGCCTTGGGGTAGCGCAAGCGGGTATCTTCTATCCCCCACCGACTCCTCGCTCATGCGCGCCTCGATCTTCTGTCTCGCCTCACGATGCCCCTGATCGCCCTCGCTGCTCCCGATCTTCTTGTGGGACCAACCCGCCTCGCCTGCCTGGCCCTCGGCTGCGGTCCAAGCGGGGCGGAGGAGCCGCCGTCGCAGCCGCCTGCGTTGCTGCCCAACGAGCAGACGGGTCAGGCCGTCCGGGAACTCGGCCCTGAGGTCAACGTCTCCATCGCGCCCTACGTCGTCGACATCGGCGAGACCGCAGTGGCCCTCGCATGGACCTCGTCGTCGGCCTCGATCGGAGAGGCGCGCCTCATCGGCGAGGACGGGGTGGCGGAAGGGGTCGAGGCGGCCGCCACACGGCACCACCGGATCCGCTTCGAAGGCCTGGTGCCCGGCTCGACCTACCGCTACGAGGTCGGCGGGATCTACTCCGGTAACGTCCGGACGCCGCGGCCTGGCGCCACCCAACGCTTCGCGGTGTTCGGGCACCCCGGCGGGTCTGCGCCCGTGAATTCCTATCCGGCGGCTGCTCTCGCTCAGGCGCTCGTTGACGTTGAGCCAGACTTCGTGCTCTGTACGGGCGATCTCTGCTACTTCACGAGTGAAGAGAGCTTCGAAGAGCTCTTTATTCGACCGTTCTCGAGGCTCTCTCGGCGCTTGCCGATCTATCCGGCCGCGGGCAATCACGACGGTGGCTTTCCGGCTGAGTACGCGTGGGACTATTCGATCTTCCGGCGTCTGTTTCCCCATGACTACGCAAGCGAGCGAGGGGCTTACTACTCATTCGTACGCGGCAACGTCCACTTCCTCTCGGTGGCCTACCACTCAGTGGACAGCGACGACCTCGCGGCACAGGTTGACTGGATTGAGCGGGAGTTGAGGGGCAGCCGCTCCGAGTTCCGCCTTGCGTTCCTCGGGGGCGCCAATCCACCGCGCGATGGCTCGTTCGATCAACTCGCGGACGCGCTCGTTGACGGGGGCGTTGACGCGATCTTTGGAGGTGATGGCTCAGGCAGCCACCAGGGTGATCTTCGGGGCGCCGACTACTTCTTTGCTGGGACGAATGGCGGGCCGCCGGCTGACTTCTACGACGTCGAGGTCCGTCCCTATGAGGTCGTCGTCCGACTCCGGAATGCGGCCATGGGCAAGGCCGCCCGGGCCTGGACGCTGCGAAGCAAACGAGAAAAGGTCACGGTGCGGGACCTTCTCCCGATGGCGAAGGGGCACCCCCAGATCCCAAGGGCAGTTGAGATCCAGGGCATTGACCTGAGGAGCACCGCGTTTCACGGCCTGCGCGTGTCTGCTCGGAACCCGCACGACAAGGCTGTGGCCATGTACGTCCGCTGGGGTCCCCGCCCCGAGAATCCCCGCACGGGCGCCGGCCGGATGTTCCGAGAGCAGGCGGTTCAGTTGCCGCCCGAGGAGACGGCGACGTTCGATGTTGCTCTTCCAGCGCGTAACCCGATCACCGGTGAGCCGTGGACACTCGACGAGCTCGAGGTGCGCATCGAGTCGCCGCACATCGCGGGGGATTATCAGATGATCGAAGACCTGCTCGAGCTGGCGCTCTTTTCCGACCCGCTTGACTCTGCGACCCCGTCCAACGTCACGTCGGAGGCCGGCCGATGAGCACGCGGAGGATCCTCGATGTGGTGAGGGCGCTCTTCCTCGCAGCAAGCGCGGCCTGCGCTGCGGCGGCATACATCTGGAGTCAACACCCGTCGCTGGTCGAGCGAGTGGACACCCACCTCGTGCGGCGATACGTCCATGACGCGCAGCGAGACCTCCAGCGCGCCAAGAATCTCGCCGCGGCCGGTCGCCGCGCTGACGCGATCGCGACGCTGGAGGCCCGTGTGCCGGAGCTGCGCTCGGCCCAGCGTGGCGATCGCCTCGAGCGCTCACGGATCGAGGCCCTGGGGCTCCTCGCCGACCTTCTCGCGGAGGAGGGCCGGAACGAGCTCGCCCTTTCGTACGCCGAGGAGCTGTTCGCCCACGACGAGCGGGATCTCCTGAACGCGCTCCGTCGAGCAAGACTCCTCGGCCTCCTTGGCCGCCATCAGGAGGCGCTGGCCGTCCTCGAAGGTGCTGCGCGGATCGGGGGCACCACGCCGCGCATCGCGCGCCCTTACCTCGAGGCGCTCACGCGTGCGGGGGACGCCGATCGCGCGCTCCAGGTCATCCTGGGCCTCGGCGAGAGGGGCCCGCTCGGCCTCGGCCCCGGAACCTGGGAGGCTTTCCTCTCTCCTGGACAGGGGCCGCCGCAAAGAGCCCGCGCCAAGCTCGACATCAGCGACGCCGGGGCCTTGGGCTGGACGCTCGCCGTCGAGGCGGGACCAACGCCGCTGTCGAAGGTCCGGCTCGACCTTCCCGTTGGGGCACATCTCGACGTCGAAGACCTCAACGTGCGACTCAGCCATGCCGACGGAGGCGACACCACGCTTGGCATGGGGGAGGTCGCGCGGTTGGCAAACATCGAGCGCATCGGTGATCGCCTGCGGTATGGGGGCGGGGCCGACCCCTTCCTCGTGCTCGAGGTGCCTGAGGCCGCTCGAACTCGGCCAGTAACAGAGGTTCGGATCATCGCCCAGGTCCGGACAAGCCTCGACGTTGCGACCCGGAAGTTGCTGCGGGACGCGGCGCAAGGCGCCGATCGATCGGCGCTCATCGCGGAGTTTGGCGAGCCCATGGTCACGCGACTCGAGGCAGCTCTTCGCTGATCCAAGACATGACGAACCGCGACACGACAACCGGCGCGACGGTACGCGCTCTGCTCTCTTTCGTCTGGAGGTGGAGCCTGCTGGTGACGGTCCCGATCGGAGCAGCGTTCGCGCTCTGGTGCGTTCGGACGATCGACCACTACGTCGACTACGGTCGCAGTTTTGAGAGCCTGAACGGGTCCGTTGACCTTGAGAGGATCGGTTCGCTCGAGGCACGCATGATCCTGCGTGATGTCGAGCTGGCCGCGCGGCCGCGGAGGCGAACCCCCGAGGACGGGATCCGCTCGCTCAACGTCTTCCTCCCGGAGGCGGCGGAGGACGCACTCCTTGAGGATCTCCCGCACTCTGGGCGGCAATACGTCGAGGCGGCGCTCGTCTATCCAGACGGGTCGCTCCGCGAGGTTCGGGTGAAGATGCGGGGCGACCACTTCTGGCACTGGGCGGGTCGCAAGCAGTCGCTGCGGATCAAGACGAAGAAGAAGAGCCTCTTCGAGCGTATTCGGGGCATCAACCTCAATGCGCCGAAGATGCCGGATCAGGTCTCGGGGCACCTCTCCTACTACCTCGCGCGCGAGATGGGACTGATCGCTCCCCGCAGCGAGATGGTCGAGCTGACCATCAACGGCAGCTACCGAGGCGTCTATGAGTCTTTTGAGCAGATGGAGGAGATGACCATCCGGACGCACGGGCGCATGCCGGGGGACCTGTACTCGGGCGACATCGTGAAGCGCAACTCGTTCCGCGGCATTGGGAACCGTGTGTTCGAGAACAAGGGGCTCTGGGAGAAGCTGGCGATCAACAACCACTTTGCCGTCGAGGAGGACGCCGCGCTTGACCGCCTGATCGACCTCCTCGGTGCGCCCCCCTCCCTTGACCGCGCCGACGCGCTGAATGAGCTCCTCGACATGGACGCGTTCGGCAAGTACGCCGCATACAGGTCCCTTTGCCAGACGTTCCATTACGGCGAGACGCACAACTGGCGCCTCTACTACGATCCCTGGCGCAACCGATTCGAACCCGCGGTCTGGGATCCGGTGGGGTGGCACATCGGGTGGCTCCCGCGCCCGGGCCGGCCGGCGGTGGCGGACATCGTCACGGCGCGGATTGACGAGGTCCTCCTCGAGGACAGCGCGTTCATCGTCGCACGGCAGCGGGCGATGGACGCCTTCTTCGAGACGGGGCTCAATGGACGGCTCGTTGAGTATCTCGATGAGCTGCTGGCGCGGATCCGCCCTTCCATCGAACGGGACCCGGGCCTCTGCTACGTGGCGAAGATGCTGACACCAGGGGAGGTCTTTGCGGCCCAGGCGAAGCTCCGTGACGATGTCATGGGTATCGCCCGCGACCTCTCGGACACCTACCGTGCGCCTGCGATCCTCGAGTACGCGATCGCGGCGGGGGCGGCCGGCTCCCTGCGCCTTCGGGTCGATGGGCGCCGGCCATTCGAGAGTATTGAGCTGGCGCTCGCGACGCCCCCCGACGGGCGCGTGACGGCTCGTCTAGCGTGGGCTGACCTCGACGGTGGCGTGCAGAGCATCGACGTCTCAGGCGCCGTAATCCAGCAGGGGTCCAGGGTGACGGTCGATGTTCCGCTGGTCTCCCAGTTCATCCGGGTGGAGGAGGACAAGCTGCCGACACGGCTCCGCAACGTCATCAACGTGCAGCCGGCGACGTACGATCTGACCCTCGGCGGCGATGGCTTCGCTGGCAACTCCGTGATCGGTGTCGCCGGGTACCACGCGGGCGATGTCCGGGTCGGCGCCAGCCGCCTCGATCGGATCGAGCCAGTCGCCTTTGCGCAGGCCACCTCGGTGGCCCGCGCGGTACCGCTGCGCGTGCCACAGGCGTGGAGCGGCGAGCTCGAGTTCGAGGGTGTCCAGACGATCGAGGATGACATCGTGATCGCGCCCGGGACCGTCCTCAAGATGGCGCCCGGAGCGTCTCTGATCTTTGAGGGGCGCCTGACGGCGATCGGGACGGAGGAGGCGCCTATCCGGGTGGAGCCCGCGCAGGAGGGGCAGATCCCCTGGGGCTCGTTCGCCATCCGCGGACACGGCGCCGACGGCTCGGAGCTCGCCTGGTGCGAGATGAGCCTCGGCAGCGGCTACAAGGTCCCGCTCGCCGAGTACAGCGCGATGTTCTCCGTCCACGAGGTGGACGACGCGGTCGTCCGCAGCTGCCTCTTCCGTGACAGTCAGAACCTCAACGGCGAGATGCCCGACCGCTCCTTCGAGGGCTCGGACGCCGGAGTCCATGTGGATGACATGGTGCACGTGGTCTACGGGACGATCCGCTTTGCGGACTGCACGTTCGCGCGCTCGCTCTTCGATGCGGTGGACCTGGACATCAGCGATGCTCTGCTCGAGCGGTGCAAGTTCCTTGATTCGGGCAACGACGCCCTCGACCTCATGACCTCGAATGTGGTCATGCGCGATTGCTGGATCGAAGGGAGCATCGACAAGGGCGTGTCAGTTGGCGAAGACACGCGTGCGTTCGCCCTGAACTGCGCGATCAAGGACTGCGAGATCGGAATGCAGATCAAGGACCGCTCGCAGGCGGTCGTCTACAACTGCGAGGTGAGCGGGAACCGGCAGGGGATCGACGCTTACAAGAAGAATTGGCGGTACGACTCCGGCGGCTTCGGCTACGTCTACAAGTCGGTCATCAAGGGCAACGGCTCGATGCTGACCGCTGACAAGCACTCCCGGATCCTCGTACACGATAGCCTCGTGAGCCCACGGGTCGAATCGACCAAGCGGGTCCGGCTGGACGCCACCTGTGATGTGGGGCCGAGCCGGGCGGCGAAGTATCGGGGTCTCCTTCGCTTCCCAGAAGAGGAGCAGGCGGCGCTCGAGTTCTTCCGCCCGTTCTGGGCCGAGGTGGACCCGCGAGCCCGCGGCGTGCGTGCCCGAAAATGAACCGATCGAAGCTCCATTTCGAAGTTGCCATCTGTCGAGGACAACGACGGAGACGCCCTCCCTGCCCAGGGGGCGGATAGTCTCTTCGGGCAGGCCCAGGCCGCTCTCAAGGAACAAGAACGATGCCCGCGCAAACCGAGACAGGCCAGCAGGCCGGACAAACGAAGCTCCACTTCTCGCGTTTCGAGTTCAAGTACCTCCTGCCCAGGGACCTCCGGGAGGAACTCGAGACGCAGTTCCAGTACTTCGTGGAGCTGGATCCGTTCGTCGCCGGCCAGCCTGGTTCGAAGTACTTCGTGCGCAGCCTCTACTTCGACAACGACCAGCGGACGCATTACTGGGAGAAGGAGGAGGGGCTCAAGCACCGGAAGAAGTTCCGCCTGCGGACCTACACGAAGGACCCGCGCTCCGAGACACCCCAGTTCCTCGAGATCAAGGGGCGGCACAACAACCTCGTGTTCAAGCACAGGACGCCGCTGGCAAGGGCTACCGGCTCCGGCCTCCATGGGCTGCCCTTTCCGAACGCGACGACCCATGACCTCCTGGCGCGACTCGCGCCCGGCCCGATTCGGGAGCAGTTCGAGTTCGACCTGCACCGTCGACGGATCAAGCCCGTCACGCTCGTCGATTACCGCAGGCGCCCGTACGTCAGCAAGTACGACCCCGAGTTTCGAATGACCTTCGACGACTCGCTCCAGGGCGTCGCCACCGATTCACTGTTCCCTGGGAGCGCTGCTCGCTCGCGTGCCGTCCTCCCCGGCTACACCATCCTCGAGGTGAAGTTCCGCTTCCACCTCCCCAAGTGGTTCCACCGGCTGATCCAGTCCACCGAACTACGCCGCGTCTCCATCTCGAAGTTCTGCGCCTGCATGCACGCGCTGGATCAGGTCGAGGACTACGGCTGAATTCGCCGCCCTCGCGTATCGCGCCCAGCACGAACCGCGTCATGACGGCGCTCGCCCCCAACAAGCTCCTTCCATCTCCCTCCGATGCCCACGCTCCAAGAGACCCTCACTCAACAGGCTGCCTCCGCTCAACCGGACATCTACGGTCCGTTCGAGATCGTCACGAACCTCGCGGTCGCGATCGTCCTCGGTTTGTTTGTGGCGCTCCTCTATCGCCACACGCACAAGGGACTCTCGTACTCGCAGTCGTTCACGCTGACGATCGTCTTCGTCGGAGTGATCGTCGCGATCGTGATGATGGTCATCGGCAACAGTATGACGCGGGCCTTCGCGCTTGTCGGAGCGCTGTCGATCATCCGGTTCCGCACGGTGGTCAAGGACACGAAGGACACTGCGTATGTCTTTCTCGCGCTTGCCGTGGGGATGGCGGCCGGAACGAGCAACTTCGTCCTCGCTGGCATCGGGACGGGCGTGGTATCGGCTCTCGCGCTGGTGCTGAACGCGACGAACTTCGGCGCCCTCTACAAGAGTGAGTTCATCCTGCGTTTCCGACTCGACAAGAGCAGCGAGAGCACGGAACACCTGGAACAGATCAACCTGATGTCCAAGCGCTCAAGCCTGCTTCACATCGAGCACGCGGGCGACGGCGAGACGCTGCAGATGACGTTCGACATCGTCCTGAAGGAGGGGCGGAGCGCCCAGGAGCTCGCGAGCGCCGTCGGCGGCCTCCCGGGGCTCAGCGAGGTCGTGCTGATCGCCTCGAAGAGCGACGTCGACTACTGAGCGAGGACCTGCCCGAGCGGGTGAGCCGTGGACCGGCGGCCCCCGCGTCGAGCGGGACGGGCCCTTGAAGGCCAGGTGTTCGACGACCCCCGCCGCCACGGTGGGGGTCGACCTCTTTGACGGCGCACCCGCGTGCAGCGGCAACCTCGTCGGTGTCCGGTGCTTGTGGTCGGACCTGAGTCCGGGCCCATGGCTCAGTCCCCTTTGGTCGGCGGGGCCGTTGACGCTTTGGCCCACGGGGCGATCCGCGCGCTGGAGAGAGGGTGGGCCCAAGGGGAACTTGGGGCAGGCTTGGGCGAGCGGCTGCCGGGCGAGCAGCTGCTGGGCCCGTGGCGCGTCCCCAGGGCTCGCGGCGCCGGGGCGGACCCTGGACGTCAGACGGACGCTCCCCGGTCAGTCCGCTGGAGCGAGGCGGGTGTGAAGGTGCAGGTTGGCCTGGAGGCGCAGGGAGGGGACGGTGATGGGTGGGCGTGATCCACGAGACCCACCACGGTGCTTGCGACGCCAACTGGAGGGCCGAGTCGGACTCCGCGGGCCCCCCTAGGCCGTGGTGCCTCTTCCTCTGCCGGGGGTTCGATCCGGGCAGGGTGCCTGCGCTCCCCTCTTCCGCAGCCATGGCTGCAAGTTCGCACTCTGACTCCGGATCCAGCTGTGGAGGTGAGCGACGAGCACTGAAAGACCGGGGGCGGCCGCTGCAAGCGCTGCGGCGGCCCCCGGTCCGATGAGCTGTCGAGCTCAGTTAGCAGGAACCAGGGGGCGCAGCGTCCCCCCGTAGTTCTCGTCGTCAAACCCAACGTAGATGGTGGGCTGCTGGTTCTCGAAGCCGAGGGTCACCGACTCGGCCTTGAAGCCGTCGATGGTGGCGACCCGGGTGGGCTGGGGGTCCAGGTCGATGGTCGCCGGCCCCATGGCGGGACGGATCCGGCCCACCCGCCAGACCGAGCTCCTGAACGGGCCAAAATCCGGATCACCGGGCAGGCCCGCGGCCTCGGGGTCGAACGCGGCCACCGTGTAGATGCGGCCACCGGGGTCCACCTCGAGCCCCACCACGCCCCGGACGGTGTTCTGCGGATCAGGGTTGTCGAGGGTCACCGACTGGAACGGGCCGAACTGCATGGTTCCTGGATTGAAGGGTGCCCAGTTCAGTTGGGTCGAGGGCTGGTTCTCGGCACGCTCGGCGTAGACGAAGTAGAACTGGCCCTGCACCCGCGCCACCGCCGTCGCCTCCACGTTGGAGATCGGGACCGGCCAGTCCACCTCGGTCTCGATGTCGATCTCGTTCCCTGCGACGAGCGCACGGAAGATGCGCGGCGTCCGAAGCGGGTCGTCGTCGCCGCTCTCGCAGAGCAGATAACGATCACTGCCCCCGATCCGCGCCACGCTCTCCAGGTCGTTGCTCGGCTGGCTGGGCCAGTTCATGCGCAGCGGCTTCCACAGGACCCCCCGCGGATCCTGCGGCGACATGAGCAGGCTGACCCGCGGTCGGTTGAGCTCGGCCGGCTCGTCCTTGGCGTCGTGGACCGCGAGGAATACGCCCATGCCCGCGTACTCGAGCCCGCTCAGGTCCGGCAGGTACGAGACCTGGAAGAACCCGCTGGACTGGGGCGCGGTGCTGGTGGCGAGGAGCAGGAGCCCCCCACAGCACGCGGCGCGGGTCAGGAGGCCTCGCAGGGAGCGAGGCTCATCGGGATTGGTTGGAGGGAACATCGGTGTGGCCATTGGGGAGGGAGCGGGGTAGGACGTGTCCGAGGTTAGTCCAGCGAGTCCTGCTCGCCGCTCCTGGCGGATCGATCTGATCCCATTCCGGGGTCGGCGCCCGCTATGACGCTCCAGGGCGGCGGACCGCGGGCCCGTCAGGGGGACCGCCGCGCGCTCTACCCTGCCCTGCCTTCCGCCCCAAGCCCCGCCCCGAGGGGAGGGTAAGACCGTGGAGCGGGTGACTTCTCCCTGTCGGCACGCAGACCCCCGCCTGGTGCTACCACGCCGCGACCCGGGAACTCCGAAGCTGGGACCGGGGCGCCGAGCCGGTCACCTGGCGATTCCGCTGAGCCTCGCCGCTCCGGCTCGTCAGGGAGATCAGGGCCGGGTCCAGCGCCCGACCTGCCCTTCCGCCTCGATCGTCACGGAGGTGAGCTGGGCTTCTTTGGGGAGGCACTCACCCTCTGCGTTCACCATGAGGTGCCGGTTAGGAATGTCGTGGCTGAAGCCGAACTCCACCGACTCTCCCGGCCCCAGCGTCGACCTGCCGAAGGGGGCAGTACCGTCCCAGAACCCCCGGTGCACGAGGAGCTTCTTGACGTCGCATCGGAACTCGTCGTTGAAGATCAGGTTCGCCTCGGTGAGATCTTCTTCGGCGCCGTTCGTGATCACGAGGTAGTGCCCGAGGCCATCGAAGAGGTCTTGACCGGAGCTTCCGGTCACGCGGACATCCTCGAGCGCCGTCTGTCCATCATGAACGAAGCCGAAGGGGGTGCGGGAACCACCGCAGCTCCCCAGGGCAAGCGCGCCGAGGAGGAGCGGGAGGAGGAGCGCCGCGAGGATGCTCGAGGAGGGCCGGGGCATACTGCTACTCATGATGGAGGTCGCGGACCAGGGGTGGGCTCGAGCGGTCAAGCGGTCCGCCTGAAGCTAGCAGGGGCTCAGGAACTGGGGACCTGCAATCCAAGCTGCGCCTTGGCGGGGCATGGGATGGTGTGGGGGTGAAGAGGAGCAGAACGCACGGGCGATGGGCGGCCCAGGGACGGGCCGCTGAGAGCCCGCTTGGTCGATACTTGGGACGTCCCCTGGATCCGCAAGGGGATGGGCGGAAGAAGCCTCGCCGCTCATCCCGGTACCGCTCCGTGGGGCAACGACGCGCAGCAGGCGCCCGGGGGAGGGGACTGGCGCTTCTGCACCCCGAGGTCTCTCGATGAGCTCGCGCGGTGGGAGCATCACGCGATGCCGGCGTGTCCCGGAGGGTCGTTGCGGACCGGCGCTCGGCTCCAGCCTGGTGGCCGTATCTCAATTCCACGGCCCACGCGGCGACAGGGAGCCCTGCGGATCCGCAGGTCGAGCGGAACCGTCGGTGAGCAGGTCGGTTCAAGGCGTCGTCCGCAAGGGCCCCTCAGCCAACCCGCCAACCCTGCCTGCCGTCCTCCTTCAGTACGAAGGGGAAGAGTCCATGACCCACACGACCGTGATCACGCTTTCAGTCAGGGGCGTCGTTGCCCTGGCCTTCCTGATGCCTTCCGTTGCGCTCGCGCAGGGCGCGACTCCCGGCGATGCCACGGGCTCCGTGCAGCTGAGCGGGCCCACCCCCGACGAGCCGTTCCACATGCCGACCATGACCGACGCGAGCACGTTGGACGTCGTCGTCTTGGAGGACTGGCACGTGGACACCGTCGGCGGCACCACCCGCCAGAAGCTCATCGACATCCACGTCGACGAATGGTGGACGGGCGTGGAGATCCGTGTCCCGGTCAGGCTCATCGTCCCTCTTACGGGCCCGGTCAACGGATTCGTGATCGGAGGCCGCAAGGACCTCGGTGACGGCGATCAGGAGCTCTTCGTGAGCGACGGGACCCAGCTGGCCATCGACGGCGGCGTCGGTGTCGTCACACCGAGGATCGGCCCCGTCAGCTCCTACGACAATCTCCCCTCGACGACTGTCATGCGTGGTCGCTTCGTCGAGACCCTCGACTACCGCTACACGGAGGTCTTCCTGTGGAGCGCCACCATGATGCGCTCGATCACTGCGGCCTTCGACGACCCCCTGATTCAGCCTGGTCCGGTGATCGCGCACGGCAACTCCAAGAACGGCATCGCGCCCCTGATCTCGTCCATCCACGACGAGCGCATCACGGCGGTCCGGAGCACACACGCGTTCACGGCCCGGTCCCCCGTCCGATCTGGTGACCTCGACGCCGTCACCGACGTCCTTGCCGCGGACGAAGACTTCGACCTGGCCGTGGCCGCAGGCCTCCCGGCCGGCGATCAGCCTTGGTCCTACTACTCCAAGGGCTTCCGGTCCGGGGACGAGATCCGCGCGGCCATCCTTGCGTACGGGTGGACCGAGGCGGAGCTGCAGGCGGCCTTCGACGGCGTCGCCGACGACCTCTACGTGAGCGAGAATTGGGAGCAGCTCACGGACCGGGGCGTCGAGATCTTCAGCCTCCCGGGCTCCCACGACTGGGTCGCGTACGACGTGCCCGGCACGAGCACGGTCCTGCCCGGCCTGCGGACCTACATCGTCCCCAACGGCGGCCACGACCGCTCGGGTCATCCCGAGGCGCCTACGAACGGCGTGAACCCCGCCTTCTTCGCCGAGCAGCTGTTCGGCGCCGGGGGCGGGCTCGAGACGCCTGAGATCTCCGCGGTGGTCAACGGCGCTGAGCTCGACGTCACGGTGACCTTCCCCGAGGGCGGCGAGCCCGAGGAGAGCCGCGTCTTCTGGATGTACGACCGGGAGCCCGACGGCTCGTCCTGGTACCTCTACGACCTCTTCCCTGCGGAGAACTGGGCCGAGATGGTGGGGAGCGGCAGCACCTGGACCGCCTCGATCCTGCTGGAGCCGGGGCGCACCGCCATCGACCTGGTCACCACCCACACCGCGACCGTCGGTGGCTATACGCTCCCGATCAGCGCGCCCTACACCCGGGTGCCGCTGGGCGGCACCGGTCCTTGCTTCGACGTGGTGTCCTTCTGCGACCAGGGAGCCGGCGCGCCGCAGCTCGAGCTGATGCCGCCGCAGGCAGCGAGCAGCCTGCACTTCGTGCTGACCGACGCGGCGCCCGGCGCCACCGTCGCCCTCGTGGGCGGCCAGCGCGGCCTGCCGATGGGCGTGCCTGCGGGGAGCCTCTGCCTCGGCGGCGGTCGCCGCGTGATCGCGCACGGGCAGGCCGGGCCGGGGGGCGCGGCTCTCCTCCCGTGGCACCCCGGCGCCGCTGGATGGACGGCGCTCTCCAGCGGTCAGTTCGCGGTGCAGGCGCTGAGCCAGGGCCTGTCTCCGAGCCTGTCGAATGCCCTCGCGATTCAGACCTGCCCGTGAGGTGGGGGGGACGGACAAGCGATCCTATGCTCCGCTGAGTCGCAGCCTGGATCGCTTATCACCCGCGCCCTGCTAGGATTATGTCCAAGGCGCGTCTGCGCCGGTGCTTGTCGCGCGGTTCGCCACCCTCGCCCGGCAGGGCGCTGGCGTTAGAAGGACCCGCC